>JGI11705J14877_10000008_pt1 | contig 110734 bp, 99 predicted proteins | sample Etolaghawater15m_FD_14877 | JGI IMG/M metagenome (IMG submission 14877) | reverse complement strand
TGAGCCCGATAAAATGCCTCGACAGAGGCGTGCAACTCGCACAAAATCTGGATGAACCCCTATTTTTAATGAGCGCTTCCGAATTTTGCGCAGCGGCGCTGCTGTTGGAAGATCAAGTCACTGATTCAGGTGACACGCTAAAAGCGGAGGATACTCTGTTAACCAGAGAGAGAACTCGTCCAGTGGAGAACGACTCGTTAGAGTTTTATTTTTGAAACATGTGGTCTCATTTTTCTTGACAGCTACCGGGGAATATTGTCACTTAGGGTCGGAGGAAGAGGTCATTGTAGTAGTTCAAAAAAGTATCCCAACTCCGGATTTTTAAGGGTGCCAACCAACATTGCACGGTCCAGAAGATGGTTCTGGGCCTCACATGAAGTCTCTGGTAAGAGCGCACAGGAGTGACAAGCAGCAAGGTTACAATTTCCCGGTCCCTGTCCTCTACTTTCGATACAGATGGGATCAGCGGAGCACCAGCGAGCCTGATTGATAGCATTGATAACAATAGCACCAAACCTATCAGGCTCTCCCATTCGCACTAGCCCACCCATGGTGCCCTCCGAATCACCGGCAGAAGTATAGATGAGCACGCCAGACATGGGATCAGCACCCGTTCCGGAGTAGATTCGTTCCCGAAGAGAAGCCGAACCATAGCCGCACTCTTGGACGAGTTCTGTAATAAGTATATGAGCAAAGGTATGAAGTAGTAGGTATCTTGGCGTGATGATTGGTGGACTCTGTTGTCGCCGTTCTGCTAGTTTCGCAAGATGCTGACATAATGGTTCCATGCGACTCCCCAGTTCTTCCGCATACGTCAATTCCCACTTCGCGATATGTGCATGACTGAACTCAATGAAAATGCCTTCACCACGAACGATAATTGCGGGCAGCCAGTCGACTTTGCTTTCGGAAAACAGAGCATGTCGTTCTTTACGTGAGATCCCTGACGAATATATACGGGAAAACCCGTCGAATACTCGTGTTTCCCTAAGTTTGTGAAGAAGCGTAATTCTCTGGAAATTGCAGCCTACAAGCTCCTTATACTCCTGTATGGGACAGTTTCGGATATCCAGATCCCTTTTTGGTAATCCAGATTGGTTCTCTCGGGTAAACACCCGGTACTCCGATCGACGATAAGCATCCTCTTCTGCCGCCTCGTCAGCTGTTTCTGTAGTGGGCTGAACTATGTTCTTGTAATCGGACATTTTCCCAGTAATTATATCGAAATGTCGGGAAATCACCGGTAAAAGTCGTGAAGGTTCTACTGCCCAGTCAAGTTTATCGAGAACAGCCTGAAGGTCACCTTCAGAGAGTGAGCCATCGTTTATTTTATAGCGCTGATTGAGGGCGTTCATGGTATTCTGGTCGTCAAGCAAAATGCTCGGAAGCAGATGCGTGTTTGCCGCATTTGCAAGGTCGTCTGGATTAATCTTAGACTCTGGGTGATACTTAGATAGCAACTGTTTGGTAAATCGGGATGACACAAGTCCATTGTCACTGCCACGTGCAGCGCCACGCATCTCCGACTTCATATCGCGATCATCTAACAGTTCTAACAATTCATGAGATAGGGAAGTGTCATCAATCTCGGGGATGTAGATTGAACTGACCACATTTGGAAAGTAGATGCTGGTAGTGTTTTTTAGGATAGTATGCAGTTGTTCGCCACATCCTAGTGCTGGTCGCTGCTCTGTGCCGGTAGCAAGCACCGGATTAGTGCCATTGCAAGTTATACCAATACTAGACAGAGCGGATATTTTTTCAGAATAAGCACCACTGGTTAATTCGGTGCTAGTGAAGACACCGGCCAGACTACGTTTAGCAACGACATTGATCTTGCCATCTGGTTCAAGCTGCTCTGCCCAGATCTGCACCCCCGAAAGAGAGGCGCTGCCGGAGCTCTTGAGTGTTAGCCATCGATCAGCTCCATCTGGTTTCCATGCCCCTTGTTTTCCGTTGAATACCCATTCTACCCAAGGGAAATCGGTCAGGTGCCCCTTTGGACAGGCTACAACAAATCTAACCTGAAAAGTCTTTCTGGAATTGTGCGAGTTCGTGTTACTCCTGCCTGTGCACTTTGGTGCATCTCTATCGTGATATTCACCGTAGTGCATCTTGCCGCAGGATGCAATGGGACAGACATGCCACCTTGGAAATCTCAAAAATGGTAGCTTCAGATTCAGATTGACTTTCTGTCCGGAATTATTTTGGGGTTGCCTATAGTCGGGTGGAATGACAAAGTATTCAACACCAAGCCTGTGAGCGAGTCTTGGTTCATCCGTGATCATGAATTCGCGATGATCAGTGTTTGTCCGATCAAAGGGCCAAGCATCAATTCCGGCATGAATCAGAGAGACTGGTCCGGGAAAGTCGACGATAGCACCAGGACCAAACGGCGTGATGGCCTGTGATCTTCTGATAGGTTTCATTGCTGTTCTCCTGCTTGCGGTGTTGCATTAAACCAGTCAGTGATCTCTGCCTCTCCGCTTGCATCAACATTGCGCAGCGATGAGAGAACTGGCCAACTGCGGTTATTCCATTCAGATGGTGGGCATGCCCCTGCCGGATACATTAGAGGCGGGCTTTCTGGAAAGCTACCAAACTTACCGTACTCTGCCGGATCCCATACCTGCCACTCCCTGAGTCGTTTCTGTAACAATGCTATAACTGCTTCTGTTTCATGCCCATCGGTCACGATATCGCATCGTTCTCGAAACATATCTTCAATCAGCATCGCAAGTATATTATCGTTTTTGAGTGGGAAAGGTCTGGGCGTTTTTCCTTCATGTTCTATTTTTCCTAGCTGACGGATTGCTGTAATGATTATACTCTGAATGACGCGCTCTATTGCCGGGGTGCTAAATGGGGTTATGCTGGTAGGTTCTACTTGGGCATAGAGCATCTGATGGTAGCTGCGAAAGTGCTCATAGTGGCTGCGATCTCGCGGTTTACTCTGTCCGTAGAGTACGACAACCAATCCCGGTTTGTCCTTACCACGACCTACCCGACTTGATACTTGGATATACTGCGAGGTAGATTTTGGCTGACCTACAATCGTCATAAGTGATAGCCTAGGAAGATCGATGCCAACCTCGATGATATTCGAGGCTAGACAGACATCTACGGGATATCCATTTTGCTTTGGCATCGCTTTCGCACTGAGTGGGATCTCTAGCTTCGCAAGTTCCTTTGGTATTTCATCTCCACGTATACGGCTTGTCAGTTCTGCTGCCATGGAGTTGCGCATCGATCTGTAGTCCCAATTGTAACGATCCATTAGTACACGTATATACTCACGTACATCTGCAATCATGAGTGTACTGGCGGATCCCAGTTCGCGAAGGGAGTTGAAGAAGCAGAGTAGTGTCCACCATGGGTCTTTACCCTCATCATCAGTGGGCATTTTTTCAACATTCTGGAGAAGTGTTGAAAAAATACGGGTCTCTGTTGTTTGTATAGAGTAGTGTGCTGGAGCCATGACACCAAGATACATACGTCCTGGTTTATCTGTCTCTCTAGCAAAAAAGGAGTCTGATGAACTTAGACCTGAAGGTGGGAAGAGCATCATATTTCTGCGAGCATAGAGATTCTTGACCTGATCAAGGGATCGGCTGATTGTTGCTGTAGATGCAATGATCTTCGGACCGATATTGCCTAAGCCGTGCTCACGGCAGAGTCGATCAATGACAGTCTCGAATGCCCCGACCATCGTGCCTAACGGACCGGATATGAGATGGAGTTCGTCCTGTATAATCAGCGTTGGCGGAAAGGATGAATGTTGACCAGATTTGTCGATTCCGAATAGTCGCCGCAGTTCAGGTTTCCACGCGAGTTGGGCAAACTTGTCGACCGTGCCGATCAATAATCTTGGCGGATTCTCGACGAGATCTTCATCAATGGTAGCTATGGGTAACGTATGTTCTGTACGACTTAATACCGATTTTGCCCTATTTCCGAATTCACAGGATGAGTCAGGGCATTGATATACGACAGTTTTTCTAGCATTATCAATGATATAGCCAATAACTGACGGTGGTTGATGCGTGCTACTGCGGGTGCCACGATTACGTGGATGTTTTGTTTTTATAGACGACATTTCTAATGGTCCCATCCTAGCACCACACCAAGGACATTGCAGTAGCACGAATGGATTATCGGCATTTAAATTCCCTTTATTAAGTTTTTTCAGAGCTTCTATCGCGTCCTCTCGCTTATTGGGCGTTGTACCGCTTCCAACCCACAATCCAAGTGTGAAACGCTCCGTACCCAGTTCGCTTTCATTCCGTGACCTTAAATGCTCCATGGCACAAAACAGGGTTGCCGCACGCTGAAACTGCTGGGCAGTAAGGAGTCGAAGCGTATATCTCATCAGAACGTCGCAACCCTCTGTCACTCTGCCTGACAGTCGGTTGAAAAAGATGGTGAAAGCAGTTACTCCTAAATATGCCTCGGTCTTGCCCCCACCAGTGGGGAACCAGATCAGATCGACCACACTTCGGGAATCATGCTTCGGATCGCAGATCCCCCGCATCGACATCAGAAGAAAAGCGATCTGGAATGGTCTCCAGTAGCCTTTAGTATTGTCCGGTTGAGCAGGATCCGGTGACTCTGCCGGGCGGTTCCAATTGGGTTTTCCTAATGAATAGCTCGGAATCCTGACATGGGTTCCGCCCCGCAATTGGGCGATGAGCATCGCATGGTTGGCAAATCTGAACGCTTGTCGCACTTGCTGTCCGATGGCTTCGTCAGACTTTAGAAGCGAAATACCATCGCGAATACGATCGAGGCACTGCTCGCAACGGTCAATCAAACCTTCACCAGTTTCTCTCCATGTTTGCTGGATACGCGGCAGTTCATCGCTGCGCAAAGTTTTAATCCAACGCTCGTATTCGGAAACAAGAAGATCGATTTCGCTCTGACCGGAATCTGCATGATCGAGACCTGCAAGCTTTCTCATACTAATCTTCAGATTTATTATCTCGCCGGAATCGTCGGTGAATTCTAGTTCGGCAGTGGTAGACGGGGTCTCATATGAGGGGAGGACATCACTCCAGATTGATGAAACCCGATCACTTATAACAGTACTCCAATCCGCCGAACACCCATGTCCGATTGCGTAAGTTTGATATTTTCGATAGAGAATTTGATTGATTTTTATATCGGAGAGGCTATCATTAGAAGAAGTTGTTTGATCTTTTTCTATTTTAGGGTATGGAGCTATCCAGTGTGCTTTAGGTTTGCTACTAACCCGAATGCCAGCTTGTACAATTAACCCCCCATAAATACTATTGCCAACATTATTATTTTTGTTGACAAAAGATGCGGTCAGTAACCAAAGAGCATTCTGATTAATTCCATATTTCCATGGACGTGAGACGATGATCAAAAAAAGGTTGTCGATCCCGGGTACAGGCTTAGGAGAGAGCACAACTGTTTTTTGTTTTTTTATCTCATTTATAGAAATCTCGATCTTTGGTATCGAACCATCTTTATTAAGTAATGGTTCACGAAGCCATATATTTTTTTCGATGCCTTGTTCGTTGTCGTTTCTGACCATCACTTTGGCACACCGATAGGTTGCAGATGGGGTTTCATGCAGATCATTCGGTGATGTGCGGTAAGAATTAATTAATTCTATAACAATAATTTTAGCTTCTGTAGATAAGTCAGCAAAAAAACTGAGGCCGATGGCTGAAGGAGACATAGCATTTGCTAGCGAGACGCCATAATCCTCAGTGTCATCAGGCTCATTGATATCGCGAGATAGAGATTTTTCTTCAGCATTAGTAACTGCATCGTTCGGATTTTTATAAACCGGCTCCAAGGACTCCTCAAGATTTCCAGTATTTATACTATTTTCGATGTGGCTGCCCGCTGGGAAAAGAATACCAGCACCATATCGTTTTGATGGCGGATCCTGCCAGAGAACCTCTTCTCCATTTTGCTGCCTTCTAGGCGTTCGGAACTCTGACCACGTGCAGTCAGGAAGATTGTCTATACAAGGCGGAATGATGGGCTCACCTGTGGGATCCGGTCCAACAACCTCCGCGCGTATTCTGGCAGCAAGCCAAGCACGATTACTAATATTCTCTTCGAGACTCACATTTTTCTCCACGGATTTTTCCTCACACTCCTGATAAGCAGCTATTGAATTAACTCTAGTTCGGTTTTGCGATTAATGATTTGTGTACTCTGCCAACTCTATCACTAATTATTGCTATTTGATGTAAGGAAATTATCATTCCGTTTTCAAGTTCGATTTCCCGACCATCAGTAGGTGATGCACTCACGCTAAGAGCAACTTCGATCAGTGTGTCTATTTCATCACTCAAGTCCATACCGGCAGTCCTGCGGCTTTTTCGAAGCAATTCAAGATCTCTGAACCATTGCTCAGCCGCTTCCTCCGGAGAACATTCAATATTCAACAAGCCATCATTCCATAGCACCCGAGCTAGTGCCTGCAGATGCCGTATATTTTGCGGTCCAAATCCGTGACCTTCGGCCCATCTAGAAATAGTTGTTTTGAGATTTTTATGCGAACGCTGGCTATCATTAGATTCTGGTTTATCATAGATATTCATCATAAGTGTAGCCACCTCATCAAGCGTTTTCGATAATAATAACGAATTTAGAGGTGTTCGCCATTCACTTGTTGCATCGAGCCCTGATTTAAAAGCTTTATGATCTCCTGTTTGTTCGAGCAACTCATCCCGATCAATTTTTTCCAAGATTACGAAGTCACCTTCTAGAAAATTTACTGGATAGAGGTAAATCAGACTATCATTCTCGAATGGGCGCCAGATACGTATGCGCTCGGTTTCTTCAACATAAAGTCCCTTGCCGTTATCGCACAATAAAAATCTCGAATGAACACCACGACCATCATCAATTTCCATATTGGAAGAATTAGTCAACATATCATGGATATGTTTGTCCACATCAGCTTCTTTGATATCCAAATTAATTGATTCAGTAGTGAAAAGTCTACCAATTACTGGATCGCTTTCTTTTGAAGTCCCGGGCAGGAGTGTTGACTCTGGAATCCTCAATCTGTCTTTTGGCCTGAATGCCTCACCATCGTACAGAAGAATATAGATTCTCTGGTACTCTCCAAGATGAAACAGCCTCATGAAAAGATTTGTTGATAGATATTGGCAGGTTCCAGGTATAATGAGAGTGGAAAATCTGCCACTATTTAATTGTTTAAAATCCGAAATTATTTCATCATAATTAGCAATGTTGCCCGGTAACTTAGTGATCAGCTTCGATCCAAAGCTCTGCCTCATCGCCATCATGGAAAAAATGGCAATAGGTTTATTGATTTTGTTCTTATGTCGCACAATCCAATCGACTTTTGGATTAATTTTCTGTTCAAGGAGTATTAGCAGGTAGTTAGCTATCTGTTCGGTTAATTCTCTTGTTCCGGGTAGTCGTTCAGCTTTGTTCAATATCTGATCGCAATGGGTAATTAGCTCTAGTTCTTGGTGATCGTATGGTGCAAGTGCGTAAAGCACTGTGCATCGCAACTTCCAAAGCATCTTACCAAGCTCTTTCTGGTAATCTTCTGAGAAATCCAGAGATCTAAAAACTGATGTTACAGAATTAAGTAGTTTTCGGACGGGTTCCGAATTTAATCGAATTTCTTCGACAGTAACTATTTCAAGATTTGTGAATCGACGGTTGGCTGAAGATAAAGGATCGTTCGTCATGACAATCTCAAGTGGTTTCAATGCAATAACCAGCAATCTCAATGCTTTTCGGGATATTGAATGGTATTAAACCTGTCATTTCTTGTTCGCATTCCGGTAAGTGTTCAAGCTGTATCTGAAAAAGAAGATCTATATGCTCTTCCATCACTTCACTCCTTTCAAGTATTATCACCAGAGAGCCTGATTTGACATCATATATTCTATCAAAAGCAAAGGGACCATCAAGTATCGAAATAGGGCAATTCTTTACCAGTGACCCGCGAACAGAGGTGATCCTTGATTTTGCAATAGCAGGCTTTTCTTCATCTTTTAAAATCAGTAAGTTCTCAATTGACAAGGGTTCGTTATCTGGGTTGGTCGTCAAAGACCATCCTTTGATGCTTCTATAGAATGCTGCCTGATTTGTGATGAATCTTACCTCAGGATTTGAAGTAACAAGCCAAGAAGAATCAGTAGGAATTCCGACATTACTGTAGAAAATTTTCGCATTTTCTATTTGATCCGATTTTGCAGCCGAAGGCAATCTATCTTCGCTGAAAAAACATTCCCGGAACTTTGATTCAGTGAACAAATGTGTTGTTTTATTTTTTTTTGCTCCTTTTTTGATTTCAACAGGTATCAATATCTGACCATTATTTTCCTCATGAGGCTTTACTATTCCGGCATACTTACGTTTATCACCTTGCACACTCCAGAAGATTTCTGTTCCCGGCTCGAGATTCATAAAATCAGTCCAACTGAAGCCCCTATGAAATAATGTGCCACCAGCTGCAACCGCGCCAACTCCGACCAGCGCTGTGAATACATCACGACAGGGAACCACACAACAGATAATTAGCCTTCTTCCCTCCAGATTTGCTGCATACCTTGCCCATGCTCCGATCTCTATTGCAGACTTAGCCCAGTTAGGTAAAGGAAATATTTTACTGTCAGTAGATACTTGAATACATTCAATGTTTTTCATGATTATTATCTATTTGATTATTATCTATTTTTTAATAAAAAAACCTTCGTTTTCAATTTTTTTTCTTATCTCTTCTAATATTTTTGCCTGCTTGTCACTCGGAATCCAACCTGGTTTAGTTGCGAGCCGGACTAGGTCTGCTTGCTTGCCATAGATTGGCGAGAACTTAGCAGCCCAAGTTTTTAATTCGCTCCAATAAGATGTACCTAGGTTGATAACGTTTGTTTGTGCATCTATCTTTTCGTTTTCACTACCTTGTTTAGCGTTTTCTTTTTGATCTTCATTATACTCTTCTTTGCTCACCAGGCAGCTCTGAAGCGCAGATGGAATAGATATATCAATGTCTTTTATTTTTTGCCAACAATTCTTATTTTTTGACCACTCTCCAAAATGCATTCCTTGATTAGGTGGATCTGTAATTATAATATATATATCTCTAGCTAGATCCTGTAAAAAATTCTCAAGTTCATGTGGTAAACACTGATTTCTCCATATAGACTTGAAATCTAATGAGGCTCCTTCTTCATGAATATTAACGATTTGAGACAATTTAGCAACTGTATAGGTTACAATTTGGGCACGAGGGAGTCCTTTTTTATACCAGCTGGCACTGCTAACAAGTCTTTCAGTGGATTTAAAAAGTATGGCCCGTGATATGACGTTACGAAAGTATCCATCGTTGTTGAACTGCTGCCCATTCTCTCCCCACATTGATGTTACATATTTTGCAAAATCTGTAAAATTCTTCTGTGCACCTAAACATACGATATGCGGTTTTTTCATCCACGAGTTTTCATATTTGGCAATATCCGTCTTGACAAGCATCTGGGACCGAGGATTATTCCGAATAAACTCCTTCTTTTTTGCTGGGGTTTGATGCAATTGTGCATTTTGATATTGACCCCGTGCGCGCTCATAGAACCAATATGTGCCAAAATAATTCCCATGTGCTGCCGGTGCAGTAATTCTTCTGGAACACCTTTCAAGTGCTTGATGATATGGGTGATTTGAGAAAAAGTCGGCATCACTCACTTTGTTTTGACTATTTGAATAGCGTGCAATTCGCTCAATCATATCTTCAAGTTGTTCAGTCTGTCTTTGAGAAACGACCGACAGTTTCATCTGCACTTTAATCTTGCAAAGTTCTGCTTTGTTAATACGAAATGCGTTATGAAGAGATGCGGTTGTCTGCCCTCCATTGACAATTTGAAGGTATTTTACAGAAAGTAGTCTGCTTCCTTCAGAATCCTCTTTCACATTAGCACTTGTTGCCGTGCAGGTTATTCCGTTATTGAATATAAAAAACTTATCTGGTTCAGCTCTGATTGTTTTCTGTATTTCCTTGTTGACTTTACCTCTGGCTGTTAGGTACGAACGAACATTTCCTTCAAGAAGTTTTGAACCATATCTATCATATAGAGTTGCTAAAATGTTTCCGGGAATAAAAGTCAGATATCCAAGATAATCATCGGTGCTACTTGCTAACAGGCATGGCAGCCCTCTAGGTTCGAATTCTGTCAAATCTATTTCAAACTCTTCGAGACCAAGCGATGACTCCGAAATGTTTGCCAATCTTTTTAAGTCCCATATATGAAACTCGGCTGGCTTGTCATCGATCAATTCCTCTGGAATATTTTTGACTCTCTCGCTCAGGATAGAATCAGTAAAAAGATAGATTCGGAATCTTGATATATTTTCACTATGTGATTCCAGTATATGCGCTAGTTCATTCACATCAGATCCGACTATTCCTGATTTTACCCAGTTTTTCTTGTTTATTGCGTCTTCGACAAAAGCAATAACCTGCCTGAATAATGATTCAGCACGGGAACGGTTCATGCTGTTCAATGTTTCACTTTCAGTGAAATCTGATATTATTAAGTGTATAGAGTTATCAGCTTCATCATCTTGATAACCGTCAATTCTTAACTTTCTTCCTTGTGAACCTGTGCCGCTGAAATGGCAGGGTATGATTTCTGCAAATTCTTCGGCATTTGTCAGCCGTTCGGAAAATTCGTAAAACAGTCCAGTTTTTATCGGTTCATATGATTGGCTCGTGTTGCTTGATGATGCACCTTTCATTCTATCAATTGCGGCATCAAAAAGCTCTTTTCTGTAATTTTCTATATCCATCTTCCCTCCATTGTTTCAATCTTGGTGCCTAGAATCAATTAATTATATAGTCTAAAATACTATAATTAATTTAAATAAGACATATTGCAATGATGCTGAGTTTTTAAATTAATGGGTTTTTGAATGTTCCGTCTTGTGTGATAATCCACCCCCCGCATAGGTTATTCACTCGTTTAATCCCGTGGTCTCCTAGAGTTGCTTATGACTACGTTAGACAGTAGAAACCGAGTGGTTGAGTAGATTCTAACCCCATTTGTTCATCAATGACAAGGTCTCATGCACCATATCTTGACCGCTATCTACGCTACCATGCTCCCCTTACCTACCACGGATGATTGATCGGACTTGTCGTGAGCATCTATTCCGCGATCGACTGCTCTTCGCGCTGAGTCCACGTGGAGATCCTATCGATCAAGTGATCTCAATACGCCAGCGCTTTCATCAAATGCTTCTTGGAGAACTGAATAAATTTTTAATTTACGTTGAGCGTAAAATTTTTATGTATCCGACTGCCGTTCAAGAAGAAGTTTCGTAAAATCAGATACACTCATAAGCCAATTCTGTTGATCAACCGAATATGTGTTATGTAATGCCCGCGGAACAATCAATTGCAATTTGTTTGACCGCATCTCATCTGTTTGACTTTTGCTTATTGCAGCTTCGAGCGTGAGCAGATGCTTTCTTTTAATTCGGTCTGCTTCAGTAAGAACTTGCCGCCATCGATCTTTACATGATGATTTTACACCCAACATTGTGAGTCGTAGAATATCAAATGATTTGTCGTGGTACTCTTTTTTTCCCGGAAAAATAAAATCGGGTTTTGATTTATTCTCCGTAACCGGTGTTCTAGAGTATCGAATCCCACAGTTCCCAAAAAGAACCTCTAGATGATTTTCAAAAGCAAGCCCCGCACGACTCTTTCTCCTATTTTGCACTGACAAGGAGAATGAAATAAAACCATCTACATCGCCATCAAAACCTTGAGATAATCTTTCACTGATTATATGCTTTTCAAAAGCTCTAAATAGAATCTCTTCTCTTTCTAGCCATGCCATGAGAACTTCATCATGCCCATCTTCTGGATGAATATCAGTGAGTGTTTTTCTGGCATAAGTAGAAAATTCCTTTGTCGTTGGAAATCGACCAGAGAATTTTCTTACCATTTCATCAAGGTGACAAATTTCAGGAGTATCAACAGTAATGCCAAGACTTTCCAATATGAACCTAGTTGCAAATCCAATGCGATCTTTCTCTGTATCAAGCTCATCACGCATAAAAAATCCCGGATGAGATAAATCAGATATTCCAAACATCCATAAAACCTGTTGAGATATTGTTGTTCCTACTTCCGCAATAATAGAGAGTAGTGTGCTATCTGGAAGTTTGGCTATTAACAAGATATCTCCTGCATTTGCACACAGTAAAACCTTATTGGTCGGGAAATATAACCTGTACTCCCATCGCATAACACCACGTTCTACTCTTGCTTTTTGCCTTGCGTCATACCATGTAAGAAATCCATCCTCGGAAACAATCTCACTGTCGTTGTCTGTCAGGTATAAAAATTTTGCCGGGTACTTTTCTTTACCATTAGGTTCTCCTAGCATATTTCGCAGCCCTTCAACCCCATTGAATTCATGTTGGTTTGATGTGAGTAAATCTACTTCAACAGGACTCAATATTTTAACTGCAACACCTTCTACGTACTGTGACAAATAGCCCTTTTTCAATCTAATGCCTCCAATATGATCTTGTTTTTTTTAAAATCCTTCAAGAAAGTAACGATGTTCCCTGTGTTAAATTACTTCGATTTTCGTTACATAGTTTTTTAACATGTGGAACCATTATACGTGCAACTTCTCTCATCACAGGCATAACGACACTATTACCAAACTGCTTATAAGCTTGAGTATCACTAACAGGTATAATAAAGCTATCAGGAAATCCCATTAGTCTGGCACACTCTCTTGGCGTAAGTCGTCGCGGTCGATTGTTTTTTCCTTGATATATCAGAATTTCCGAACCATCTTTATAATATCTAGCTGACAATGTTCTCGAAACATGATCGCCATCAACAAGTCCGAAACCGAAACCATTACCAGCTCTACGATGTTTTTCGGCATAATCCTGTAAATACTTCCATAATTTAGATGTTAATGTGTATTTGCTGTTTATTATGGCATTATCACCAGTTGTATATGGTTCTTCTTTATCTTCACTACCATCTTGTGAATGCAATATTGCAGAAAGTTTTATTGAGCCCTTGGGGGGCAAATTTAACTCATTCCAAGAAAAATCTGTTTTACCATCAAAACCTACAATCAAAATTCGCTCACGATGCTGCGGTACAAAATGTTGGCCATCAATCACCTTGTAGTGAATTTCATAACCAAGCTCATCTCGGAGTGTTTGCAAGATAACTTTGAAGGTGTTTCCTTTATCATGAGATATTAGGTTCTTAACATTCTCCAATAAAAATGCTTTTGGTCTTTTCTTTGCAATAATTCTGGCAACATCAAAGAATAGTGTTCCTTGTGTTGCACACTCAAAACCATGAGGTTTACCTAAAGCATTTTTTTTTGAGACTCCTGCAATGCTAAATGGTTGACATGGGAATCCAGCTAATAATATTTCGTGGTCAGGGATGTCACTTTCATTAACTTGCGTGATATCACCAACAAATATGTGATTGGATGTTTCTGGAAAATTTTCAAGATATGTCTTTTGTGCAAACTTATTCCATTCGCTTGTAAATACACATTGACCACCATGCGCCTCAAAGCCGAGGCGAATTCCACCAATCCCAGCAAATAAATCAATAAATCTAAACTCGGAATTTTTATTCGCAATATTTATATTTCTAACTAGCGTTAGGGATTTTTGTCTGGCAGTGTCATGAAGATAAGCAGGTGGTTCGTTTGCTCTAACATCACAGCAACCAATAGTCATCTCATTAGCGTCAAAAATTTTAGTTGTTTGATTTTTTTTGTTTGTTTCTCTTGCAATCTTAGGCAGACATATTGGGTCAGTCTGTTGCATAAGGATTTTCCTCTAAGGAATCGTTCAAAACCGAGTTTGACAGTAAAAATTTTAGGTTCACACAAACACCTCACCGCCCGCTCAAATCACGCCAAGCCGCTAGTGCTGCCGTCACAACATGGCTACGCAGGAGCGCACTGCAACCGGAGGTATCGCTGAGATCGGCGCCGGCGTTGGCGGTTGCGGTTCGAACAGAGAGATTACCACGCCACTGGGGTTCAGGGGGGAGGTCGTCGCAGAGAGACCCCGCATCGCATTCGGCACTAAACTCCCCGGCGATACCGGAATCTCAACCCGAAACATCGGGTAAAACCCAGCCACCCGCTACCCTCAACACCCCATCGCCGCCCCGCCGCGCTACTGCCATACCTTGCGCCATGAACCCAAAATCTACTCCGCCTCGCATCCTACTACTCGGCCCGGAACGCCACGCGGTATCGGGTGTTTCAACCCATCTTTCGGTACTACTCAACTCGACCCTAGGGCGCGACTTCGATCTGCAGCAGTTTACACTCGGCAGTGAGGGGCGAGGGGAGGGGCGACTACAGCGCGGCTGGCGGCTGGTGAGTCTGGTGCCACAGCTCTTCTGGCGGCTACTACGCTGGCGACCCCAGCTTGTCCATTTCAACAGCTCACTCGATCGGCGTGCCTTCTGGCGCGATGCCCTGCTTCTACTGCTACTACGACCACTCCCGCTGAAACTACTCTGGCAGTCGCATGGGGGGGCGTTGCATGTTTGGTTGCAGCAGTGTGGTCGCTTAGCACCGCTCGTGCGCTGGCTGTTACGGCTCCCCGATGCGGTAGTGGTACTCAATCGCTGTGAGTATCAGAGCTACCGTGCACTCCGGTTACGCCGCCTCTGGTTGATTCCAAACGCAATCGATCTGCGCCCATTCCAGTCACCCCCAGCGCGGCGGCGGTCGCACCCGAGCTGGCGACTCATCTATATCGGTCGCCTAGCGCCGGATAAAGGGTTGATTGAGCTGATAACGGCACTGGCCAGACTCCGAGAGCTGGCACCGACACTCCGCTGGCGCTGCTGGATCGCCGGTAGCGGCCCGCTGCAAATGGCGCTACAGCGACAGATAGCTCAGTGCCATCTGCAGGGGCGCGTACGGCTGCTCGGCGTGGTGCATGGCGCGGCAAAAGTGCGACTCTGGCAGGCCGCCGATCTCTTCCTCTTTCCCAGCCACCACGCCGAAGGGCTACCCTACGCAACCCTAGAGAGTCTCGCCTCCGGTACACCGCTACTCACCACGGCAGTGGGGGGGAATGCCGATGCCGTGCGGGCGGGACGAGAGGGGATCATGATCGAACCGCACCAGCCGCAGCAGTGGGCGCAGCAGCTCCAGCAGCTACTTCAGGAACCGGCCCGACTACGTCAGATGTCCGCCGCCTGTCGTGTCCGCGCCGTTGAACAGTATGGTGTCGAACGATTAGCGTGGCAGTTTGATGCGCTCTATCGTGAGTTGCTATCAACCGGCGCGCCGATCCACTCTGCAACGGAGTCGTGGTAGTGCAGGCGTGGCGCTGGTATTGGCGACGCCTGCAGCGGATGTCGCTACCCGAGTTGGGTTGGCGACTCGGGAGTGTGGTGCGCGATCAGCGCCTCTGGTGGGGGCAGTGGATGGCGGTACCTCCGCCCCAATCGGTACCACCGCTAGCATGGTGTGACGAACCCCCGGCACTCGCGGCGACTCCTTACCAAACCGCCGCCGCGGCAATCAGTAGCGGTCAACTCACGCTGTTTGGTAGCGTGGTCAACATCGGCTCGCCCCCTGAGTGGCAGCGCTGTCTGAAGAGTGGACGCCGCGCACCGAACCGCTTTGGTCGACTCATCGATCACCGCAACGCCGCGCAAGTGGGGGATGTGAAGTATGTGTGGGAACCGGCACGCCATCTGCACTGGGTGACACTGATTCAGGCGTGGCGTTTGAGCGGTGATATAGCGCCGTTAACGACCCTACGGCAGCAGATCGATAGTTGGCTCGATCAGAACCCCTATCCGCGGGGTATCCACTGGAATAGTGCGCTAGAGGTGGCGATTCGACTCATTAATTGGGCGCTGGTGTGGCAGATAGGTGGGGGAGATGAGGGGGCGCTATTTAGTGATGCTGGCGGGAGAGAGCGGCGGCAGCGGTTACTGGAGGCGATCTATCGCCAGATCCAGTTTGTCGCGCTCACCCGCTCGCGCCACTCATCGGCCAATAACCACCTGATTGGTGAGCTATCTGGATTGCTTATCGCCACCAGTGTCTGGCGTCACTGGCCAGCGCTGCAGCCGCTCCAGCAGCAGGTGCGGCGTGAACTACTTCAGCAGGCGCTGCGGCAGAGTGCGCCGGATGGTCTCAATCGCGAGCAGAGTAGCGGTTACCACACCTTTGTCACCACCCTACTGCTGCTTGCTGGACTCTGTAGCCGCGCCGCCGGTCACGATCTACCCCACGGCTACTGGCAGCGGTTGGAACGGATGATCGTTGCGCTGGCGGCACTGCTCGATGATCGCGGTGAACTGCCGGCGGTGGGGGATAGTGATGATGGGGTGGTGGTCGCGCTCACCGCGACCGATCCGCTGGTCGCAACGCCACCCCAATCGCTCGCCCCCGCGCTACAACTTCTACTCGATGCCGGCGCGATTCTGTTTCAGCGCCGTGAACTGATATGGGGTGATTGCGCGCCGGCGGCGGGGTGTCGTTGGCTCTTAGGCGATCGGATGGCGCTGCGGCGCTATGTAGAAGCGGCCAACCGGTCGCCGACAGCGCTGCCGCGCCGCTGGGTTGAGAGTGGTTGGTATCTGCTAGTGCGGGCAGCGGAGAGCGAGGGGAAGGGGGGGCGCGCTAGTCGTTCGGCGGTGCGGCTGCTGATCGATGCGGCCCCCCTCGGCTACCTCAGCCTCGCCGCCCATGGCCACGCCGACGCCCTCTCGATCCAGCTGGCGATTGCGGGGCTTCCGTTTCTTATCGATCCGGGCACCTACGCCTACCACACCGATCCGCAGTGGCGCGCCTACTTTCGTGGTACGGCGGCGCACAACACCCTACAGATGGGTGATCTCGACCAAGCGGTGAGCGGCGGGAACTTTCTCTGGATACAGCATATGCGGGGGCGCTGTGAAGGGGTGCGAGAGCGCGCCGATGGCTGGTGGTTTCAGGGGAGTCACGACGGCTGGTTACGACTACCCGAGCCGCTGCGCCATCGACGGCAGGTGTGGTTAGCACGCCATGATAACCAGATCCGCATCATCGATACCCTACTACCCGTTAATCGACCGCGCTCAGTTGGCACCGGCTGGCGAGCGCGACCGACCGCTGTTATGCCAATCTATCGTCACTGGCATTTTGCTGCCGGATGTCGGATAGAGATAACGGCGGATGGCACAACGGTTGCCGAACAGCAGGGGGTAACGCTCCGCCTCTCAGCAGCGGAACCGGTGACGCTGCACCACTACCACGGTAGCGAGCAGCCGCCGCGGGGCTGGGTGTCGCCCCGCTTTGATCAGCGCCGACCGACCAGTATGGTGAGTTGGCAGACGCCGCTGCAGGTTGGTCGAGCGCTACAGACAACGATCCGCTGGTCATAGGCGCACGCACCGTCGCTAGGAGCGCCGCCAGCACCAGCCAAAGCGGTAGCGTCGCCCCTGACCATCCACCGCTGCCATCCAGCGCCCATCGTCGAGCGGCCACGCATCAAGGTGGTGCATACCCCGACTATTCCAGCGCATCCCCCCCGCAGCGGCGATCAGGGGTCTCCCGGCTAAGGGCTGTTCGGTGTAGCGGTGGCGGCTAAGGTGGGTGATCACAAAACCGCGTACGGCACGCCCATACCCATCGGCATCATCTTGAGCGAGACGAATCAACTGCCCCTGATAGTGCAGCACTCGCCCTGCCGGTCGGGAAATCCGCGCATTGCCGCGCACTACTGGACTAGCGGGGTGGGGGTGCCACGGCCCCTGGAGTGCATCAGCATAGAAGAGCATCAGCTGATCGTTGTGCGGGGTTGAGGTGAAGAGCCACCACTGCTGTTGATAGTAAAAGGGGGTGGCATCGACGAAGGGTTGACCGCTTAGGAGGGTGCTCTCCAGTTGCCACTGATCGGGAAAGCGGGTCGCCCGATAGAGTCGGATCGACGCATCTTGGTGGCTCTCCGGCACCATATAGTGCTCACCCTGCCAGCGTAGCAGATGGGGGTAGGAGAGGTGGAACGGTTCACTGAGTACCCGTCGCTGGTAGTGCCACTGCGCGCCATCAGCACTTCTTGCGTAGGCGATCTCACCGAGCTGGCGGCGGCGATTGAGCACTTCAAAGAAGAGATACCACTGCTGCTGGTAGCGGTAGAGGAAGGGATCGGCTACCAGTTCGGCATCAAGATCGGTCACATCGCTCGCTTGGAGTAGCGGGTGACGGCAGCGCGGCGAAGGGCGTAGGGCCAGTGGTGAACTCCCCTCATAGAGGGTAATCGCCCAGTCGGTTGACTCCCGTTTAATGAAGGGTAGGCCGCGCTTTGCGCCGACGAGGAGGCCGCCACCGAAGCCGGTCAGTAGCGTCGGTAGTAGTGCCCACGTCTCAATCATGCTCACTCCTCGGGTGTGGTTCGGGGATGCGTTCTTGGGATAAAACCAACTGTAGACAACGATCACATCTTTAGCGAGGCTCCGGTTTCAGCTTACAATCACCGTTTCGACCGACAACCATCACTGCACCACGCGGCAGGGGGAGATCAGATAGATGAATAGGCAGAATGGGGATATGCAGGATAACCACTGCAGCAGCGACAACGGCAGCGCGGCGCTGATCTGGGCGGTACTATTCGGCTTAGCAGCGCTCACTGGCTGGGGCGCTTGGTACTACCAGATGCAGCAGCTCGATCAGTCGGAGGAGCGCAACGCCTCTCTCGATCGGCAGTTGCAGCAGGAGCGCCGCGATCTACGTACCTTGCGTGGTCAGCTGGATGAGCAGCGTGATCTGGTACAGCGTCGTGATCAATCACTGGCACAACTTCAGCAGCAGTTAGCCGCCGAACAGCAGCAGCTGCGCACCGCCACCCGCGCTGGTGAGCAGCTCAATAGCGAACTGGCGACGACTCAAAAGCAGCTGGCCGCCGCTACCGCCCGTGGCGATCAACTCGATAGCGATCTAGCCGCTACCCAGCAGCAGCTCGCTGACACTCAGCAGCAGCTAACCGCCGCCACTGCCCGTGGCGATCAACTCGATAGCGATCTGGCCGCTACCCAGCAGCAGCTCGCTGACACTCAGCAGCAGCTAACCGCCGCCACCGCCCGTGGTGATCAACTCGATAGCGATCTGGCCGCCACCCAGCAGCAGCTCGCTGACACTCAGCAGCAACTAACCGCCGCCACCGCCCGTGGCGATCAACTCGATAGCGATCTGGCCGCCACTCAGCAGCAGCTCGCTGACACTCAGCAGCAGCTAACCGCCGCCACCACCCGTGGCGATCAACTCGATAGCGATCTGGCCGCCACTCAGCAGCAACTAACCGCCGCCACCGCCCGTGGCGATCAACTCGATAGCGAACTAGCCGCCACCCAGCAGCAGCTAGCGGAGCGCGGTGAGGCGTTGAGCGCACTACAGCAGCGACAGGCTGAGGCACACGATCAGATCGCAACGCTGCAGCGTGAGCTTCAGGATGCCAACCAGCAGATCGCTACCCTGCAAGAGGAGTTGGCCGACCGCGTTGCCGCTGGCAATCGCCTCACGGAGAGCCTCAACCAGAGCCGCAGCGAAGGGGCTGCGCTGCAGGAGGCGTTGAACCGTAGCGAAGCGGAGCGGGGACGATTGACCGAGCAGCTCACTGCCGCCAATGGCCAGATCACCGCACTGAGTGACGACTTAGCGACCAGCTATGCTGACCGCGCACAGCTGACTGAAGAGCTCGCCGCAGCCACCGATCGACTCACCGCCTTAGGTGACGATCTGGCGGCTAGTGAGCTCGATCGGGCGCGTCTTCTAGCTGAGCAGGAGAGCGGCGCGACCGAGCGTGACACACTGCAGCAGCAACTGACGGCGCGGCAGCAGAGCGGTGAGCAGTTGCAGCAGCTCCTTAGTGAGCATCGTGATCAGTTAGCGCAGGTGACGGCAGAGCGAGATCAGCTACAGTATGAGCGGGCAACCCTCGAAACCGAGCTCCTACAGGCGCGGCGGCAGATTGCCACCCTCAGTGAGGGTCGCGATCTGGCACCGGCAACAGCACAGTAGTGCTGCTGTTACATAATTCTTTAACACTGACAGGGTAGGCTGTGCCAAATCGCTCAACTCATCAACTCAACCTTCTAAGGTGATTCTCTATGCGTATGAAACTGACGGCTCTTGCCGCCGCCCTTGTTGCCGGTGCCATCACCACGAGTGTGCATGCCGCAACCGCTCGTGACTACATCAGCATCGTTGGTTCTTCAACGGTCTATCCATTCGCAACAGTGGTCGCCGAGCAGTTTGGTAAAACCACCCGTTATAAGACACCTAAGATTGAGTCGACCGGTTCCGGTGGTGGTATGAAGCTCTTTTGTGCCGGTGTTGGCGTCGAGCATCCCGATATCACCAACGCCTCACGACGCATGAAGAAGTCGGAGCTAGAGCAGTGTCGCGGTAACGGTGTGAACGATGTGGTTGAGGTGAAGATTGGCTATGACGGTATCGCCTTTGCCAACTCAAAGCGCGCTCCCCAGATGGAAATCACACTCCGTGATCTCTATCTTGCCTTGGCGAAGCAGGTCCCCAACCCCGATGGGAGTGCCACGCTAGTCGATAACCCCTACACCACCTGGAGTCAGGTCAATCCGTCACTCCCTAACAGCGCGATTGAGGTGCTAGGCCCACCGCCAACCTCCGGCACCCGTGACGCCTTCGTTGAGCTAGCGATGGAGGGGGGATGCAAGCAGTTTGACTGGATCAAGGCGATGAAAAAGAGCGATAAACGCGCCTATAAGCGGGTCTGCCACACCATCCGTGAGGATGGCGCTTATGTTGAGGCGGGCGAGAATGACAACCTGATTGTGCAGAAGTTAGAGGCGAATCCAGCGGCGTTTGGTATTTTCGGCTTCAGCTTCCTCGATCAAAATAGCGACATGGTTCAGGGCGCTAAGATCAACACTGTCGCACCGGAGTTTGACGCGATTGCTAATGGCAGCTATCCGGTATCGCGGCCGCTCTACTTCTATGTGAAGGGGGCGCATGTCGAGGTGATTCCGGGGATGAAGGATTTCCTCCGCGAGTTTACCAGTGAGCGCGCATGGGGCGATGAGGGGTATCTGACCGATAAGGGGCTGATCCCGATGCCGACGCAAGAGCGGAAGCAGTTTGCCAACGATGCGGCGAAGCTGACCCCCCTGTCGTCCCTGTAGTTACGACGCATCCTCTGACAGCGCGGTCGGCAAACTCGCCGGGCGCGCTGTTGCTTTTATCAACGCAGCTACTTTTCGCTGTACAGTTGGAGGTCGCCGCTAAATGGCGGCGGAGATCGAATGAGCGGCACTACCCTACTGCTTGCGCTGCTGCTACTTAGCACGCTGCTCTACTGGATTGGTCGGCGACGGGCACTTACGGTGGTCGGTGGCGAACCGCGCCGACTCCACTCACTGCCCGGTTACTACGGTTACTATGTGGCACTCTGGGCGTTAATCCCGGCCGCATTGGTGCTTGGACTCTGGTTAGCGCTCGATGATAGCGTCATCACCAGCCTTGTGATCAGCGGCCTACCGGAGGCGATGCAGCAACTACCCCAATCGGAACTTGGGTTAATCCTGAACGATATCCGTAACCTGATTAGCGGTAACATCGTCTCACGGGCGATCGATCCAACGCTCCAGGCGGCCGCCGATCACTATCTTCAACTGCAGCAGTTGAGTCAGATGGCGTTGACGTTGATGGCGCTGGCGATTGCGGTTGCGGGCGCCACCTACGCATGGCGGGCGATTGCACCGCAGCAGCGGGCGCGTAATGCGGTGGAGCGGACGGTGGTAGCCTTTCTGGTCGCCAGCTCCACCCTCGCTATCTTCACAACCATCGGCATTGTGCTATCGGTGCTGTTTGAGTCGATCCGCTTCTTCCACTCGGTACCCGTAACAGAGTTTCTATTTGGTACGAGTTGGAGTCCGCAGACGGCGATCCGTGCCGATCAGGTTGGATCGTCGGGTGCATTCGGTGCCATTCCGCTCTTTACCGGTACGCTGCTGATCTCCTTCTTGGCGATGATTGTGGCGGTGCCGATAGGTCTGATGTCGGCCATCTACCTGTCGGAGTATGCGGGGCCGAAGCTGCGTTCGTTTGCAAAGCCCCTGCTGGAGATCTTGGCCGGTATTCCCACTGTCGTCTATGGCTTCTTTGCTGCGCTGACCGTGGCACCGGTGATGCGCAATGTCGGCGCATCGATTGGCTTGGATGTCTCATCCGAGAGTGCGCTGGCGGCGGGCTTAGTGATGGGTATTATGATTATCCCGTTTGTCTCCTCGCTCTCAGATGATGTGATCAACGCGGTACCGCAGTCGATGCGCGATGGGGCTTATGGGCTCGGCGCGACCCGATCAGAGACGATTCGCCGCGTTATCATCCCAGCCGCGCTGCCGGGGATTGTCGGTGGTGTGCTACTGGCCGTGTCGCGGGCAATTGGTGAGACCATGATTGTGGTGATGGCGGCCGGTCTTGCGGCCAATCTGACCGCCAACCCGTTAGAGTCGGTCACTACAGTAACGGTGCAGATTGTGACGCTACTGGTGGGTGATCAGGAGTTTGATAGTCCGAAAACACTCGCCGCGTTTGCCCTCGGTCTGCTGCTGTTTGTGGTGACGCTGGCGCTGAATGTGATTGCGCTCCATGTGGTGCGTAAATATCGTGAACAGTATGAGTAATCGCTGATGCAACAGCCTACCCGATCAATTGATGTAGTGCGTGCCGGTCTTGCGAAGCGCTATGCGCGGGAGCGGCGCTTTAAGACCTATGGCCTACTGGCGGTCCTCGCTGGCCTGCTCTTTGTCTCTATCCTGTTTGTTAGTATCGTCTCGAAGGGGTATAGCGCCTTCTGGCAGAGCTATGTGCTGCTGCCGGTGAAGTTTGATGCAGAACAGCTCGATCCGACGGGGGAGCGTGATCCGGCGGTACTCTCCCGCGCCGACTATGGCGGCTTGGTGAAGCAGACACTGCGGGAGATGTTTCCTGAGGTGACCGGCCGGCGCGATAAGCGGCGACTCTATGATCTGGTCTCTAGCGGTGCGGCGTTCCAGTTGCGGCAGATGGTACTCGACGATCCCTCGCTTATCGGCACCGCTAAGGGGGTCTGGGTACCGGCAGATGATGATGTCGATATGCTACTGAAAGGGCATATCGATCGGACGCTGCCAGAGAGTGATCGCCGACTCAAAGATCAGCAGTTAGCGTGGGTGGATAAGCTGCAAGCGCAGGGGGCATTACAGCAGCGTTTTAACACCACCTTCTTTACCGCTGGTGATTCGCGCGAGCCGGAGCTGTCGGGGATCCGCGGGGCGCTGATGGGCTCGCTCTACACCCTCGCGGTGACGCTGCTGCTCTCGTTCCCGATTGGTGTCGCGGCGGCTATCTACCTTGAGGAGTTTGCGCCGCGTAACCGCTGGACCGATCTGATTGAGGTGAATATCAATAACCTCGCCGCGGTGCCGTCGATTGTGTTTGGTCTGCTCGGGTTGGCGGTCTTTATCAACTTCTTTGGCCTACCGCGATCGGCCCCGCTGGTGGGGGGGCTGGTGCTCACCCTGATGACCCTACCGACCATCATCATCGCCAGTCGTGCGGCGCTCAAATCGGTTCCCCCCTCGATTCGGGAGGCGGCGCTAGGGATTGGTGCGTCGAAGGTGCAGACTATCGTCTATCACGTGTTACCGCTGGCGATGCCGGGGATGTTGACCGGCACCATCATCGGTATGGCGCAGGCGCTCGGTGAGTCGGCACCGCTACTGATGATCGGCATGGTGGCGTTTATTGTCGATGTCCCGGGCGGTGTCTTTGATCCTTCGACTGTGCTACCGGTACAGATCTTCCTCTGGGCGGATAGTCCGGAGCGCGCCTTTGTTGAGCGTACCTCAGCAGCGATTATGGTGCTGCTGGCGTTTCTAATTGTCATGAATGCGTTGGCTGTGGTGCTGCGCAAACGGTTTGAACGGCGCTGGTAACTCGCTAGTGTCAATCCCTTTGGAGGAAATAGTATGAGCACGGTAATGGTTGCGGATGAGGCTGAGGTGACAGAGAAACGAGAGACAAAAGGCACCACCCGGCGCGATGGCCGCGCTACGGTGAGCCGCGATGTACGGGAGACAGTCGGTGAGATGCGGGTCGAAGAGCCGCGCATGCGCTGCGATGAGATCAATGTCTGGTATGGCAATAAACACGCTATTCGCAACGTCTCACTCGATATTGGCAAGAATGAGGTGCTGGCGATGATCGGCCCCTCAGGTTGTGGTAAATCGACCTTCTTGCGCTGCCTTAACCGGATGAACGATACCATCGTTGGCTGCCGCGTCACTGGGCGGATCATGCTCGATGGTGAGGATGTCAACAGTCCGCGGATCGATGTTGTACCGCTGCGGGCGCAGGTGGGGATGGTGTTTCAGAAGCCGAACCCCTTTCCTAAGTCGATCTACGAAAATATCGCCTTCGGCCCGCGCATCCACGGTTTAGCGCACAATCCGCAGGAGATGGATGAGATTGTTGAGACCAGTCTGATCAAAGCGGGCCTCTGGGAGGAGGTGAAGGATCGGCTCGATCAGCCGGGTACCGGTCTATCGGGTGGGCAGCAGCAGCGTCTCTGTATCGCGCGCACGATTGCGGTGAGTCCGGACATTATCTTGATGGATGAGCCCTGTTCGGCACTCGATCCGATCGCTACGGCGAAGGTGGAGGAGTTGATTGATGAGTTGCGCCAGAACTACTCGATCGCCATTGTGACCCACTCCATGCAGCAGGCGGCGCGGGTGTCGCAGCGGACGGCGTACTTCCATCTTGGCGATCTGATTGAGGTGGGCGACACCAAGCAGATCTTCACCAATCCGCGCCATGAGCTAACCGAAGATTACATCACCGGTCGCTTCGGCTAACGTGGTTGGAGGCGATGATGGGGTCGGAACAGCCGCTGGAGGGGCACACGGTTCGCCGTTTTGATGGCGAATTGAATCAGCTCCACCTGCTCTCGTTAGAGATGGGTGGATTGGTACTGAACCAGATCCAGCAGGTCTTAACCGCGATGCAGAGTAAGGATCTGCAGCAGTGTCGGATGGTGATCGAGCGGGATCGCGAGGTGAACCAGTTAGAGCTGAAGCTCGATGATGGAGTTATCACGGTGATTGCGCGGCGGGGGCCGGTTGCCCGCGATCTCCGGGCGGTGATGGCGCTCTCGAAAATTGTCACCGATCTAGAGCGGATCGGTGATGAGGCGGCGCGGATTGCACATATCTGTCTGGCGGTGTATGACAACGTACGGAGCGATCCGAGCCATCTGCTACTGCGTGATGTTCACAACATGGGACGGATGGTGGTAGGGATGGTGCGCGAGTCACTGCTTGCACTCGATGATCTAGATGGGGTGCGAGCACGGCGGATGATGGTGGAGGGAGGCGATCTTGAGCAGGAGTTTCAAGCCGGATTTCGGCGCTTAGTCACCTATATCATGGAGGATCCGCGCAACGTCGGCCACGCCATCAATGCGGTACTAGCGTGTAAAGCGCTAGAGCGCATTGGTGATCATGCGCGTAGCATCGCTGAGTATGTGGTCTATCTGCGGGAGGGGGAGGATCTGCGCCACTCACGACCGGAGGATCTGAGCCATAGTGGGGTGTTAGAGGCCAATGCCCGGGGGCGTTAACACGTTTGATCACAGCGCCGCCGGTTCCGCCAACGTAAGAAACGCACATAGCTCCACTCAAGCAGAGGGAGCGAGCGGCTCACTTTAATCAGTGATGATAACCAGCGATAAGCGGGTAGTTGTGACCAGAGCAGCACAAATCCTGCGGCACCGGTTTTCCACTCGCCGTGCGAATCTCTCACATGAAAACGTGCAAGAGCGGTCGTCTGGTCGATACCGTAACCGGCTAAACGATCAATATCCCGAGTTACATCGATCCAGTCGATCCGATCCGCCCCTTTACGCCGTTGGTAATGGCGTATCTCTTTTGAGCATAATGGGCATGCACCATCATATAGCACCACAATCTGCATCATTTTCTCTATTTAGTTAGTGACGCATCGCGCACCGTGGTCGCAAGTGTGCCAGATTAGCAGCGCCGCGGTAAGGGCGCGTAGCTCTCCCCATGCCGCCGCTCGCTGTGCCATAATAGCGACCAATCGCCCGCGCCGCTCGCCTAGATCGGCGCGGATCTTTTTACCCGTAACGATCCTGAAGGATAGCCGATGAGCCTTTTCATCTCCGACGCCTGGGCACAAGCGGCCCCGGCTGCTGCCCAGCCTGGCCTGCTTGAGGCGCTACTCCCCTTTATCATCCTGTTTGTGGTCTTCTACTTCCTGCTGATCCGACCACAGTCGAAGCGGGCGAAGGAGCATAAGTCGATGCTCGAAGCGCTGCGCGAAGGGGATGAGGTGGTTAGTAATGGGGGTCTACTCGGTCGTGTCACCCAGTTAGGTGAAAACTTTGTTGAGCTCGACCTAGGCAATGAGGTGCGGGTGAAGCTGCAGCGCGGCTCAATCGCCACAGTGATGCCTAAGGGCACGCTCGACTCCATCTAATCGCTTGGCGGTGTTGCCGCCACCCATCGCCTGTTGGGTTCGCTATCTACTGATGGCGAACCCCCGCCTCAGAGAGTCTGCATGAATCGCTATCCGCTCTGGAAATATCTGCTGATCGCCGTCGTGGTGTTAGTCGGCGCGCTCTACGCACTACCGAATCTCTATGGTGACGATCCGGCAGTACAGATCTCCGCTAGTCGTAACAATCCGGTCGATGAAGCGACCCTCAGCCAAGCGCTCGCGGCGCTACAGGGGGCAGAGGTTGAACCGACCGCCTACACCCTTGATCGCGGTTCGCTGCTGCTGCGCTTTGCCGATCCCGATCGTCAGCTTACCGCCTATGACGCCCTGCGACGGCAGTTAGGTAACCGCTTTACCGTGGCGCTTAATCTGGCACCGGCCACGCCGCAGTGGTTGGCCGATCTCGGGGCGCTGCCGATGTATCTCGGTCTCGATCTGCGTGGTGGCGTCCACTTTCTACTAGAGGTCGATCGAGAAGCGGCGGTGCAGCAGGCGGTCAATCGCTATGTAAGCGATATCCGTACCCTGCTGCGCGAGGCGAAGATTCGTTATCTGACGGTCGGGGCTGAGGGTTCGAAAGTGGCGGTCCGTTTCCGGTCGGCGGAGGATTTAGCGGCAGCGAGCGATCAGATCGGGCGCGAGATGACGGCGCTGCAGCTAGAGCCGCAGAGTGAGGGGGATCAGCACTATCTGCGCGCTGCGCTGAGTGAAAATGAGGCGCGTGAGGTGGCGAAGTTTGCGGTGCAGCAGAATATCACCACGCTGCGCAATCGCGTCAACGAGTTAGGCGTAGCCGAGCCGGTGATTCAGCAGCAGGGTGAGGCGCGTATCGTCGTGCAGCTACCCGGTGTGCAGGATACCGCCCGGGCTAAGGAGATCCTCGGTGCGACCGCCACCCTTGAGTATCACATGGTCGATGAGGAGCATGATGTTGAGAGCGCGATGGCTGGACGGATACCCCCCGGTTCGCGTCTCTATCGGGAGCGTAATGGGCGTCCGATCTTGCTACTGAAGCGGGTGATTATCACCGGTGATCAGATCATTGATGCCGCCTCTAGTATCGATAGCCGCAGTGGTGGGCCGATGGTGAGTGTGACCCTCGATAGCAAGGGGGCGCGGCAGATGGGGAATAACACTCAAGAGAATGTCGGCAAACGGATGGCGGTGGTCTTTATTGAGGATAAGAGCGAGACACGGCTAGTCGATGGCGTTGAGCAGAACGTGACCCGCCGGATTGAGGAGGTGATCAGTGTTGCGGTGATTCGGGAGCCCTTCTCGAAGCGGTTTCAAACCACCGGCCTCGATAGTACTGAAGAGGCGCGGACGCTGGCGCTGCTGCTTCGCGCCGGCGCACTTGCAGCGCCGATCCGGATTATTGAAGAGCGCACTATCGGCCCGAGCTTAGGGCAGGAGAATATCGATCAGGGCTTCGCTTCAGTGGTGATCGGTATGACGCTGGTGCTCGCCTTTATGGTGCTCTACTACCGCGGCTTTGGGTTGGTGGCGAATGTGGCGCTACTGCTCAATTTGGTGCTGATTGTGGCGCTGCTGTCGATGCTCCAAGCAACGCTTACGCTGCCGGGTATCGCCGGTATTGTGTTGACGGTGGGTATGGCGGTCGATGCGAATGTGCTGATCTTCGAGCGTATTCGTGAGGAGCTACGCAACGGTAACACCCCCCATAGCAGTATCTCAGCCGGTTACGATAAGGCGCTCTCGACCATCGCTGATGCGAATGTCACGACCCTGATCGCGGCGCTGGTACTCTTTATCTTCGGTACCGGACCGGTGAAGGGGTTTGCGGTAACGCTCTCGCTCGGCATTATCACCTCAATGTTCACCGCCATTATGGTGACGCGTGCGGTGGTCAATCTGGCGGTCGGTCGCCGCCGTATCCAGCAGCTTTCGATTTAAGAGGACTCTTACGATGGAGCTGTTTAAACGACAGACCACGATTCCATTTATGGCGCAGCGCCGTACGGCGCTCTACTTCTCTGCTGCGCTGCTACTGCTGGCGATCGGTTCGCTGGCGCTGCGGGGGCTTAACTTTGGCATCGACTTTACCGGCGGTACGCTGCTGGAGGTGGGGTATAGCGAAGCGGTGGAGTTAGCGCCGGTACGCAGTGCGTTGGCCACCGCTGGTTATGGCGATGCCGTTGCACAGTACTTCGGCACCGCGCAGGATGTGTTGATCCGCATCGCACCACGCGAGGGGGTGAGTAGTGCCGACCTGAGCGAAGCGATCATGAAGGTGTTGCGGGAGCAGGGTGCCGAGGTGGAGATGCGGCGACAGGAGTATGTTGGCCCACAGGTGGGTGAGGAGTTGGCCAACGATGGGGGGTTGGCGCTGCTCTATGCGCTGATTGGGATCCTGATCTATGTCGCGTTCCGGTTTGAGTACCGTTTTGCGGTGGGGGCGGTGGCAGCGCTGGTGCATGATGTGTTGATCACCCTCGGTTTCTTTGCGCTGTTTCAGATAGAGTTTGATCTGACGGTGTTAGCAGCGCTGCTGGCCGTGATCGGTTACTCCCTCAACGACACCATTGTGGTGTTTGATCGGATCCGTGAGAACTTCCGGATTCTCCGAAAGGGGACGCCGGTTGAGGTGGTTGATCACTCCCTCAACCAGACCCTATCGCGCACCTTGATGACCTCATTCACTACCATTTTAGTGCTGTTAGCACTCTTTATGTTTGGTGGTGAGTTGATCCACGCCTTCGCGACTGCGCTGCTGGTAGGCATCTTTATCGGCACCTACTCCTCGATCTATGTGGCCAGTACTACGGCACTGGCAATGGGGGTGAGTCGTGAGGATCTGCTGCCGGTCAAACGTGAGGGTGAGGATCTTGAGGGGGAGTTGGATCCCTGATGAGGGTGGGTTGGCGCGAGCGGCGCGTTAGTGTTAAGTGGGATACCCGCTTTCTTGGTTTAGCGGCACACATCTCGGGTTGGAGTAAAGATCCCTCCTCGCAGGTGGGGGCGGTGATCAGTGATGGGAATCGGATCGTATCGCTTGGCTACAACGGCTTTGCTGCCGGTGTCGATGATGCGCCGGAGCGGCTCGCTGATCGCACTTGTAAACTCAACCTCACTATCCATGCGGAGGAGAACGCGATGATCTTCGCGAAGCGAGATCTCCGCGGCTGCACCGTCTATGTCACCCACCCCCCCTGTCCCCGCTGCGCCTCGAAGCTGATTCAGCAGGAGGTGCGGCGGGTGGTCTATATCGAACCGAGCGCCGATTTTCTCTCCCGTTGGCAGGATGATCTTGTGCTATCGGAGCAGATGTATGGGGAAGCGGGGGTCGAGGTGAGCATCTACCCATTGGCGGCGGTGAGCGTCGAAAATGCCAATATGTTAGTGGCGCCCGGCGGCCTCTTTCGGCAGGTGTTGAGCCGGTTGTTGGGGTTGAGGTAGCGATCGATTAGCGCGATGGCACCCCGCTTTATCCATTTACGTCTGCACAGCGACTTCTCGCTCGCCGATAGTCTGTTGCGGATCAAACCGCTAGTCAAAGCGGTCGCGGCGATGGAGATGCCAGCACTAGCACTCACCGATCAGGGCAATATGTTCGGGATGGTGCAGTTCTATCGGGCGGCGATGGCGGCTGGGATCAAGCCGATCATCGGTGCCGATCTGCAACTCCAGCCACTCGATGATCAGCCCCCCTCCCGTATCACCCTGCTCTGTCGCAGTGAGCGTGGCTATCGCCACCTAACGGAGTTGGTATCGCTCACCTATACTGAGGGGCAGCAGCAGGGGATGCCGCTACTCGATCAGCGCTGGTTAACTGGGCGCAGCGAGGGGTTGATTGCACTGCTTGGCAGCGATAGCGAGGTGGGGCGGGCGCTGCTGCGCCAGCGACCAGAGCAGGCGACTGCGGCGCTGCAGCGCTGGCGGCAGCTATTCGATGAGAGCTGCTATCTGGAGGTGAGTCGCTGTGGCCGCAGCGATGATGAGCCACATCTTCACGCGGCGGTCGAGCTAGCGGCCGATCAGCAGCTACCGATCGTCGCAACCAACGATGTGCGCTTTCTGCACCCCGACGATTTTGAAGCGCATGAGGTGCGGGTCTGTATCCATGAGGGGCGCACCCTCAACGATCCACGCCGCCAGCAGCGCTACAGTGAACAGCAGTATCTACGCACGCCAGATGAGATGGTTGCACTATTTGCTGATCTGCCCGAGGCGCTCGCCAACAGTGTCGAGATCGCCCGCCGCTGTAGTGTCGAGATTGGGTTAGGTACCTACTATCTGCCCGATTTCCCAATCCCGGAAGGACTCACCCTCGATCAATACTTTCGCCAGCTCTCCGCCGAGGGGTTAGAGCAGCGCCTCGATCAGATCTTTGATCGCAGCGCCAGCGACTTCGCGACGCAGCGGCAACCCTACGATGAGCGGTTACAGATTGAGCTGGATGTGATTATCCAGATGGGGTTTCCCGGCTACTTTCTGATCGTTGCCGACTTTATCCGCTGGGCTAAGCGCAACGCCATACCGGTCGGCCCGGGGCGCGGCTCCGGTGCCGGCTCGCTGGTGGCCTATGCGCTGCTAATCACCGATCTCGATCCACTCGCTTACGATCTGCTATTTGAGCGCTTTTTGAACCCGGAGCGGGTCTCCATGCCCGACTTCGATATCGACTTCTGCATGGAGGGGCGCGATCGGGTGATCGATTATGTGGCCGAACACTATGGCCGCGAGAAGGTGGGGCAGATCATCACCTACGGCACCATGGCCGCTAAAGCGGTGGTACGCGATGTGGGGCGAGTGCTCGGCCACCCCTACGGTTTTGTTGATGGGCTATCGAAGCTGATCCCATTTGAGATCGGCATCACCCTAGAGAAGGCGCTGGCACAGGAGCCAGCACTACAGCAGCGCTATGAGCAGGAGGAGGAGGTGACCCTGCTGATCGACATGGCGCGTAAACTCGAAGGGTTGACTCGTAATGCCGGTAAACATGCCGGCGGGGTGGTGATTGGGCCCAGTCCGCTCACCGACTTTGCGCCACTCTACTGCGAACCGGGTGGCGGGAGTGTGGTGACGCAGTTTGATAAGAATGATGTTGAGGCGGTCGGTTTAGTTAAGTTTGACTTCCTCGGCCTGCGCACGCTGACGATTATCGACTGGGCGCTCGCTAACATCCGGACCGCCGGTGGGCCCACCCTCGATATAGCCACCATTCCGCTCGATGATCGCGCCACCTTTGATCTCCTGCGGGGGTGTCAAACCACTGCTGTGTTTCAGCTTGAGTCGCGCGGGATGAAGGAGCTGATTGGACGGCTACAGCCCGACTGTTTTGAGGATATTATCGCGCTGGTGGCGCTGTTTCGGCCCGGGCCACTGCAGTCCGGTATGGTCGATAACTTTATTAACCGTAAACATGGCCGCGAGGCGATCGCCTATCCCGACGCCAACTGGCAGCACCTCTCACTACAACCGATCCTAGAGCCTACCTACGGCATCATCCTCTACCAAGAGCAGGTGATGCAGATCGCCCAGGTACTGGCTGGCTACACCCTCGGCGGTGCCGATCTCCTGCGCCGCGCAATGGGTAAAAAGAAGCCGGAGGAGATGGCCAAACAGCGCTCAGTGTTTGCTGAAGGTGCGGAGCGCAACGGCATCGAGAGTGAGTTGGCGATGCACATTTTCGATCTGGTCGAGAAGTTCGCCGGTTACGGTTTCAACAAGTCGCACTCGGCCGCCTATGCGCTCGTCTCCTATCAGACCGCTTGGCTGAAGGCGCACTATCCGGCGGCCTTTATGGCGGCAGTACTCTCGGCTGATATGGATAACACCGATAAGGTGGTGACGCTGATCGATGAGTGTCGAACGCTCCAGCTACCGGTGGTGCCACCCGATGTTAACCATAGTCGTCACCACTTCGGGGTCACTGCCGAAGGGGCGATCCTCTATGGGCTCGGCGCAATTAAGGGGGTAGGTGAGGGGGCGATTGAGTCGATCGTCAATGAGCGTGAAGCGCATGGGCACTATCACGATCTATTCGATTTTTGTGCACGGATCGATAGTAAACGGGTCAATCGGCGGGTACTCGAAGCGCTGATCCGGTGTGGCGCGTTTGATCGATTGCCGCTCGCGGCCAATCGCGCGACGCTACAAGCGAACCTCGATAGTGCGCTGCGGGCAGCCGAGCAGCAAACGCAGAATCGCCACTATGGGGTCGATGATCTATTCGGTTTTACCGCCAGTGGCGGCAGTAGCAGTGGCAGTGTTAGCTATCAGCCGGCACCGGCATGGGATGATGGGGAGCAGCTGGCACTGGAGAAGGAGGTGCTGGGGCTCTATCTGAGCGGCCACCCGATTGAGCGCTACCTTCCCGAACTCAGTCACTTCACCCGCTGCCGCCTCGCGGCGATCCAGCCAGCGCGCGGCGTGCAGCAGGTGATAGCGGGCTGGATCATCGCGACGCGCACGATGAACACCAAGCGCGGCGATAAGATGACGTTTGTGACCCTCGATGATCGCAGTGGGCGGATCGAGGTGGCGATCTACGCCGAGCACTCGCTTGAGCATCGACAGTGGTTAGAGCGCGATCGGGTGCTGGTGGTGGAGGGGGAGGTGAGTCATGATGAGTTTAGTGGTGGGCTGCGGGTGCGGGTCAGTACACTCTATGATCTAGCCGCCGCCCGCCAGCACTTCGGCGCGGTGGTGATGGTGACGCTGACGGCGCAGCAGCTACGCCAGCAGCCAACACTACTCGACGATCTCAAGCAGTGCCTGCAACCTTACAGTGGTGGCCAATCACCGCTCTGGATCCGCTATCGCGGCGGCGGGGCGCAGGCGCTAGCGACGATGGGGGAGGCGTGGCAGTTGCGCCCAGAGGATGCGCTCCTGCGGGAGCTACGGGCGTGTGTCGGTGCCGCCGCGGTATCGCTGCAATATCAGCGCTAACGGCCCGATTGCGATGAGTGAGCCGCCGCGGTTACTCAACCTGCCAGAATTGACTATTACGCTGCGCCATCGGCGATCGGCGGTGGTTGCGGTGACGATGACAGGGGGGCGGCGACTCCAGCCGGCGGCGCTATTGAGTGGTCGGTCGGTTGCTGATGCGCTGGCGCTGTTGCCGCAGATCTTTACCCTCTGCGCAAGCGCCCAACGCGAAGCGGCACTCGCTGCGGTTGCCCCGCAACGTGCGTATGATCTGAGCGCCGGCTGGCAGTCGCGCCAGCAGTTAAGATGGTTAGAGGGGGTGCGCGAGCTGTTGTGGCGCATCTGGTTGATCTGGCCGACGCGACTCGGAGCGGCACCGGAAGCGGCACCGGTGCGGCAGTTACAACAGATAGAGCAGCAGTTCCAAACGCTGATCAGTGCGGTCACCGAGCCGTGGCAACTCCCTGACGCAGCGACAGCGCAGGTCGTCCCCTCTCCGATCGATCGCGATCAGGCGCAGCGGCTGTGTGATGCGCTCCAGCAGCTACTTCAGCAGCGACTCTTTGGGATCGCACCGGCGAGTTGGTTACAGCTACCCGACGAGTCTGCTCTACGCCACTGGGCGGCTACCACCGATAGTGTCGCCGCTGCCCTGCTGCGTCGGCTGCTGCGTAAGGGGTGGGCGGCGGTCGGCAACGCCCCGGTAGCGCTGCTCCCAACACTCGATATAGCACAGCTACAGACGCACTTTGCTACTCCCCACTTTACCGCCGAACCGCAGTGGCAGGGGCGCTGTTATGAGACCAGTACGCTCGCTCATCAGGGTATGGCGCTACTATCGGCACTGCGCGAGCGCTATGGCAATGGTCTGCTGCCGCGACTGGTGGCGCGGTTAGCAACCATTGCTGACACCTACGGCAAGCTCCTGCAGTCGGTGCGCGATCAGGGGGCCGGCGGCGGGTGTGTGGCGCGGCCGCTACTGACGACGGCTGCTCTGCCGGCAGGGGCGGGCGATCAGGGCACGATTGGCGCAGCAGTCGCAGCCCGCGGCCTGCTGCTACACCGGGTGGCACTCGCTGGGCAGCAGGTGTCCGCCTATCAGATCGTCGCGCCGACCGAGTGGAACTTTCACCCGCAGGGGGTGGCGGCGCAGGCGTTAGCGACCCTACAGGGGGATGTGGCGACGGTGACCGAGCAGGCCACATGGCTAATTGAGTTGATCGATCCCTGTATCGCGCATCAGTTAATCATCGATTAGTTGACAACCTTGCATGCCTGACCCCAAGCTTGAGGCTCATCTCTCAATGAGCAAGGGGATCGCCCATGGCGCGCAAACCGCGTATCTACTATCCGGGGGCGCTCTATCATGTGATGGCGCGCGGCAATGGCAAACAGCAGATTTTTTTGGATGATGAGGATTATCTCGCCTACCAAGCGTTTGTGGTTGACGCACTTATCCATGCCGGTCATCGGTTACACGCCTACTGCTGGATGAGTAACCATGTCCATCTGCTACTGCAGGCGGGTGAACAGCCCATCTCCGGCATGATGCAGGTGGTAACGCAGCGATACACCCAGCGCTTTAATCGCAAGTATCAGCAGGTGGGACATCTATTTCAGGGGCGCTTTAAGGCGCAGTTGGTTGATGGCGAGCGTTACCTGCTACCGCTAGTACGGTATATCCACACCAACCCGCTGCGGTCTGGGATAGTCACCCAGTTGGAGGATTATCCATGGTCGAGCCACCTCGCTTATCTGCAGCGCGCCCCGCGCTGGCTCTGCGTCGATTGGGTGTTGCAGCAGTTAGGGCGGAGTCGTACTATCGCTCGACACCACTATCTACAGTTGATGGGTGAAGCCACCACGCCCGAGCAGGATGCTCGACTATCACTTAGTAGTGAAGGGCAGATATTGGGTGATGAGGCATTTGTCGCCAGAGTGATGCGAACTGAGGGGCCGCTGCCGCGGCCGCTGCGCTGTACGCTAGCGCAGATCGCGGCACGGGTGGCGGAGTATGAGGGGGTAACTGAGATGGAACTGAACTCACCGAGCCAGCGCCGACTGGTATCGAATGCACGCGCCATCATGACACTACTGGCGGTCGATGCTGCCGGTTTCAGTGTTACCGAGGTGGCCCGCTACTTAAATCGTGATGTGACCTCAGTGAGTCGGCGACTGCAACGCTTCAGGCAATATCTGCAACACGACGCGAATGAGCGTGAACGGATTGAAGATTACATTGAAATGCTAAAATTACAGGCCTGATCCCTATGAGTGAGAGTGACTGGCAGCGGCGACTTGAAGCGGCACTGAGTGATTGTGCTAATGAACCGATCCATCAGCCCGGGGCGATTCAGCCTTCAGGCGTGCTGTTGGCGTATGATGACTCACCGCAACGACGCATCACGCAGATGAGTGCTAACTGGCAGTTGCTCTTTGATCGGCTACCCAAACCGCCGTTAGGGGTTCCGTTAGCAGCGCTGCTTGGGGAGGCGGCAGTTGCTACCCTAGATGCGGTCAAGGGGCTAGGGGAGTGGCGCTCTGCGGCGCTGTTGACGCTACCGTTAGGTGATACCGGCGCCTACCACAATGCGCAGCTCTCCGGCTGTGATGATGGGTGTTGGCTACTGGAGTTGGAGTTACAGCCGTGTGACCTAGCCGCTTCATCGGAGCCCTTTCTCTCAATTCGGGATATGCTCTGGCAGCTTGATGGTGAGCCAGATCAGGCGCGCTACCTACAGCGCGTGGTTGAACAGATTCGGCTCATCAGTGGCTACGATCGGGTGATGATCTACCGCTTTGCTAGTAGCTGGAGTGGCGAAGTGGTAGCCGAGAGCCGTGATAGTGAGATGGGTACCTATCTTGGTCACCACTTTCCCGCCTCCGATATCCCATCCCAAGCGCGAGTACTCTATCAGCGCAACCTCATTCGGGTGCTCGCCGATGTTGAGGCGGAAACCATCCCGCTACTAACCGAACCATCACCCAACGCTGTGCCGCCGCTCGATATGAGTCTGTCAGCGCTCCGCGCCTTCTCGCCGATCCACCTAGACTATCTACGCAATATGGGGGTGCGGGCAACGATGACCCTCTCACTGCTGCAGCATGGGCGGCTCTGGGGATTGATCGCCTGTCACCACCGCACCCCGAAGCGGGTGCCGCTAGCGCAGCGTGAGCACTATGAGTTTATTGCCAAAACGGTCGCGCTCCGGTTATCCGCGTTCGCCGATCAGCGGCGTGAAGCGATCTCGGTTAAGCTCCACCGGCTCCTGTCACAGTTGGCCGCTGTCGCTGAAGCGCCAGAGCCGCAGGCGATCGCAACGCAGTTGCAGCAGTTGATGCCATCACTGCTGACGCTCCTGCAAGCAAATGGGGTGGTGATCAGCGTCGCTGGTCAGCGCTTTTGCTGGGGTGAGACGCCGCCGCCGGCAGTGTGGCAGTCGTTGCAGCGGGCGCTGCAGCAGCGTGCGACTGGTACGCTCTGGTATAGCAACCACCTCGCGGCCGATCTCCCGGCGTGCCCAGAGCTACCGCACACCGCCGGTCTACTGCAGTGTCGTGATCAGCAGCGGCAGGCGTATGTCGCTTGGTTACGCCCGGCGCTACCGCAGACGCTAACGTGGGCCGGCGATCCGGGTAAGGGGGTGGCGGAGCAGGATGGGGTGCTACGCATCTCGCCACGCCAATCATTTGCTAGTTGGATCGAGACGGTGCGCGATCGCGCCGCAACATGGCAAAATCTACTGATTGACACGGCACTGGCACTGCAACCGATGCTACTGGGTGTCGTCAGTGCGCTCACCGATAAGCGGCAGCGTGGGCAGATGCCGACAACCGATCTCCAACTGCTGACCCACCACTCCGGCGATCTCATTGCCCATGTCGATAGCGACGGCTATTTTACCTTTCTCTCTGGTGCAAGCGAACGGCTCCTCGGCTACCCTCCCGAAGCGCTGATTGGCGCGGCCGCGGAGGATCTGCTGGTCGCTGACGACCGACCCCAACTAGCACGCATTCGATCAGAGCTGATGGCCGCTACAGCGGCGGAGTGTAGGTCAGCTCACACGCACTCCCTATTGGTGCGGATTCACCGTGTTGACCGCACCACCCTATGGATGGAGTGCAACATCACCCCATTTGTTGATCGGGACGGCAGATGTGGCATGGTACTCAATGGTCGCGATGTGACGCAGCGTCACACCTATCAGTTAGCGATGGAGGAGCTGCATCAGCGTAACGCTCAGATCCTCGATGCGGCGGTAGTCGATGGCATTATCAGTACCGATCGCGCCGGTTATATCGTCTACGCTAACGAACATGCGGGGCGGCTGCTCGGTTACAGTGTTAGTGATCTGGTCTCACTCCACTGCTGTCAGTTGCTAGTTGAGGGGCCAGTAAGCGAGGTGCCGAGTCAACCCGACGAGTGCGCGCTTCTACAGCAGATGCGCGCGCAGCGATTGATTCAATCGCAGTGCTACACGTTTCGCCACCGTAGCGGTTACCCCATCTTGATGGAGCTCAACGCAACCCCCTTAACTGGGCAGAGTAGCGATGGCGGCTGTGTGTTGGTGTTTGGGCCGACCCCCGAACGACTCGATGATCAGCAGCGTGGCGAGCAGGTGGTCCGCCATGTGACCGAGGCGGTGATGGTGACCGAACCGGATGGCACCATTATCTCGGTCAATCCGGCCTTTACCACCATTACCGGTTACCGTGCCGATGAGGTGCTAGGGCGCAATCCACGTCTGCTTAAATCGGGTGTACACACCCCACAATTTTATCAGGGGATTTGGCAGCAGCTCGAACAGCAGCGCCACTGGAGTGGCGAGGTGTGGAACCGCCGCAAAAGTGGTGAGATCTATCCGCAGTGGGGCAGTATCTCGGTGATTACCGATGAGCAGGGACGGGTGCGTAACTATGTCTCGGTCTTTACCGATATCTCTAAAGCGCGCCAAGCGGAGGAGCGCCTACGTTTCCTCGCTAGCCACGATGCGCTCACCGGATTACCCAATCGTAACCACTTCCTTGAGCTGCTCGGTGGCGCACTACAACAGGCGCAGCAGCGCGATCAGCAGTTGGCGATCGCATTTTTTGATCTCGACCGCTTTAAACTGATCAACGACTCACTCGGCCACGCCGCAGGTGATCAGTACCTCAGCGCGATCGCCCGTCGTATCGCTGATGCTGTCGCTCCTGACGATCAGGTGTCGCGCTGGGGAGGGGATGAGTTTATCGCCTACCTTCTACTACCAAGCGGTACCCACGATCTGAGTGCGCGGGTGGCCCACATTAGCCAACAGGTGAGTGCGCCGCTGCTGATCAATGGCCATGAGTTAGCCCCCACCACCAGTATCGGCGTCAGCCTCTTTCCCGATGATGCTAGCAGCGCTGACGATCTGGTGATGGCGGCCGATACGGCGATGTATCAGGTGAAGGAGCAGGGACGCAACGGTTTCCACTTCTACACTGAACGGTTGGGGACGGCCAACCGGGAGCGTTTTGAAGTGGTCAGCGAACTGCATCGAGCGCTGCGGGAGCGCGAACTGCTGTTGCACTACCAGCCGCAGATCGATAGTCGTGATGGCCATATTATCGGTTTTGAGGCGCTGGTGCGCTGGAACCATCCGGTGCGGGGGGAGCTACTGCCGGGTCGCTTCATTCCGCAAGCGGAGGAGCTAGGGTTGATCCCCGGTGTGGGCGCGGTGGTGCTAGATGAGGCGTGTCGGCAGCTACAGCAGTGGCAGCAGCAGCAGCTCGCGATCCCGCAGCTATCGATCAATATCGCCCCAAATCAGCTCACATCGCCACTGCTCGATCAGCTAGCGGCACTGCTCGATCGTTATCAGATCGCCCCCGAGCGGCTAGAGCTGGAGATTACCGAGGGGGTGTTAGCGCGTACCGATAGCGTGCTGCCGGTGTTAACCGGGTTGCATCAGATGGGGATCCGACTGGCGATTGATGATTTTGGTACCGGCTACTCATCGCTCAACTATCTGAAACAGTTTCCGATCCAGCGCTTAAAGGTGGATAAGTCGTTTGTTGATGGCCTCCCGCACGATCGACGCGATGTGGCCATTCTCCGCACGGTGGTAGCACTGGGGCAGTATCTGGATATTGATGTGTTAGTCGAAGGGGTGGAGAAGGGGGAGCAGCTCGCTTTTCTACAGGATGTGGGGGCTTACCATATCCAGGGCTTCTACTACAGCCGCCCGCTCCCCGCAGAGCAGGTACCGGCCTATTTAGCACAACAGCCAGTCGCCCCGGCGGGGCGCAGCTGATTCCTATCAACTCCCAGATCAGGTGATAAGCATGAGCGAAAAAAACCTACATGTTGTCTGCCCCCACTGCGATGCGGTTAATCGGCTACCAGCAGAGCGCCTCGCGCAGCAGCCGAAGTGTGGTGGTTGCCACCAGCCACTCTTTACAGCGGCGCCTCTAGAACTCAATCGTGAGCGCTTCATGCGCCACCTACAGCGTAGCGATCTTCCGCTGCTAGTCGATTTTTGGGCACCGTGGTGCGGCCCATGCCAGATGATGGCACCCCAGTTTGCCGCCGCCGCCAGCGAACTAGAACCAACCCTGCGCTGCATTAAGATCAACACCGAAGCGGAGCAGCAGCTCGGCGCGCAGTTTGCAATCCGATCGATTCCGACCCTAGCGCTGTTCCGTGCCGGTCAAGAGGTTGCTCGACAGCCGGGGGCACTGCAGCGGGGGGATATTGTGCGCTGGGCGTTAGCGCAGCGGTGATGCTCACACATCGCGCCGCTCCACCTCTGCCGGATCGGCAGTAATCGCTCGGTAGATCTCAATCCGCTCCCCCTCTTTGATAGGTGCGTTGAGGCGCGTCAGTTTGCCAAATATTCCGACCTGCTGAACGCTCAAGTCGATGGATGGAAACTGCTGCAGGATGCCGGAGTGATTGATCGCCTCTTGCACCGTACTCCCATCGGGTACTTCAAGCTGTAACCACACCTGTTTGAAACGATCGGCATAGGCGATACCTATATTCATAGAGGGTCTCCTGCGACGATAGGTTGGGCCGCCGGCAGGCGGCTCACCGCCCGATCGATAAGCCGCTTACCGGCAAGCAGGAATGCCAGTACGATAAAACCACCGGGTGGAAGCATAATCAGTAGGGTTCCTGCGTAGTCAGGAATGAGTGTCAGCTCCAGTGGCTTGGCCCAATCACCGAGCAGCAGCGCGGCACTGGCAAATAGAGTACCGCTCCCCAACACCTCCCGTGTTGCTCCGAGGAGGAGTAGCGCAAGCGTGAAACCGATCCCCATTACCATACCGTCAACCAGACTCGGGAGCGGTGCATTACGCGAGGCAAACGCCTCCGCTCGCCCCAAAATGGCACAGTTGGTGACGATTAGGGGAATAAAGAGGCCGAGTACCTTATGGAGATCGTGCATCCATGCATTGAGCGCCATATCGACTAGCGTGACTAATACCGCAATGATTAAGACGAAGATCGGGATCCGTACCTGCGGTGTAATAACTCTCCGAAGGAGTGAGATAATCAGACCAGAGATCATAAAGACGGCGGTTGAGGCGAGTCCCATCCCTAAACCATTACTCGCGGTGCTGGTTACGGCCAATAGGGGACAAAGCGCAAGCGCTTGGGCAAAGACGATGTTGTTATCCCATAGACCATCGCGGATGATGCGGCGATAGGATTGCATATCGACCTCCGGGCTAGGGGTTAGGGGGAAGAGGCGTTGTGAGCAGCGCTACGCGGTGGCGATCGAACTGCTGCAGCGCCTGATAGAGGGTCGCGACCACCGCCCGCGGCGTGATGGTTGCGCCACTAAAGGCATCAAACTGACCACCATCTTTCGTCACAGCCCACTGTGCGGGGGCGGTATTGGTGAGTGACAAACCATTGAAACCGAGAATCCAGTCGCTGCGCGCCACCTCAATCTTGTCACCCAATCCTGGGGTCTCGCTATGCGAGAGCACCCGTACACCTAAAATATCCCCCGCTGCGCTGACACCAATCAGAAGCCGAATCGCACCGGCATAACCGCTACCTGTACGCTCCCAAGCGACGGCAGTGACACGACCGTTGCGGCTGGCACGATAGAGGGTGAGGGGGGAGCCATCGGCAGTGGTAAGGGTAAGGGGCGCCGCGAGGAGATCGTTATCGTGCAGCGCGGCCGGGATCACCGCACCGAGTGAGGAGAGCAGATCCTCCCGCTGCCGTAACTCAATCGCCTCACGGGTAGCCGCATGACCGAGTACTAGCAGCAGCGTTGCGACCAGTGCAAAAGTGCCAAGTAACACGCCTTGGTACCCCACCTGTTGCGGTCGTGTTAGCATTTTTGGCACGCTCATGCTGCTCCTTCCCGATCGCTGTTGAGCTGCTGACCCCGTCGATCGCGCCCATAGATACGGGGTCGTAGGTAGTGATCAATAAGCGGAGTGCAGCCATTCATCAGCAGCACCGCAAACGCGACCCCTTCGGGATAACCGGCAAAGCCGCGGATCAGATAGGTGAGCAGACCGCAGCCGACCCCGAATAGTAGTTGCCCCCGTACAGAGAGCGGTGAGGTGACCAGATCGGTCGCGATAAAGAAGGCGCCCAGCATCACCCCACCGCTACTTAGGTGAAATAGCGCATCACCGTAGCGCGTCGGATCGATATGATGCAGTAGTGCCGCTAGCACACCGATAGTCGTGAGCATCGCTACCGGAATGTGCCAGCGGATAATGCGCCAATAGAGCAGAAATAGCCCTCCGATCAGCAGCAGCAGCGCCGATCCCTCGCCGAGACTACCGCTACTGTTACCGAGCAGAAGTTGGGGGAGCGAGTCGGTGTTAGCGATCGCTGCATCAAGTGTCGTACCGCGACTTAGCTCGGTCTTAATATAGCCAAGGGGGGTTGCACCGGAGATCGCATCGGGGAGGGGTGAGGTACCGAAGGTGATGGCTAGGCTAGCAACGGCGTCGGGAGCAGCGGCAGAGGTAAGCGGTTGTGGCGGAATGAAGCGGGTCATCTCAAGCGGAAACGAGATCAACAGTGCAACCCGTGCCACCATCGCCGGATTGAAGAGGTTTTGGCCAAGACCACCAAACACCTGCTTTCCAACCACAATGGCCAGGAAGGCACCCACCACGCCGATCCACCAAGGTGCCCACGGCGGCAGTGTCATCGCGAGTAGCCAACCGGTTAGTAGTGCCGATCCATCCGTGAGAAACCGCTGCTGAGGTCTCCCCATCAGCCACAGCGAGAGCGACTCAAACAGGAGTGCACTCGCCAGCGTGATGAGAAAGAGGTAGATGGCCGGCCACCCATACTGAAACAGTGCTACGGCAGTTGCTGGGAGTAGCGCCACGATGACTCGCAGCATAGTGCTCGCGACGCTACGGTGGTTGTGGGCGTAGGGAGCCGCCATCGGAGGGGTCTCAGGCATCATGCTGATCTCTCCGCAGTGGCTGCCTTACGGCGCGCCATCTGCTCTCGCTTCGCCTGCTGGATTGCGGCAATCCGTACCCGTCGTGCAGCGGCTAACCGCTTCGTCTCCCCCTGCTTATGCTGCGCCCGCTGTCGCGCTGCAAGTTCACCCTTTGCATAGTTGAAGTAGTGAACTAGCGGAATATGGGAGGGACAGACATAGGCACAAGAGCCGCAACTGATACAGTCAGGTAGCCCGTAAGTGACCGCGCTATCAAGATTACCGGCCCGGATGTGAGCGACCATCGTCAGTGGTAATAGGCCACAGGGGCAGGCGGTAACGCAGCTAGCACAACGAATACAGGGCATCTCTCGGCGCTGTGGCAATTCATCTGCGGTGAGTGCTAACACGCCATTGCTACCTTTAATGACCGGTACCTGTAGCGTTGCGACCGGCTGTCCCATCATCGGTCCACCACTAATCAGCTGGGCGGGGGGGGAGCGATAGCCACCGCAATAGGTGATCAGTGCGCTGATCGGTGTGCCGATCGGCACATGCAGATTACGCGGCTGCGCGATCGCCCCTCCACTCACCGTAACTAACCGTGAGATGAGTGGTCGCCCGTGTCGTAGTGCGTCGTAGACTGCTGCGGCGGTAGCAACATTGTGTACCACCACCCCAATATCGGCGGTGAGCCCCCGTGCAGGTGTCTCGTAGCCAGTTAACATCTGTACTAGATGCTTCTCTGAGCCCATTGGATAGCGGGTAGGCAATCCCACCACCTGAATCGATGGGGTGGTGGTAATCGCCTCTCGCATCGCCTGCAGCGCCTCTGGCTTGTTGTTCTCAATCGCGATCGTGATGGCTGATACCCCCAGCGCTTGTGCTATCAGTAGTACACCATCACGCACCGCGGCCGCCCGCTCACGCATCAGCCGATCATCACAGGTGAGGTAGGGTTCACACTCAGCACCGTTGATCACAAGTTGCTGGAGTGTGTAGCGCTTACGCAGATTGAGTTTAACCGCCGCCGGGAAGGTCGCGCCGCCCATCCCAACAATGCCAGCGGCAGCCACCCGCGTCGCGATCTCATCCGGCGTTAGCGCAAATGGATCGTCCACCCCCTCACACGCATCGTGCCACTCATCATACCCATCCGGCTGGAGCGTGACGGTGCGTACCGACAATCCAGATACGTGGTGGGCGGGATAGGAGCCAATACCGACAATACGGCCAGAGGTGGGGGCGTGTACCGGCGCAGAGATGGCACCCTGATCGCGTGCTAACAACTCCCCTTTACGCACCGATTGACCTCGCTTCACGATCGCCTCTGCCGCTGCACCGATATGCTGCTGTAGTGGAATATGGAGCAGGGGTGGTAGCGGTAGATTCTCAATCGGCTGCGCGGCACTCAACGCTTTACAATCGTTAGGATGGATACCGCCGCGGATGCGAAATCGCCCGATGGTTGGTCGTCGAAACATGATTCACGCCACCTCGCTCGGTCGTGGCCAATACCACGTCTGCAGCGTCGCTTGTAGTGGTCGCATTTCAATACACTCCGTAGGGCAGACCGTAAAACAGTTTTCACAGCCGGTGCAGGCGTCGGCAAACACCGCATGGATCTGCTTTGGACCACCGATGATGGCGTCGGTCGGGCAGCGCTTAAAACATTTGGTACAACCGACACAGAGCGGTTCATGGATATAGGCGACCCGTGCAATCGGCTCCGTCACGCCAGCTAGATCGATCGTAACGCCGAGTTTCTGTGCTAACGATTCAGCTAACGCCCTCCCTCCCGGCGGACAGAGGGTCACCGGTGCTTGACCGCTAGCAACCGCTGCGGCCGCAGGGGTGCAGCCGGGATAGCCGCATTGACCACACTGCGAGCCGGGAAGTAGTGTCTCAATCTCCTCTTGGAGCGGATTGCCCTCAACTGCGAAGAGGTGCGCGGCAAAGCCGAGCAGCCAGCCCATCACGATCCCGAGAGCGGTAATAATCAGAATAGCAACCCACATACCGTGATCCTCTCTCTTAGGGGGTCAGACCCGCAAAACCCATAAAGGCGAGTGATAGTAGACCAGCGACCAGAAAGGCGATTGGGAGACCGGCGAACGCTGCCGGTACGGCAGCTAACGCCAGCCGCTCGCGTAGACCGGCAAACATCACCAGCACCAGTGTAAAACCGAGCGCCGATCCAAAACCGTAGAGTAGGCTCTCAATTAAGCCGTTTTGCTGCTGCACATTAAGCAGTGCGACACCGAGTACAGCGCAGTTGGTCGTGATCAGCGGCAGGAAGATCCCCAGCACTTGGTAGAGAGCCGGTGAGGTTTTACGCACCGCCATCTCGGTGAACTGCACCACCACCGCGATCACCAAGATAAAGGTGAGAATACGTAGAAATCCCAAGTTGAGCGGTGCGAGTACCCACTGCTCCAACAACCAGCTTGCAAATGCCGCGAGCGTGAGAACAAAAGTGGTCGCTAGCCCCATGCCAAGTGCTGAGTCAAGGCGGCTGGAGACGCCCATAAATGGGCACAACCCCAAAAACTTCACCAGCACCACATTATTCACTAGTGAGGTGGAGAGAATGATCAGTAGATACGTCATCGCCAATAACCCAAATTGTGTCGCCGCAGTGGCTGTATCAGAAAGTGTGCCAACTCGAAATAGCGAGTGACATGGTGCGACCTTATGATTGATAAATATTTTTATCTACTTGATAAATAAGCTATTTTTTTGATTATATTCAGCAACTTTTCGGCTGCATAATAGTGTTAGTTGCGTTGATGCCGGTGTTGATTGTTATCAATAGAACAAAACGTCATGGGTGGTTTGTTGGGTTTGCAACAATACGCTTGCCGCGATCCCATCAAATTGCTGTTTTTATCTCACAAGATGGATTGGTATGTCATTTGCATTAAGGTGTGTGTGATCACTGAATCGAGCGAGGAGTTCACCATGTCGGATCTACAGGAGAGATCGACGCTACAGAGGGTAGGTGCGGTGACAACAAGTGGCCTGCTACCGCCACAACTGTTTCTGGAGAGTGTCGAACAGGCGCCGATTGCCATCTCGATCACCGATCCAGCAGCAACCATCCTCTATGTGAACACCGCGTTTGAACGACTCACCGGCTATCAGCGTGATGAGGTGATTGGGCTCAATCAGTCGATCCTATCGAGCCACTCGACGCCGGTGGCCATCTATCATGAGCTGTGGCGCACCATTCAGCAGCAGCAGGTGTGGCGCGGCACGCTGGTGAATCATCGTAAAGGGGGGGGGGAGTATCTGGCTGAACTCAGTGTTTCGCCAGTACTTGATGAGCAGGGGGCGATCGCCTACTACCTCGGTATGCATCGCGATATTAGTGAGCTACACGCGCTCCAGCAGCGGCTGGCATTTCAGAACAGTCTCACCGATGCAGCTCTCGCCGCCGCTCCGATGGTGGTGGTGATGATTAGTTGTGAGGGTGAACGTCTGTTCGATAATGCTGCCTACCAAGCGCTCTGTCGCGACTTTGGTGCTGTGCATGAACCGCTGCCACTGATCCTCAATGCGCTGCAGCAGCAGATTGGATTCGAGCTACAACCTCACTCCAGTGCCGGCGAGCGCTTTACTAATGTTGAGATTCGACTCGATCCCCCGCATCGCCATGAGCCGCGCTGGTTCTCATGCTCTGGTGTTCGCATCGCCGATTTTGATCCGGCAGCGCGTAGCTTTTTTCAATCGAGCGATCGGAAGCGCTGCGGGCTGCTACTCGTGGCCAACGAGGTGACTAGCAGCCGCAAGCGGTTGCAGGAGGCGCGGCTCAATATGATTCGTGCCAACATGGCTGAACAGCAGATGGTGCAGAGTATGCGCGAAGCGATCTCCGCTGCCATCTTCAAACTACAAGCACCGATCAACATTATTAAAGCGGCGCTGGCGATGTCGGGTAGTGGCGATCGTAGCACCCTTCAACCGGTGTTACGCCAGGCGCTCGCCGCCGGCGAGGAGGCGATTGAGACGCTGCATCAGGGATTACCACGTATACAACCGGAGCAGACTACGGCGCTCAATATCAATGAGTTGATTGATGAGGTACTCCATCTTGTCACCGATCAGCTACTCGCTAACGGGATCGTCGTCGATTGGCGAGTTGCGCCGCAACTCCCTACGCTACGGGGGCGACCTAATGCGCTGCGTTCACTCTTTAAATATCTGATAGAGAATGCGATTGAGGCGCTACGCGAGGCGGGACGCGACTACCGAGAGATTCGTTTAGAGACCCACCTTGCTGATGATGAGGTGGTGGTGGCGCTGATGGATAATGGTATCGGTATCCCTGAGGCGCAGCGGATCCGGGTCTTCGAGCCCTTCTACTGCGGTTGGCAGAACCCTCGCGATCACGCCGGCATGGGGTTGACGATGGCGCAGGAGGTGACGCTTAACCATCGCGGCAGCATCACAATCGACCGCCACTTTCTCGGGGGGTGTCGAATCTTTATTCATCTGCCATGTGTGCAAGCGATCGGGGGCGATGATGAGCCCTTTTGATGAGCCGTACACCGATCGGGTAGCCGCTGACTCACCGGAGGCCGCGCTCGCCTGTCTCTATAGCGTGAGTCAGGTGCTGAGCCGATCGCTCGACTTTCGCCAGACGCTCAGTGAACTCCTCCAAGTGCTACATGATCATGGTGCGATGTGCCACGGCATGATTGCGCTGCGAGAATCGGCAAGTGGCGATCTACTCGTTACCATTCAACACGATGGTCCGACCGCTATCACACCCATACGCTACAAAGTCGGCGAGGGGGTGATTGGTACCATCTTAGAGAGTGGTCAGGCGCTGCTGCTGCGGCGAATTGCCGAGGATCGCCGGTTTCTCCACCGAACCGGCGTCTACGACCCACAACTCCCCTTTATTGGGGTACCGATCCGGATGGGTGATGAGACCACAGGGGTACTTGCCGCACAACCGAGACGGAGCGATCGCCTACAGAGTCAGCAGCAGCTACTGCAGATGATCGCCAATCTGATTGGTCAACGGGTCTGTTTGGCCCAGCGCGTCGAGGATGCACAGCAGGCCCTACGCCAAGAGCGCGACACCCTAAGACGGCAGATGCGTGGTGAACACGGTTTCTCCAACATGGTTGGCCGCACCCGCGCAATGCAGCTGGTGTTTGAGATGGTACGACAGGTGGCAAAGTGGAACACCACGGTACTAGTACGTGGCGAGTCTGGAACAGGAAAGGAGTTAATTGCCCATGCCATCCACTACAACTCACCGCGTGCTAATGGCCCATTTGTGAAACTCAACTGTGCGGCGCTCCCTGACACGCTGCTAGAGTCGGAGCTATTTGGTCACGAGAAGGGGGCGTTTACGGGTGCTATCAACCAGCGAAAGGGGCGTTTCGAGCAGGCGCATGGCGGTACCCTCTTTCTGGATGAGATTGGTGAGATCTCACCCGCATTCCAAGCTAAGCTGCTGCGGGTGTTACAGGAGGGGGAGTTTGAGCGGATTGGTGGTACCCGCACACTACAGGTCGATGTGCGCGTGGTCGCCGCAACTAACAAGCCGCTCGAACAGGAGATACAGGAGGGTCACTTCCGCGAGGATCTCTACTACCGCATCAATGTGATGCCCATCAACATGCCACCTCTGCGCGAGCGAATTGAGGATATTCCGCAGTTAGCACGCTTTCTCATGACTAAGATTGGTCGCGGACAGGGGCGTGAGTTGTCGATTGATGATGCGGCGATTCGACTACTTATGGGGTACCACTGGCCGGGTAATGTTCGGGAGTTGGAGAACTGCTTAGAGCGGGCGGCAGTGATGAGTGAAGAGGGGTGTATTGGGCGGCGCGAGATCGATCTTACTGGTATCGATAGCAGCCACTATAGCAGCCACAGTGGTGGTCGAGATCGGATCGATCTCGACGATCCCGATCTGGATGAGCGGGAGCGGGTGATCGCCGCACTTGAGCAGGCAGGCTGGGTACAGGCGAAGGCAGCGCGACTCCTCGGCATGACACCACGTCAGATCGGTTATCGGATCCAGATCCTCAACATTAAGGTGCGTCAGATATAACGTTGTCGTAGCTAAGACAAGTCGTGCTGATTGTTGTGTCGTACTCCTCACAATGCACCCATTGCAATGAATAAAATATGTTGAAAAACATATAGATAGTAATAAATCATAAGATGGCATAACGCTTGCTTAATTGTTGCTACAAGCAGTCCTTAAGATGATAGGTAGCGACTTGGAGGCAGAAGCGATGGTAGTGAGCAGCAGCAGTGAATTAGGTGGCAGCGGCTGTAGTGCATCAGGTTGTGGCAGCCATAGCGATGCCCTCGCGCACCTACCCGAGGCAATCCGGCGCAAGGTGCAAGATCACCCCTGCTACTCGGAGCAGGCGCACCACCACTTTGCACGCATGCATGTGGCGGTTGCCCCCGCCTGTAATATTCAGTGCCACTACTGTAACCGCAAATATGATTGCGCGAATGAGTCGCGCCCCGGTGTGGTTTCAGAGCTACTCACGCCCGATCAGGCGGTGCGTAAAGTGTTGGCGGTCGCTGCTAATATTCCGCAGATGACGGTTCTGGGTATCGCTGGTCCTGGCGATCCACTCGCTAATCCAGAGCGCACCTTCGCGACCTTCCGCAAACTCACTGAGCAGGCGCCCGATATTAAGCTCTGCGTATCGACCAACGGTTTAGCTCTGCCACAACAGATCGATGAGCTTTGCCGCCATAACATTGATCACGTCACCATCACCATCAACTGTGTTGATCCCGATATCGGCGCTGAGATCTACCCTTGGATATTCTGGAACAATCGCCGCATCAAAGGGCGCAAGGGGGCGCAGATCCTTATTGAACAGCAGCAAAAAGGGTTAGCGCTGCTGGTAGCACGCGGCATTCTCGTGAAGGTCAATTCGGTGATGATCCCCGGGGTTAATGATCAACATCTAACGGAGGTGAGTCGTGTCGTCAAGGAGAAGGGGGCATTTCTTCACAACGTAATGCCACTTATCGCTGAGCCAGAACATGGCACCTTCTATGGTGTGATGGGACAGCGCGGCCCTACCCATGATGAGTTGCAGGCGCTCCAAGATCGCTGCGCGGGTGATATGAACATGATGCGCCACTGCCGACAATGTCGCGCTGATGCGGTGGGTATGCTCGGCGAAGATCGGGGCGCTGAGTTTACGCTAGAGCGAGTCGAGGAGATGACGATTGACTACCCAGCGGCGATGGTAACGCGAGCAGCCTACCAACAGCAGGCGCTCGCGACGCTCGCGGCGCAGCGTCAAAAGAGCGGTGAGCAAGCTATCGCGCTATCGTCGATTGGGGGTCGTAAAGCGGCACCTCGGCCAATCTTGATGGCGGTTGCAAGCAGTGGCGGCGGGGTGATTAACCAACACTTTGGCCACGCGCATGAGTTTCTCATCTACGAGGCCTCTGCTACAGATGTACGCTTTATTGGTCACCGCAAGGTCGATCCCTACTGCGAGGGGAGTTCGACCTGTGGCGAAGGGGAGGGGGCACTGCAACGTACCCTACACGCACTCCAGGGGTGTGAAGCGGTGCTCTGCGCAAAGATCGGTTATGAGCCGTGGGAGGCCCTAGAGCAGGTGGGCATCACCCCCAATGGTGAGTATGCGATGGTACCGATTGAGCAGGCGGTCGCCGCACTCTACCGTGAGATGGTCGCGCAGGGGCGCGCCGATCAACGTACTACGACCACCACGCTGCCACTGAGCGCATAGGTAGCTGGAGAGAGCCGATGGCATATCAAATTGTTGCCTGTTGTGTGAACTGCTGGGCGTGCGAACCGCTCTGCCCAAGCCGTGCGATTCATGCCGCCCAGCCCCATTTTCTGATCGATGCGACTCGCTGTAGTGAGTGCGATGGTGAGTTTGCTGATCCGCAGTGCGCTAGCATCTGCCCGATTGAGGGGGCCATCCTCGACCCAGAGGGTAACGCGGCTAATCCCCCCGGCTCACTTACCGGTATCCCGCCCCATCGTCTTCCGACGGTGAGGGCGCAGATCCAAGCGCGCTAACAGCGCGGAGGGTGGTCTCATGTCTACCGACATCGATGTATCCAATCACCGTGAAGCGGTTGAGATTGCCGATGGGGTCTACTGGATCGGAGCGCTCGATCCAACGCTTCGCACCTTCGATATCATCCTCAGTACCGCTAACGGCACCACCTACAACGCCTACCTAGTGCGAGGTGAGGATGGTGTCGCGGTGATTGACACGGTCAAGGCCTGTTTTAGTGATGAGTTTTTCGCCCGCTTAGAGTCGCAGGTAGCGTACCATGAGATTAAGGCGATCATCCTTAACCATCTGGAACCCGATCATAGCGGGGCACTGCCAGAGCTGATGCGACGTGCGCCGCAAGCGCAGCTCTACATCTCGCAGCGGGCGACTTCGATGTTAAAAGCGCTGCTCAATGCCGATGCTGATCTCTGCTACACGACGGTAACTACCGGCGATCAGATCTCACTCGGGGGGCGCGCACTACACTTTCTACACACCCCGTTTCTGCACTGGCCTGATACGCAGTGCACCTATCTACCCGATGCGGCAATCCTCTTCTCTGGGGATATCTTTGGCTGCCACTACTGTGACAAGCGACTATTTAACGATCGGGTCGGTGATTTTCGTTTCTCCTTCGACTACTACTACGCCCATATCATGCGCCCCTTCAAAAAGCACGTGATGGCGGCGTTGAAACTGATTGAACCGTTACAACTGCGCCAAATTGCCCCGACACATGGTCCGATCCTGCGTGATCGCCCCCGCCGCTATGTCACCCACTACCGGGAGCTATCCACCTCATCGCTCAGTCACGCTATCGGTGAGGAGAACCGCTCACTCATCATCTTTTATATGAGTTCTTACGGTAACACAGCGCGGATGGCAGAGCAGATCAGTGACGGGGCGAGTGCGATTGAGGATGTGCGGGTCTCGCTCTACGACCTCCAAGGGGGGGAGACCGATCCATTCGTTGATCTGATTGAAGAGGCCGATGCACTGCTATTTGGCTCTCCTACTATCAATGGCGATGCAGTAAAACCGGTGTGGGATCTCCTCTCCTCATTAGCTGTCGTCAATCTCAAAGGGAAAATCGGTGGGGCGTTTGGCTCTTACGGCTGGTCGGGGGAGGCGGTACGCATGATCGAAGATCGGATGCGCGGCTTAAAGATGCAGATTCCACACGCTGGGTTGCGGGTCAAATTGATCCCGACCGATGAAGAGTTATCGGCTTGTCGCACCTTCGGGCGACAGATCGCAGAGGTGCTGGTCGGAAAGCACCACAATCCGGAGGTTGTCGAACTGGCCGATCTGGTCTGAGCGAGAACCTGCGTCTATCTATCCAACAGAAGGCAACTGAAGATGGCAAAAGCGAAAATTACCTTTGAAGATATCGGCCAGACGGTCAATGTCCCGGCCGGTACCCGAGTTATTGAGGTCTCGGAGAAGATTGGGGCTGGCATTATCTATGGCTGTCGCGAAGGGGATTGTGGCACCTGCATGATGCACGTCACCGAGGGGTGGAATAATCTCACTGAGCCGTCGGTACTAGAGGAGAAGGTGCTGAAAGAGAACATGGCGGGCCGGCATGATCGCCTCGCCTGTCAGGCGCAGATTCTCGGTGACTGCAAAGTTAAGCCGGCATAACGCCACTATCAACACACCACAACGGGGAGAGAATCGATGCCATTGATCACCTTTACCAATCCCGACTTTAAAGATAAGACAGTCTATGCGGTAGCCGGCAGCTTTACTGAAACGGTGCTGAAGATCGCCAAGACCAACAAGATCCCCATCAGCTTTGATTGCGGTGATGGGGAGTGCGGCAGCTGCCTGATCCGGGTGCGCTACCTCGGTGATAAGACGCCGATGGGGGTACATATGGAGGAGAAGGAGAAGCTGATGCTCCGACAACTCGGCAAAGTGAGCCAAGAGCAGCTAGAGAGACTTACCACCAACGATCAACCGAGTGAGTGGCGTCTCGCTTGCCAGTTTATCCCGCGCGATGAGGATATTGTGGTGGAGTACCAAGCACAATGAGTATAGCCCCGACGCGCCACCTGAGACGGCACGCTATCTATGAGACGATGATGGCGGCACGTCGGGGTGATGCTGTAGAGGAGACGCTAGCGCGGATGATCGCCTCAAGAATGGTGGGTGAGGGGGTGATGCCGGACCAGTTCGGTCTCGGTGCTGAGCGCTTTACGGCACTGCTACAGTACCACTTTCCACGCATACCATCCGACAGCGTGTTGGTGAGCGGTGATCCACTCGATCCACAACGGTTAGCGGAGATGGCAGAGCTGCGGCAACTGCTACTGCAGCATTGCAGTGGCGAGCCCGCATTAGCGGCGGTGATGGCTGAGCTTGTGGTCGCAGGATGTATGGGGCGTGATCACCTATGGCAGGATCTGGGACTCTGGTGCCGAGCCGATCTCTCACGACTGATGAGTGACCACTTTGCCCCACTTGCCGCCCGCAATAACCGGGATATGAAGTGGAAGAAGTTTCTCTACAAACAGCTCTGCGAAACCGAGGGGATCTACACCTGTCGTGCTCCGAGCTGTGAGGTGTGCAACGACTATGCGCGCTGCTTCGGACCGGAGGAGTGAGCGATGTGGGTCGGTATCGATCCATTAATGGGGCTAGATCGCTATCGACAGCTGTTTCTACCCTATCAGCGACAACTACACGAATTTAGTGGTCGAGAGCGGGAGTTTGGTGGCCGCTTTGCGCTGCTATTTCGGCAAGTCACTCGATTACTCGTCACCGATTTACCGATCAATGATCGTATTCCCCGCCTCTATCTTACCGTCGCCCAACGCTACTTAAATCAAGACGCCGCGATTGTGCGCCACTTTAGTTACGAAGATAACCGCCACTTCTTTTTGAGTGAGTTGCACGAGTGGCTAGCGATTCATGAACGGGGACGACAACTCCGACAGAAGTCGTAGCCCACCCGCATCACCGCCTCACCGCACTCCCTCCACTGCTACGCCCCTATCCCTTAGGTTCTCACTCTCCGGTTGATCACACGCTGCCGGTGGATCTCATGGTTATTGTCTCCACCCTTACAAAAAATCTGGTTTTGTCACAGATCGAACCTTCAATACCCTCTTTGTTACACCTATAAAATACTTTAAAAAACAGTAACTTAATTTGTTTTTTCGAGTTGGCACAGCGGTTGCAAAACAACAAATGTCCGGGCGAATCGGTGTCTCACCCACCGCACCCTTCGCTTCCAACAGCACCCTACCTAACTCATTAGCGAGGAGAAAACAGATGCCACTACGTCAATGCGCCATCTACGGTAAAGGCGGTATCGGCAAATCCACCACTACCCAGAACTTAGTCGCCGGTCTCGCCGAACTCGGCAAGAAGGTGATGATTGTTGGCTGCGATCCGAAAGCTGACTCCACCCGTCTCATTCTCCATTCGAAGGCGCAGAACACCATCATGGAGATGGCGGCTGAAGCCGGTACGGTCGAGGATCTGGAACTGGAGGATGTACTCAAAACCGGTTACAGCAATATCAAGTGTGTCGAGTCGGGCGGCCCAGAGCCTGGCGTTGGCTGTGCCGGACGCGGGGTGATCACCGCTATCAACTTCCTCGAAGAGGAGGGGGCATACGAAGAGGATCTCGACTTTGTCTTCTACGACGTACTCGGTGATGTGGTCTGCGGCGGCTTTGCGATGCCGATTCGGGAGAATAAAGCGCAGGAGATCTACATCGTCGTCTCTGGCGAGATGATGGCGATGTACGCCGCTAACAACATCTCAAAGGGGATCGTGAAGTATGCCAACTCCGGTGGCGTACGGCTCGGTGGACTCATCTGTAATAGCCGCAACACTGATCGTGAGGATGAGTTGATCGAGGCACTCGCCGCGAAGCTCGGCACGCAGATGATCCACTTCGTACCGCGTGACAACGTCGTACAACGCGCTGAGATCCGCCGTATGACAGTCATTGAGTATGACCCCAGCGCAAAACAGGCTGACGAGTATCGCAACCTGGCACGGAAGATCATCGATAACAAAAAGCTGGTGATCCCGACCCCCTGCACCATGGATGAACTCGAAGAGCTCCTGATGGAGTTCGGCATCATGGATGAGGAGGATGAGAGCATCGTCGGCAAGACAGCAGCTGATGAAGTGAAATCGGCCTAAGCGCCGATCATCATGGGCGCCGGTGAGTGCTGGCGCCGTCCACCTCGATTAACTGACCATCCACAGATGCGTGGTGGCAGCGCAGGAGAAGAGAGATGTCTGCATTGACACGTGAAGAGAGCGAAGCCCTGATTCAGGAGGTGCTAGAGGTCTATCCCGAGACGGCTCGGAAAGATCGTGCTAAGCACCTCACCGTCAATGATCAGGAGGTTGAACAGTCGAAGAAGTGTATCACCTCCAACCGTAAGTCGCTGCCGGGGGTCATGACCATCCGTGGCTGCGCCTACGCAGGATCGAAGGGGGTGGTGTGGGGCCCCATCAAGGATATGATCCATATCTCCCACGGCCCGGTTGGGTGTGGTCAATACTCGCGCGCCGGTCGCCGCAACTACTATGTTGGCACCACCGGCATCAACACCTTCGGCACGATGAACTTCACCTCCGACTTCCAGGAGAAGGATATCGTCTTTGGTGGCGATAAGAAGTTGGCCAAGATCATGACTGAGATTGAGACACTGTTCCCGCTGAGCAAGGGGATCACCGTGCAGTCGGAGTGCCCTATCGGCTTGATTGGTGATGATATTGAGGCGGTCTCGAAGAAGAGCGCTAAAGATCTCAACAAGCCGGTTGTACCGGTGCGGTGTGAGGGGTTCCGTGGCGTCTCACAATCGCTCGGCCACCATATCGCTAACGATGCAGTACGCGACTGGGTATTGGGTAATCGTGATCACGATAACCGTTTCGAATCGACGCCCTATGATGTCACCATCATCGGTGACTACAACATCGGTGGCGATGCATGGGCCTCCCGGACACTGCTAGAGGAGATGGGGCTGCGGGTGATCGCTCAGTGGTCGGGCGATGGCACACTCGCTGAGATGGAGAATACGCCTAAGGCGAAGCTCAACCTACTCCACTGCTACCGTTCCATGAACTACATCTCCCGCCACATGGAGGAGAAGTATGGGATCCCTTGGTTGGAGTACAACTTCTTCGGTCCAACCAAAATCGCCGAGTCGCTACGCAAAATCGCCAGCTTCTTTGATGACACCATCAAGCAGGGTGCCGAGCGGGTGATTGAGCGCTATCGGTCAGAGTATGAGGCGGTCATCGCTAAATATCGTCCGCGCCTCGAAGGGAAACGGGTGATGCTCTATGTCGGTGGTCTACGGCCACGCCATGTGATCGGTGCCTATGAGGATCTCGGTATGGAGGTGGTCGGTACCGGTTATGAGTTCGCGCACAATGACGACTACGATCGCACTATCAAGGAGATGGGGAACGCAACGCTCATCTACGACGATGTCACCGGCTATGAGTTTGAGGCGTTTGTGAAGCGAGTGCAGCCGGATCTGATCGGCTCCGGTATCAAAGAGAAGTATATCTTCCAGAAGATGGGGATCCCGTTTCGCCAGATGCACTCCTGGGACTACTCAGGCCCCTACCACGGTTATGACGGTTTCGCCATCTTCGCCCGCGATATGGATATGACCCTCAACAACCCCTGCTGGAAACAGATTAAAGCGCCTTGGCAGAAAGAGAGCGCCTGATTGTTTGCGCCGCGAATCGCTACTCAAGCGATTCGTGGTCACCCAACCCTCAAAATCGCCGTTGTCCACAGATGGGTGGCGCGGTAGGAGTTTTGTCATGAGCCAGAATGTCGCCAATATCATGCCTAGCTATCCGCTCTTCCGTAGCGAGGAGTACAAAGATAGCCTCAGCAATAAGCAGGCGCTCTTTGAAGAGCAGGTTGCCGCCGAGAAGATCGCCGAAGTGTTCGAGTGGAGCACAACGGAGGAGTATAAGCAGCTCAACTTCGCCCGCGAGGCGCTCACAGTCAACCCAGCGAAGGCGTGCCAGCCACTCGGAGCCGTACTCTGCGCCCTCGGTTTTGAGAAGACACTCCCCTATGTCCACGGTTCGCAGGGGTGTGTCGCCTACTTCCGCACCTACTTTAACCGTCACTTTAAAGAGCCGATTGCCTGCGTCTCCGACTCGATGACTGAAGATGCTGCGGTGTTTGGGGGGCAGAAGAATATGTTTGCTGGCCTGGAGAACGCCAAAGCACTCTATCAGCCAGAGATGATCGCCGTCTCTACCACCTGCATGGCGGAGGTGATTGGCGATGATCTCAACGCCTTTATCGGCAATGCGAAGAAGGAGGGGCATATTGCAGAAGATTTCCCCACCCCATTTGCCCATACGCCTAGCTTTGTAGGCTCCCACACTACCGGTTGGGACAACATGTTTGAGGGGATCCAGCGCTACTTCACCCTCAATCAGATGGACGATAAGGTGGTCGGCAGCAATGGCAAGATCAATATCGTACCGGGGTTTGAGACCTACCTTGGAAACTACCGTGTGATTAAGCGAATGTTGGCCGAGATGGATGTTGGCTGTTCGATGCTCTCCGATCCATCGGATGTCCTCGATACGCCGGCCGATGGTGAGTACCGGATGTATGATGGGGGGACCCGACTGGAGGAGATGAAGGATGCGCCTAACGCCATCGACACCCTCCTTCTGCAGCCTTGGCAACTGGTTAAGACGAAGAAGTTTGTGCAGAACACCTGGAAGCAGCCGGCCAGCGCGATCAACATCCCGATGGGGCTAGAGTGGACTGACCAGTTCCTGATGCAAGTGGCAGAGCTAACCGGCAAACCGATCCCTGACACGCTCACCCGTGAGCGCGGCATTCTCGTCGATATGATGACCGATAGCCACGCTTGGCTGCATGGGAAGAAGTTTGGACTCTACGGTGATGCCGACTTTGTCCTTGGTATGACCAAATTTCTGCTCGAACTGGGTGCTGAACCGACCCAGATCCTCTGCAACCACGCAAACAAGCGCTGGAAAAAGACGGTCGAAGCGCTCTGTGCTGCCTCACCCTACGGTCAAAGTAGTGAGGTCCATACCGGCAAGGATCTGTGGCACTTCCGTTCGCTGATGTTCACCAATAAGCCTGACTTTATGATCGGCAACAGCTACGGCAAGTTCATCCAGCGCGATACGTTACACAAAGGCAAAGCGCATGAGGTTCCGCTGATTCGGATTGGCTTCCCGATTTTTGATCGCCACCATATGCACCGCGACACCACCCTCGGCTATGAGGGAGCAATGTCGATGCTCAAAACGTTAGTCAATGCGGTGTTAGAACGGCTCGATGAGGAGACCCGTGGCATGGGCACCACCGATTACAACTACGATCTGATCCGCTAACTGTCGCTCTCGACACACCGCTTAAATGAGGAGTGATCTGATGCCGAATGTGATGATCCGTGTAAAGGAAGATGGTGCACTGCTGTTCTATGTTGCGAAAAAGGATCAAGAGGATCTGATCGCCTCTGTTGCGGTCGATAGTGCGAGCGCGTGGGGGGGAGAGGTGGTATTAGCTGATGGTTCGAAATACTACATCGATCCCATCTCACCGCGCCCCACCTTTCCCACGACGCTCCGGTTCAAACGAGCCGACTAACCCCCTTTGTGTATAGTGAGGAGATGAGCATGGCCCTGCAAATTATTCGTGATATCTGCACCGCCTGTGGTGACTGTGAACCGGTCTGCCCAACCCAGTCGATTCAGCCATTTAAGGGTGTTTACAAAATCGAAGCGGCGAGCTGTACCGAGTGCGAGGGGGAGTTTGATCTCCCTCAATGCCTCGATGTCTGCATGGAAGATGGCTGCATCGTACCCGCCTGAGCCGCTCTGCAACACCCTCACTAAGGTGCGATCCATCGCACCTTAGTGAGGGTTCCAAAATCAACCATTCGGGAGGCGTTATGAAACCAGCGATAGTGAGTGAGGCGATTGCACTGCGGATCGGTCTAGCCGCCCGCGAACTCCCCGATATTGAACTACCGCAGTTGTGGGCCGTGATTGCCGAGACGGTCGGCCTTCCCCCTACGACAGAGGCGCTCGAACAGCTCACCATTAAGCAGCTAATGAGTGCTGCCGATGGTCTCTTGTCGACACTCGATGGTGCGGCGCTCCAGGCCGCGCTTGCCCATCTGAAGGGGGAGGGGGAGATGCGGCTACCGGCAGAACCACTCCCTACGATCGATCCCGATCCAGCGGGTGATATGCCGGAGAGCATTCGGGTCGCCTGTGCTTCAGACCATGGCGATCTGCTGGATGGTCACTTTGGCTCCTGCCGCCGCTTTCTTATCTACCAGCTCTCAGCAACGCAGATCCGTCTCATCGCGATTCGTGACATCGACAGCGCAGCGGCCGCCGCGAGTGCGGATCGCAACCACTACCGCGCAGCCCTTATCAGCGACTGCCAACTCCTGTTTGTCGCCTCAATAGGTGGTCCTGCCGCCGCGAAGGTGATCCGAGCAGGTATCCATCCAATCAAGCAGCCGCAGGGGGGATCAGCGCGCACGGCGTTAGCGGCGCTGCAGCCTCGCATCGGTAGCGGTGCTCCACCGTGGTTAGCAAAGGTGATGGGAGAGCCTCCTGAACAGCGGATCCGTTTTAGTCGCAGTGAAGAGATAGGGGCATGATAAGCCACGACGAGTTGCAGCAGTGTTGTGAAGCGGTGGTACCGAGTGCGGATATGGCACCGCTACTGCAAGCGATCCAAGCGCTGATGCCGACACAGCCATTGCGTCTAGTACTGAGCCGTGGGGGCTGGCACCGCCTCGGCGGTGTGGTTGATCGTCACCAGCAGCGCATCGCTGAACAGATTGTACCGTGGGTGGAGCAGTGTTGTGGTGGTGATCTTGATCAGTTAATTGCCGATTATGCCGACGCAGGCTACATCGTCACCCGTGTCTCCGGTACCACCCACTATCTAACGGCAGCGATCGGGCATGCGCCAGAGGCGTTTATTCAGATTGAGATTGAGCAGCTAGAAGAGCAGATCGAACGGCCACTGCTAGTAGAGGATAGTTATCCGGAGAGTATCGAGGAACTGATCGATCCGATCGACCCACAGCGATTAGCCGCCCAACCGATTGGCCCACCGCGCTATCAGTTTCGTCGCCTGATTGACGTGGCGACTCGGCTTGATGAGGCAATCAGCAATCGTCGGATCGAGTCGTTGCGCCGCTTTCTCGCTGACTGGGGTGCCAGTAGCGCAGGAGAACAGACACGACTCTGCAACCACTGGGTGTTGGCGATGCAGGAGTTTCATGATCATGAGGGGGTGGTGCAGTTGACTGCGAAACCGATTCCTACCTACCCATCGATACCGCCGCTGCCACTCGCCGCCACCGGCGGCGCGGGAGTGGCACAGGCGCTCCAGCACTATGATCGCCAACTGGGGTACCCGTTTGCGTGGTACTTCATGTTACTTGGCACTCGGGGTAGCGATGCGGCACTCATTGATACGGTACTGAACGACCATCGGGGTGATTACGCCTATCTTCCAGCGCGTGATCTAGCGCGGTTAGAGGCGTGGTCGCTACGACCCTATAGCGTTTGAGCGCATCGAGTAGCTGTTTCAGTTGCGCCAATTGTCTCGCGTCATTGTCATGTTTGCGACAAGCAATTAATCCATAAAATCAATAAAAATCATAATCTTATATCGTGGCATCCTAGTTGCATATCACCTGTCGATGAACTGCTTGGAGCCAACCTGATGAAGCCAAAAGAGATTGCTGAGCTACTTGATGAACCGGCCTGTGCCCACAACAGCAAGGCGAAGTCGGGCTGTGCCCGCCCGAAGCCGGGGGCAACAGCGGGAGGTTGTGCGTTCGATGGCGCACAGATTGCGCTACTACCGATCGCCGATGTTGCCCACATTGTGCATGGTCCAATCGCCTGTGCGGGTAGCTCTTGGGATAACCGGGGTACCCGCTCCTCTGGCTCGCGTCTCTTTCGTATCGGCATGACGACTGATCTGACCGAGCAGGATGTGATTATGGGACGCGGTGAGAAGCGGCTGCTACATGCGATTAAGCAGGCGATCGAGCATTACCATCCGGCGGCTGTATTTGTCTACAACACCTGTGTGCCGGCCCTTATTGGTGATGATATCGGCGCCGTCTGCAAAGATGCTGAAGCGCGTTGGGGAACCCCCGTGGTACCGATTGATGCGGCCGGCTTCTACGGTACGAAGAATCTGGGGAACCGCATCGCCGGTGAGGCGATGGTGAAGTATGTTTGTGGTCGCCGCGAGCCCGATCCGCTACCAGCGGCGGCGGCAGGTCGTACGATCCACGATATTGCGCTGATTGGTGAGTACAACATCGCCGGTGAGTTGTGGCATGTACTACCGCTGCTCGATGAGTTGGGGCTGCGGGTACTCTGTACGCTATCTGGGGATGCGCGTTTCCATGAGGTGCAGACGATGCACCGCTCGCAGGCAAATATGATGGTCTGCTCAAAAGCGATGATCAACGTCGCCCGCAAGCTACAGGAGCGCTACGCAACCCCCTGGTTTGAGGGGAGCTTTTACGGCGTACGCGATGTGTCGCAGGCGCTACGTGATTTTGCTCGACTACTCAACGATGCTGACCTGAAGCAGCGTACTGAACAGCTGATTGCGCGTGAGGAGGCGGCGATCGATCAAGCGCTGGTACCGTGGCGTGAACAGCTACGGGGGCGCAAGGTGCTGCTCTACACCGGCGGGGTGAAGTCGTGGTCGGTGATTGCTGCTCTACAGGATCTGGGGATGGAGGTGGTAGCGACCGGTACGAAAAAGTCCACCGAGGAGGATAAGGCGCGGATCCGCGAACTGATGGGACAGGATGCACTGATGATTGAGGAGGGTAACCCGCGCGCACTGATCCAGTTGGTACACGACTATCGTGTCGATGTACTGATTGCTGGCGGGCGCAATATGTATACCGCACTGAAGGCGCGGATCCCATTCTTAGATATCAATCAGGAGCGGGAGTTTGGTTATGCTGGCTACCGCGGCATGGTGGAGTTGGCGCGGCAGTTGGTGCTCACTATAGAGAGCCCCATCTGGTCGGCGGTACGACAACCCGCACCGTGGCGTCATGCGATAGGAGAGGGCTGATATGGCAACCATTATTCGACGTAGTAAGGCGCTCTCGGTAAGCCCCCTCAAAGCGAGTCAGACGCTCGGTGCTGCCCTCGCTTTTCTCGGTTTTCAGCGCGCCATCCCGATGCTACATGGTTCACAGGGGTGTACCGCCTTTGGCAAGGTCTTCTTTGTCCGCCACTTCCGCGAACCCATCCCGCTGCAGACGACCGCCATGGATCAGGTCACTACGGTGATGGGGTCGGAGGAGGCGATTGTAGAGGGGTTAAAAACACTCTGTGAGAAGAGTGCACCGGCGCTGATTGGCGTACCAACGACCGGCCTCGCTGAGACCCAAGGCTCCGATCCGCAGATGGCGATTACGCAGTTTCGGCAGCGCTATCCGCAGTTTGCGGCGATTCCGATCGTGGCGATCTCCACACCCGATTTTAGTGGTGCATTAGAGAGCGGTTTTGCAAAAGCGACCGCTGCGATTATTGCGGCACTGGTACCGTCAGCGGTGCGTAGTGGCAGTGAACCAGGGCGGCAGCCGCGGCAGGTGAATGTCTTGGTCGGCTCGGCGCTGACCCCCGGTGATATTGAGGCGCTACAGACGATTATTGCTGCCTTTGATCTAGAGCCACTGCTGCTACCCGATCTCTCCGACTCACTCGATGGCCATCTCGATGCAGAGCCCTTCTCGCCTCTCACCATCGGCGGAACTGAAGTCGCCGCACTCCAGCGAGCGGGTGATGCGGTTGCCACCTTGGTGATTGGTCGCTCTATGTGTCGAGCGGCCGACACACTACAACAACTCACCGGCGTTCCTGACTACCGCTTCGATCATCTGATGGGACTCGCCGCGACCGATACGCTGCTGTTAGCGCTGAGTGCGATCGCAGAGCGGCCGGTTCCGCCAAAGTTAGAGCGGCAGCGGGCGCAACTACAGGATGCGATGCTCGATTGCCACTTTATGCTTGGGATGGGGCGCTTTGCGATCGCAGCCGATCCTGATCTGTTGCACGCTTTTAGCGCACTCTTAGATGAGGTAGGGGGGCGTACGGTTGCCGCAGTTGCCCCCATCAACGCGCCGATTCTGCAAGAGGTGGCAGCTACCAGCGTCAAGATTGGCGATCTGGAAGATCTGGAGCAGATCGCCCGCGAACAGCAGGCGGAACTGCTGATCAGCAATTCACATGGCGCTGAGAGTGCTGCCCGTCTTGGCATACCACTACTACGTGCCGGTTTTCCACAATATGACCAACTCGGTGGTTATCAGCGCTGCTGGATTGGCTATCAGGGGAGTCGCCAGACCCTTTTTGATCTCGCCAATATGATGCTGAATTTAGCGCGTGGTGAGATCCACCCCTACCACTCGCTCCTAGCCCAGAAGGGGTTTGAGCGGCCGCTTGGAGGTAGTACATGAGCACCTCACGACGACTACATCTTATCTCCGATCAGGGGCATCGTGACTGGCTTGATGGCGCGGTACGGATCGCCTTTGCCAGCAGCAATATGCGCTCGGTCAACCAGCACTTTGGTACCGCGCGCGCCTTTGCCATCTACGCGATTGATCACCAGCATGCGCAGCTGATTGAAGCGAATCACTTCGATGCAGAAGCGATGGATGGTAACGAGGATAAGTTGCGTATTAAGTTAGAGGCACTACAGGGGTGTATCGCCATCTACAGCCAAGCGGTCGGTGCATCAGCGATTCGGCAGCTTAAGGCGCACCATATTGAACCGCAGAAGGTACCCGCTGACACGCCGATTAGTCTGATTGTCACCGATCTACAGCGGGCACTACAGATGGAATCTAATCACTGGCTAACACGCGCCATCTATCGCCAACAGCAGGATGACCCGCATCGCTTCGATGCGATGGTAGCCGAGGGGTGGCAAGAGTAGTCCATCCCTATCTTCCCTAACTGAATGAGTATAGGAGTATGAATCGATGAGTGAAGTGGCCGCGGCGATCGATCCAGAGGATCCCCTACTAACGACCCACTTTGTGCTTGAAATAGTGCGCCAGATGCGCGCTATCGACACCTATGGCACCCGTGATGATTGGCCCGTTGTACGTATTCTTGAGCCCTTTATTCTGACCGCAGAGAAGAAGCGGCAGATCCCAACGGTGGGGGATCCAGATGAGATCACAATTGCGCGGATCCAAGTGTTCTACAACGCCATCTGCGCGCTGATTGAGAAGGAGAGTGGCTTGATGGCGGTACCGCTGATCAATCTTACCCATGAGGGGTTTGGTCGAGTGATTCTCACTGTTGGCAAACTGGTGGTGGTCGATCGCACCCTACGCGATGCTCACCGGTTCGGTTTTTCGACACTCGCGAAGATGCAGAGCGAGGCAGACAAACTGCTCACCTCTTCACTAACTCTGATTACAAACCATAGCACGGTTGCCAATCTGTAATCGTGCTAACCAAAATTGAGGCAGGCTATCCCCATGACTCCAGATGAGTTGAAAGCGTTACAAAAAGCGACACGTAAAGCGAAACGCATCGCAACTGAACAGGCCGGCGCACTCCACGATCTGGTCGAAGATCGACTCCCGGCTGGCTACGAAGATCTATTACCACTAGCACAACAGACCTACGACGCCTGTCACGCTTGGGCAGTAGCCGATGCTGCGTTACAGGCAGCAACCGCCGACCATCCAACCGAACATTGAGGTGTAAAATGCGAATGATCACCGGTCAGACCCGAGGGGGCGAAATCTACACCCCCGCCTTTGTGATGGCGATCGAACAGGCAAACTGTATCGGCTGTGGGCGCTGTTTCAAAGTGTGTCCACGCGATGTATTCGATCTTATCGAGCGCGAAGAGGTCGATGGACTCGACGCGTTCGACGACGACGATGCGTTTGATGATGATGATGGTTTCTCCGATGACACCGCCATGGTGATGAGTCTGAAGAGTGCGCTTGACTGTATCGGCTGTGGTTCCTGTGCACGGATCTGCCCGAAAAAGTGCTTCACCCACGCGCCATTAGCCGCAACTGACTCATCGTGCTGTTAATTGCTCTACAGTGCAAACTGGATCGATACATAGACTATCCGCTCTTGTTGCACATCCCACCAACGCACATGTGAGGCTGTTAGAAAGCGGACAAAAGATCGTTATGTCTTAAAAAAATACATACAAAACAGATAGTTATAAGAGTATTTTGGCTGGCATGCTGATTGCAAACCCTCTCTTATGAGTGAAGCGAATCGCTTCTATCTTGAACCTAAACCGATGCGGCACCCCTCGTATGGGCAGCGGCAGTAACTAAGGCGGGAGAGTGGTGATGTGGGACTATTCAGAGAAGGTAAAAGATCACTTCTATGCGCCACGAAATGTTGGCGCGGTGACCGATGCAAACGGCATCGGTGATGTCGGATCGCTCTCTTGTGGCGATGCGCTGCGGTTATCGCTCAAGATTGATCCGACAACTGAAGTGATTGAAGCGGCCGGTTTTCAGACCTTCGGCTGTGGCTCGGCGATCGCCTCTAGCTCAGCGTTGACGGAGATGATCAAAGGGATGACCCTCGATCAGGCGCTGGCGATTAGCAACCAAGATATTGCCGACTATCTCGACGGCCTACCACCCGAGAAGATGCACTGTTCGGTGATGGGTCGGGAGGCGCTCCAGGCCGCGATTGCCAACTATCGCGGCGAGGTGTGGGAGGATGATCACGAAGAGGGGGCACTCATCTGCAAATGTTTTGCTATCGATGCCGTCCTCATTGAGGAGACCATCCGTGCTAACCACCTGACAACTGTAGCGGAGGTGACCAACTATACCAAAGCGGGTGGCGGCTGCTCGGCCTGCCATGAGGGGATTGAGGAGATCCTCACGAAGGTGTTAGCCGAGTCGGGAGCGGCTTTCGATCCGCGTCGCGTCGTTGCCGATACTGCACCGCCACGACTCACATCGCTACAGCGGATCCGCCGGATTGAGGCGCTATTAGAGTCGATTCGCCCCAATCTGCAGCGCGATCATGGTGATGTTGAACTTGTGGAGGTGGAGGGGCGAAAGATCTACGTTAAGATGGTAGGCGCCTGCTCCGGCTGTCAGATGGCGGCGACGACCCTCAGCGGTATTCAGCAGCATCTCGCTGAGGGACTGCGGGAGTTTGTCCAAGTGCTACCTGCAGAACTGCTCGCACAGCGTACCGAGATGGGGGGGCAGTGATGAGCGACGCCATCTATCTCGACAACAACGCCACCACGATGGTCGATCCTGCGGTGGTAACAGCGATGCTCCCCTTCTTCACCGAGCAGTTTGGCAACCCCTCCTCGATCCACCAGTTTGGTGACAAGGTGGGGCGGGCGATCAAACAGGCGCGACAGCAGGTGCAAGCGCTTCTCGGTGCCGCACATGAGTCGGAGATCATCTTCACCTCCTGTGGCACCGAATCGGACACGACCGCGATTCTCTCAGCGCTACGGGCGCAGCCCGACCGGAAAGAGATCATCACCACGGTAGTAGAACATCCGGCGGTACTGACGCTCTGTCAGCAGCTTGAGAAGGAGGGGTATCGGGTTCACTACCTTGAGGTCGATCAGCGCGGGCGGCTCGATATGCAGACCTACCAGCGCCTCCTCTCTGACCAAGTAGCGATTGTTTCGGTGATGTGGGCGAACAACGAGACCGGTACCCTCTTTCCGGTTGAGGAGATGGCACAGTTAGCCCACGCCGCCGGCATACTGTTTCACACCGATGCGGTGCAGTTAGTCGGTAAACTACCGATCAAACTCCAAGAGAGCGCGATCGATATGTTATCGCTCTCCGGCCACAAACTTCATGCCCCGAAGGGGATTGGGGTTCTCTATCTGCGGCGTGGTGTCCGTTTTCGACCGTTACTGCGCGGTGGCCATCAGGAGCGTGGACGGCGTGCTGGTACCGAAAATAGCGCCTCTATTGTTGCGCTCGGAAAGGCGTGTGAGATGGCGCTAGCGGCGATTGAGCAGGAGAAAACCACGGTACGCGCGCTGCGCGATCGGCTAGAGCGCGGGATCTTAGCACAGGTGCCGCACTGCTTTGTCACCGGCGATCCAGGTAACCGTCTTCCTAATACCTGTAACATCGCGTTTGAGTATATTGAAGGGGAGGCGATCCTACTGCTGCTTAACCGCGCCGGTATCGCCGCCTCCAGCGGCTCCGCCTGTACCTCTGGCTCACTCGAGCCGTCGCATGTCATGCGGGCGATGGCTATCCCCTATACCGCTGCGCATGGATCGATCCGCTTCTCACTCTCGCGCTACAACACCGCAGCGGAGATTGATCGGGTGATCGCAGCGGTGCCACCCATTGTGGCGCAGTTGCGCCAACTCTCCCCCTACTGGGCGGATGGGGCGCCGGTCGCCGATCCGGCGCAGGCGTTTGTGCCGAAGTATGCCTGAGATTGAGCCGATGTCGTGCCGCATTACGATTAACGATACCACCCTGCGTGATGGTGAGCAGTCAGCAGGCGTCGCCTTTTCAATGGATGAGAAGCTGGCGATCGCTGCCGAGCTTGATCGGATTGGCGTACCAGAGCTTGAAGTGGGGATCCCGGCGATGGGCGCGGAAGAGCGGGCATCGATTCAGGCGGTCGCGGCAACCGTGACCCGAGCGCAACTGATGGTGTGGTGTCGGATGCAGCGTGATGATATTGCGCAGTGCGCTGATCTCGGGGTGCAGCGGGTCGATCTCTCGATCCCGCTCTCCGATCAGCAGATCCGACACAAACTGCGCCGTGACCGCAACTGGGTGCTGCAGCAGATTGAGCGCCATGTCGCACAGGCACACGATCTCGGTCTGCAGGTGTGTGTGGGTGGTGAGGATGCCTCGCGAGCCGATCCCGATTTTCTCCATCACGTCGTCGAGGAGGTAGAGCGGGCGGGTGCTGCGCGGTTTCGCTTTGCAGATACGGTTGGCATCATGGAGCCTTTTGGGGTCGATGCCACCTTTCGGGCGCTCCGATCACACACCGATCTGGAGTTGGAGATGCACGCCCATGATGATCTTGGACTCGCTACCGCCAACACCCTTGCCGCGATCCGCGGTGGCGCTAGCCACATCAACACCACCGTACATGGACTCGGTGAGCGAGCCGGTAATGCTCCCTTAGAGGAGGTGGTGATGGGGTTACGCCACTTCTTCGCCGCCGGCCAAGAGATTGCGATGGATCGCTATGGCGATCTCTCCGCATTAGTAGAGCGCGCCTCCGGCCACCCTATTGGATGGCATAAGAGTTTAGTTGGGAAGGGGGTGTTTCTGCATGAATCGGGGATCCATGTCGATGGCCTGATGAAGCATCGCGATAACTATCAGGGTGTTGATCCGCAGCAACTCGGACGGCAGCACCAATTTGTACTGGGCAAACACTCGGGAGTCCATGCGGTGATCCACGCCTACGCGGCGTTGGGGATCCGTATCAATCGGGCGCAGGCGAAGCAACTTCTCGCGCAGGTACGGCACCACATCAGTGAGACTAAACAGGTACCGACAGCGACCGATCTACAGCGCTTCTACCTTAATGGATCGTATGTTAATCACGATCACTATCAATTAACGACTATCTCAATGTGAGAGGTGAGTGATGAATGAATCGGAGTTGAGACTCGATCTGGAGGGGTTAGAGAGTGCTGAGGATTTTCTTGACCACTTTCAGATCGATTATGAGGCAGCAGTCGTTCATGTCAACCGGCTCCATATTCTGCAGCGGTTTCACGACTACCTAGCGGCGATAACAACACTGCCTAGCAGCGAGGCGGCACAGTTTACTCTCTATGCCGATCAACTAGCGCGTGCTTATCACGACTTTGTCACCTCTGATGCACAGCATGAGAAGGTGTTTAAGGTGTTTCGGATGGGGGAGCCGCAGCAGGTGACGATCCCACTCCAGCAGCTACAGTCGCAGGTGCGCGATCGTGCAGCCAAAGTATGAGTATGGCGAAGCGGTGCGGGTGGTTCGTAACCTGCGAAATGATGGTACCTATCCGGGGGAGGTGACAGGCGCCCTTTTGGTGGCACGCGGCACTGTTGGGTATGTGCGTGATGTGGGTACCTTTTTGCAAGATCAGATCATCTACACCGTCGATTTTATTGATCAGCAGCGGCGGGTGGGGTGTCGCGAGAGTGAACTGCAACCGGCGGATGCCCCTTGGATCGCGACTCAATTTGAGTTTCGTGATCAAGTGACACCACGCCTCCGACTAGCGATCAGAGGTGAAGTGATCGCCGTACCCGGCGATCGGGGTGAGATTGAGCAGGTACTGCGCGAGGCACCCGGCGGCCCTGCCTATCATGTACGCTTCCATGAACGCACGCTACTCATCCCAGAGCAGGCGCTTGATCGATTCGATTGCGACACGGATCAGGTATCGTGAGTGATGTGACTGATCCGATTATCTACTACCACCTGCTACGCAGTGCATTAGCACTGTTTCAGCAGCCACCGGCGGCGCTCTCCGCGACCCACTATCAACAGGCGCTGACCCATGCACAGCGCAGTTATGCGCTAGAGTCGAAGGTGATCGCCTCGGCAGAAGCCGCGGCGATCTCTATCCCCACCGCAACACTCGATGCGGCAATGGCTGAGGTGCAGTGTCGCTATCCCGATACAGCGGCATTTGATGCCGATCTCAAAGCAAATCGACTCGATCGCGGAGTGCTGCGAACCGCACTGCAGCGAGAACGGCTGTTCGATGCGGTGTTACAGCAGGTATCGGCAACTAGCGAGCCGATTAGCGACGCGGCAATCGCTCACTTCTACGCACAAGCGCATAGACGCTTTACCCCCCCCGAACGGCGCGCAGTGCGTCAGATCCTCATCACCATCAACCCCGACTACCCAGAGAATCGTCGTGAGCATGCCGCACAGCGGATCCAGCAGCTACATGATCGGTTAGCGGTGGCGGTGAGTGAGTTTGCTACGGTCGCTAGTCAACACTCCGAGTGCCCCTCGGCACTCAATGGCGGCGCACTCGGTGTGGTAACGCGTGGCACCCTCTACCCAGCGCTCGATAGCGCACTCTTTGCCCTCACTGCAGGAGCGATGAGTGGTGTGGTTGAGAGCGAAATGGGCTTTCACCTACTACTCTGCGAGCGCATCCTACCTGCCCACCCGATCCCACTCCAACAAGCCGCCGCGCAGATTCGTCATCACCTTGAACAGCAGCAGCGCCGACAGCTACAGCAGCGCTATTTGGCGACACTTTAATCAGTGCGAGACAGTTACGTGCTCTTTCGAATGCATCAAACTATAGAGCGCCGGGATTAAAAACAGCGTGATCAGGGTTGAGGCGATCAACCCACCCACCACCGCCCGCGCCATCGGTGCCTGCGCATCGGCGCCCTCACCAACACCGAAGGCGAGCGGTAGGAGTGCTAAAATGGTGGTGAGGCTGGTCATCAGGATCGGCCGTAGTCGCCGCCGCCCCGCCTCTAGTACTGCCGCATCGGTGGTGAGCCCCTGCCGACGCAACTGTCCGGCCTGATCGACCAGCAAAATGGCACTATTGACCGCAATACCGGTGAGCATAATGCAGCCGATCCAAGAGTTGAGATTGAGGGTGGTATTGCTCAACCAGAGCATCAGTAGGACACCAATCGCGGCTAGTGGCACCGCCGCCATCACCACCAGCGGATCGCGCAGCGACTCATACTGCGCGGCAAGGACCATATAGACCAGCAGTGTCGCTAACAGCAGCGACTGCAGTAGCTGCACAAAGGCCTGCTGCTGCTCGGCAAAATCGCCCGCCACCCGCAGTGTATAGCCAGCCGGTCGCGGTAGCTGATCGAGTCGCGCCTGCGCTTCAGCCGCGACCGACCCACTGGCGCGATCGGCGACATTCGCATCAATCGTCAACTGTCGCCGCTGATCTTGGCGCTCAATCAGTAGGGGTCCCTCACCCGACTCACTCCGCACGAGGTTGCGCAGCGCGACCGCCTCTCCACTCATCGTCGGCAGCGTCAGGTTGAGGATCTCCGATAGCTGCCGCTGCTCGGCATCAGCCAACTCAACCCGGATCGGATAGGCGTTACCCTCGCTCCGATACTCGCCAGCACGCCGCCCCGCTAGCGCTATCTCAAGCAGTTCGGTTACCGCATCGGGTGTGAGACCGAGATCGGCAAGTTTCGCACGATCGATGCGTAGTGTCTGCTGCGGCACCCCCTCCATTGGATCGTAATCGACATCACTGATGCCCGGGATCTGACGCAGTTCAGCAGCGGCCAGCGTGGCGAGCGCATCGAGCGTCACGAGATCGGCTCCTCGTAACTGGATGGTCAATCCACTATCGGTTGCCAACAGGCGCTGCAGCAGAAACTGCCCCTGTGGGGCGCGCACACTCAACTTCATGCCCGCGATCTGACCATCGAGCAAGCGGCGCAGATCGGCGGCGATCTCGCTATTTGAGCGCTCCCGTGCCGCCGCTGCTGTGAGGGTCAACCGCAGGTCGGCGCTACTCCCACCACCCGGTCGCCAACCCGAGGCACCGACACTAGTGACCGCCGCCACTAACTCAGGTACCGCCGGATAGACCAGCGCCTCCAACTGTCGGGCGGCAGCATCCACCTGCTCAAGCTGCGTCCCCAACTCCATTTTGCCGCTGATACGCACCTCACCCTCATCACTCGGTGGCAGAAACTCACTACCAATCAGCGGCAGCAGTAGCAGCGATACAGCGAGCAGCGCGACGCTACACAAGAGCGTTAGCCAGCGCCACCGCAGTACCCCGCGCAGTAGAACGAGATAGCGATCACTCAAGCGCTGAAAGCGCTGTTCGGCGACCTGCGCTAAGGTGTGTGGATCGTCTGCGGTCGATGCGCCATCTTGGCGGCGCAGGAGCCGCGCCGCTAACATCGGCACAAGGCTCAGCGCCACCAGCAGCGCACAGAGGAGAGCAAACACAATCACCAGCGCCAGCTCCTGAAACAGCAGGCCGGAGACGCCGCCGAGAAAGATTAGCGGTAGGAAGATCACCAGTGTGGTGACGGTACTAGCGATGATCGCTGAAGCGACCTCCTCGCTACCGCGCTGCGCCGCCTCGGCCGCCGACTCCCCCAACTCCTGCCGCCGCCGAAAGATATTCTCAAGCACCACCACCGCGCCATCGACCATCATACCGACGCCCAGCGCCAGACCGCCGAGGGTCATCAGATTGATGGTGAGACCACCAAACTCCAACAGCGCGAAGGTCGCCACCACCGCAATCGGGATCGCCACCGCAATCACCGTGGTGGTGCGTAGCGTGCGTAGAAAGAAGAGCAGAACCAGCACAGCGAGTAGACTGCCATAGAGCACCGACTGCGCGACATTGGCAATCGATCGCTCAATAAAGTTTCCCTGATTGGTCACCGGCACCACCTGCAGTTGCGGATAGTCGCGATTCACTGCATCGACCGCCGCCAGTAGCTGCTGTGCCACCTCAACCGTGTTCGCCTCGGCCTGTTTGCGGATCGCCACCCGAAGCCCCAACTCGCCATTGACTCGCACAATCCGTGTAATTCGCTCAAACGTATCCTCCACCCGCGCCAGTTGTGCGAGGGTGATCTGCGCCCCGTCACGTACCGCAATCACGCTGTTGCGGATCTCATCGATCGACAGAAACTCCGCCGGCGCACGCAGCACCACCTCAAACCGCCCCTCATCGAGCTTGCCAGCGGGGCGATCGAGATTGGCATCGCGCAGCGCGGTGATCACCTCATCGAAGGTGAGACCCAATGCAGTGAGGCGCTCTGGATCGATACCGACCCGCACCTCGCGCGGGTAGCCCCCCCACACATCCACCTGCGCCACCCCCGGCAGCCGCGCAAAGCGGGGGCGCAACTCATCCTCTACCAGCGTGGTGAGTGCCACCGGATCGAGCTGACTGGCGATGCCGAGAATCACCACCGGAAAGCTATCGATATCAAACTTACTCACCCGGGGGCGAACCACCTCATCGGGTAGTTCGTTGATCTCATCCTCTAGCGTCGCCAACACATCAAGCGCCGCACTATCGATATCACGCCCCCAAGCGAAGCGCACCCGAACGCTGCTATTCCCCTCCGAGGAGGTGGAGGTGAGCTCCTCAACGCCGGGTACGGTAGCGATAATCTCCTCGATGATACGGGTGACCTGCCGCTCCATCACCTCGGGGCTTGCGCCCGGGTATTGGGTACGCACGGTGAGCGTTGGCAGCTCAATACTCGGTAGCAGATCGATGCGTAGTCGCTGCAGCGAGAAGAGACCTAAAAGCACCACAATCAGCGTCACCATGGTGGTGAAGATGGGGCGACGAATCGTTACCGCAGCGAGACTCATCTCATCTACCGCACTATCTGGATGGCGCTGCCATCGTTGATTAGCTGCTGACCGAGTACAACCACCCGATCACCCGCGGCCAGATCGCTCATCTGTAGCAGTAGATCGACCCCATCGTCGATGCCCCGGGTGATCGGCTGCCAGCGCACCCGATCCCCCGCCGCGTTGACTAGAAATAGACCCTCCTTACCCTCACGGCGGGTGATCGCGGTAAGCGGTGCTAATAGCGCATCGGTGACCGGCGAGAGTGCCGTCTCAGCGCGTACAAACATCCCCGGTTTGAGACGCTGCTGCGGGTTGGCAATGGTGATCTCCAACCGCGCCTGCCGACTCTGCTGCTGAAACACCGGTGCAATCCGGTGCAGCCTACCGTGGAACTGCTCACCCGGCCACGCATCGGTGGTGAGGGTGAAGGGGTGGCCCGGCTGTAAGCGGGTGTAGTCACCCTCGGTCACCTGCAGCACCGCAATGATGGGATCGATAGCTACTACCCGCAGCAGCGCTGTATTGACCGCCACCGTCTCCCCCTCATCGACAAACCGCTCAGCCACCAGTCGCGGTGCATCATCCCCCTGCCAACTGGCGCTCACAGCGGTGTAGCCGAGCCGGATGCGGGCCGCCTCTAGCAGCGCATCGGCACGCTGAAGCTGCGCGGCGGCCACCTGCTGCTCCGCCTGTTTAGCGAGTTGGTTAAGCTGGGCGCTATCGTATTGGGCCGCTGAGGTGACCCCGCGCCCCTGCAGATCAGCTACCCGCTTCAGCTCCCGATCGGCAATCTGTAGCGCGCTCTGCGCCGCCACTAGATTGGCCTGCGCCACCGCCTGATCGGCGATTGCCTGCTGCAGTGCCTGCTGAAACTCCGCATTATCAAGCTGTGCAACCACCGTATGGCGGCGGATGGTATCGCCGATATCGACCGCCAACCGCTCCACCCGTCCACTCACCTTTGGTGCCAATAGAAACGATGCACTCGCCTCTAAACTCCCGCTAAACCGGCGCGGGAGGGCGATGGTGTCGCGTCGCAGCGCCGCCACTGCGACCGGCGCGGGGCTACGTGCCGGCCGTGATTTAGCGCTATCGGCACCACTACTCAGTCGTTGCTGGATGAGCCAGCCGAGGGCGGCGAGGAGCGCCGCTAGGGTGAGCAGAGCAACGAGACGACCGGGACGCGACATAGGGGCGGGGTTCTCCTAGAGTGAGTATCTCACTATCGGGGCAAGCCGAAAGTGGTACAAGATCAGCAGCGGCTATTGTTCACGATCGCACGGTGGGCTACCATCGCACCACAAGATAAATTGTGTCTGCAATAGCTGAGATCGCATGTCTGTTACCACCCACCTACACGATGACTATACCGAGATCCGGGTAGCCGGTCGCTTCGACTTCACCATGCATCGCGAGTTCCGTAACGCCTATCACGACACCGATCCGGCTAGTAACTTCGTCGTCGATCTGCGTCAGACTGCCTACCTCGATAGCTCTGCACTCGGCATGCTCCTGCTACTGCGGGAGTATGTCGGTGGTGACGGCTCGCGGATCCGGATTGAGAACTGCAACGCCGATGTGCGGAATATTCTGCAGATCGCTAATTTCCAGCGTCTGTTTAAGATTGATGGGTTAGAGTAGGTGATATGCCCGACGCAGGCGCATCCGGCCTTGACACCCCTTCTACTACCCGGTAGTATTCGCGGTTCACATCAGGGCGATTAGCTCAGCGGGAGAGCACTGCCTTCACACGGCAGGGGTCGCTGGTTCGATCCCAGCATCGCCCACCATCTATATAGTCGCTTACCGTTCAGCCGAGAGGCGTCGCGCCAGCCAGCGAAACAGCCCACCAATAAATGGCCACTTCGCAAATAGCTCCTCACTACTATCCCAGTAGTCACGATGCAGCACGACCTTACCAGTCGGGTTAAAACGCAGATGGGTCACCCCATTAATCGTAAAATCATATCCGGCGGTGTGGAACTGTAGCTCCCACCCTAGCATCGCCTGTTCACCATCTAGTAGCTGCTCTACGACCCGAAACTGCGGCTGCTGTAGATGTCGATACATATGCTCAAAGATGGCACGGATCGCGGTCGGGCCGACCACATCGTTAAATGGATCTTTGAAGCGGGCATCGGCGGCGTAGATCTCATCTATCTGCTGCAGCGTCTCAGGTGTCAACTGCTGGTAGTAGGTGATGATGCGCTGCAGTGCGGCGCGATGATCGGCGCGGCCATTATCGGGATTGTGCATCGTGATCGCCTGTTAGTCGTGCCGCTAGTGCAAACCAGAGGCGATAGGGGAGAAGTCGCAGCAGCTTCAGGAACAGCGTAAAGCGGCGCGGAAAGTGGATCTCAAATTGGCCGTGCGCTAATCCCCGCAGAATCGCCGTTGCCGCCTGCTCCGGCTGTAGCAGCGCCGGCATGGTGAAGTGGTTCTGAGCGGTGAGGCGGGTAGCGACAAAGCCGGGATTGACCAGTGTCACCGCAATACCCCGCGGTGCCAGATCGAGATAGAGGCTCTCAGCAAAGTTGATCAGGGCCGCCTTCGAGGGCCCATAGGCGAGCGACTTCGGAAGACCGATATAACCGGCAACACTCCCGACTAGCACCAGATGCCCCGAACCCTGCTGGAGTAGGGTCGGTAGTAAGATTGCAACACTATCTAACACCCCTAGCAGATTGGTGTTGAGGGTAGCGCGGATCGTTTCAGGTGTCAGTTCAGTGGCGTGCAGTGGCTGGTAGGTACCGGCGTTGATCACCACCACATCGAGCGCAATAGCGCGCTGCTGGAGCTGCGCTAAAGCCGCTGTCACACTCTCCGGTTGGGTGATGTCAAGCGGTAGCGTGATGGCATCGCGACAGCGGGCAGCAACCGCGGCGAGGGGAGCGGGTTGGCGTGCGGATAGGATCAACTGTGCGCCGGCAGCGGCTAACTGCTCGGCTAACGCCGCACCAATACCACTCGATCCACCAATCAGCCAGACTCGCCGTCCCTGCCACTCACGCAGCGGCGGGTTAGCGGGGCGTAGTAGCGGGATCATGGTGGGGTGCCACGCGCACTATCGGCATCGCTTGTTGCCGCTGGCGCAACGTCCCGTTTCACAAATGAGAGCGTCACTTCACCTAACCGAATTCCCCACTTACTCATCTCAGCACGATTAAGTACCACCCGATCATCGATCTGGTACATCCAATCATCAAACTTCACATGGTAGACCCGACCATCGACCGGTAGAGCCAGCGTGTAGTTCCAGTGTAGAGCGTTACCTATTACTTCACCATTGGCCTCACCAATCACATCGTCAGCCCGCCCGCGATAGCGCCCTGCACCGAGATCGGTGAGGTGCCAGACGCGCCGTTCACGACTGCCATCGCTGTAGCGGAACTGCTCATCTAAGATCCCCTCATCGCCTTGCCAACTCGCCTCCATCACCACATGAAACTGCCGTTTCACATCACCACCACGATCTTGAAACATGCCGTAGGCATCGAGGGTGCCATTGAAGTAGTCGCGCAGATTAAAGGTTGGCGTGGTGGTGTCGGGTCGGGGATCGGCCATGGTGCAACTCGATAGTGGGAGGATGAGGAGTAGCGTGAGGGTAAGCAGGTATCGGTAATCCATCGCATCATCTCCTCAGCTCGGTTCAGGTAGTGGTTGTGGTGTCGGTGGTGTGGTTAGCGGTGGCAGATGCCAGAGCAACCACATCGCTAACAGCTTTAGCAGTAGTGGTAGTAGCGCGTAGGTGGCGCTCAGTGCTAGCAGTGCGGTGGTGCTGTTGTCGCTGCGCTCGGGGGTAAAACCAAATAGGCCAAGTAGGGGTAGCGCGATGCCGGCAGCGAGCGCTAAGTTCGCTTTAGTAACCAAGTTCCACCACCCAAACCAGCGGCCGGTGGGGGGATCGGTTTCGGTGGCGATCAGATCGGCAAGCAGCGCTGGCGGCAGCATCAGATCGGCACCTACAGCGATACCGGCGAGTAGACAGATGGCGGCAAACGGTAGCAGATCCCCAGCACCGAGCAGCGCCGCCCAACCAAAACTGCTGATCGCTAACGCCATCGCCATAAGCCAACTGTGCGGTTTGCCATAACGGGCAGCGAGGCGACTCCAGAGCGGTAGACTCAGGGCCGCAGCGGCAAAGTAGAGTAGCAGTAGCAGGCCGCTCTGTTCTGGGCGCTGCAGGATATGCTCAACATAGAAGAGGAGGGTGGTTGCTGGGATCGCCGCGGCCGTGCCGTTGATCGCAAAGAGTAGCAGTAGCTGCCGAAATTGATGGTGTCCGAGCGCGCTGCGTAAACCGCGCCATGGGCTCTCCGGTGCCGGATTTGGGATCACCGGTGGTGGGGCGGGTGCGTAGCGGAGGGTGATCACGGCGCATAGTAGAAGTAGCGGTAGAAAGAGCCAGCTTAGACGCTCTAGCGCCAGCGCCTGCTGATCGGCTAGCAGACTCGGTAGTGCCGCAGCGAGCATCACACCAAATAGTGCCGATCCCTCGCGCGCCGCCACAAAAGCGGTGCGATCGGTATCACTACACCCCACCTCAGCACCCCACGCATAGTAGTTGATGGTGGTGATTGAGAGAGCGAAGGTGACCAGCAGTAGCTGTAGCAGTAGCCAACCGGCTCCCGCCTCCGCCGGTGGTGTCAGCAGCGCTACCAGCGCCGCCGCGAGCAGCGGTAGTGCCGCTACCATCCAGCGTCGCCGCTGTGGGTAGCGATCGGCGAGCCAACCCAGCAGCGGATCGGTGATGGCATCAACCCCACGCACGAGTAGGAGTAGGGCGCCAATCAGCGTCAGTGAGAGACCCACCTGCTCGCTATAGAGGGTTGGCAGATGGATCGCAATCGGCAGCGCCGCAAACGCCAGCGGCAATCCGAGCAGACCATAGGCGATCTGCTGCCGCTGGCGGGCGCTCATGTGTCACCGCCGGCACCACCCATGAGGGCCGCCTGCAGCTCCGGTTCACGGCTACGCGGATCAAACCAGATGGCAAAGAAGGCAGCCGCAAAGGTGGGATCGGCAATGGTCGCGGTCATCTCACCATTATGGTAGAAGCTAACCCCCACGTCGGGGTGGTTGAGACCCACAATGGCGTCCCCGGTTCGCACATCGGGAAAGCTCTGTTGGAGCTGCGCTAACCACCCCTGCTGCTGCTCGCTATCGGCACTGCCGAGCCGCTGCATCTCCTCTAGGGTGGTATCGACCAGCCGCGTTGATGAGATGTTGCGATGATAGGTGAGCATTAGAGCAAAGTGCTGGGTGGTATCAATCGCCGCGCTGCGCTGCTCACTCCAGAGCATGGCATCGTAGATACGAAATCCGAACCAGCGCAGCGTACCGCTGCCGCGATAGTGCCATGCGGTCGCGGCCGGCACCATCGCCGGTGGTGCGGGTGCAGGTGCGGGCGCGGCCGCAGCGACCGCAGCGATCATCAACGCACTGGCCACCATCACGCTACCAAACCGGCGCCGCCGCGCCGGTTTCGCCAGCGCGCTTTGAGTGCGACCGCGATCGCTACTATGCATGCGTGAGGTGTAGTTGTACCACATCGAGATCACCACTGTTAAAACCGGCTTCGCAGAAGGCGAGATAGAACTCCCACATCCGCATAAAGCGCTCAGGATAACCGAGACGACGGATCGCGTTGCGCTGCGCTAAGAAGCGTTCGCGCCAGTGGCGGAGCGTCTCGGCGTAGTCATAGCCAAAGGGTAGCTGATGCTGCAACCGTAGCCCCGCAACCGCGCTCTCAATCCGCAGCCGCTGCGGACTCGGCAGCATGCCACCGGGGAAGATGTAGCGCTGAATAAAGTCGGTACCGCGCCGATAGCGGCCAAACAGCGCATCATCAATCGTGATCGCCTGTATGATCACACTACCGCTCGGCCGTAGGCGGGCCGCTAACTGCTGGAAGTAGATGGGCCAGTAGCGCTCACCGACCGCTTCGATCATCTCAATCGAGACGATGTGATCATAGACGCCCTCAACATCGCGGTAGTCACAGAGCTGGAAATCGGCGCGATCGCTATATCCCCCTGTGAGCGCCCGCTGCCGGGCGTAGTCGAGCTGCTGCTGCGATAGGGTGATACCGTGGACGCGACACCCATACTCCTGCACCGCCACTTCAGCAAAACCGCCCCAGCCACACCCCACCTCAAGAATGGTGTCGCCCGGCTGCGGCTGTAGCCGATCGAGAATGGTGCGATACTTCTGTAGCTGTGCATCGGCGAGCGACTGCAGTGGGGAGGTGAAGCGTGCCGACGAATAACTCATGGTGTGATCGAGCCAGAGGGCGTAGAAGTCGTTGCCCAGATCGTAGTGGGTGGCGATGTTACGCCGCGATCCCTTCCGGCTGTTATGGCGCAGCGCGTGGTAGAGTCGATGGCTGAGCAGCGCCAGCCAACGGCCATGGATCGCCGCCCCTAACGTCGCTCGATTGTTGGCCAGCAGGGTCAGCAGTTGCGGTAGCTCATCGCTGTGCCAACCGCCATCAATCCAACTCTCACCCAACCCCACATCAGCGCGGTTAATGAGTGCCGAGAAGATCTGCCAATCATAGACATACCAGTGCGCTTGTAGTGGACCCTGTCCTAACTGGAGCTGGGTACTATCGGGTAGCTGCAGCAGCAACGAACCACCGCGCAGACGCTCCAGTAGCGCTATCACCAGCCGCGCACTCCGCGGGATCTGGCGCTGATGGGTTAGGGGTAGCGATTTGGCAACGGCCTGTTCGGTTGCGCTCATCGTGTGGTCTCCTCGGTCGGGGCGGGCGGTTTGGAAAAGAGCGGTACACGGCGTAATAGGAGTTGTAGCGCCTGCCAGTGAATGCGGGCGATTACGCCGAGGGTGGCAAATGGGTGGTGGCGAAACCAGCAACCCACCGTGGCGTTACGGTAGGGGCGCGGCTCGCCACCGAGGTAGGTTTGTAGTTGGCACTGCTGATCGTGGTAGTAGTCGATTGCTACGCCATAGTGGTGATCGCGCAGATGAAAACTGAAGCGGTACTCGCCCGCAACCGGAAAGAAGGGTGAGACGTGAAACACCTTCTGTGCGGTGAGTTGCTGGCCGTTGCGGATCGGTGCTAGGGTCGAGTGGTAGATGAGGTAGTTATGGTGCTCACCAAAGGTGTTGTTCACCTCCGCGAGAACTACCCGTAGCTGCCCGTCGCGATCGTGGCAGAACCAGAAGCTGACTGGATTGAATAGATAACCCATCAGACGCGGTAGGGTCTGTAGTACCACCTCGCCATCGGTCACACGCTGTAGCTGATGATGGGCGAGGAGTTGCCGAATCCACGGTAGTAGCGGCGAACCATCACGTGCGCCATGATCGCGCGCATAGAGACTAAAGAGTCGCCGCCGCTCAATACCGAGTAGCGGTAGTGAGAGGCGATCGATCTGCGATAGGGGTAGCCGCAGAAAGGCGATCGGGTAGTTGAATCCGTGCGACACCGGTGCTAAACGCTGATGCATCACGCTGCCGAAACAGATCGCTGGGGATAACCAAGGCGGCATGGTGGCGCTCATAGCTGCACCTGCCACGGCACCTGAATCCCAAACGCGGTTGCGATGCGTAGTGCCGATTTCAATCCATCCTCATGGAAACCGTAACCCTGCCAAGCACCGGCATACCAGAGCCCCCCCCGCCCTTGAATCTCACCGAGCTGCTGCTGGGCGGAGACGGCGGCTTGATCAAACAGCGGATGGGCGTAGTCGAACTGCGCGATGATCTGGGTCGGATCGGGCTCCTGGAGCGGGTTGAGCGATACCAGTAGTGGGGTTGTGAAGGGGAGGCGCTGTAGTCGGTTGAGTAGGTAGCTGACGGAGACCGCCCGCTCACCATCGGCATCGGTACCGGCAAGGTAGTTCCACGCCGACCAGACCCGCTGGCGGCGCGGCAGCAGCCGCCGATCGGTATGGAGTAGCGCGCGGTTAGGTTGGTAGCCGATGGCAGCGAGCAGCTGCCGTTCGCGCTCACTAGCGTGATCGCCAAGTAGTGCGAGCGCCTGATCGCTGTGGCAGGCGACCACCACCCGATCAAAAGTTTCACTCTGATCCCCATGCTCACCGTAGTGTAGTATCACCCCACCCTGTGGCTGTCGCCGCACCGCGCTGATCGGCGTCCCTAAGCGCAGATCGCTAACTGTCGCGAGCAGTCGATCCAGATAGTGGCGGCTACTACCGTGGATGGTGTACCACGGCGGCCGGTTGATGATCTGGAGCAGACCGTGGTTATGGCAGAAGCGGGCGAAGGTGCTAAAGGGGTAGTGAAGCATCGTCGCCGGCGGACAGGACCAGATCGCGCCGGCCATCGGTAGCAGATACCAGTCGCTGAAGCTGCGGCTATAGCGGTACTGTTGCAGATACTCACCGAGGGTGAGATGGGTGTAGTGCTGCTGCTGAACTGCGGCCGTTGCCGCTCGATTAAAGCGCACAATATCGCGCAGCATCTGCCAGAATGGTGGGCGGATCAGATTGCGCGGCTGCGCCAGTAGGGTGGTGAGATCGCTACCGGCCCACTCCAGATCGGGCTGCTGCAGACTCACCGAGAAGCTCATCTCGGTGGCGTCGCTCGCCACACCAAGTAACTCAAGCAGGGCTCGAAAGTTGGGGTAGGTGCGGTGGTTATAGACCAGAAAGCCGGTATCGACCGGGTAGTCGTGGCCATCGAGCGTCACATCGACGCTGTTGGTGTGACCGCCCGGGCGCGTATCTGCCTCAAACAGCGTCACCTCATACCGCTGCGGTTCGCGCGCAAGTAGCCAAGCCGTTGCAGCACCGGCAATACCGCTTCCGATAACGGCGACCCGACAGGGGGTAGTGTCACTCATGGCGTGCTCCTGCGTGCGGTGTGTCGAATAGTGGTCACTATCGTAACTGTCTTAGACAGTTGTGTCTAGGACAAAATTGTGGCAGGGTAGAGTCTGGTACCGCTTCCGGTGGCTGCGTATAATCGCGCTCTTTCAGCGGCTCGCCTCAGGCTGGCCGTATACCCCTAAACCATCGACTTAAATAGAGAGAGTTCCATGGCCGTTGAGCGCACCCTTTCCATCATCAAACCGGATGCTGTTGGCAATAATGTTATCGGCGCTATCTACAGCCGCTTCGAGCAGGCCGGGCTGAAGGTGGTCGCGGCAAAGATGAAGCATCTGAGCCAAGCCGAGGCCGAAGGGTTCTATGATGTCCATCGTGAGCGCCCCTTCTTCCGCGATCTGGTGAGCTTTATGACCTCCGGTCCGGTGATGGTGCAGGTGCTAGAGGGTGAAGATGCGATCGCCCGTAACCGTGAAGTGATGGGGGCGACCAACCCGAAAGAGGCGGCCGCCGGTACCATCCGTGCCGATTTTGCCACCACCATTGATGAGAATGCGGTACACGGCTCCGATGCTGCTGAGACGGCGGCGCGTGAGATCGCTTACTTCTTCGCTAGCACCGAGCTTTGTCCGCGCACCCGGTAACCACCGAGGTGGCACCGATCGCGCTGATCGGTGCCACCCGTGACGCCTTAGCCGCGCAGTTTCAGCAGTGGGGCGAGAAGCCGTTTCGTGTCACCCAGTTGATGAAGTGGATCTACCACGAGGGGTGCGACGACTTTGCGGCGATGAGCAACCTCAGCAAAGCGCTGCGCGCGAAGTTGGCGGCGGAGACGACGCTACAGCTACCCGAGGTGGCACTCGATCTGCCATCGCGAGATGGGAGTCGCAAGTGGCTGCTACGGCTCGCTGATGGCAATCACGTCGAGATGGTGTTTATCCCGGAAGGGGAGCGCGGTACCCTCTGCGTCTCCTCGCAGGTGGGGTGTACGCTCGCCTGTAGCTTCTGCTCTACTGCCCGTCAAGGCTTCAATCGCAATCTTGCAAGCAGTGAGATCATAGGGCAGCTACTGGTAGCGCAGCGCGCGCTCGGCCGCCCTGCCAATCGCGGTGAGCGGCATATCACCAATGTGGTGCTGATGGGGATGGGCGAACCGCTGCTCAACTTCGAGGCGGTGGTCGCTGCGACCGAGGTGATGCAAGATGATCTGGCATTTGGTATCTCGAAGCGGCGCGTCACCCTCAGTACTGCCGGTGTGGTACCGATGATCGATCGCCTGCATGAGCGCAGTGAGATTAGTCTGGCGGTGTCGCTCCACGCACCCGATGATGCGCTGCGCGATGAGTTGGTGCCGATCAATCGCAAATATCCGATCGCTGAGCTACTCGCGGCCTGTCGTCGCTATGTTGCTGATCGCCCGCAGCGGCGCGTCACATTTGAGTATGTGATGCTCGCTGGCGTGAATGATAGTGAAGCGCAGGCGCGCCAACTACTGCGGCTGATGCGTAGCGTGCCCTCGAAGATCAACCTGATCCCATTCAACCCCTTTCCCGGTGCGCCGTGGCGCTGCTCCGATGAGGCGACGACGCTACGATTCCAGAATATTCTGATCAATGGGGGTATCACCACCATGGTGCGTAAGACCCGGGGGGATGATATTGACGCCGCGTGTGGTCAACTGGTTGGGCGGGTACTGGATCGAACACGTCGTAGTGATCGCTGGTCACTATCAAATCAGTCACTACCGATCGAGGCCTCTTAGGTTTGGTGGGATGGCGTTATGGCTGGCTACTGCTGCTACTGACCGGCTGCAGCGCAAACCCAACGCCACCGACCGATCCGCAACGCCTAGCGACAATCCAAGCGGAGTTAGGGGGGCGCTATCTCGCTCAAGGTGAGTATGCTTTAGCGCAACTAAAGCTACAGAAAGCGATAGCGCAGGCACCACATCACCCACTAGCGCACCACTACCTTGGCGAGCTTTATCGACGATTACAGCGACCCGCTTTGGCCGCCGATCACTATCGGCAAGCACTCGACGGGGCGCCGAATGATAATGCGTTGCGTAACAACTACGGTGTCTTTCTGTGTGAACAGCAGCGCTACTCTGAAGCAGAAGAGCAATTTTTGCGCGTATTGCAAGATCCGCTCTATCCATTACCGCAACGGGTGTATGAGAATCTAGCGGTGTGTGCAAATCGTGCCGGTGATACCACAGCGGCTGAACGCTGGTATCGTCAGGCGGAACAGATCAGACTCAATCGACAATCGATAACACCATGAGCGATGCTAGCTACCCGCGTGATGATGCGATCACGCCCCTATCCAATGCGCCCGCTGGGCTCGGCCAGCGGCTACGCGAAGCGCGTGAGCGAATCGGTTACAGCCGCGAGGCCGTCGCAACTGAACTGCGCCTCCATCTGCGGATGATCACCGCACTGGAGGAGGATAATCATGGTTCGCTACCGCCCCCCACCTTTGTTGCCGGCTATATCCGCGCGTACGCTAAACTACTCGATCTACCCGCTGAGGAGCTCGTTGCACTCTATCTCCCCGAGCAGCAGATAGCGCCTCCGGCGGTGCAGATCGGTAACGTGCGCCAGCAGCGCCGCCGCGAGCAGCGCCGCCATCTACCGCTGCGCGCCATTAGCTACCTACTCATAGGTGGGGGGGTGTTGGCGATCCTAGGGTGGTCGCTGCTGCGGGTCGATTTGACGCAGTTGTTAGCGTTCGTGCGCGGCGATCAGAGCGCGGCGGTTACGCCGCTACCCCAGCCTAGCGGCGGCGAGCGCTCACTGCCGCTGTCGCTACCATCGGCCCCGGACGCGGAGAGTGAGCCGTTAGCGCTGCCCCTCCCGGCGGCGCGCACACCGGTCGCTAACCCCATCGTACCGCCTGCTGCCGAACCGCCTGCTACAGAACCGCCTGTAGTCGAATCGGTCGCAGCTGAACCCTCTGCGGCTGAACCCGCCGCGGTCGCCGCCGCAGCGCTCCCCCCCGCTGTGGTCGAACCGCCAACGGTCGAAACCGCCGCTCTCGATAGGCCGCGCACCACACCCATCGCAACCGTGGCGCTGCCGACACTGTCACTCAGTTTCGAGCGTGACTGCTGGACTGAGGTGAAGGATGCGGCAGGTAATCGCCTCATCTACGATCTGGTGAAAGCGGGGCGGAGTCGTCAAGTCGAGGGGCAGGCACCATTTAAGGTGTTTTTAGGTTATGCGCCAGGGGCCGAGGTGCTCTACAACGGCGAATCATTTGATATCGAGCCCTTTATTGAGCGCCATATCGCCCGTTTTAGTGTCGGTCAAGCGACCGATAATCCACCGCCACAGTAGCGGTTCCATTGCCTTCACCACAGGATCACCTCTGATGCAGAGCCACTCTCCGATTCAGCGCCGCCGCTCGCGGCAGATCATGGTCGGTTCGGTCGCCGTTGGCGGTGATGCGCCGATCTCGGTGCAGAGCATGACCAACACCGACACCCATGATGTCGCCGCCACCCTAGCGCAGATCCAAGCTATCGCCGATGCCGGTGCCGATCTAGTACGAGTCTCGGTCCCCGATATGGCGGCGGCGGAGGCGTTTGGTCAGATCCGCGCCGCCGCCCCGCTACCGCTGATTGCCGATATCCACTTCGACTACCGCATCGCATTGCGGGTGCTGGAGTTAGGGGTCGATTGTCTACGTATCAACCCGGGTAATATCGGACGCGAGGAGCGGGTACGCACACTCGTCGATGCGGCGCGCGATCGCGGTGTACCGATCCGCATCGGTGTCAACGCCGGTTCACTAGAGAAGGATCTGCAAAAGCGCTATGGTGAGCCCACCCCAGAGGCGCTAGTTGAGTCGGCGCTACGCCATATCGATATTCTCGATCGCCTCAACTTTCCCGACTTTAAGGTGAGTCTTAAGGCCTCTGACATCTTCATGACGGTGGCGGCCTATCGGCAACTCGCTACGCAGATTGAGCAGCCGCTTCACCTCGGTATCACTGAGGCGGGGAGTCTGCGCCCGGGGACTGTCAAATCGGCGATTGGTCTCGGCATGCTGCTGATGGAGGGGATTGGCGATACGCTACGCATCTCATTAGCGGCCGATCCGGTGGAGGAGGTTAAGGTGGGGTTCGATATCCTCAAGAGTCTGCGGCTGCGCAGTAAGGGGATCAACCTCATCGCTTGCCCCTCCTGCTCGCGCCAGAACTTCGATGTGATCAGCGTCGTTAATGCGCTAGAGTCGCGCTTAGAGGATATTCGTGAACCGCTCGATGTGGCGGTGATTGGGTGTGTGGTGAACGGCCCCGGTGAAGCGCGCGAGGCGCGGCTCGGTGTGGTGGGCGGGGAGCCGAATCTACTCTACATGGATGGTAAACCGCACCATAAAGTGAGCAATGCGACGCTAGTCGATGAGTTAGAGCAGCAGATCCGCGCCACCCTAGCTAACCCCCCGCCGACCACTGAGTGATCGCCCATCTATCTATCCGTTATTGAGGAGTTGTTGTGAGTCAAACGCTACAGGCGATCCGCGGCATGAGCGATCTGCTGCCGGATGCGGCACCGCTATGGCAGTGGGTCGAAGATGGGGTGCGATCGGTAGTCGATAGCTATGGCTATCGTGAGATCCGCACCCCGATCGTCGAAAAGACCGAGCTATTTAAGCGCTCGATCGGTGAGGTGACCGATATTGTTGAGAAGGAGATGTACACCTTCGATGATCGCAATGGCGATAGCCTAACCCTGCGACCGGAGGGGACGGCTAGCTGTGTGCGGGCGCTGCTAGAGCATGGGCTACTGCAGCAGCCGCAGCGCCTCTGGTATCGTGGGCCGATGTTTCGCCATGAGCGACCACAGAAGGGGCGTTATCGGCAGTTTCATCAGGTTGGGGTGGAGAGTTTCGGGCTGGCCGGCCCCGATATTGATGCTGAACTGATCTTAATATCGGCGCGTATCTGGCGGCGGTTGGGGTTATCTGATGCGGTGACGCTACAGCTCAACTCCCTCGGTAGTAGCGAGTCGCGGGCCGCCTACCGTGAGGTGTTGGTGAGCTATCTGCGCGATCATGCCGCGCAGCTCGATGAGGAGAGTCGGCAGCGGCTAGAGCGCAATCCGCTACGGGTGCTCGATAGCAAAAATCCGGCGCTAGCCGATCTGATTGCCGCCGCGCCACAGCTCACCGATCACCTCGATAGCGCCTCGGCGGAGCACTTTGCCGCGCTCCAAACGCAGCTCGATAGTGTCGGCATCGCCTACCAGATCAACCCACGTCTGGTGCGCGGTCTCGACTACTATAGCCGCACCGTCTTTGAGTGGGTGACCGATCGCCTCGGCGCACAGGGTACGGTCTGTGCCGGCGGGCGCTTTGATGGTCTGGTGACCCAGCTGGGTGGTAAACCGGTTGCCGCCTGCGGGTTTGCCATCGGTTTAGAGCGGCTGACACTCCTGCTAGCCGACGGCTGGCAGCCGCCGGCCCGCTATCTGCCACACGCCTACTTAGTACAGGTGGGGGAGCCGGCGGCACACAGCGGGCCGCTACTAGCTGAGCGGCTACGTGATGCGCTGCCGGCGCTACGGATCCAGTGCCACTGTGGTGGCGGAAGTTTTAAGAGCCAGCTTAAGCGCGCTGATCGCAGCGGCGCGCCGCTGGCACTTCTGTTAGGCGATGATGAGGTGGCGAACGGCGTGATCGGGGTGAAGCCGCTGCGCGGCGATGCGCCGCAGCAGCAGTTAACCGAGATGGCGTTGATCGCCCAATTACGTGACCTGCTAGCGACTGAACAAGAGGAGTCATAATCGATGGCATTTGCCGATAATGAGCAGGAACAGGTTGAGGCGCTACAGCGCTGGTGGCGAGAGCATGGCAGTGCGCTGCTGATCGGTCTGGGCATCGCGCTGACCGGTGTTCTTGGATGGCAGGGGTGGCAGGGGTGGCAGCAGCAGCAGGCGGAGCAGGCGGCACTACGCTATCTGGCGGTTGAGCAGGCACCGCTTGACGATAACACCCTAGCTGAGTTGGCAAAACCGCTACGCGGTGAGCACCCCGATTCTGCCTACGCCACCTTTGCGGCGATGCGGTTAGCAGCGGCAGCGGTCGCGGCCGGTGATCTGGAGGGGGCGGTGGCGGAACTACAGTGGGCGTACGACCATGCTAAACCGTCGGCGCTGCAGCCGCTACTACAGCTGCGGCTAGCGCAGTTGCGGTTGGCACAGGGCGATCTTGAAGCGGCCGGTGCGCTACTGAAGGCCGATCTGCCACCGCCACTCCAGCCGCTACAAGATGAGCTGCGGGGCGATTGGCACTTAGCGCAGGGCGATCGCGTCGCGGCGCGTGCCGCCTATGGGAGTGCGCTGGTGGCAGCACCTAGTGGTGGCCAGCGGCAGCTACTCCAGATGAAGTTTGATGATGTCGCCGATGGGCTGACCGCTGCTGGATCGAATTGATGAACCGAACCCCCCCCTCTCAATGCTGGCAGCGCGTCGTCGCTCTCCTGCTCCTACCGCTGCTGTTACCGCTGCTGCCAGCATGTAGCAGCGTCTCACCGTTAGCACCGGTCGATCCACCGGCGCCGCTGCAGCACTTTGAACCGAGTCTGACGGTGACCCCGCTCTGGTCACGCACGATCGGTAGCGACAGTGAGGATCTGCGGCTAGCGCCGCTGCTCGATGGTGAGCAGATCTATGTCGCTAGCGGCAGTCGCGTCGCCGCGCTGAACCGTGCTGATGGGACAACGCTGTGGCAGGTGACGCTACCGCAACCGATCAGCACCCCACCGGCCGATGGCGATGAGCTGCTGCTGCTTGGTGGGGATGCGGAGGTGATCGCGCTGCGCAAAGCCGATGGCAGCGTTGCATGGCGGAGCGGGGTGAGTAGTGAGGTGTTGGCCGCGCCACGGTTAGCGGCTGGACGGGTACTGGTTCACACCCTCGACGGTTATCTGTTAGCACTCGATCACTTCGATGGGAGTGAGGTGTGGCGCTTTAGTCAGCCAGTACCCGCGCTGAGTCTGCGTGGCAGTAGTCGCCCCGCTGCCACCGCCGATGTGGCAGTGGCCGGTTTTGCCAATGGTCGGGTCGCCGCCCTCGCGCTGAGTGATGGCACCCCCCGCTGGCTAACCGCCGCCGCAACCGCACATGGGCGGAGCGAGCTGGAGCGACTGGTCGATGTCGATGCAGAGCTGGTGGTAGCCGGCGGTGCGGTATTTGCCAGTAGCTATCCGGCACGCACCGTTGCGTTGACATTAAGTGGCGGTGAACCGTTCTGGGAGCGCGATATCGGTAGCCATAGTGCCCTTGCACTGGCCGATGCGACACTCTACCTCAGCGATAGTCGCGGGGATGTGTGGGCACTAGAGGCGCGCAGCGGTGCGACGCTCTGGAAACAGGCGGCGCTGCATGGGCGCGACCTCGGCGCGCCGGCCATCCAAGCCGATGCCGTGGTAGTGGGGGATGGTAGTGGCTATCTACACTGGCTCAGTCGTGAGGATGGACGCCTCATCGCCCGCCACGCCATCGGCGATGCGGCGCTACCGACTGCCGCCGCGGTCGCTGCCGACCAGCTCTATCTATTCGCGGCAGATGGCCAATTGAGCGCCCTGCAGGTGGCTCCCCGATGAGTGATGAAGCGATGATCAATGGGGTTGAGGGGGCAGAGGTATCAGCGGTGAGTACAGCAGCAGCGGCACTAGCGGCGCCCCCCCCGGTGATTGCACTGGTGGGTCGCCCAAATGTGGGTAAATCGACCCTCTTTAACTGCCTCACCCGCTCGCGCGATGCACTGGTAGCAGACTTTCCAGGTTTAACCCGCGATCGGCAGTATGGGAGTGGTGAGGTGGCCGATCGGCGCTTTATCGTCATCGACACCGGCGGTTTAAGTGGTGAGGCGGTGGGCATCGATCCGCACATGGCGCAGCAGGTCGATGTGGCGCTGCTGGAGGCTGATCGGATTCTGTTTCTGGTCGATGCGCGGGCTGGGTTGACTGCTGCCGATGAGCAGATCGCCACGCGCCTGCGGCTGCTTGGCAAACCGGTGATGCTGGTACTCAATAAGATCGATGGAGTACACGCGGAGGTGGCCGCTGCCGACTTCTACGCCCTCGGTCTCGGTACCCCAGAGCCGGTTGCTGCGAGCCACGGTCGCGGGGTGCAGACGATGATGGGGCGGCTGCTTGCCGATATCCCCCCCGCGGCGGCGCTGGATGAGACGGTAGAGCGCCGGATCCGCGTCGCAGTGGCTGGTCGCCCCAATGTTGGCAAATCGACCCTGATCAACCGTCTCCTCGGTGAGGATCGGGTGTTGGTCTACGACATGCCGGGCACCACCCGCGATAGCATCTTTATTCCGTTTGAGCGCGCCGGCCGCGACTTCACACTCATCGACACCGCCGGCGTTCGTCGTCGGGCACGAGTGAACGAGATGGTGGAGAAGTTCAGTATCGTCAAGACACTACAGGCGGTGAGCGAAGCGAATGTGGTGATTGTGGTGCTTGACGCCCGTGAGGGGATCACCGAACAGGATGCACACCTGATCGGCTTTGTGATTGAGTCGGGGCGTGCGCTGGTGTTAGCGGTCAACAAGTGGGATGGGTTAACCGCTGAGCAGAAGGAGCGGGTGAAGCGCGATCTCGATCTACGCCTCCCGTTTGCCACCTTTGCCCGCCGCTACCGCATCTCGGCACTGCATGGCAGTGGCGTCGGGGATCTGTTTGATGCAGTGGTGCGGGCGTATGATGCCGCTAGTCGCGATCTAGCGACCCCTGAGCTGACGCGACTGCTAGAGGATGCGGTCGCAACCCACCAGCCACCCTTAGTTAAGGGGCGGCGGGTCAAGCTGCGTTACGCTCATCAGGGGGGGCGTAATCCACCGCTGATTGTGATCCACGGTACCCAAGCGGAGGCGCTGCCGGCTGCCTATCAGCGCTATCTGGAGAATCTGTTCCGACAGCAGTTGCGACTGGAGGGGACACCGATTCGGTTGGAGCTAAAGAGCGGCGATAACCCCTATGCGGGTCGCAAAAACACCCTCACCCCGCGCCAGATCGCAAAGCGTAAGCGGTTGCAGCGGTTTGTCAAAAAGGGGGCGCGTAGATGAGTTCTCACCACCGCATGGCGCTGATCTGTAGTGCACTACTACTCACCTATTGGCTATTGAGCGTCGCACAGGTGATGAGTAGTGCCCTAGCGGCTGAACCGACTGAGTTGGTTGAGCTCCTGTTGCGGCTACTGCTGATCGGTACGGTGTGTTGGGGGTTGTGGCAGCGCCAGCGCTGGGCGTGGTGGTTGGCGCTCCTGCTCGGGATCATCTGGTCGTTAGCCGCCTCTGTCGGCATCGCGGTACTCCTGTTTGCCGGTGCGCTAGCGCAGCTACCGACCGGCTATCTGCTCTTCTACGGCGGCATGGCGACCACGGTGCTACTGCTCACACTGCTGCTGTTGATGCCGGCTGGACGGCAGATAGTGGCGGTTTCGTCCGATCCAGCGGCGACTGATGAGTCAAATTCGCCATAAAATTGACTCTGGCTTTACAGTAAGACGTTAATTCGTCAGAATGGTGATCGGTTCCCGCTATGCTGTAGGCCGATGCCGTTGCCTCACCTCTCCACGCCCCCCCTATTCACGCCGTCGCGCGCGGCGGCGGGCCGACCATCGGCGCTCTGGATTGGGTTGGCACGCTTGCTACCGCTGCTGCTCCTGCTCACCGGCCCCCAAGTTGATGATCCGCAGCGGCAGTGGTTGGCCGCTTGGGGGATCGATAGCGCCAATCAGTTGGCGCTCACACTGCAGCAGTTAGTCGATCAACCGGAGCGTAGTCGAGCGCTGCTACAGCGGCTACTACGTACCGGTCGCCTCGCTATTGGTGCCGCCCCGCTGCCGATCCGGGGGATCGCGCTGCTGGATCAGCAGGCAACGCTGCACTACCGTGCCGGCGAGCTACCCGCGCTGCCGCTACTGCGGCGCACCCTTGAGACCCAACCGCTGTCGCGCCAGCTCCACTGGCGCTATCGAGGTCGGCGGCGACTCACTTTTCTTGCGCCACTCTATCTACAGCAGCAGTTACAGGGTTACGCCCTGCTCACCCTCGATCCAATACCCGTGACAACATCGCGCCCCCCACCTACCGACTGGCCGACCGCGCCCCCCCTCGCGCCGCTACTGCTCCTTGCGCTGCTGAACGCCCTAGTGTGGCAACGGCCCGCCCTTCGAACCATCACCACCGCCACTGATCGGCGTGATGATGAGCTACAGCAGTTGATTGGCGCACTCAACCAACTCAGCCACGGGCTGTTGCGCCGCCCCCAGCTGGAGCAGCTACTGTGGCAAGATCTGGCACCACCCCAAGCGCAGCGGCTATTGGCCGATCTCGACCAGTTAGAGCCGGTTGAGCTAGGGGGACGACAGCTCCACGCCACCGTCCTGTTTGCCGATATTGTCGGTTTTAGCCAACTGGCGGAGAGACTCACGCCCGCGGCGGTGAGTGCGCTGCTCAACGACTACTTTCAGGTGATCGGTGAGGCGGTGGCAAGATGCGATGGTCACATCGACAAATATATTGGTGATGCGGCGATGGTGCTATTTGGTGCCCCGCAATCGCTACCCCACCACACCCTACAGGCGCTTCGGTGCGGTTGGCAGATCCAGCGGCGGATCGCTTGGTTTAATCGGCAGCGGCAGCGGTCGGGTCTGGCAACCGTGCAGTTTCGGATCGGTATCAACAGTGGGTTGATGCTTGCCGGCCATCTCGGTTCGAGAGCGCGGATGGAGTACACCGTAGTCGGTGATGCGGTCAATCTTGCCGCCCGACTCTGTCAAGCGGCCGCGCCCGGTGCCATCCTATTTAGTGCCGAGTTGTGGCACGAGCCGACGCTCGTCGGCACCATTCGAGCGGTCCCTGAGGGGGTGATACGACTGCGCGGTCGCAGCCGCCCAACCCGCCTATTCCGGCTCACCGGTCTGAATCGTCGGCACGCTTAGCCGCGCTCTCCGAACGATGATGGGTCACTCATCTTCTGCCAGTCTGCCCGTAGCATCAGCAACCGCTCACGGTAGCGATTCGCTTGGGCGGTGATCGCCGTCTCATCAAGATGGCGTACCCCATGAATCAGCAGCGGCTCTAGATAGCGCATCCCACAGTGGCGCGCGGTCTGCTCAAATGGGCGTAGCAGTTCGGTGATACTGTAGCGATCGCGTCCCCCCATCGCATACGCCTCCTCACGGTGGCCGGTGGTGATCACCTGTAGCAGCCACTTACCCTGTAGGGCGGTGCCACTACGCCCGATCGCAAAGCCATACTCTAGTACGCTCTCCTGCCACTGCTTAAGCAGTGCCGGTGCGCTATACCAGTAGAGTGGATGCTGCATCACGACAATATTGGCCGCTTCGAGTAGCGCCTGCTCCGGTCGCGGACGGATATAGAAGTCGGGGTAGCGCTCATAGAGATCGTTGACCACCACACCGGGGAGATCGCGTACGGCTGTGAGGAGCGGTAGATTGACCCGCGAGCGGTGCGGATAGGGGTGGGCAAACAGGATCAGAATCGGCACATCTGTCGCCGCACTCACCACACTCATCGACGCCTCCATCACGACAGCAGTCGGCGCAGACAGGTGAGATAACGCCCCTCATCGGCGCTCCCACCGCTGCCCGGCTGCTGTGCTTGCCAAATCATCGCCCCCAAACACTCTAACATCGCATGCTCCGCGGTATGGCGATCGCCGTGGCGCTCACACAGCTGCTGATGCAGCGCGGTAATACCGGCCGGCCGATCGGTACTCACCTGCTCCCGAATCGCTAAATGGAGGCTCAGATGTAAAAAGGGGTTGCTCTGCCCCCCCTCTGGATGCCACTCCTGGGCTAGCGCTGCCTCCGAAGCGAACAGGGGTTGATACTCTGGGTGCTGTAGTAGCGCCTCAACAATCTGCCGCTCTAATGGCTCTAATGGCTGCTGCTGCTGATATTTGTACCAAGCGGTGAGCCAGAAGCGGCGCAAGGTGGTGCGATCGGTGCCGAACATTGTTGCTATCCTGTCGGTGGATGGGGGGCGCACACCCAATTATAACATTACGATTTGGGTAACACCTGATCACAGAGATCGGCAATCCGACACGCCTCGCAGCGTGGACGACGCGCCATGCAGGTGTAACGACCATGTAGGATAAGCCAGTGGTGGGCGTGTTGCAGATAGCGTTTTGGTACCACCTTGAGCAGCCGCTGCTCAACCGCCAGCGGCGTCTTACCGGGGGCCAGACCGGTGCGGTTGCTGACCCGAAAAATATGGGTATCAACCGCTAATGTCGCCTCCCCAAACGCGATGTTAAGAACCACATTAGCGGTCTTACGCCCCACGCCGGGCAGCGCCTCTAGCTCAGCGCGGGTGTGCGGCACTACCCCCTGATGATCGCGCAGCAGCTGCTCACAGGTGGCGATAATGTGGCGCGCCTTGCTGTTACAGAGCCCGATATGGCGGATATGGGTCAGCAGCCCCGCCTCGCCGAGGGCGAGTATCGCCTGTGGGGTGTTGGCGATGGGGTAGAGGGTGGCGGTGGCCAGATTGACGCTCCGATCGGTCGCCTGCGCCGAGAGGATCACCGCCACTAGCAGCTCAAATGGTGTGGTGTAGTTGAGCTCGCTAGTTGGCTCCGGATTAGCCGCCTCAAGACGGGCAAACAGCTCTACGCGCTGCTGCTGATTCATGCTTAAGCGGTCGGACGGCGGCGATCGTCGATCACACTCTTAAGTGCAATCAGGAGGCCGAGGCCAATAAAGGCACCCGGCGGCAGGATCGCCAGCAGAAAGCCGCGGTAGTCGCTAAATACCGTCGTGGTGAGCCAGTGCGACGCCTCACCAAACATCAGATGCACCTGATCGAGCAGCATACCGGTACCGACCAGCTCGCGCATCGCCCCGAGTACAATCAGCACCAGCGCAAACCCGATCCCCATGGCCAAACCATCAACCAGTGCCGCCACCACGCCATGCTTTGAGGCAAACGCCTCTGCGCGGCCGAGAATTGAGCAGTTAGTTACAATCAGCGGAATAAAGATGCCGAGGATCTGATAGAGGCCGTGGAACCACGCATTCATCGCCAGTTCAATGGTGGTGACAAATGAGGCGATGACCAGAATAAACACCGGGATCCGCACCTCAGGCCGTACCAGATTGCGGATCAGCGATATGGTGACATTCGAGGCGACCAGCACCAGCAGCGTCGCCAAACCGAGGCCGATACCGTTGACCGTGGTGTTAGTGACCGCGAGCAGTGGACAGAGACCTAAAATCTGTACCAGTGCGACGTTGTTGTGCCAGAGACCATCACGGGTGATGGCGCGATAGTCACTCATGGTTCACCTCCTTAGGTGCGAGTAGCTGCTCCCGCTCCGCCTCGAAGTAGTGCAGGGTGCGCCGCACCGCTGCGACCACCGCACGGGGCGTAATGGTGGCACCGGTGAACTGATCAAACAGACCGCCATCCTTCTTTACCCGCCAACCGGCGTCCATCGGATCGCGCAGCGAGCGCGCATTGAAACCGAGGATCCAGTCGCTGCGCCGCAGCTCAATGCGATCACCTAACCCCGGCGTCTCTTGATGCGCGACCACCCGCACCCCGGCGATGCGGCCATCAGCGTAGATCGCCACCAGCAGATGAATATCGCCGCTATACCCATCGGGGGCGACCACACTCAAAATCACCGCTACGGGTGTGGTGCCGAGGCGGGCGCGGTAGAGGGTCACCGGCGCCTCGGTGCCGAGCCACTCACGGCTGCTGACGGTGAGGGNATCGGCGAGCAGATCGTTATCGTAGCTGCCAGATGGCAGGAGCGTCTGCAGACTCTGCAGCAGTTCAGCGCGCTGATTAGCGGCGATCCGGGGCGCGGTGTAGTGCTCAGTGATGGCCACCATAGCACTGCCAATCAGGGCGAATAGGCCCAGTAGCAGCGCCGCAATCACCATACTGCGGCCGGTACGAAACAGGGTGGTCGGTTCAGTCGCTGCGGACATGGCCATAGACTCGCGGCTGGGTGTAGTAGTCGATAGTAGGTGCCGCCATATTCATCAGCAGCACCGAAAAGGCGATCGCGTCGGGGTAGCCACCCCAACTACGAATCACAAACGCAAACACACCAACACCGGCGCCAAACAGTAGTCGCCCCCGCTCACTGGTAGCACCTGAGACCGGATCGGTAGCGATAAAGAAGGCACCGAGCAGGGCAGCGCCACTACTGATGTGAAAGAGGGGGCCCGGATAGCTGCTATCGATCAGATGGAACAGCAGCGCCAGTAGCGCGAGGGTGCCGAGCATCGCCACCGGCACATGCCAGCTAATGATACGACGCCAGAGCAGCCAGAGACCGCCGCTGAGGATCGCCAGTTGTAGCCAGAGCGCACTGCTGTGGCTATTGCCAGCGAATAGCGGCGTTGCTGCATGCTGTAGATCGATCGGCTGTTCAACACCGATGCGCGTCCGCTGCAGATCGAGCGGCGTTGCTGCAGTGAGTGCATCGAGCGTGATACCGGGTGGGAGAGCACCCTGCAGCGCATAGGTGAGGGTCGCCATCAGATCGAGCGGCGGCGGCTGTAGGTAGCTAGGGGCTAACCAAGTGGTCATCTCGACTGGGAACGAGATAAGTAGCGCCACATAGCCAATCATAGCGGGGTTGAAGGGGTTGTAACCGAGTCCACCATAGAGCTGTTTAGCGAAGATGATCGCAAACGCGCCGCCGATAAAGGGTAACCACCACGGCGCCAGCGGGGGGAGGGCGATCGCCAGCAGCAGCGCGGTCACCACGGCACTCAGATCGGTTATCGCCGGCACCACCGGACGCCGCCGTAGCCGTAGGATCAACCCCTCGGCAATGACCGCACCGAGCGTCACAAGCACGATGTTCAGCAGCACGCCCCAACCAAACAGCCAGTGGTAGACCGCCACCGCCGGTAGCAGGGCGAAGATCACCTCGGCCATCACGCGGCTAACGTGGTTAGGGCCATGGATATGGGGTGAGCTAACCGGTGTAGTGAAGGTTGTCATCAAGTTGGATCCTGCGGTGGAGTAACCGGCTGCGCGGTGCGGCGACGCGCATCAACCGCATCGATCGCCGCCTGCTGTGCGGCGGTCAGATTATCGGTATTTTCAGGGGTAGCGGCGGCGCGTTTCGCTTTTGCGCGGGCGAGGGCGGCTGCGATCGCCGCTTTTTTCGCCGTCGCCGCCGCATCGTCACTATCGGCAGCTAACGCGGCTCGCTTCTTCGCCGCTCTTGCCGCCTTCTCCGCCTGCTCGCGCGCCCGCCGCTGCTGCTGCTGATCGTGGCGCTGACGCGCCAGATCAGCCGCCCGCTTCTCCCGCTCTTGTGCCCAGATCGCGCTTTTAGCAAAGCGGTAGTAGTGCACCAGCGGCAGTTGTGACGGGCAGACATAGGCGCAGCAGCCACACTCGATACAGTCGAATAGGTGGTAATCCTGCACCTTATCAAAATCCTTTGCGCGGGCGTGCCAGTAGAGCTGCTGGGGGAGGAGCTTAACGGGGCACACTTCGGCACAGCGGCCACAGCGGATGCAGGGGTGGGGTGGGGTGGTCGGGGCAGGTGGCAGCAGAAGCAGACAGTTGCTGGTTTTGACCACCGGCACCGCGCGGCTCGGCATCACTACCCCCATCATCGGCCCCCCCTGTAGTAGCTGACCCTCCTCTGCGCCACCCGCTAACCGCAACAGCTCCGCCATCGGGGTGCCAATCAGCACTTCCCAGTTACCCGGTTTAGTGACCGCAGGTCCAGTAATCGTCAGATAGCGACTAATCAGCGGCTCACCATGGTTGATCGCCCGCTCGACACTGGCTGCGGTAGCGACGTTGTGGCAGACGATACCGGCATCCAGCGGCAACCCCCCACTCGGCACCTCGCGACCGGTGAGCACCTGAATCAACTGCTTCTCGCCGCCGGTAGGGTAGCGGGTCGGGATCACCACCAGCTCTAGCTCACCGGCCGCATCGACATCGTGTAGCGCTTGACGCAGCGCCGCAATCGCCTCCGGTTTATTATCCTCTACCGCAATCAGCGTCTCACGCGCTTGGAGCGCGTAGCGCATGATCCGCGCCCCGCCAATAATCGCCTGCGGCTGCTCCCGCATCAGTCGATCATCGCAGCTAATCCAAGGTTCACACTCCGCCCCGTTGAGGATCAGCGTATCGACTGCGGTGCGAGCACCCGGATTGAGTTTGATAAAGGAGGGGAAACCGGCCCCCCCTAAACCGACAATCCCAGCATCACGGATCTGCTCACGGAGCTGCGCCGGATCGAGGCTGCGGTAGTCGCTACTGGTCGGTCGCTCAATCCAGCGATCGGCGCCATCGCTGCGGATCACGATCGCATTTCCCATCAATCCCGATGAGTGGGGGATCGGCCGCGGCTCGATAGCACTGATCACGCCGGAAGTGGGGGCGTGGATGGGGGCGGAGACAAATCCATCCGCCGCCGCGATCATCTGCCCCTTCAGCACCTGATCGCCCACCGCGACGATCGGTTTAGCGGGAGCGCCGATATGCTGCTGCAGTGGTAGTATCAGCTCTGCCGGCAGGGGTGCTGGTTGCACCGGTGTGGTATTGGAGAGCGCTTTATAGTCATTATCAACATGGATGCCGCCATGAAACGGCCATAATTTACGGCTCATCACTTCGGCTCCGTGACAATCGGTAGCGGCCACTGCCAAGTGGCCGTTTCGGTGGTGACCGGCACCATCGCGATACACTCCACCGGGCAGGGGGGGAGACAGAGCTCACAACCGGTACACTCACTGGCGATGATGGTGTGCATCTGTTTTGCCGCCCCGACAATCGCATCCACCGGACACGCTTGCAGACAGAGGGTGCAGCCGATGCAGGTCTGCTCATCAATGACCGCTAACAGCTTCGGTTTCGGCTCGCCTAGCTCAGGATCGAGCGGCACCGGATCGCGGCCGAGTAGGTCGGCGAGCGCCAGTACACCATTCTCCCCCCCGGGGGGGCAGCGGTTGATCTCCGCTTCGCCGGCGGCGATCGCTTCAGCATAGGGGCGACAGCCAGGGTAGCCGCACTGTCCACACTGAGTCTGCGGCAAGATGGCATCGATCTTATCGACAATCGGATCGCTCTCGACCCGAAACCGCACCGCCGCAAAGCCGAGCAGCAGACCAAACAGCAGCGACAGCAGCGTTAAGATGAGTATCGCCTCAACCATCGATCCGCTACCCCCGCACCAACCCGCTAAATCCCATAAACGCCAGCGACATCAGCCCGGCCGTCACCAACGCAATCGATGCGCCTCGAAACGGGCGCGGTACATCGGCCACTGCGATGCGCTCACGCATCGCTGCAAACAGCACCATCACCAGCGAGAAGCCGGCCGCGGCACCAAACCCGTACACCGCCGACTCAATTAACCCATGCTGTGCTTGCGTATTGAGCAGCGCAACACCGAGCACCGCACAGTTAGTGGTGATCAGCGGCAGAAAGATACCGAGTAGCTGGTAGAGCAGCGGCGAGGTTTTATGTACCACCATCTCGGTAAACTGCACCACCACCGCAATCACTAGAATAAAGGCGATGGTGCGAAGATAGCCCAGACCGGCCGGCTCCAGCAGATAGGCGTTGACCAGATAGCTACAGATCGCCGAGAGGGTCAACACAAAGGTGGTGGCCAACCCCATGCCGGTCGCCGTCTCCAGTTTTCTCGACACCCCCATAAAGGGGCAGAGACCAAGAAACTTAACCAGCACAAAGTTGTTGACCAGCACTGTGCTGACCAGAATTAGGGCGTAATCGCTCATCACATAAATTACCGGGTGATCGATAGGGGGTCAGCCATAACCGACCAGATCTAAGGCGCCAGTCTAACCGATCCGCTATCAGCTGCGTAGCAGATCGAGATCATGACGACACGCAATCTCCAGATCAAAATGGCTCTGCTCTGGGAACGCTTGCGTGGTCACCCAAATCTGCGGCAGATCGGTCGATAACTCCGGCAACGCCGCTAAGGCACTACGGGTGCGGGGTAGATCGAAGAAGGCGAACGGCTCATCGAGGAATAGGAACTGGGGCTGCTTCTGGCCCCGATCAAGCAGCTCCTGCGCCAGCGCAATGCGCAGCGCCAACATAATCTGCCGCTGCGTACCACTCGAGACCTCATCGAGCTCAATAAAGTCCCCCTTACCACTAGCGAACACCTGCACGCTCAACGTATTATCGATCCGCACATGCTGATAGCGCCCCTCGGTGAAGCGCGGCAAGATGCGGCTAGCGGCGCCCCGGATATTGTGGTTAAAGCGCGCCGAGAGGTGACGCGAGACCCCATCGAGCAGTGCGAACGCCATGCTCCGCACCTGCTGGCGCTGCTGCTCTTGCGCTAACCGCTGATCGAGCTCATCGATCAGCTGCTGGAGGCGTGCCGACTCTGCTAACGCGCTCGCCGCTTGCACTTCCGCCGTGCTCAATGCGTGATGGAGTGGCAGCAGGGCGGCAGCGTGGCGGCGCAGTAGCGCCAGTCGCGCCGCGATCGCTTCGCGCAGGGTATCGGCGGCCACGCCATACCGCTCCAGATCGATCGCAGTGAACGGGGGTTGGGGGAGGGCGCTGTCGGGTGGTGGCAGCGGCTGGTCAGTGACACAACCGAGCGGTTCAGCGGCGCTGTGCAGCTGCTCACTCCGATTGATGAGCTGATTGTTAAACAGCGGCTGGAGCTGCGGTAGAAGCTGTCGGAGCTGCCGATCGGCGCGCCGCTGTCGGAGCCAAGCGCTCACCCCGCCTAACATGACTAGCAGTGCGAGAAGTGCGGTTCCAGCGCCAATCAGCGGCAGTTGCGGCGCATAGTGACGCCACGCGGTCGATAGCTGATCGAGCTGAGTTAACACTTGCAGTGTCAGGGGGTGTTGCGGCTGCTGCGCCATACCATACCCGAGTCCGCTAGATAGCGCCGCTAGGAGCAGTAGCAGCAGCGACCAGAAGAGGCGTCCGCGCCGCTGTGCGATAGCACGATGGTAGTGACGCCCCTGCTCACGGTAGTGCGGTTCAGCCTGCTCTAAACCCCCTATCGCCAACTCGAGATCGTGACCTAGATCTGCTCCATCTGCCGCCTGCTGCTGGAGCGCCTGATGATGGCTCTCGTTAGCGCCGAGCGCCTGCTGCTGCTGCGTGGTCTCGTCACGATCGCGCTGGAGTCGCTGCTGTAGTGCGGTCGCCTCTGCTTCGGCGGTCTGTAGCGACGCACGCACCTGCTCAAATGGCGCCAGTCCGGCGATCTGCCGCACCGCGCGACTGTGGGCGTGCGGACTGGTGATTTCACGCTGGGCAAGATAGAACGACTCAATAAAGGTGTCGTAGTCGTAACCAATCAACTCACTGACCGCCGCCTCGACCCGCTCCCCTTGAGCGATTGAGTCGTCACTGCCGGGGTGATAGAGGCGCGCACCTTCACTCCCCTGATCATCAATAAAGCGCTGAATTGCGTAGCGTGCGCCATCTCCAACGCTAAACTCCACCTCAACCGTCGCTCGCGACTCACCCCATCGGATCAGCTTCTGGCGATCACTAGCAGGGATCGCAAAGGTGCGACCAAATAGCGCAAAGCAGAGGGTCTCACCGATACTACTTTTGCCCGACTCATTATCACCGCTAATACCGATCAACCCAGTGGCCGGTAACTCATCGAGGCGCAGCGCTGCATACTTCAGTAGATTGCGTGACTGGAGGCGGTGGATAATCATCGCTCGCTACCCTCGGTTACCATCGCTAACCGATGTAAAATCAGATCCCTCGCCTGATCAAACAGCGCGGCATCGAAGGTAGGATCGCCATCTAAACGCTGCTGCCGCTCATCGCGCACAAACTCATGGAAGTCGCGCAGGGGGCCACGCTGTGGAATTGTCGGAGTGGGAAAATCGTCACTATCGCTCATCAGTTTTACACGAGAACCCCCTCTTTCAGGGCGGGGTGGCGTGCCGCGCAGAGCGCAGTTAGGCCGTCTCTCTCGCTTCCTCCGTTATTGGTTTAGGTTGAAAGAAATAGCTATACCCGTTGGCGCATTGCAGCACCTGACAATAGCTTGATGCCAGCTAGCATCCAAGAGAGATTTCGCCATCTTGGTTTTAGCCAGCTTGGAACTGCTTACATCACCGACAACGATCACGGTGTGTTTGCGCGTGATTTCATTCGAGAACTTATGTAAGGAGTCCTTGCGTCGATTCGCCACCTTCGCATGAATCGTGCGGACTTGCTTCTTGTTCTTCGCTCGTTGAGCCTTGGCAAGCTCAGCTTCTGCATGGCGGTAGAACTGCGCCGCTGGCAGCTTCATCCCATAACGACCACGATCCTCCTCGGAAAATGAGCCGGATCGAAATTTGCCGCAGCAACGGCGCGTGCTGGTCGAGAACTTGGGCTAAATTTGTTTTGGTCTGCATCTGAATATCGTTTATAGTAATTGCTCTTTTTGGCTAAATCAACGGTTGATCCGCATGAAACTGAACCGTGGACGACACTCGGTCTACCTTCTCACCGCACATCTTGTCTTCGTGCCTAAGCTGCGAGGAAAAATCTTTCAAGACGTACATCTCAACGCCATAGAACAGTACTTTCGCTCGGTGCTCGATGACTTTGAAAGCGAGTTGCTGGAGTTCAATGGGGAGTGCGATCACGTTCACCTCCTGATCTCCTATCCGCCAAAATGGTCGATCTCGGCCATTGTGAATAGTCTCAAAGGCGTGTCGAGCAGACGACTCAGACAACAATTTCCTGAACTCTCAACGTGTTGGTCGGTAGCGAAATCGAAAAATGCACTCTGGTCCCCAAACTACTTTGCGAGCAGCACGGGTGATGATCCCATCGAGTCGCTAAAGAGATACATCGAGAACCAGCGCCGCCCCGCTTAGCATCCCCGCCATTGATGGTAGAGACAACTTTAACAAATTAACAGGCCTAACTCATATGATTCGATTGATACTTACCTTACTTCTTGCCTACTCGGTACCGGCCGGTGCGGCGGAGCGCGGCGCGGCGGTGCCAGACTATCCGGCGGTTGAGGTGGCTCCTCGAATGTGGGTGATTGAGGGGCCGCTCGACTACCCCTCAGCGGAGAATCAGGGGTTTCGTAACAACCCTGCATTTATAGTGACCCGTAGCGGGGTGGTGGTGATCGATCCCGGTTCGAGCGTGCAGAGTGGTGAGATGGTGCTGCGACAGATCCGCAAAGTGACCGATGCACCGGTGGTGGCGCTGCTTAATACCCATGTGCATGGTGATCACTGGCTCGGCAATCAGGCGTTCTGGGAGGCCGATCCGACGGTCAAAATCTATGGCCATCCGAAGATGATCGCGGCGATTGCCAATGGCGCTGGCGCATACTGGATCAACAGCTATCTACAACTGACCAACGGCGCGATCGCAGGCACCGTAGTGGTACCGCCGAACATCGCAGTTAGCCATGGTGATAGTGTGGTGGTCGGTGACGATCGCTTCACCTTCCACCATCTCGGTCAGGCGCATAGTGATAACGATCTGATGATTGCGGTGAACGACAACGCGCTACTCTTTCTTGCCGATAATGGCTGCAACCAGCGCATTGTACGGATGGATGATGGCAGTTTCGCCGGCAACATCGCCGCATTAGCGCATGCTGCCGCCCTACAGCCGCAGGTGGTAGTCCCCGGACATGGGCCGGTGGGGGGCGTCGCTCTGATTGAGCAGTACCACGACTACTTAACCACGCTCTACCAAACAGTAGAGAAGCTCTATGAGGAGGGCTATAGCGACTATGAGATGCGGCCGCTAGTCGCTGAGCAGCTACAGCGTTTTATCGACTGGGTTGGGTTTGAGCGCGAGTTGGGGAAGAACATCAGCATCGCCTACCTTGAGGTGGAGCGGGCGGCCTTCTAACGGCCGCGTAGCTGCTGCCAGAGTGGACGACCGGCGAGTAGCGCAAACATAGTGCCACCGGCGATCAGGTACCAGTGGAAGGTGGCAAAGCGCCATACCAGCATCACCGCTGCCAAGGTCGCCGCACCGAGTAGCGGCCCCAGCATCGCGGTGATGGTGATCTCAACCCCACCGGTCCCACCCGGCAGAAAGGTGAACTGACCGGCGGTAAAGGCGACCATCTGGGTGACAAACAGAAACCCCCAGCCAATCTCATCGATATCGATAGCGCGCAGAATAATGAACAGGATCGTATAACGGATCAGCCAGTGGCCAGCGCAGAGCAGATAGACCAGTAGCAGCCGGTGCCACGGCAGTTTTAGCATCAACTGTACGGCCGCCCGAAAGCGCAAAATAGCACGCGCAATCCGCCGCCGCCGGACTCCGCTGATCCGCAGCGGGCGTAGCAGTTTCCCCCCCACCAATAACCAGTGGCGATAGTGGTGGAGCAGACCCAATAGCGCCGCAATCGCCAGCGCTACCAGCAGCGCCATGATGGTCAGGTGCAGCGCCACCCCGGAGTCGGCCGGCGTCACCATAAATGTGAGTGCAATCGCCGCAATCGCGGTCATAAAGAAGAGTAGATCGATAATCTGATCGACCGCAAACACCGCTGCCCCATCACTCGCCCGCGCCCCCCGCTGCTGCAGTAGCCAGACTAGCGCCACCGGCCCGCCACCGCCTGCCGGTGTCGCTACAAACGCAAACTCCACCGCCATGATGGTGCCGAGCGCCCGCCACTGCGAGAGCTGCAAACCAAAGCTACTAGAGAGCAGGCGCACCCGCGCGGCATTGCAGTTCCACCCAACCACCACCAATCCGAGCGTGAGCGGTAGCGTCCAAGCCGGGAGGGTGAGCAGTGCCGGCAGCAGTTCACCGCCACCGAGCAGCAGTGGCACGGCTATCCCAGCGGCGAGGGCGATGGTAATGAGTAGACCATAACGTCTCATGAGGCTCCTTCAGCCACGCACAATGCGCCAGCAGCGGTGAATGTTGGGGTGACGCCGAAAATCCTCATCAATCGTGGCGGCACTGATATCGGTGGCGACCAGACCGGCGGCAGCCAATCCCGCCTCATCGAGCTGAAAGCGGAGGAAGTTGTTGGAGAAGTAGAGCTCACCGGTATCGCTCAGTAGCGCCGCGGTCGCTTCTAGCAGCGTCAACTGATCGCGCTGAATATCGAGTGTCCCCTGCATCCGCTTCGAACGGGAGAAGGTGGGGGGATCGAGCAGAATGAGATCGTAACAGTACCGCCGCCGCGCCGCCTCACGCAGCCATGGCAGCACATCGGCTGCGATCAACTCGCCGGTCGGCAACTGATTCGCTTCGAGGTTGCGCTGCGCCCAATCGAGATAGGTGTGCGACAGATCGACTGAGGTGGTAGTCGTCGCGCCACCGGCGGCCGCGTGTAGGGTCGCGCTACCGGTATAGCTATAGAGGTTGAGGAAGCGGCGACCGGCCGCCTGCTGCCGCAAGATCCGGCGAAGCGGGCGGTGATCAAGAAAGAGTCCGGTATCGAGGTAGTCGGTAAAGTTAACTAGCAGCTGTAACCCATCCTCATAGACAGTATGCAGTCGTCCGAGCTGATTCTGCTTCTGATACTGGGTACTACCGCGCTGCCGCTGTCGCTGCTTCAAAAAGATCTGCTCAGGTGCTAACTCCAGCACCTCGGCAGTGGTCGCAAACGCCAGCTGTAACCGTTCGGCTGCCCGCGCTGGATCGATCGAAGGGGGCGGTGCATAGGCTTGTAGATGCACCCAGCGCTGCGCCCCCTGATAGATGTCGATAGCGAGCGCATACTCTGGCAGATCGCGATCATAGAGACGCCAGCAGTCGATACCGTTACGCGCCGCCCAGCGGCCAAGATGACGCAGATTTTTACGCAATCGGTTCGCCAAATCGGTGGCGATCGGCGCACTACCGCGTGTGAACGCTGTCGGTGCGGGTGCGGCTAGCGAAGCGGGTGTGGCTGAAGCTACCGCTGTAGGCGCTGCCGCCAGCGCTGCGGCAGATTGTGTTGCCAAACCGCTCGCGGCATCAAACTGCAGCAGTTGACAGGCGATTGGGCCATTATGAAACGGCACACTCCCACCCGGCTCCAGACCCAGATAGGGCGCCAACTCGGGATTACCGGTAAAGATCCCTCCCTGCCAACCGGGGAGCCGCCGCAGCGTCTCACCCAGCTCGCTGTAAGTGGTACGGAGTGTGGTCACTTCGCCAAGACGGGTACCGTAGGGGGGATTGGTGATCAGCAGTCCGAGGGGTGGTAGTGGTGGCAGGGGCTGAGTGAGGGGTGCGCGCCGCACCACCAACCAATCATCCAGTCCGGCACGGCTGATGTTGGCTTGGGCGGCGTTGACCGCCGCCGTATCACTATCTTGGCCGACGATCCGTAGTGTCGCTGCTCGCTCCACTCCCATCTCACGGCGCTCGTTCGCCTCATCTAGCAGCCGCTGCCACACCGCCGGTTGGTGCTGCCGCCAAGCGCTAAAGCCGAAACGCGGGCGTAGCAGACCGGGGGCGATATCGGCAGCGATCAGCGCCGCTTCAATCAGCAGCGTACCGGAACCACACATCGGATCGAACAGCCCACCACCGCGACTGGCGATATCGGGCCAGTGAGCACGCAGCAGCAGCGCCGCCGCTAAATTCTGCTTCAGCGGTGCCACTGTTGATTGATCGCGATAACCGCGCCGATGCAGACTCCCGCCGCCTAGATCGAGTGCCAACCGTGCCGAAGTGCCACGCAGATGGAGATTAAAGCGCAGCGCTGGCATCTCAGTATCGACGCAGGGGCGATCCCCGACCGCCTCGCGAAATTGATCGACCAGTGCATCCTTCGCTTTCAGCGCCGCATAACGGGTGTGGCCGATCGGCGAGTTGAGCGCGGTACAGTCAATCGCGAAGGTGTCATTAACCCCCATCTGCTGCTGCCAATCGAACTGCCGCAGCCGCCGATAGAGCTGCTCGGCATCGGCCGCTTCAAACTGCAAAAGTGGTAGCAGGACACGACTTGCTAACCGTGACCAGAGGCAGATCCGATAGCTAGTCGCCAGATCGGCCCGGAAGGTGACCCCGGCACTACCGGGGCGGGGATCGGTCGCGCCGAGGCGGCGCAACTCAGGCGCTAGTAGAGGAGCAATCCCGCGCGCAGCGGTAGCGTAGAGTAGAGGTAGCGTTTCAGACATCAGTAGCTCGCCGACGGCAAAGCGGGCGATTATAGCGCACCCTCACTGCACAACGAGGTAAGTTGCGATTTTCTGCCCATTTTCTGCGTATAATGACCCGATTATCTAGTGTCGGTAACGGGAGATTTGTCATGCTGCACCATCTTAGTAACGCCACTATCACCTTTCGTCTCGGTGCCTTGACACTGCTGGCGGCGCTACTGCTACTGCTGATTGGTGCGCTCGGTGTTGGTACGCTGCGCCACTCCCAGCAAGATCTCACTGAACTCTATCAACTGCAGCTCATCCCCACCGACATCATTAGCGAGATTGTCGCCCTGCTCGAAGATAGTCGTGCTGAGCTACTGCTAGCACTACAGCACGACCCTAGCGGTCATACCGCTACCCGCCACGCCCATTCGATAACACGCCATCTCGATGCCGTTGCCACCAACCAGCAGCAGCTACTCAAGTTCTGGCGACGCTATGAGTCGATTCAACATGCGCCCGAAGAGATGGCACTAGTGAACCGCTTCGGCGGTCAGCTTCAGCAGTTTCTCAATCAGCAGCTCCAGCCGGTAGTGGCGCTGCTCCAGCAGCAGCACTATACGGCCGCTGCCGAACAGCTACTCGATCAACTCGTACCGGCGTTCAAACCGCTGCACGATGCGGCGGTTCAGATGCGGCAACTGCAGTTAGCGGAGGCGGCAAACGCGGAGGCGGAGGCGGCAGAACATGCGGTGGCAATGCAGTGGTTGATGATGGTGACCATCGCCATCGGTATCGCCCTCATGAGCCTCGTCTCACTGGTGACCATCCGCACCATCAAACAGGCGGTTGATGATATTGATCGCAGCGCTACCCAATTAGCGAAGGGGCATCTTGGCAGTCGCTGTCACTATCAAGGGCGCAACGAACTCGGACACATTGCGGGTGCCTTCAATCGGGTCGGTGAATCGCTGAACCTGCTGGTCAATGAGTTGCGTGACGCGATTGGACAGCTCGCAGCGGCCGCTGAAGAGAGCTCGGCCACTACCGTCCAAACCAGCCAGAATGTTCTCCAGCAGAAGCGTGAGACCGAGCAGGTTGCCACCGCAGTGAATGAGATGAATGCGACCGTGCATGAGGTGGCTCAAAACGCCGATCTCGCCGCTGAAGCGGCAGCGCGTGCTGACACCGCCTCTGCCAACGGCAAACGCATCGTGACCCAGACCATCGACGTGATTGATGGGTTAGCTGGTGAGGTGGAGCGCGCATCGGGGGTGATTCAGCACCTAGAGCAGGAGAGCGTCCAGATTGGCACCGTTTTGGATGTGATCAAAGCGATCGCTGAACAGACCAACCTACTTGCACTCAATGCGGCGATTGAGGCGGCGCGGGCCGGTGAGCAGGGGCGCGGTTTTGCGGTAGTCGCCGATGAGGTACGCACTCTCGCGCAGCGCACCCAGCAATCGACCCAAGAGATTCGGCAGATGATCAGCCGCCTGCAGAGCGGCTCGCAAGAGGCGGTGAGCGCGATGAGTAGCAGCCGCAGTCGCGCGCACGACGGCGTAGCACAGGCCTCCTCGGCCGGCGGCGCACTCGACGAGATCACGGCGGCAGTGGCTGAGATTAACGCCATGAACGGGCAGATCGCCAACGCCGCCGAGCAGCAGAGCAGTGTCGCCGAGGAGATCAACCACAACATCAGTCGCATCAGCAGCGCGGCAGAGGAGACCTCGGTCGCCTCCGAACAGAACGCCCGCGCTGCCGAAGAGTTGGCGCGGCTGGCCACCCACCTTAAAGATCTGGTGGCACGCTTTCGCGACTAGAGCGCCTCAGATGCAAAGTCGGCGAGACGCGAGCGCTCGCCGCGCTGCAGCGTGATATGGCCACCATGCGCCCACGACTGGAAGCGATCCACTACATAGGTGAGACCGGAGTTGGTTTCGGTCAGGTAGGGTGTGTCGATCTGCGCGACATTCCCTAAACAGACCACCTTGGTGCCGGGACCGGCGCGGGTGATGAGCGTCTTCATCTGCTTCGAGGTGAGATTCTGCGCCTCATCAATAATCAGATAGCGATTAACAAAGGTGCGCCCGCGCATAAAGTTGAGCGAGCGGATCCGTACCCGCTTGTTGAGCAGCTCTTGGGTCGCCGCCCGCTCCCAGTCGTTATGTTGCGGCGATTGGGTCAGCACCTCTAGGTTATCCATCAACGCCCCCATCCAAGGAGCCATCTTCTCCTCCTCGGTGCCCGGTAGAAAGCCGATATCTTCACCCACGGAGACGGTAGCACGGGTCATGATTATCTCCAGATAGCGCTTATCGTCGAGGGTTTGGGTAAGCCCAGCAGCGAGCGCGAGTAGGGTCTTACCGGTACCTGCCTGACCCACCAGCGTGACAAAATCGACCTCCGGATCGAGCAGCAGATTGAGCGCATAGTTCTGCTCCCGATTGCGGGCATGGATCCCCCACACCGCATGCCCATCGGCGGCGTAGTCATGCACCATCTCAACCACCGCACCCGCCTCATCGACGCTACGCACCACCGCCTCAAACGGCGGCTCGCCGGGCAGATGCAAAAAGAGATTGGGTTGCCACTCGCTCGTCTGCGGCCCCTGTAACCGATAGAAGGTGCGCCCCGACGCCTGCCACGACTCCATCCCTTGACTATGCTGCTCCCAAAAATCGGTCGGCAGCTCCTGCCAGCCACTATAGAGTAGGTTGACATCCTCCAGCACCTGATCATTACGGTAATCTTCGGCATGGATACCGAGTACCGCCGCTTTGATCCGCATATTGGTATCTTTTGAGACCAGCGTCACCGGTCGATCTGGGTAGTGCTGGCGCAGCGCAAGGGCGGTTCCGAGAATCGAGTTATCCGGTTTGCTACCGGGCAGGGTCGCCGGCAGATTCGCCTGCAGCGTCTCAGTCTGGAAGAAGAGTCGCCCCGGCTCACCGCTCAGATCGGTAAACCGGTTCGCATCATGCAGCGGCAACCCCTCCTCGATCGCCTCACGACTAAAGCCGCTCATCTGCTCAGCTAAGAAGCGACTCGCTTGGCGCGCATTGCGCGCCACCTCAGAGTGACCCTTTTTGTTATTATCCAGCTCCTCAATCACTACCATCGGCAGGTAGAGATCGTGCTCCTGAAACCGAAACAGTGCGGCCGGATCGTGCATCAATACGTTCGTATCGAGCACAAAGAGGCGTTTACTCGGGGTGGTCATGGTAGTCATGATGGATCGCTCCTGGTGATTAGTTATTGTGATGTCGTACGCGGGAATGAGTGTATCACTTGCTTGCCCATAAGTTAGGGGGGCAATCGCGATGCGTTCAGGCCAAGTCCGGCCTGCCACCAAGCCATGCTCGACCACGGCGGGNTCGAGTTCCGCCTATGCTTGTCGGACCTGCCGATGTTGTGCCATCGCTCGGCGTACAACCGCAAGAGAGGGGCGCAGTTCGTGTGTTATTGACCACTACAGTCGATTCCGACAAAGTGACCGCCAATTCCGACATCGTGACCGCTGATTCCGACAGGGGCGGAAAAACGGTCATTTTCAATCGGAATCGGCGG
>JGI11705J14877_10000006_pt1 | contig 114047 bp, 124 predicted proteins | sample Etolaghawater15m_FD_14877 | JGI IMG/M metagenome (IMG submission 14877) | reverse complement strand
TTTATAACATCCTATATATTTTAATAGTTTTCCATTCTATCCAAATTGATACAAAAGTTTTATGAAATTATTTTATAGTATAAAATTATTCAAAATACTCGTCTATAATTGTAGGGAATGATTCAATAGTTTTATTTGCTTTTTCAATTTTAGATTCAAATAGTTCTGCACTTGCAGGAAATGCCTCTTTTAACTCTTTATAAATTTCAGTTTTCTCATTGAAGTGAGCTTCAATTGAGTCTAATACACTTTGCATATTTTCTTTTGTCGTAGCATACTTCATTAGAAGTTCAAACATCCTTTTTCTAGGATGAATAGCCATATCTTCGCCAGCTACTTTAGCAATCTCTTTGATATCCCATCTACTAATATAAATACCACTTTTATGTGGTGCTACTATTTTAGCAAATAGTGCATCTGTATAGTTTGGATAGTCTATCTCTTTAGTCTCTTCATCAGAACTACAACTACCATCTTCACAGTAGCTACCATTTGTTTTAAAGTTTTCAAAGTCTTTTTTTAAATCTTCTATATCTCTCATAATTCTTCCTTATTTATTCATTAACATTGGTATATCATCTATTGTAAATTCACATCCATACCATCTTTTTACTATTAAAAATAGTTTTGCCATTAGCATTGTATTACTATCAAATTCATAGCCTTGGGCAAATAAAGCTTTTGCTTCATTCTCAAGATTTACACCATATGATTTTCCATCTCTTACTTCAATAATATCAACATAGGCTAACTCTTTAGTGGCCTCATCAGTCTCATGACAAAAATTCACTGCTGCTCTTTGATACTCTGGTTCTATATATGTAAATTGAATTTTTGAATTTGGCAAACCATTTAAAGTTACTGTCAAATGCTCATCTTTAATATTTAATGCAATAGGTGCTATATTCATATTAAAATATTTAAATATCTTAACAAAATACTTTCTAGCTATTCCTATTTGTGCATTAATTCCAATAATTGTACATAATTGTGTATCTGGTTTTATTTCATGTGGTTCCATTAAAAATTTAAACCTCCTGTTTTTGAAATATTATGTAATGCATACGATTCATCCTCTTCAGTTTCACATCTAGGACAGATTAATTCTCCACCTTTATATGTAAAATGATTTCCACATTCATTACATCGTTTTGACTCAAATTTAATAAGTGTCTTTTTTTGTGTTCCTGCAAATACTTCTGTACTTAGCTTGGTTTGTAGATGGATAGAATCCGGTTCACATACATCATGACACAGATTACATTTTACACAAGTTAGTGGATCAAAATTTATTAACGAAAACTTTGTATTGCTACTTAAAGCACCTGTGGGACATATTCTATAACATATTTGACAATTTGTACAAGAATCATCTATGATTTTTGTAGAGATAAAACTTAGTGAATCATTTTCTATATAATTATATGGCTCAATATTATCTTTATTTTTAAGAACACTCCATAAAATTTTTCGTTTATAAGGTATCACCTTATCTCTAATTGATGCTATATCTTCAAGTTCAATTTTAAATTCTTTAGTTTGGGTATCTTCTACTTCTTGTTTGAATTTTTCATTTTCTTGTACTGCACCCTTTAGTGAGAATTTCTTCAAGAATGATCTTCTATCATTCTTTCCTCTAGGCTTTCTTCTTCTATAACTTCTTCAAGCTTATCTTCAACTATAGTATCAAAAATCACCTCTACCTTATGAGAAGAATTCAATGCCTCTAAAACATTATTTGATTCTTTGATATTTGATTGTATTTGTTCAAATAAGGGTTCTTTAATCTCACATGTAGCACAATGACTAAGATCTAGAGATATATTATCTTTAGATGCAAGTACATATGATATTAGATGGTCAACACTAAACCATGATAGACAAGGTACATTTTCTTTACATGAAAATTCTTTTATGCCATTTTCTATATTTTCAAAGAAAAATTGTACATGATCTTTATTAGATAAAGAAAAACTTTCAGTAGGACATACTCCAACACATCCACCACAATCTATACAATCATTTGGTACAAATGATGGGATATTTGAAGTAAGATCAATAGTCTTTACAGGACAAATATCTAAGCATTTAGTACACTGGGATGCCTTACTAGTAGCTCTAACACAGCTAGTAAGATTAAACTCTAATTTAGACATTAGTTCTCTAAATCCTTGATTACAGATGTAACATATTCATAATCACTTAATAAAAATTCTAAAGTTAATTCTGCACCATCATGATATAACGGTGTTCTAGATTCTTTTTTTACATTAATTAAAAACATTGGTGCCCAGTTTAATAAATGATCTTTTAAGAATCCTTCTTGTACTTTTAAAATCTCGACTACACCTTCTTTATCATCTGCTTCTATTGCTTTTTTAAGAGCATCACATAGCATATACATAAATTCTAATTCAACACCAATATGATCAGCACTTACAACCCTAGCGGCACTTGTTTCAACTCTAAAGTCAAGAGCATTATAAAGAGCTACAACTGGATTATCACCACCACTTTCTATCATTTGGTCATCTCTAGTATAGAAACTTTCATAAGGTACCATATGCATCAAAAACATACTTGCATAGTCTGCATTATAATATCCTTGAATTAATTCATCTTGTTCTATTTCTTTTTTCTTAGACCAATCTCTAAAGTTTGGCATCATCTCCATGATCGCTTCATCTTTTTCAATAGCATTTATAAAATCACTATCAACTTCTGTGATCATTAGTCTTGAAACTAATCCGTATAGATTAATTCTATCTTCTATATTTTGTTTTAATGAGTCCATTGTTACCTCTATATTTTTTATGAATGTATATTATCACTTTGTAGATAAATATTTAATATTTATAACTATCAACAAAAAGATAAAAGATTAGTTTAAGGATTATTAAATAAGAGAAGAGAGAGGAAGATCTCTCTCTTTTAGATTAGTCTTTAATTTCAACAGAGTATGCTTTATCCGATAATGGTACAGCAGGTCTCTTGATATGTCTAGGTCTTCTTAACTTATCACCAGTTTGAAGTGGTCTAGTTAGATCATCTCTCCAAGCTTTGTAAACATTCATATTGTTTTCATAATTAACATAAATATCACCAATTTCATCATTTGCACCAGCTAATTCAATCTTAACTTTTTGGTGCCATGCATGGTTACCAGCAATTGGATCTGGATGTGATGGTGCAACAGCATTTTGCCATGAACCACTTAATCCATCCCACCAGATATTATCTAGATCTTTATTGTACTCTTTAAACTGCCAAGAATCTCTTCTTGCATTTACTTGAGAAGCAATACCATCTACTGGTTTCATTGTACCAACTTTTCCATCCATAGTCATATCATATAATGGAGCACCAATACCCATTACGCCAAGCTTATGCTCAAATCCTGGGATATCAACTGCATTTTTTAGCTTCCATCTTCCAGCATGATGAGAACAAGCAGTTACACCTGGCATTGTACCTTCTGTTGGTACTGCCATTGCAATAAAGTGACCTGATTCAAGACCAGATACTGTATCAGAAATAGTAACCTTAATAGCATCACCTCTTTTAATACCAAGTCTCTTAGCATCACCAGTATTAATCCAAATTGGATTATGGTTTTGAGAGATTTCCATTAAGTGCTTAGAGTTCATACTTCTTGTATGAATCATATATGGTAATCTATATACAGTATTTAAAGCAAACTCATTATCATTTTCCATGTAATCATGGTGAACATGAGATACTACGTGTACCATTTTCTTTCTTTCCTCTTTAGTTGTAGGATAAACAGGAATAGAATATTCAGGCCACTTCCAATCTGCTAACCAAGATGAATAGAACTCTAGTTTTTTAGATAATGTTTTAAATCCTTGTAATGGTTGTCCTTCAACTTCAATACCAATAGATTTTTTCTTACCATGATCTTCTACAGTTAATAAACCATATTTATCTTTGTTTACTTTATCTTTTGGATATTCATGTCCATGATAAACATAAGCATTTTTCGCTTTATTAAACTCAAGATCTCTTTCTTGTGGCTTATAGATATTTTTCTCTTCAGTCCAGGTACCCATTTTTCTCATTAACTCATAGTTAGGATACTTAGAGTCAGGGAATTGCTTCTTCGCTTCTGCTCTTAAATTTGGTAACTTATCAAATGCAGCTTGGTACCACTCAGCAATTGTAAATGCTCTACTTGGATCTTCTTTAGATGCCCAGTATTTTCTAACACCTAAGCTTCCATCTGGATCTACATAATGAACCATCATATTTGCCCAGAATTCAACTTCTTCCCAAACTTCACCAAGACCAGATTTAATATGTGCTTCTAGTGTAGCTCTTGTTGGATCTTTTGGCTTCCAACCCATATTTTCTAATGCAACTCGAAGTGCAGGTTGTCTAAATGATAACCATCTTGCTGGCATAGTAGCTTCAGAATGCTGATCATGTCTTTCACCTGCAAGTCCAACAGGTAAAATATAATCACAATACCAGTTTGTTTCTGACCAAGTTGGAGACAGGTTAAAACTCATCTCAATTTTATCTTCTCTTTTTAGTGCTTCAATCCATCTAAATCCATCTGGGTTAATCCATACTGGGTTATACATTCTTGGAATCCATACAGAAAGTTTCTTTGGAACCGTTAAGCCTTTTTTAGTCCACTTATCTTGCCACTCTTCATCCATAAGAAGATGAGGCATAATATGTGACATCTCATATGAAGATAAAGGATACTCAGGTGGCCAAGCAATCTCATTCCATACATCAACTTTTGGTGGTCTAGCTTGTGCTTGCGCTGCTTTATCACCTTTACCATTTACAGAGATTACATGCCATTTATGAAGACCAACTCCACCTTCATCACCTCTCATTGCTCCTCTAAGAACAAATGGTAAGAATGCAGATCTAGCAATCATCCATCCACCTCTATGTGCGATAGGTCCAGCTCTCCAAATATATGTAGCAACTCTTTCTTTCGCATCAATAAACATATCGAATAATTTTTCTAAAATACTTGGGTCAATTCTACACTCTTTAGCAGTAAACTCTAGTGTGTATCTACCGTAAAGCTTAGAAATCATTGCTATAAATGACTCATATGATTTATCAGTAGGAACAGAATCAATATAACCATAACCTACCATTTTAGTAAGGTATGCATCATCATCCATTAATTGTTCCCAGTTAACCCAGTTTTTCACAAATCCATGATTAACTAATGATTCACCATTTTTCTCTTGCTCATTTAAAATTCTATTTGCAAGGTAAAGGTAAATAGCCGTTTCAGTACCTGGATAAGCAGGAACCCATAGATCAGCAATACCAGCAGAGTTAGATAATCTTGGATCCATAACTACAAGCTTAGCACCTTTTTTTCTTGCATCAGCAATTCTACCAGCTGCTTGCTGGAAGTAGTGACCAGCATCTGCTGCATGTGATGATTGTAAGAAAATTAATTTTGCATTTTCCCAATCTGGTGAGTTTCTATCGTCATTTGACCATTGAATAGTACCTTGTCTAGCACCTGCTGAACAGATATTTGTATGTGAATCATAACCATCAATATTCATTGAATGTGGAACTCTATGACCAAATCCATTTTCATTTGGACGACCCACATGATACATAATTGATTTTTTAGAAATCTCATCACCAACTTTAAGAGTATCATGCATTTTTTTACCGATCTCTTTCATTGCTTGGTCCCAAGTAACTCTAATCCATTTACCTTCACCTCTTTGAGAACCTGGAGCTCTCTTTAATGGGAAAGGTATTCTATCTGGATCATACATTTGAGATTGTGTAGCATAACCTTTTGCACAGTTTCTACCTCTTGATCCATAATGAAGTGGGTTACCCATATATTTCTTTACAGCTAACTTACCACTTCTTTTATATTCACTGATGTCAACCCATGCTGTTAAACCACATGAAGCCTCACAGTTTGAACACGAAGTAGGTACAAGCATATATTCATTTGCTTTAATACCATTAGGATTAGACTCGCTATAAATTCCTTTTCTTCCAGTTCCACCTCTTTTCCAGTCATTACCATCAAGTTCAGTATAGCTATTCCAGTTTTCTACATCTGGATAAAATTCTAAATTTGTTGGTGCTGGAGTTTTTAATGCATCACTTGCAACAGCTGGAGTTTCAACAATAGTGCTGAATACTCCCTTTGCCATAGCTGCACCTGCAACTGTATATGCAGTACCTTTTAAAAACTTTCTTCTACTTTCTATAAACATTATGCTTGCCCCCTAACTTAATGGTAATAGCTGTGGGATTTTTAACCACACATCTTTTGCCATATAAAGTCCAATTAATGCAGCAATTGCTGCAACTTTTAAAATTGTTGTATTTTCTTTTTTAATTACTGAAATTGATAATAGGAATGGTAAGATATATCCTATTGTCATTGCTGTCCAGAATTGTCCAAAATACTCACCACCTGAATGTACAAATTCTAATGTAGCTTCTGCTTCTGCTGCTTTAAATGAGAAGAAATACTCACCCATATACATACCAAAACTTGCTGCAACACTAATTGCTAATACAAATGCCAAATCTCTTCTAATAGACGCCGACCAAGAATCTGAGAAGAATATTAATGCTGATGCACCAGCCATAAATGCTGCTAACATCATTTGCATCATCTCTGTTGGCGCTTGCCATAACTCTCTTGCTGAAGACTCTGCCATAATGATTGCCGTATAAAGTGTAACAGGAATTGCTAAGAATACAACAAATGGGAAAACTTTTTCATATAGAGAACTATTTGCACGAGCAACTTTACCAATCGCACAATGTCTTCTAAAGTCAGGGAATGCATCCATAACTCCAATTAACATCATAACTGTAATTAGACCAGTAAATAGTGATGCCATCCATGCACCAACTGTAATAGCACTAGTCCAATGTGGATGTAAGAAAATATTAATCATTCTATACGGTTGGTGCAGATCGATTAATGTAAATAATAAGAATATATTTAAAGCCACAAATGATACTGTAGGTACAATCCATCTTAATGAGGGCATATCTTCTTTTTTATGTCTATATAATAAATAAGCACCTACAAGTACAACACCTGTACCAATACTTTTTGCCCACATATTAACCGTAATAATCCATCCCCAGATAATACCTGGTAATGCTACATCTAATGTTACCACTGCTTGTGTAGCAGCTACTGAATGCTCAACCATTAGTGTCCTCCTTCTTCATCATGTGATGTAAATGGTGCCATAAATCTATCTATAATTCCATGGTTTGGTTCACCTACATGCTTAAGATGTGTTATATTATTAAATAAACTATACCCTTCAATTCTTTGGTGAGCTAAAGGATTTAATGTTTGATTACCTCCACCTACATAGAAATGTTTAGGTTCAGTACCTTTTTCTGGTTTTCTAACCTGTACTCCACCATTATTTTGGTGATGTGCAATATAATCAGAGATATGACTCTTAGGATCATCAAGATCACCAAAGATATTTGCTTCAACCGGACATGCTGTAACACATGCAGGCATCATACCACCTTCAACTCTATGCGCACAATAAGTACACTTATCAGCTGTATTTGTTTCTGGATCCATATAGATTGCACCATATGGACAAGCCATCATACAACCAGCACAACCAATACATCTTTCATTATCAATATTTACAATACCGTTATCTAAATAATGTAGTGCACTTACTGGACAAATTCTTTCACATGGAGCATTCTCACAGTGATTACATCTTAATGGCGTAAAGTTTCTTGTAGTTGTTGGGAAAGTACCAACATCTAAATATTTAACTCTAAGACGCCATGAACTTAATGGAACTTCATTTTCCACTTTACATGCGATTTCACAACCTTTACATCCCATACAAAGGTTAAGATCGACTAAAAAACCTAATTTCATAAATTATCCTCCTACTGGATATTCTAAGCATTAAAATTATAAAATGCCATAGAATTTAACAGTAATTATATCACACAAAAGTGAAATGAATATAAAATTTGTATTATTTTTTATTATACTGCACATAAGATATTTCATCTTCCTAGCACTACAAATAGGGGCTCTTTATAATATTAATAATATCAACTAATAAAAACATATCTTGGATATCATTACTATAAATAATATTAATAATAATTATAAGGAATACTATATGGAAGTGGAACTAAAAGGGATTAAATTTGATCTAACAAAAATACAGAAATATTATCCAGCTGTAATTATGGAATACAATGACGGTCAAACAACAGAGATATCATTTGAATGGCTTGATACAAATACAAAACCGTTAAATGAAGTAAAAGTACTGCATTATATGCTAATAATTTATACAGATATTGCAAATGGCAAAAAAGTAGAAATACCATTTGAAAATCGTCAAGAACTTTTTGAAGTTATAAATGAAATTGGTATTGTATTAGATAGACTAAAAGAATCTGCTAAAAAAGCTTAGAACTCAATTGTTCTATCTCTTTTTTATAAAGCTCTTTATTGGTTTTAATCATCCATAAGAGCCTTTGTTTCTCATCTTTTATATCTTCTGGTCTCTCAACAATTTCATCAGAATCTTTTATTATTTTTGATTTATTAATCCAAACAATAGTAGAAGTTATATAGCCACCTATAAAAATTAATATATATAATAAATACTCCATATAATCTTCTTGGCTTTGCTTGGCACTAGCTGGTACTATAGTTTTATCAATTAGTATATCTTTTCTAATTGGCTCTATTTTTATATCAAATTTTGGCGTAGTAAGCGTATCAAGTTTTAGTGATGGAATTGTAAAATCATTCGATGAGATAAATGCATATTTATATTTATAGTTTATTTTTGTGCCATATTTAGTGTGTAAAACTTCTTTATTTTCTATATTTACAAAATATTCTAAATTTTTTATATCCTTAAATAAATCATCAATCTTTGGATCAAAACCATTTCCACTAAGAGTATAACTTATATAGACAGGTTCATATGGTTTTACTGTTTGCTTATCTATTTGAAAATCTAGTTTAAAATCACCATAGAGTTTTTTCTCATTTTTACTATACTCTACATCAATATTAAGAGGTGTTATTTTAATATAGCTATCTTTACTTACCATAGCTAAAACATTATCCCTATCCCCCTCATATCCAGGTTTTAGTCCTTCCTCATTTGTTTTTTGAACAAATAGAGTAAATTCTAATTTTTGCTTACCACTTTGTTTTGGATATATTAGATAGCTATAAGTGAGATGTTTGTTATTTGGCCTATTTACCTCATCAAGTTTTAAAAAGTGAATATCAAAGTTTTTATTCTCTTTTATGTTAAATTTAAAAAAAATAATTTTACCATCATATGCTAATTGTTGAACTTTAAACTCTAAATATATTGGTTCTTTTATATTTACATCTATATTATTTGGAATATTAAATTGATAAGAAAAATCACTATTAGCAAATATATAATTTATGCAAATTAGATATAGTATAATTATTTTACCAAGGTTTTTTTTCATTTATATACCCTTTATTTATCATATTGTAACTTTTTGAGCCTAAAACATTTTTATTTTCTTCTTTAGTTGTAAGCTTCAATTTTAATACTGATGAGCCTTTACTATTTGTATCATCTTTAGTTTTTTCAAATTTTTTATCACCTTTATTGCTATTTTTATCTTTTGCCATTTGAGGAATATCATTATGTTTAAATAGTGCCTGTGATAAATTATATTTAGCATTATCGCTATATTTTAATTGTAATGATTTTTGATAATTTTGTATAGCTCTTTTATAGTCTTTGGTCATATAATAACAATTAGCCATATTATAATATATTTTAGACTTTTGCTGAAAATTATTTGATTTTAACTTTTTAAATATTTTTAATGATTTATCATAATATCCATCTTTGTATAGCAATATAGCACAATTATATTGCCCTTCAAAGCTCATAACTTCACAATAATTTTTATTCGAGATATGGTAAAAATCAAACAATGATGCATTTAAGTTAATACCAATTAAAGCAAGTAGTATTAATAACTTGGGCCTAATATCTAATGCCCCAACTATGAAAAACAATATAGCTATGATTAATGGATATATAAATAATTCATTATTATTTGAACTCATTTTAGTTACGGATGTAGTTTTTAAACTATTATTGATTATATCTAAGATTTGTGTTGATATATTATTGACATTTGTAAAGCTAATATCATTTACATTTGTAAAATATGGATTAAGTTGACTAATTACAAATTTGTTTTCTATAGGAAGTTTTGATCCTTTTTGTGTAGCCATATGTACTGGATATATATTTGATGCTAACTTTAATTGTAATTTTTCATCTCCTCCATCACTTAAAATAAATACTAACGGATTTTCATATTCCAAATTATCTATATAATCTAAAAGTGTTTCAATAGATGTTGCCCTTGTTAATATATATTTATCATTTAAGATCTCTAGAGAATTAACTATAATTGAATGATCAACACTCAGCGGTGATAGTGGAAGTATATTAGTAGTAAAACCAAATAATGCAAAGCTATCAGTATTATTTTGTAATGCTACATTCTTGATAATCTCTTTTGCAGCAGTAAGTCTAGATGGTACAATATCATCTGCATTCATCGAATATGATAGATCTATAGCAAAAATCACATTTGAAGATAGTGTTGTTGTATTTACATCTTGTTGTTTAATAATTGGTCTACTCAAAGCTAAAACTATAAAGATCGCACTTATAAGAATAAATTTAACATTTATAGAGTCTTTATTCTCTATCATAGCTTTATCGTGAAATGGTAAGTTAGTTCCACTAAGCCTCTTTTTTGATAAAAATAATAGCACCACTAAAGGTATAATCAAAAATAGTAATTGCCAATAAACTATACTAAACATATCTACCTCTATATAAAAATAATCCAATCAAAGCAAAGGCTACACCAAGCGGATAAACATACAACATATTTTTATCTAAATATATTGGTGATTTAATATCACTTGGCTCTAGCTTGTCTAATTGTTCAAATACAACTTTTAAATTTTTTGAATCTACAGCACTAAAGCTTTTAGCATTTGTCTGGGAGGCAATAGTTTGCAATAGATCGCTATCAAAGCCATCCTTCGAGCCTATACCAATCGTATATATTTTTACCCCTTCTACTTTTGCAATATTTACAGCTTGACTTGGTGAAATAGATCCACTATTATGAAAACCATCTGTGAGTAAAATAATCACTTTATTTTTTGATTTAGATATTTTAAATGCATCTAGAGCTACTTGAAGTCCCTCACCTATAGCAGTATTCTGACCTGCAATATTTGCACTAGTATTATGCAACATCACTTTTAAGGTATTTAAATCGTATGTAATAGGAGAAGCTAAAAAACCAAATGTACCAAATATTGAAATTCCAATATTGTCACTATATCTTGTATCTAAAAATTTATCTACAATATCTATAACTGTATCATACTTAGAGACTAATCGATCATCTTTATTAAATCCATTTTCAACCATAGATCCACTAGAATCTATAGCAAGTACAAGATCTCTACCTGACTTTTTGTTTGGTGAAATTGAACTAAAACTTATAGGTGAGCAAAGTCCTAAAACTAATAATATAAATATTAATGATAATAGTAATTGATTTATAGATGATATCTTAGAACTAGTTCCAAACCAATCAACCCTTGAAAAATATACACTTGTATCACTTTTCAAACATATATAAAAACATGGTAATATCAATAACAATAATAAAAAATATGGATACTCAAAACTATATTGCATAGCAATTATTATACAGATATTTATCTTTATTGTTATAAAATAATCTAATGAATGAAACAATACTAAAACTTAAAAAAGAGATTGCAAAAGAGGTTATTGGTCAAGAACAAATGATAGATGCTCTTTTAATAGGCTTATTCACGCAAGGGCATATACTTCTAGAAGGTGTACCTGGTCTTGCAAAAACAACAACCGTAAAAGCACTAGCATCATCTTTGGGATTAGAGTTTAAAAGGGTACAATTTACGCCAGATCTTTTACCAAGTGATATCATAGGAGCACAAATATATGATATAAAAAACGGTGAATTTAAAGTTAAAAAAGGGCCAATATTTACAAATTTATTATTAGCAGATGAAATTAATAGAGCTCCAGCTAAAGTACAATCAGCTCTTCTTGAGGTTATGCAAGAACATCAAGTAACAATTAGTGATCAAAGTCACAAACTTGATGAACCATTTTTAGTATTAGCAACTCAAAATCCAATTGAACAAGAAGGTGCCTATAGTCTTCCAGAAGCTCAACTGGATCGATTTATGTTCAAAGTTGTAGTTAACTACAATACAAAAGATGAAGAATTAGAAATTGCTAGAAAAGCTGCATCAAAAAGTTTTGATATTATAAATCAAATAATATCAAAAAATGACATTTTAGATATTCAAAAATCTATCTTAAAAATACATATGGATAAAGAGATAGAACAATATATAGTTAATATTATAGATGCTTCTAGAAATCCAAGCACATATGGATTAAATGATATTGAAGATTATATCTTCTTTGGAGCAAGTCCTAGAGCAACGATAGATATGTTTAAAGCATCTAAAGCTAAAGCATACTTAAGAGGTAATGATTATGTAAGTCCTACAGATATTGCTCTTATTGCAACAGATATTTTAAGACATCGTATCATCATAAGCTATGAAGCACAAGCATCTAATATAACATCAGACTATTTGATTGGTAAGATTCTTGAAAAGGTTGACATTCCATAGTGAATCATACTCTAAATAAAATCATTATCAAAACAAAACGACAAGTTTTTAGTGAAATCCTTGGGGACAATATCTCTCCTTTTAAAGGTGAAGGATATGATTTTGTTGAGTTACGAGAATATGAATCTGGTGAAGATATTAAAAAAATTGACTGGATAACTAGTGCAAAACTACAAAAACCATATGTAAAAGTTTTTCATGAAACTAAAGAATTAAATATTGTTATAGCATCAATGCTAGATCATGGCGTGCTATTTGGTACATCTAAACAAAAGCAAGAACTTATAGCATCAGTAGTATCCATACTAGGATTTTCTGCCATTAAACAAAATGATCCTTTTTCAAGCTATATATTTCATAATACAAAATATAGTAATACAACACCATCAAAACATATCCATAGTGTCATAGATGCTACAAATAATATTCTTCAGTTTAATCCAAAAGGACTAGATGCTAATTATAAAAACTTAACAAATACTCTATATAAACAGATCAAAAAGCGATCTCTTATATTTGTACTTGGTGATTTTTTAAATGATTGTGATTTAAGACTTTTAAGTATCAAACATGAGGTAGTAGCAATTATTATAAGAGATAGATTTGAAGAAGAACCAACTAATACAGGGCAAATAAACTTAATCAATAAAGATAATACAAAATTAAATATAAATATAAATTCACACTCAATTAAAACATATCAACAGAATTTATATGAAAATGACCATAAACTATTTGAACACTTTAAACAAAATCAAATAAAATGGTGTAAAATATATACCAATGAAGATTCTATAATTGCACTAAGGAGTTTATTTGATTAAAGATATAAATCCATATATACCAATGTATGATAGTTCAATATATCTCTTTGCCCTTATACTTTGCATAATAGCTATACTACTATTTTATATATTGAAACATATATCTAAAAAATATAGAGGTAAAACAAAAAACTCACCAAAACATATTTTAAAAAAGTTTAAAGAACTTGATCTTTCTAATCCTAAACAAGCAGCATATGATATTAGTAAATATGGAAAAATACTAGCTAATACTAATGAATCAAAACAAAAACTAAAGCAATTAAACAAACTCCTTGAACAATATAAATATAAAAAAGATGTCTCAAACTTAGATAATGAAATTAAACAAAAATATAATCGATTTATGTTATATATTAACAAACAAAAATAAGGAAAGATCAATTGAAACTTTTTAATACATCTTTAATAACAATCTCTTTGATTAGCACAACACTATTAGCTAATACTCAATCTAAAGTAGCAATCAAAGGTAATATGAATTTAACTTACAATTCTCTACCAAAAAGTGTGACAAATATAGAGGATATACTATCAAACAGTATAGTATATGGAAGACTTAGGGCTCACTCATTTATTTATGATTATGATACACAAAATAGTAAAGATCATGATATTACAGGTATTGGTGGATCTGTGATTATAAAAACTGCTCCATATCATGGATTTAGTTCTACTCTTGGATTATATACTTCTCAAACACCATTTAATAAAATGTCAGATAGCCAGATTTCAATAGCAAAGTCTGGTAAAGATCTTTTTTCAAGAAATGATGTACAAAATGGAAATGGTTGGGGTATGAGCGTAATAGGTCAAGCCTATTTAGAAGCTAATAGAGGTAATACTACTGCTAAATTAGGTCGTCAATTAGTTCATACTGTATTTACAGCATCAAATGATACAAAGATGATACCAAATACATTTGATGGTATCACATTTACAAATACAAGCTTAGCAAAGACTACAATTAAAGCTGCATACCTTACTGCTCAAAAGCTAAGAGATCATACATCTAGCCATGATGTATTAGCATACAGTGACTGGACTGTAAGCAGTGAAGGTAATGATGATAGCGGAGTGAATAAATCATTAACTACAAGTGAAATTGGTACAGATAATAAGCTTATTATATTGTCTACATCAACTAAAGCTTTTGAAAATTATAAATTTGATTTAAGTATTGCCAATGTACCTGATGTCTTTACTTCAACAATATTTGAAGGTAACCATATATTTAAATTTGATAACGGTATGGTAATAACTCCAGCAATTAGATATATTAATCAATGTGACAATTTAAACTCTATAAAAAATGTAGCAAATCTACAAGTAGATACTACAGGATATACAAATCCTACAAGTTTAGATGCTAGTGCTTTTATGGCCAAAGTAGATATCAAAAAAGGTGCAGCAAAATTTAGAATAGGATATTCAAAAATTGACGATAAAGCAGATTTAATTGCTCCATGGAGAGGGTTTCCTACTGGTGGATACACAAGAGCTATGGCTCAATATAACTGGTATGCAAATACTAAAACATATATGATTAGAGCTGATTATGACTTTGGAAAAGCTGGTATATCAGATAATCTAACAGGACTAATTAGATATGCAGTACAAGATTTTGATGATAATAAATCTGGGGTTCAAGCAGATAGTAAAGTAATCCATTTTGATCTACTTAAAAAACTATCTCCTAATATATACACAAAACTTAGAATAGGTCTTGTAGATGCAGATCCTAAATCAACTGGAAAATCAGATGTATCATATAATGAATATAGATTTGAACTAAACTACTTATTTTAAGGATATAAATGAATTTAGTTGCACTTCAATTTTCTACTGATTATACAAATTTTAAAGCTAATTTAGAAAAGCTTGAATCTTTAATAGATCAAGCCTCTAATGGTGACTTTATAGTTGCCCCTGAGCTTTGTCTTACTGGTTATTCATATGATCACCTTAAAGATGCTGCAAATTTTTCATTAAAATCAATAGATACTTTAAAAAAGTTATCACAAGATAAAATAATTGCTCTTACATTGACATTATTTTGTAAGGATTCCAATAAATATACAAATACTCTACATATATTTCATCAATCTGAAGTAGTTTATACACAACATAAGGCAAAACTATTTACACTAAATGATGAAGACAATTACTTTAAAGCTGGAAATACTGATGATTTTAAAATCATAGAAATTGATGGGCTAAAAATCGCATCAATTATATGTTTTGAACTTAGATTTATAGATCTCTGGGAAAAGTCTAAGGGTGCTGATATTATTATAGTTCCATCTATGTGGGGGATTTTAAGAAAACAAAATTTTGAATCACTGACAAATTCATTAGCTATTATGAACCAATGTTACGTAATTGCTAGTGATAGTTCTACAGATAAAATGGCCAGTAGTAGTGGAGTGATTAATCCATTTGGAATAGAGGTTCGAGATGACCACAAAGAGTTTATCTCTATGCCTTATGAAGCAAAAGAGATAAAAAAAATGAGAAGATACCTAAGTGTAGGTATCCATTAATAAAGAAAATTTTTAGTCTTCTATTCTTATCATAGCTATATTTCCATCTACAAAATCTAGTGCTTCTATAGTTGAGATAGCTTCTTTTATATCTTTTTCATTACATATATGAGTTGTTAGTAAAAGGTTTGCATGTGTATCATTTAAAGACCTTTGCAGCATCGTTTCAATAGATATATTTTTATCTCCAAGTACTGTAGAAACTTGAGCTAATACACCACTTTTATCTTCAACTTTTAATCTTAAATAATATTTTGTCTCTATATCATCTTTACTTGCTAATGTTAGTCCATTTTCTAGTGGTTTTTTAAATCCAAGCATTGGTGAACCTTTTCCTTTTCTAGCAATATCTATGATATTTGCTATTACAGCACTAGCAGTAGCATCACCACCTGCTCCAGGTCCATAATAAAGTGTCTCGCCAACCTTATCACCAACTACACTTACCCCATTCATCACACCATCAATTTTAGCAATCATTTGTGTATTTGGGATAAGTACTGGATGCACTCTTAATTCAACTTGATCACCTTTTGTCTTTGTAATACCAAGAAGCTTTAGTGAATAGTTAAATTCTTTTGCAAATTGAATATCTGCACCTTGAATATTTTGAATACCTTCTATTAAAATATCTTCAGGTTTAGCATCTATACCATACGCAATAGAAGCTAAAATAAGTAGTTTATGCGCTGTATCAAATCCACCAACATCAAATGTAGGATCAGCTTCAGCATACCCTAAATCTTGTGCTTCTTTTAAAATCACATCATAATCAACACCTTCGTTAATCATCTTATCAAGCATATAGTTTGTAGTTCCATTCATAATACCCTTGATAGATTCTATATGATTTGCTCCAAGACCATCCCTAAGTGCTGTAATAATTGGTATTCCACCAGCAACTGCTGCCTCATATTCAAAAGCAGTATCTCCTGCGATCTCTTGAAGTTCATACCTATGGTACGCCAGTAGTGCTTTATTTGCTGTAACTACTGCCTTACCTTTTTCAAGGGCTTTTTTTACAACATCATATGGCTGTTCAACTCCACCCATAAGCTCTACAACAATATCAATAGAATCATCATTAAGAATATCATCTGGATTATCAGTAAGAGCAATAGATACGTCTCTTTTTTTTGAAAGATTATTAACAGCACCACTTTTTACATTTAGTTCAATTCCAGCTCGTGCAGTAATTACATCTTTATTATCTTCAAGAATTTGACATACGCTTTGTCCTACAGTTCCTACACCAATAATACCAATATTTAACATTCTTAAATCCTTACTACTTGCAGTTTTTATCTAGGAATCTTCCAATTCTTTGTGCCGCGTCTGCAATTCTATCATCATTTTCAATAAGTGCAATTCTTACAGCACCCTCTCCATCTTCACCAAATCCAACACCAGGAGACATTGCTACACCCTCTTCTAGAAGTAGTCTTTTACAGAACTCTAATGTACCCATACTTTGTACACAATCTGGTATTCTAGCCCAAGAGAACATTGATGCTTTATTTTTCTTAATATTCCAACCAATTTTAGCAAACTCTCTTATCATTACATCTTGTCTATGGTTATATCTATTTGTAATATCATCTACACAAGTTTGATCACCCGTAAGTGCTTCTACACAAGCTTCTTGAATAGGTGTAAACATACCATAGTCAAGCCATGACTTTAATTTTACAAGTGCACCGATCAGTTTTTCATTTCCTACAAAGAATCCAATTCTCCATCCTGCCATATTGTAAGACTTACTTACAGTAAAACTCTCAACAGCTACATCAAGTGCTCCATCAACTTCCATAATAGATGGAGTTTTATAACCACCAAAACTAATATCACCATACGCAATATCAGAGATAATATAAAATCTTCTCTCTTTTGCCATAGCTACAAGTCTTTTATAAAACTCTAGCGTCACTGTAGCAGTAGTTGGGTTATGAGGGAAATTCACTAGCACATACTTTGGCTTTACATGTGAAGTATCAAAGATATGATTTAACTTATCAAAAAAGTCATCTTCATCAATATTGTAGTTTTCATCAAATTTTAATTTTAAATCCTCAACAACCCCACCTGCTAGTATAAATGAGTATGTATGAATAGGATAAGTTGGAGTTGGTACAACTGCACAATCGCCTGGATTAGTTATAGCATACGCAAGATGAGAATATCCATCTTTTGATCCAATAGTTGCTACTGTTTGTGTTTTTGTATCCAAAACTACACCATATCTATCTTTATACCATCCAGCAATTGCATCGAGAACTGCAGGTATCCCTTGTGATGGAGAATAACCATGCTTACCAGGAGTCCTAGCACTCTTTACTAATGCATCAACAATATGTTCTGGCGTATCTTGATCTGGATTTCCCATTGAAAAATCAATCACATCTACACCATCTTTTTTTAAACTTGCTTTGATTTCATTAATCTGGGCAAATACATACTTTGGCAAATTATCAACTCTGTTAAATCTTATCTCATCAAACATTTTATTCCTTTTTATTATTAGCGTTTTGTACTACTACGCTTAATCCTCTTTTTATATTTATTAAATTATAAAGATCACCAATCTTTATATATTGGCAATCTTTAGGGATATCTGTCTTTATCCCTTTAAAAACTCTTTTCTTCTTTATAACTTTTAACACATTCAAGTGTCTATCATAGAAAACGATATATGGGAACCATCGATTAAGCTTTCTACTAATCACCTTCAAAGTATCGACATCTTTAACCTTTACAAAATAGTTATCAAGTGGTTTCTCAAAAGATATTTTCTCATTTGGATCTATCTTTATTGCTTGCGAAATTTTACCATTTTTTGTATCAAATTCAAATTGCCAATGTGTCTGGCTAACTTTATTGATATCAGTAACTTTAATCTCTTTAGCTCTTAACTCTTTTGTAAATATCAAAGGATCCAAAGCTGCTTTTGTTTTTAAATCTATAATCCAAAGTAAGCTACCATCTGCATTATAGCTTGCTTTCTTCGTAAAATAGTAATAATAACCCAATGCCTTTAATGTATCATTTAGAATCTTTAATGACTTAATAGGATCCCCACTAATACTAAATTCTAATACTAAATTTTGTGGCTTATTGTACTTTAATTTTAACAAACCATTCTTTTTTAAAACATTTAAAATTTCAATTAGTTTTAAATCGTTATCATCATAAAATTCTGATCTATGAGCAAAAAGTACACTTACAAGTTTTTTATGCTGTGTATATTCCTGATCTCCTAATAAGTTTTCAATTTTATTTTCTAATTTATCTGCTTGAGCAAAACAAATAAAGATAAATAAAATTAAAAAATGTTTTAGCATTAATCAATTCTTATCAATGAGTGGATTAATATCCCAGCAGCTACTGAAACATTAAGGCTATCAAAGTTATTACTCATATCAATAGATACTTTTAAATCTAGTTTCTTTTTAACTTTACCAGAAAGTCCATCACCTTCGCTACCTAAAAATAGTGCAATTTTTTGCCCTTTTTGACGATGTAAAGTACTTACCTCTACCCCATCCATATCAGCACCCACAAGTGAAAATCCAAGCTGTTTTAGCTCGTTGATTAAATCATTTGGATTATGTACTGTAGCAATTGGCATATCAAGCATAGCACCACTACTAGTTCTCACTACTGGTGCTACATTTAAATTTTTAAGTCCACTTACAACTAAAGCATCCGCTCCTAATGCATACGATGTTCTTACAATTGCACCGATATTTCCAACATCGCTCAATCCATCTAGCACCACTATAAACTCTTTAGATTTAACATCTTCTAAGCTTGCAAAATCAAAAGGTTTTATTTTAAGTAAAAAACCTTGATGATTACCACCTTTTGCTAATGCTTGTGCTTTTTTATTATCAGGCCTAATAATCTTAGCGCCAACATGAGTAAACTTTTTAAAAAGCTTAGGCTCAATCTCTTTTGTTAAAAAAATTTCTTCAATTAATTTTGGGTGTTTTTCTAAAATATAAAAAACTATTTGTTTACCGTATACTATCATAACGCGATTATATCTAAATTTTCTAGTTATTTGACTGAAGTAGAATTTTTTGTATTTTATACTATTCCAAAAGTCTATTATAAATATCTTTAGTTTTTTCTCCAGTAAGCTTAGAAATTAGCTTGGCTTTTTGTTTTGGTGGGATATCTAAAGATTCTAAATCATTTGTAGTTATAGCTTCACCATCACCAGAAACTGTACTATCAACAATAACTACCCATTCCCCTCTTATATTTTCACTTTTAAATCTTTCATAAAGTTCTTGAGCACTATTTTTAAAACTACTTTCATACATTTTTGTAAGCTCTTTAACCATAAAAATTTCTCTTTGTGGGTCAAGCTGACTAATCTGCTCCAAAAGCTTCAAAAGCCTATGTGGTGATTCATACAATATTGTAATATATTTTGATTCTAGAATAGAATTTAGTTGCGATGCCCTATCCTTACCTTTATGTGGTAAAAATCCAAAAAATGTAAATTCTTTTTTATTAAATCCAGACATTGCATATGCTGTAAGTAAAGCATTTGCTCCAGGCAATACTTGATATTTGATATCATGTTTTATACAAAAATTAACTAACAATGCCCCAGGATCACTAACGCATGGCATTCCAGCATCACTTACATATGAGACTTTTGAATTTTCAAAATATTCTTTAGTTAATTGTTCTACAAATTTTGATTCATTATGTGAATGCAATGATATAAATTGCTTATCTTTTATGTTAAAGTTACAATTTAATTTTTCGCTTAAGAGCGTAAGGAGTTTTTTTGTTACCCTTGTATCTTCACAAAGATATATGTCAGTTTCAACCAAAGCGGTAACTGAACGATATGATATATCATCAAGGTTACCTATTGGTGTAGGTATGAAAGTAAGCAAAATGCTTATTTCATATTATATTTTGATTTAAACTTATCAATTCTACCAGCAGCATCAACAATTCTTTGCTCACCAGTAAAGAAAGGATGACAAGCAGCACAAACATCAATTCTCATTGTTTCAACATTTGATTTAGTCTCAAAACTGTTACCACAAGAACAAGAAACTGCACAAGTTTTATAATCTGGATGGATATCTTTTTTCATCTGTTTTCCTTTTTAGTTTTTTTGCGAAAGGTCAAATTGAACTATTGCCCTTCTTTATATTGCGAATTTTATCAAAATTATTCTTAAAAATCTCATAAAGACTGTTTTGAGAAAATATTATAATCAATATTTTTATATCTAAAAGATAAACTATTTGCATGAAGCATTAGCCTAGAAGAACCAGTATGATGAAGTCTATCTTCAATTGACAACTCTTTTAAAAGATACTTATCAGCAATCTTTTCATCTATACCATATATTGGATCTCCAAGTATTGTATGACCAATTGAATCAAGATGAACTCTTATTTGATGCTGTCTTCCTGTTTGAGGTATTGCTTTTACAAGTGTAGTATTATTATCTCTATTATATTCTAAAGGTATGATATATGTTAACGATTCTTTTCCCTTTGGATTTTTTGTAGTCATTTTCACACCTATAAGTCCACCATCTTTAGATATGGGTGTATCTATTTTAATATCCTCTTTTAATTCACCTTTTACAATAGCCAAATATTCTTTATCGTACTGTTTCTCTTCAAACATTGTCTTAAGATATATATCTGCATATTTATTCTTTGTCACCAATACTAAACCTGAAGTCTCTGCATCAATTCTATGAGCTAAATTTGCATCATCACCAAAATGATGTCTAATTTCATCTAAAAGAGTATATTCTGTCGTTCGTGATGTAGGATGTACCATCACCCCTGATGGTTTATCAAATATAGCAAAGTCATCTGTATTAAATATTGGGTTAAGGCCTCTTGTATGACCTTCAAATACTGCTACTTGTACATATTCACACTTTAGTGTTTGTCCATTTTGTAAAATATTGCCTTGATCATCAAAGACTCTTTTTTTTGACAAAAGTTTTTGTGATACTGATATAGTTAGTCCAACTTCATTTAATAAAAAAAGTTGGATTTTCTTACCATTAATGGCAGGATATTTTTTTAATACAAATGGCATATTTTTCCTTTTTTATAATATTGGTATAGACCATTTTTGATAATAAGCTACAATTCTTAGAACCACGCCTGTTACAAATATTATAACAATAGCGACAAATGATATCTCATAAAAGCTATTCAATATAAATAATGCAAACCCAACAATCAATGATATAGTCCCATAAAAACCAGTTTTAAATACAAAAGGTATCTCATTTATAATAATATCTCTAGCTATTCCACCACCAACTGATGTGATAAAAGCTAAGGTCAAAATACCAGTAAGATTAAAATCATTTTCTATAGCGATTAAGGCTCCTGTAATACTAAAAGAGACCAATCCAATTGAATCACTTAACAAAAACAAAGGCTTATTTTCTATTGAATCCTTTTTATGGAATTTAAATAATATCAATAAAATCATTACAGTCAATACAATAATAGCCGGCAGGTTGTGTGAAAATGTGTATGGTGTTTGGTCAACGGCAATGTCTCTAATAATTCCACCGCCCAAAGCAGTTAAAAATGTCGCTATTAATATCCCTAAAAGATCTAGCTTATTTCTAATACCAACAAAAAAACCACTCATGGCAAATGCAATAATACCAATATACTCAGCTATTTCAAACAAATTTCAACACCTTTATTATTACTGTTTAATTTACAAAACGTTAGCAGTACTCTACAATAAAATATCTTAATTAATATATTTGTAACTTTTGGATAAAATTAACCCCATATATAATAAATAGGATGTAAATATGGTAGAAAGATACGCACGACCAGAGATGACGAAACACTGGACACAACATGCAAGATATGCAGCATGGCTAGAAGTAGAAAAAGCAGCTGTAAAAGCTTGGGCTAAACTTGGAAAAATTCCTCAAGAAGATGCAGATAAAATTGTTAAAAATGCTACTTTTTCAGTTGAAAGAATTGAAGAGATTGAAGCTATTACAAAACATGACTTAATTGCTTTTAATACAAGTGTTTCAGAATCTCTTGGTGAAGAATCAAGATGGTTCCACTATGGTATGACTTCATCTGATGCAGTTGATACAGGTGTTGCTTTACAAATGAGAGATTCACTTGAAATAATCATTGCTGATGTAAAGATGTTAATGGAGTCTATTAAAAAAAGAGCTGAAGAACACAAAATGACACTTATGGTAGGAAGATCTCATGGTATTCATGGTGAGCCTATTACATTTGGTCTTACTTTAGCTGTATGGTACGATGAGATGGCAAGACACTTATTAAACTTAGAACAAACTATGGATGTTATTGCTGTTGGTCAAATCTCAGGTGCTATGGGTAACTTTGCTCATGCTCCATTAGAGCTTGAAGAATTAGCAATGGCTGAGCTAGGTTTAAAACCTGAGCCTTGTTCAAATCAAGTAGTTCATAGAGATAGATACGCAAGATTAGCAACTGCATTAGCTTCAATGGCTTCTTCTATTGAAAAGTTTGCTGTACAAGTTAGACACCTACAAAGAACAGAAGTTTATGAAGCTGAAGAATTCTTTGCAAAAGGGCAAAAAGGTTCGTCTGCAATGCCACACAAAAGAAATCCTATTTTAACTGAAAACATTACTGGACTTGCTAGAATGATTAGAGCATACGCAACTCCTGCAATGGAAAATGTTGCTTTATGGCATGAAAGAGATATTTCTCACTCATCAACTGAAAGATTCTGGTTACCAGATGCATTTATTACAACAAACTTTATGATACATAGAATGAATAATGTAATTGCAAATTTAACAGTAATGCCTGAAAATATGATGAAAAATCTAAACTTAACTGGTGGATTAGTATTTTCTCAAAGAGTATTACTTGAACTTCCATTAAAAGGTGTAAGTAGAGAAGATGCTTATAAAATTGTACAAAGAAATGCAATGAAAGTTTGGGATGAAATTAAACAAGGTAAACCAACAACAAATGAAAATGGTGAGTCTTTATACTTAGGTCATCTATTAGCAGATGATGAATTAAGAGAATCATTATCTGAAGAGCAAATCAGAGAGTGTTTTAACTATGATTATTACACTAAAAATGTTGATGCAATATTCAATAGAGTATTTAATAAATAAAGAGCTTAGCCTCTTTATTTAAATATTAAAACTTATAATTAATACCTGTCTTTGTAGAGAGGTCAGACTTTTCTATCCCTACGGCAGGTTTTGAATCATATGTATGATTCATACTAACTATTAAGTCTATCTTATCTGTAATCTTTAAAGATATTTGAGCTTTTTGAGATATATGATAATCAGACACTTCATCTAATCTTGGTTGATAATATCCATTGTATGTAAGCTTCGCACCACTATCAAATGTTTGATTATACGATATATAACTATTTAATGATTCAAAATTGCTCTTAATATTATTTTCATCAAGTTGCGTATTAAATAAACCTACACCTACAAATAAACTACTATCATTTGATAATGTATATTTATATCTTGCACCAGCACCTATTAAAACTCTAGATTCTATAGATCTAAAATCATCTTTTTGGGCTTGGGTAAATATCTCATAGTTAAGATATTTTGTATCTGTAGATCCAATATGTCTTATATGTGCAAATGTTTTATCACTATTTTTAGAGCCATTTGATTCTCCATAATCATAATCAACTACAATCATATTGGCACTATTAATATTCTGATATACACCCTTAAAACTTAAAGATGTACTAGTAGTATCACTATTACCTGACTTTGTACTATATGATGCCCCTACTTCATGATTAGAAGCTTCTTGACCACTAATTTCTACAGGCTTAATACCTACAATTGCCCAAGCACTAGAAGCCATTAACAATGAGCTTAATATTAATTTATTCATATCTAAAATCCTTTTTTATTTTGTATTTGTCTTAATAAAGAAAAAACCTTTTTCATTATTAAGCTCTATAGTACCAGTTATATTCCAATATCCTCTATGTTTTAATTCAAAACCATCATTTTGTCCATCTTGAAAATCTAACTTTTTGTCATATTCATGTGTTGTTGCCATAGTAACAAGCATATTAATTTTTGCATCATTAATTTTATTGCCATCTTTATCATGCACTAATACTTCAAATTTATTAGTACCTACTTTTAAAATATCTTTTCTAGTCTTTCTTTGTGAAATAGCACGCTGTGCTAAAAATACATCTTTATGAGATACGCCATTTATAGTTTCATCATTTAATCTAAACTCAATATGGTATTTACTATTTAGTTTAGCATTGGATAATACTATATCATTATAATTATCATCAACACTATGATATGTACTTAAAAATGAATTATCATCATCTTTACCAACGCCTGCTTGCATAGTCATGTAAACTGTCCATACAATTAATCCTAATCCAGATAAAAACTTAGCTACAAATATTGCATATAGCAACCATTTATTCATAGGTTTTTTTTCAGCCATTATGAATACTTTCTTTGTCGCATAACAATCACAGCATATGCTACTATACCAAATACTACCAATGAGTACATAAATACTTTCCAGATACTACTTGCTGTTTTACCACTACTTCCAATACTTGACCTTAATTCGATACCTTGTTGCTGGGCTAAACTATCTGCAATCTGTGCTATACCATTTAATGTAGCAGCACTAGTCTTGGCGAATAGTGAATTTTTATCTTTTGAAGCTAAAAGAGGAATTACATATCCATCTAGTACATCATCTTTGTCTATTTTAGACATAATATCTTTTGAAGCTAAAATAGAAGCATATTTTTGATCAATTGATAATACCAATATTGCATATGATTTTTTAGATCCCAATGAACCAATAAGAGTATTCTCAAACTTTTTCATCTTATCTCTTCTTTGCTCTCTAGGAAGTGCTGGATCAATACCGTTATTTTCCGTAATGTATGTGTATATATTTATACCAAGTCTTTCTTTAGCCTCTAATGCAATTTCATTTATCTTATCTTGCGCCCTCTGATCTATTAAACCATCATGTTTTAAAATTACAGAATTTGCAGATAGTGAACTAATAGCTAACATCAATATCATTAATATTCTTATTTTCAATATATTTCCTATCTAATATTTTTTTTATTATATCTAAAGTAAGCCAAAAATAAAAAAGGGGAAGATGCATATATCACCTCCCCCTTTTGACTACGATACTTAATCAACTATCCAACAAATACTCTTGTAGAATCAAAAAATGCTAAATAAACTGTAAGTATAGCTGTTCCTAATAACATCCATGCAATTATTTTTTCCATAATTATCTCCTTACTTTACTGTTCTTAATGTATGATTAGCTGGGCTATTCATCTTAAGAGCATTTAGATCTTGATTGATCTCATAAAATTTAGTTGCATTTACAGCTTGTGTTGCAATACTAAAGTAAGTTAATCCAGCTAATATAGAAAGTAATAATACTGTTGCAATAATTCCACCAGTAAGGCCATTAAGAGCCATTATACCTCTTTCATTTTCATTCATTTGTGTATTTCCAGCCATATTATTCTCCTAAACTTCTAAGGTAGTTAGCAACTGCTTTACCTTGAGTATCAGTTAACATACCTTCAAATGATGGCATTGTACCGATTGAAGATTTTTTACCATCTTTAAGTACAGATGCAATTAAAGCATCATCGTAAGATCTGATATTTGGACCAACGTACTCGATTCCATTTCCATCCATACCATGACATCCAGCACAAGCTGCATAAGCTGCAGGTGCTTCACCTTTGAATCCACCAGCTACATATTCAGCAATTACTTCAACATCAGCACCAGCTGCCATTCCAGCAGGCATACCACCTGGGAATGCAGTTTTAAAGTTATTAGCACCATTATTAATTACTTCTATTACAGAAGCTTTAGAGATTCTTTTTGTTAAATCTTGTGCTTTTCCTTCAATACCTTCAGCATCTACACCATGACATGGTGAACATTGTACTAAGAATACCGACTCACCCATAGCAGATAATTCTGCTGGAGTAATATTGTTCCACTTAGCTTCAAATTTTCCTTGATGTTCAAGAACTTCTTCATTATATTGACCAATTTGTGAAAATTGATTTGTTGGATAACCAACAGTAAAATACCAAAGAGTCCATACTATTGTACCAATATAAGCTAATGCCCATCCACTTGGTACAGCATTAAGATATTCTCCAATACCATCCCAGTTTTCTTCAGCTAACTCACCTGTAGCTGTATCATTTTTAATTTGATTAACATACTTTAATGCTACAAATACTGTAATAGCGATAATCGCTAATCCAGCAAGCATTGTAAGGTCATTAATATAATCTTCACCTAGCTTAAAAGAGTCACCTGCTACAAAGTAAGTTCCTGCCATTAATGCTACGATAAGAATAATACCACCTATTACCATAGACTTCATACTATTTTTCTCCCTTTTCGTTTTCTTTTGTCTTTCTTTTTTCTAAAGGTTCTTGGTCAAATGAATCATCATGAACGATACTTGAGTATTTTTCAAAATCTCTCTCACCTGTTTTTTGTCTTTTATATAGTGAATATATATAACTATAGAATACTACTGTAACAATAAACATAAGAGTGAATTTACCATACGCTTGTATAGTCATCCATTGATCATAAGTTAAATCCAAGACTTTTCCTCTATTTTAAAGAATTTAAATATGCAATTAATGCAACAATCTCAGGAATCTCACCATTTGCAACAGCGTTCTTCACATCTTGATTTTTCATATCAGCAACAATAAGCTTAGCTTCTTCTAAAGCAGCAGCTTTAGCTTCATTCCAAGATCCAAGTTTTGGCATACCCTCTTGATCGTAAGGTACAGCGAATACTTGCTTTTGTGTATTAGCATTAGCATAAGCAGTTGCTACATCAGCTTTATTGTCAAACATATGAGGATATGCAGGCATAACTGTACCAGGTACAACTGATGTAGGATTCATCATATGATTTTCGTGCCAATCTGTAGTTCTATAATTACCAACTCTCATTAAATCTGGACCAGTTCTTTTTGATCCCCATAAGAATGGTCTATCATAAGCGTACTCACCAGATAATGAATACATACCATATCTATCAGTTTCTGATTTAAATGGTCTAATTAATTGAGAGTGACAAGCATTACAAGAATCTTTAATATAAACTTGTCTACCAGCTAACTCTAGCACAGAGTAAGGTTTAGTTCCTACTACTGGCTGTGATTGTTTAGCAAAATCAGGAATAGTTTCAACTATACCAGCAAATGCAACAAATATAAATAATACTACCGTAAAGAAAAACGGTCTTTGTTCTAACCAATGAAACATATTTTCCCCTTTCTCTTAAGCGCCCATAGGCGATGCATTTGTAGGCTCTTTATCAAGTACTCTACCACAAGTTGCAGTTTTGTACATGTTGTAAGCAAACATAAAGAATCCGATTAAGTACATTAATCCACCTACAGCTCTAATAGTGTAGTAAGGCTGAAGTACATTAACTGTATCAATAAATGTGTAAACTAGTGAACCATATTCATCATATGCTCTCCACATCATACCTTGCGTGATACCAGCGATCCACATAGATGTAAAGTAAAGTACGATTGCAACAGTTTGTAACCAAAATTGTGTTTCCATAAGTGACTTAGAGTAAATCTCTCGTTTGAACATTCTTGGAGCCATGTGAAATAGTGAAGCCATAATCATGAATACAACCCATCCTAATACACCATCATGTACGTGACCTGGAATCCAGTCAGTAAAGTGAGCAATAGCATTTACAGATTTAATAGCTTGAATTGGTCCTTCAATAGTTGATAACATATAGAAAGTAGAAGCCATTACTAAGAATTTAATTAATGGATTACTTTGCAACTGTCCCCACTCACCTTTCATAGTAAGAAGCATATTAATAGCCGATCCCCATGATGGTAAAATAAGTACAACAGACATAACAGAACCCATAGTTTGCATCCAATCTGGAACAGTAGAATAAACTAAGTGATGACCACCAGCCCATAAATATACAAACATTAATCCCCAGAATGCAGCAATAGATAGTTTATAAGAATAAACATTTTGCCCAGATTCTTTTGGTAAGAAGTAATAAATCATTGCAATAATTGGTGTTGTAAATACGAAAGCAACCGCATTGTGCCCATACCACCATTGTACTAGCGCATCATTTGTACCAGCATAAGCCGATATAGAATGCATAAAGCTACTTGGAGCACCGTTAGCAAATAACATTGTAGGAACTTCCATATTGTTGAATAAGTACAACATTGCAATAGCAACAAAACATGCTATATAATACCACATAGACACATACAAAGTTCTCTCTCTTCTAATACCAATCAGACCAAAGATTGAGATACCCCATAAAACCCACCATACAACTACTAGTAAATCAAGTGGCCACTCTAATTCTGCATACTCTTTTGAAGTAGTAATACCTGAAAGTAAAGTAACAACTGCTAATAAAATTGTAATAAAGTATAATACAAAGTGAAGCTTAGCTACACCCATTAAGAAAGGTGATTCCTTTAAAGAAACCTTTAAAACTCTTTGCGAGACGTAATACCACGTCGCAAAAATACCAGAAAGAGTAAAACCAAATGCCACACCATTTGTGTGTAAAGGTCTTAATCTTGAAAAAGTACCATATTCCCCAGCTAAGTTGTTTAGCTCAGGAAATGCTAGTTGAAATGCTAAAATAACACCAACAAGCATACCTATAATACCAAATAAAATAGTTGCAAACGTAAACGCTTTTGCAATACTGTAATCATAATCGATTGCTGTACTATTTGACATTAATATCCTCCTAAAATAAATTTGTAAAGTCACAAAATCGTCACTTATCAACTTAATTATACACAATTTGTATTAAATTTAGTTTAAAAATCTATATTTTTTTGTTAAGTTTTCATTAAGAGTTACTTTTTCTACTATCTTTTTGCTTTTTTTCACGTCTTATTGCATCATTTAGATCATCAGGGGAATCAAATAGTAAGCCACCATTTTGCTTTTCTCCATCATCAAACTGCCCACTTTTAGCACCCCAAATCATGAAGCCTAAAATTATAAAGCTAAGTATTAGTCCAAAAACCAGCTCTAATATTAAAATATCATTCATATCTTTTCCTATTTCATTTTCATTTTTATTCGTGTTGAATTTCCCACAACAAGTAAAGAACTTAAACTCATTGATAGTGCAGCAACTAAAGGTATAACATACCCAAATACGGCAAGAGGTATAGTAACTATATTATATACCAATGAAATTCCAAGGTTTTGTTTAATAAACTTATATGTTCTTTTAGAAATTATAAAACTGTCCATTAATCCTTTTAATGAGTTATCTAAAATAACTACATCACTTAACCCAATTGAAATATCTGCACCACTTCCCATAGTAATCGATATATCTGCAATTGCTAACGCCGGAGCATCATTTAGTCCATCACCAACCATCACTATTATCTCTTGTTTGTCTTTTAGCTTTTTTAGATAATTAGCTTTATCAATTGGTGTCATATGAGCTACAAAATGCTCAATATTTAATTGTTGTGCGATTTTCTTGGCAACATTATCATTATCACCTGTAAGCATAATTACATCTAGGCTATTATCTTTTAAATACTCAATAGTTTCAATAGCTTCCTCTTTAATGCTATCCTCTAATTCATAAATAATAATTAAAATACCATCAATAGCAACAGCAAATATTGAATTATCATATTTAAAATTTACATCTATATTATTATCTTTTAGTAAAGCTATATTGCCAGCTACTATTTTCTTACAATTATATGTTGCTTTAACACCTTTTCCTGGTACTATTTCAAAATTATCTAATTTAGTTAAATCTAACTTATCATTAAATTCTCGTAAATAATTTTTAACAGCAATACTAATAGGATGAGCTGAAGAATCTGCTAATGAATATATTATAGAGAGTTGTTCATCACTTAGTGGGGTACCTGCTACCTCATCAATAACTTTTAAATTTCCATAAGTAAGTGTCCCCGTTTTATCAAAAATCACGGTAGTTGCTTTTGCCATTGTCTCTAGATGTTTTGCTTCTTTAAATAATAATTTTTTATTGGCTAACCAAGAAATTCCTATTAGACTTGCCATTGGAGTAGCAAGAGCTAATGCACATGGACATGCTATAATAATTACAGATATTGCATTGATTAAAGCATCTTCAAACTCTCCCATATAAAAATACCAAGCTAAAAATGTTAGAAGAGATATAGTTAAAATTGATATAGAAAAAGATTTTGATAATTCATTGGCTCTATTTTCAATTTCTGGTTTTGAAAGGAGTGAGTCTTCTATTAAAGTTACTATATTGTTTAAAGTTGAATGTTCAAAATCTTTTGTGACTTTATATCTTACTACAGAGTCTGTATTGATTGTACCACCATAAACCATATCATCAGTTTTTTTATATACTGGTAATGATTCTCCAGATATACTACTCTCATCAAAACTAGCAGCTCCTGATATTATTTGTCCATCAACTGCAGCTTTTTCACCAGCTTTTAGTTCTATAATATCACCAAGGTTAATCTCATCTAAAGCAATACTTATTTTCTCATTGTCCCTTATTATTATGGCTTCTGTTGGAAGCTGAGATTTTAAAGTATCAAGTGTATCAACTGCACTCTTTTTACCAATAACCTCAAGATACTTTCCAACTAATATAAAAGTAATAATCATAGCAACAGAATCAAAATAACTATGTCCAACACCACCAAACATAACATAAATAGAGTATATATAAGCTAGTGATGCCCCTGATGCTACAAGTAGATCCATATTGACTATTTTATTTTTTAAACCAAAATATGCACCTTTAAAAAATACACTACCACTATAAAACAATACAGGGGTAGCTAAACAAAATTCAGCTATATGTATCCAATTTAATATCGCATCATCAATACCAGTAAAAAATCCAGTGTATTTTGCAACACCAATCATCATAATATTTAAACTTGCAAAAACTGCCACCATCATTTTAATAAAATAATCTTTTTTATTTTGTGTAGCTTTTTTCTCATTTTCTGTTTTATCATAAGGGTAAGCGTTATAACCAATATGTCTTATTCGTGTTATTATTTGAGAAAGTGATAACTTTGATTGATCCCAAACGACAACTGCTTTATTATTTGTAAAATTAATCGAAGCTTCAATAATACCATCAGTATCATATAATACTTTTTCATTTAACCACACACATGCAGCACAATGGATACCCTCAATAATTAAATCAATTTTTTTATATCCATCTTCATTTCGCTTAACATATCTTTTTTCAAAACTGTCACGATCAAATTTACTAATATCATCATCTATAATGATTGGAGGTGCTATAGAATTATTTCCCATTTTATCATAGAAACTATCTAAGCCATCATCTTTTAGTAGATGATATATACCTTGACATCCATTACAGCAAAAGTTTAGATCATTCTCTTTAATCATAACATCTTGATCAAATTCTATATGACAGTGATTACATTTAACATTTGACAATGTAATATTCCTTTTTAATTATAAGTTAAGATAATTTATATTATAATTATTTTTAATGTAACTATTTTGTCACATTATTTTGAACTATAATACTTATTTATTAGGTATAATAGTACAAATAGATTTAAACTTCACAAAGGAAGAAATAATGAACTATAGAATAAAAAGATATTGGGCTTATATAGCTGCAACAGTTGTCGCTGTTGTAACCCCATTTATTCAAATTAATGGAAATCAAATATTTTTATTATCTTTTGATAAAAAGCAACTTCACTTATTAGGTATTGCTTTTGATATGCAAGAACTTTATATGATGCCATTTTTACTTATGATATTATTTATTGGTATTTTTGCTGTTACTGCTGTGGGTGGTAGAGCTTGGTGTGGATGGGCATGTCCTCAAACTATCTTTAGAGTTATATACAGAGACTTAATTGAGACTAAAATATTAGGTCTACGGAGAATTAAAAATAAACAAAAAGAACCAGATTGGTCTAAACCAGAGAATGCCTTTAAAAGAGTTATAGCTATTCTTCTATGGACTGCTCTATCTTTACTTGCTGCTGCTGACTTTATGTGGTACTTTATTCCACCTGAAGACTTCTTTACATATATGTCAAACCCAATGGATCACACTATGCTTCTTGGCTTTATTGTTGGTATTGCAGCATTTTTGGTATACGATGTAATATGGCTAAAAGAAGACTTCTGTATATATATTTGTCCATATTCAAGAGTCCAGTCAGTACTATATGACGATGATACTATTCAAGCAATATATAGTGAAAAAAGAGGTGGACAAATCTGGGAAAATGACGAACAAGTTGTTTTCAAAGCAAAAGATTTAGATGAGAAATATGACTGTACAGCATGTAATTCTTGTGTGACTGTTTGTCCTACTGGTATTGATATACGAAAAGGGGCTCAACTTGAATGTATAAATTGTCTTGAGTGTGTAGATGCATGTACTACGGTACAAGGAAAACTTGGAAATGAAAGCTTAGTACAATGGGCAAGTACAAATGAAGTTGAAAATGATAAACCAACACCATTTTTAAGAGCAAAAACATATATGTATGGTGGTGCCCTAATTATAATTGTTGCTATGTTATTTGTTATGGGTGGGAAAAAAGAGTATATGCTATTAAATGTTAATAAAACTACACAAGCATATAAAATAAAAGATGATGGTAAAAAAGTTGTAAATAACTTTGTCTTGCTATTTCAAAACACACAAAGTGAAAAATATACATATAACTTAGAAGTAGTTGGAGAATATAAGGGTAAAATTTTTATCGAACGGTTTGAGCCATTTAAATTAAGTCGTGGAAAACTATCTAAAAAAGTTATTCGATTATCTACAACTTCTAAACTAAGTGATAATGCAAATGCAAGTACACCTATTACTGTAATGCTTAAAGCATATGCACAAGAAGATCCTGAAAAAATTCATGTTCTAAGAAAAGCGGTATTTATCTACCCAAGAGCAGACGAATTAAATATAAAATAAAACTTAAACAGTTTAATCAATTTAGTACAGCAAATTTTAGTTTAATATTTTTGCTGTACAATTACAATAGTTAAAAATTAAAAAGGAAATTAAATGTTAGTAACAAAAAAAGCACCAGACTTTACAGCTACAACTGTACTTGCAGATGGTCAGATAGTAGAGGACTTTAACCTATACGAAAACTTCGGAGAAAAAGGAACTGTATTATTCTTTTATCCATTAGATTTTACATTTGTATGTCCATCTGAGATTATTGCATTCTCTAAAAGAGTTGAAGACTTTAAAGCTAGAGGTGTAAATGTAATTGGTGTTTCTGTAGATTCACAATTCTCACACTTTGCATGGAGAGAAACTCCAGTAAACCAAGGTGGTATTGGAAGAGTTAATATGCCATTAGTTGCAGATTTAACTAAATCTATATCTGCTGATTATGATGTATTACTTGATGGTGGTGTTGCACTAAGAGGATCTTTTTTAATTGATGCTGACGGAACAATCAGACATGCTGTAATTAATGATTTACCATTAGGTAGAAATATTGATGAGATGGTTAGAATGGTTGATACTATGATTTTCACAAATGAAAATGGTGAAGTTTGTCCTGCAGGATGGGCAAAAGGTGATGAGGGAATGAAAGCAGACACTGCTGGAGTTGCCGAATATTTAGCAAAACATGAAGGAGATTTATAATGCCAAAAATTAATAAATATGTAGATATTTCTGAAGTAGAAAGAGAAGCAAAAAAAGATTTAATAGACAGACATAGTCCATTTATTCACTGTGGTGATACAGCAACAGCTGGTGAGCCATTTGAAGTAACTGTAAAAATGGGTAACGAATATACTCATCCAGATGATTTTGATCACTATATTGAGTCTGTATCATTATTTAATGGTGATGTATTATTAGCAAAAGCTACTTATGTACCAGGAACTTTAGGAAATGTTAAAGCACATAATACTACTACATTTACTATTATTCCAACTGGTAAAAAATTAAACCTTGTAGCACATGGTTATTGTACTAAACATGGTATCTGGGAAGGTACTGCTAAAGAAGTAACTGTTAACTAATTTTATATAGTTAATAAGCTTCTCTTATAGGTCTCAATCACTATTGTGATTGGGACTTTTTTTATGGAAAATTTCAAAATTTATAAATATAAATCAAACCTATACTCCATCGGACTTCTAAGAAATAATTATTAATTTAGCTCAAATAAATCCAATTTTGTTAAGTGGCATAAGAGAGATAATTAGGTAAAATTTTATATATTTATTTACAACTTTGGAGTAAAAATGCCAATCAAAATCACTAAAAGAAATGGTAGACAAGAATTTCTAGATATTTCAAAAATTCAAAAAAATACAGTAGCTGCAACAAAAGATTTAGATAATGTAAGTCAAAGTGAATTAGAACTTGATGCTCATATTAAATTTGTTGATGGGATGAGTAGTGCAGATATTCAAGATACACTTATCAAGACAGCTGTTGAAAAAATTGATATAGACGCACCAAACTGGACTTTTGTAGCATCTAGATTATTTGTATTTGATTTATACCATAAAGTTGGAAAAGTAACACATGGCATTAAAGGTAATGCCTACTGTCACTTAAAAGACTATATTGAGTTCGGACAAAATGCAGGTAGGTTAATTCCAGGTTTAGAATCTGGTTATGATTTAGATGAACTTACAGAATATATCAAACCAGAACGAGACTTTCAATTTAACTACTTAGGCATCAAAACTTTATACGATAGATATCTTATTAAAAATAATGATAATGAAGCTATTGAATTACCACAACAAATGTTTATGGCAATTGCAATGTTCTTAGCACAAAATGAAGATGATAAACAAAATAAAGCAAAAGAGTTTTATGATGTAGTATCTAAATTTGAAGTAATGCTAGCAACTCCAACATTATCAAATGCTAGAACAAATAGACATCAACTAAGCTCATGTTATATCGGTTCATCTCCAGATAATATTGAAGGTATTTTTGATTCATATAAAGAGATGGCACTATTATCTAAATTTGGTGGTGGTATTGGTTGGGATTGGAATTCAATTAGATCACTTGGTGGTTCAATAGATGGACACAAAAGTGCTGCAGGTGGTACTGTACCATTCTTAAAAATCACAAATGATATTGCACTAGCTGTTGATCAACTTGGTACTAGAAAAGGTGCTATTGCCGTTTACTTAGAGCCATGGCATATGGATATAGTTGACTTTATTGACCTTAAGAAAAACTCTGGAGAAGAAAGAAGAAGAGCACATGACCTTTTCCCAGCATTATGGATTAGTGATCTATTTATGCAAAGAATTCAGGAAGATTCACATTGGACACTATTTGATCCATTTGAAGTACCAGATTTAGCTTCACTAAATGGAGATGAGTTTACTGCTAAATACGAAGAGTACGAAAAAAATCCAAGCATTACAAAAGAGCAAATGAAAGCTAAAGATCTATGGAAAAAAGTATTAACTTCATACTTTGAATCAGGTTCCCCATTTTTATGTTTTAAAGATAATGCAAATAAAGCTAATCCAAATCCACATACAGGATTTATTAGAAGCTCAAATCTTTGTACAGAAATCTTCCAAAATACAACTCCAAATTACTATAAAATCAAACTAGAATTTGAAGATGGATCTTTTGTAACATATGATGAAGAAGAATTAGTAACAGTTGATAGTGGTATTACTAAAAAAGCAAATAAAGTTACAGCACTTGATAGTCTAAATGGAAAAAGAATTTTCATAGTTGAGAAAGAAAAAATTGATGGTGATACAGCAGTATGTAATTTAGCTTCTGTAAATCTAAGTAAAATTAATACAAAAGAGGATATTGAAAGGGTTGTCCCTATAGCTGTAAGAATGCTTGATAATGTAATAGACCTTAATTTCTATCCACTTAAAAAAGTAAAAGTGACAAATCTAAAATCAAGAGCAATAGGTCTTGGGGTAATGGGTGAGTCACAAATGCTAGCAGAAAACCAATTAATCTGGGGATCAAATGATCACCTCAAAAAGATAGACTCTATCATGGAAGCAATAAGTTACAATACAATCAAAGCTTCATCATCTTTAGCTGCTGAAAAAGGTAGCTATCCTACATATGAAGGATCAAATTGGTCACAAGGTATTATGCCTCATGATCACGCACCACAAGCTGTTGATGCATTGCTTCAAAAAGATTTGTTTGATGCTGGTTATGATTGGGACAGCTTACGAGATACTGTAAAATCTCAAGGTATGAGAAATGGTTACTTAATGGCTATTGCACCAACTAGTTCTATCTCAATTCTAGTAGGTACTACACAAGCTATTGAGCCTGTATATAAAAGAAAATGGTTTGAAGAGAATTTATCTGGACTTATTCCTGTAGTTGTTCCAAATTTATCGCCTGAAACATGGAGCTATTATACTCCATCTTATGAGGTTGAACAAAAAGATATAATTAAAGCTGCAGCAGTAAGACAAAAGTGGATCGATCAAGGTCAATCTACAAATATATTTATGAGTCTTGATAAAGCAAGTGGTAGATATCTTCATGAAATATATACGTTAGCTTGGCAACTAGGTCTTAAATCTACATACTATCTAAGAAGTCAATCACCAGAAGCTGCTAGTGATGTAGAGGATAGAAGTATGGAATGTGTTGGTTGTCAATAATATTTCAATACGAGACTAAGGGGAATTTTATACCCCCTAGGTTATACTTCCAAATATAAACATGCGTCCGTGGCTTAACTGGATATAGCACTGGGTTTCGGCCCCGGTGGTTGCGGGTTCGAATCCTGCCGGGCGTACCACTTATTTACATCCCTGCTCATCTGGCCAATCAAATACAAAACACATTGGTAATTGATTTTTTTTACCTAAATATCTTCCTGTAAAATATGCTGATATCAATATTGATATAATGGCTACAAAAGAAGCGATTGCTAAAGTAGATACTCCTGTTAAGCCTTGACCAACAGTACATCCAAGAGATAAAACACCACCTATACCCATCAATGATCCACCAACTATACTATTTAATAAAGGGTTAGTTTTAATTGAGGAGGTACATCCAAAACTATATTTTGTATTAAATCTTGACATTGTAAATGCTCCTAATACAACACCAAATATAATTGATATACCAAAATCTAAACTTTTAGTTGTATAGTGAGTAATAAATTCTAATGTATTTGATAATGGACCTACAAATGTTAAGCTTGTTTGATATACATATTTTGTGTCAAGCTCAAGTGTAGTAGCACCATATATACCAGTAATATACCATCCAAGAGCAATTAATAGTCCAACAATTAATCCATCTTTTAGGCATAATATTCTTTTAGTTGACTTCATCAACCAAAATAATATAATTGATAAAACTAAAAGTGCAAAATATATATTTATATCTGTATTTTCTAGTAATGATGAAATATTTAAAAAAGTCTTGTTTGAAATTAAACTATTAACAATACCATTAAGTATTCCATACTTAGCAGCATATGCAAAAATTGCGATAAATAGTAATGTGATTAAAGATCTACTATCCCCTTGAGCAAATTTAATTAGATGACGACTACTACAACCATCTGCATTCATCATACCTATACCAAATAGTGTACCCCCAATAATAATAGTAATATAATTTATATCTTTAGATAACCATATAGTGTCTTCAAAATCTAGACCAAAAACAATTACTAGGATTCTTGTAGCAATAATTGCAACAATAATTGCAAAAATAACAGAAGCAGCTCTTCTTGTCGATGACAATAAAATATAGTCTTTAATTGCTCCATTAAAGCAAAATTGTGTTTTTTGTGCTATTGCACCAAAGCTTATACCTATAAGTATTGCAGCAATATTCACTATCTCATAAATCTCTAAATTTTCTAACATATGGAATAATAGCACACTATAATAAAAAATTATATTAGCCGTAATACTAAATTGAGAATATTATCTATATTTAAGCACTTTTAAGTAGTTAGTCTCTATAATACTAGCATGATTTTAATGATAGATAATTACGATAGTTTTACATACAATATAGTTCAGTATTGTCTTGAGTTGGGTGCTGACCTAAAAGTTATTAGAAATGACGAGATGAGCATACAGCAAATAGAAGCACTTAATCCAGAAAAAATAATTCTTTCACCTGGGCCAGCTACTCCAAATGATGCAGGAATTACATTAGAAGTAATAGAGCACTTTAAAGATAAGTTACCTATATTTGGTATATGTTTGGGACATCAGTCTATTGCTCAAGTTTTTGGTGCAGATATTATAAGAGCTAAAAATATGATGCACGGAAAAACTTCAAAAATAAAAGTAACTAAAGCAAATAAATTATTTAAAGACCTTCCAGAGCAATTTACACAAACTAGATATCATTCTTTAACTGTTGATAAAAATACTCTCACAGATGATCTTATACCTACAGCGTACTCTATGGATGATGAAGAGATAATGGCACTAAAAGTTAAAGATAGAGATATTTATGGTGTTCAATTTCATCCTGAGTCAATTATGAGTGAATATGGACATGAGATTATTAATAACTTTCTAAAGTTATGAGTAAAAAATTAACTCTTCCTAGTCTTATATTTATTACACTTTTAATTACAGCTGCAGTAGTTTTATTAACTGCAGCAACTACACTTGATATAAGCTACAATGAATCTGTAAACTATTTTCACAACTTTAATGAATTAACAATTCTTACACATATTTCTACATATTTATTTGGTCCATCTAATATATCTTTGAGGCTTCCATTTATATTAATATATCTTCTTAGTATCATACTATTTTATAAATTAAGTTCAAAATACATTAACAGCAATCGAGACATTTTAATATCGACAGCTATATTTATGGCTTTACCTGGTGTAATTAGTGCATCACTATTGGTCAATACATCAATTCTAGTAATATTTTCTGTTCTTTTATACATATATATTTATAATATCACTTCAAAGCACTCTTATATCCTTTTAGTTCTTTTTTTATTTTTAGATAATTCATTTGCTATTTTATTTATAGCATTATTCTTCTATTCATTAAAGCATAAAGACAATAAGCTTTTAATAGTTTCTCTAATCTTATTTGGTATATCTATGCAGATGTATGGATTTGATAGTGGAGGAAAACCAAAGGGCTTCTTTATTGAAACTGTAGCTATATATTCATCTATATTTTCTCCATTTATATTCTTTTATTTTGCATACAGTTTATATAGAACATCTATAAAAGGTGAATTAGATCTATTATGGTATATATCTACAACCACATTAATATTTTCAATTTTATTATCTTTTAGACAAAGTATTCCTATTGAAGATTTTGCACCATTTGTTGTAGTAGCTATACCAATTATGGTAAAAACATTTTTAAGTTCATATAGAGTAAGACTACCACAATTTAGAATTAAACATAAAATAGGTCTTAATATAGCTATTGTAATACTATTATTAAATAGTGCTATATTACTAATTAATAAGCCTCTATATTTACTAGTTGAAAATCCAAAAAAGCATTTTGCCTATAAGCATCATTTTGCACAGGAGATTGCTACAATATTAAAGAAAAATAATATAACTGCCGTTAAAACAACAAATCTTAGATTACAAGAGAGATTAAAATTTTATGGTATTAAAAATGGAAATAGATACACACTTTATCCATATAGAGTCAATTCATTAGATAAAGATATTACTATTAAATATTATAATATGGCTTTATTACCGCTATTCATAAACTATAATTAATCTATTTGTAGGTGCTCTTAATAAAGTATAAAGCTAGTTTTTTATAAAATAACCGACTTAAAATTTATGAAAGGAGTTCTAACAATGCCAAAAATGAAATCTGTTAGCGGTGCTAAGAAAAGATTTAAAGTTAAGAAAAATGGTCAAATTAAAAGAGGAAGTGCTTTTAGAAGCCACATCTTAACTAAAATGTCTCAAAAGAGAAAAAGAAATCTAAGAAACCCGCAAACTGTTGATGCTACAAACGAATCTGCAGTTAAAAGAATGTTATGTCAAATTTAATAATATTTTAACGCAAGTTAAATATTATTCATTTTGAAAATTAGTCCCTCCGTTTAATTACGGTCAAGATCAGTTTAAAAAACTGACACCAACTTACGAAATAGTAAGTATCAGGTAAAGCAAGGAAAAAATATGCCAAGAGTTAAAACAGGTGTAGTAAGAAGAAGAAGACACAAAAAAATCCTTAAAATGGCTAAGGGTTTTTATAGTGGTAGAAGAAAACATTTTAGAAAAGCAAAAGAGCAAGTTGAACACTCACTTGTATATGCTTACAGAGATAGAAGACAAAAGAAAAGAGATTTCAGAAAGCTTTGGATCGTTAGAATCAATGCTGCTTGTAGATTAAACGGAATGAATTACTCTAGATTCATGAACGGTTTAAAAGTAGCTGGTATTACTTTAGATAGAAAAATCTTAGCTGATATGGCTATGAATGATGCTGCTGCATTTACTTCATTAGTTGAATCTGCAAAGGCTGCAGTTAAATAATTATTTAACTGCATAAATAAAAAAGGCTCAGGTTAAAATACCTGAGCCTTTTTTAATATAAACTCTAAATTATTTAGACTTTGAAAATACTGATCCAATAGATCTAAATAAATACACTACTAAATACACTACTAGTGTAAACACAAATGGATGTGCAATACCAGGTACACCAAATGCTCCACCGCTTGGCATATTAATTAAATGCTCTACAGGGTGATCAATCCATTGTTTAAAATGCATCCCTATAGCCAAAAATAAAAATATACCAATATATATATTTAACTCTTTTTTCATTAGTTCCCCTTTTTTAAGTAAATGCATTATATATTAAAGCCAATAAAAAAGCCCTAAACCTATAGGTTTAGGGCTTTTAATAGTAGATATAAAATCTTTAACTATTAAGCTTTTCCAGCTAACATTCCGTGAACTGTCATTGGCTTTAATAAGTAGAACTTTAATAACCACCAAATATATCTCTCTTGAGTTGGGTCAAGTAAAGTTGTCATAGCAGCATTTTTACCAGATCCTAATTTCTTAGAAGCCCAGTTAAACTCAGCAAGCATAACTGTACCAATTGAAGTAATTAATGGACAAACAGTATATCCAGCATACTTAGCATTATCAGCAGGAATTGATCCAGACTCTAACATAGAAAGAACATTATTTACAACAACTTTATATTGCTTTCTACCAGAACCACCAGTTTTACCCATTGGTACAGCAGCAATATCACCTAGTGCAAATACATTAGGGAATTTAACATGTTGTAAAGTTTCTTTATTTACAGGAACCCATCCTTTGTTAGAACCAATTTCAGATTTTCCAATCTCATCTGGTGCTTTCATTGGAGGAGTGATATGTAAGAAATCAAAGTTAGTTCTAACTTCTTTATGAGTTGTTTCCATTGTGTACTCTTCTAGATCTGCATCCCAAGCACCTTTTTTCTTTCCGTGATTATCAAAAATAGCTTCACCATTTTTAACTTCTACTAGATTATGCTTATAAGACCAGTTGAATCCTTCTCTTTCAAATTGTTTAACAATTGCAGTGTGGTAATCTTTAATTCCGAACATTCCACCACCATTTGGATAGAAATGTAAATCTGCATTTTCTCTAGCTCCAGCTTCTTTCAATCTAGAGTTTGTAAGGTACATAATTTTCTTTGGTGCACCACCACATTTAATTGGAGTATTTGGGTGAGTATATACACCTTTAACTTTTTTACCAGACTTTGCAGCAGCAATAAATTTTTGCATATTTGCCCAAGTTGCAACAGCACCATCAGCAGAATAAATTGATGAAGCACCTTTAGCATTAAGCTCAGAAACTAATGCTCTATTATCACCTAAAGAATATGCTTCACCAGCACCTTCAAGACCTTTAATAGCACCATAGTTTAATTTAACACCAGCTGCAATAACCATCATATCATACTTAACTTCAGTACCTTTATCAGTAGTTAAAGAGTTATTTTTTGGATCAAATTTAACAGCTTTCTCTGCAATAACTTTTACATCAGATGGTACAAAATCATCTCTTTTATAAGTAATATCTGATTTATCCCATAGTCCAGCACCGATTAATGTTTGTCCTGGTTGGTAAGATACAGAAGTTGATTCTGGCTCAATTACTGTAATTTGTACATCTGATGCGCTGTTTCTAAGTCTAGCAGCAGTTGACATACCTGCAAGTCCACCACCAACGATTACAACATGACCTTTTGCAGAACTTGCCTGTAAATCTGTAGCTGCTTGGGCTTCAGTTCCACCAAGCATAAATCCAGCACCAGTAAGTCCCATCATTTTCATTGCATCTCTTCTAGAGATACCTTGCTCTTTTAAGATCGCATCTAATTGCTCAAGATCTTGTTTAAGATTTCTATTTTCCATTCGATTTCCTTTATTTTTATGAGTTTTTAAAACTGCACTAAGATTAACACACTTTTTCTAATACAAACCTTAATAATGACTTAAAGGAGTTTATAAATAAAATAAGCTAAAGTTATTTTAATTGCGCTAACAGATAATCATCTTTTGTATTTATATTTAAAAATTGTTTTGAATATTCAAAATCTTTATAGTTTGTCTTAGAATTTCTTACTAAATAATTTATTCTATGATTATCATTACTAATACAATCATCTATATTATCGATAATTGAACAATTAAATACTCCACATAGGTTATGTATTTTATCTTCACTTGTAGCAATAGTTATATCATATCCATTGTGATTATCTATAAGTTTTTCTATTGTGTCAATTAATACCAATGGCGTATCTACAGTGATTATAAAGATATTTTTAATAGATGATAATTTTTTAAATATTGAGCTTAGTGCTACCATTGGTGACGAAATATCACTAGAGTCATATATAATATGATCTTTGTCTTCTAAAAAATCAAACTTATCTATTTTTGATGAGATATAAACATTAGAAAATATTTGTGATAATTTTTTATACTGATACTCTATAAGTGTTGAATAGCCATCAAACGGAAGAAGAGATTTGTCTTCCCCCATTCTACTTGATCTACCACCTGAGAGTATTACACAAGGTAATTCAGTGATTAGGGGATAGGGATTAGGGGTTAGGGGTTGCTGGTTCGTTTGTTTTTCACTAATCACTATAACCTATTCCCTAAAACCTACAAGTCCGCAGGATTTGTAATATATCCAGAGATTGCAGAAGCAGCAGCAACTGCTGAATTACTAAGGTAAACTTTTGAAGTTCTACTTCCCATTCTCCCTACAAAATTTCTATTTGTTGTAGAAATACAAACCTCATCATCACCTAAAATTCCCATATATCCACCAAGACATGCTCCACAAGTTGGATTTGATACAACTGCTCCTGCATCTACTAAAATATCTATATATCCTAACTTAGTAGCCTCTCTTAGTATCTTTTGAGTACCAGGTGTTACAATCATTCTTACATGTGATGCTAGTTTTTTTCCATCAAGAATTTCAGATGCAATTTTTAAATCACTTAATCTACCATTTGTACATGACCCTACAAATACTTGATCCACTTTGATATTGTCTTCAACAGCCTGACTCACTGAGTGTCCATTTTCTGGTAAAAATGGGTAAGCAATCACTGGTTCAAGATTTGCTACATCAATCTCTAAAGTCTGACAATATTTAGCATCATCATCACTTTGGTGAATTTTAGGCTGGGCTCTTAAACTACCATTAGCTTGAGTTCTTTCATCTAAAAACTTTTGTGTTGTTTCATCATATGCAACAATACCATTTTTAGCACCTGCTTCAATCGCCATATTACAAAGTGCAAATCTATCATCCATAGTTAAATAAGCAATTGTATCACCAGTGAATTCTAAAGTTTTATATAATGCTCCATCAACACCAATCATTCTAATGATCTCTAATATTAAATCTTTACCAGATACAAACTCTTTAGGCTTACCTGTAAATACAACTTTGATAGATTCAGGTACTTTAAACCAATTTCCACCAGTAACCATAGCAAATGCTAAGTCTGTAGATCCCATACCAGTTGAAAATGCTCCAAGTGCACCATGTGTACATGTATGTGAATCGGCACCAATAATAACATCACCAGGAATTACTAATCCTTTTTCTGGTAAAAGAGCATGCTCAATACCCATATCTTTTTCATCAAAAAAATACTTTAGATTATGTTTTGCTGCAAAATCTCTAGAGATTCTAGCTTGGTTTGCACTAGCAATATCTTTAGCTGGAATAAAGTGATCTAGTACTATTGAAAATCCATCTGGATTTGCTAATGAAGTTGCACCACTATCTTCAAATGCTTTAATCGAAATTGGTGTAGTAATATCATTACCAATTACCATATCAATTGGACTTCTTACAATTTGTCCTGCATAAACCTCTTCACCAACATGTTCACTAAAAATTTTTTCTGTTATTGTTTGACCCATTTTTTCTCTTTTATATTTTAATTTGATTGAATTAACTTATCTAGAATAAATCTTTCTAAGTCTTTTTTTTGTACTTCTTGTTCTATGGCTTCTTTATAAATATCGCACACTATTCTTTTATTTTCTGTATATGGAAAATGTGGAAAATGTAACTTCCAAGCATCTTGAATTCTTTTTAATGATATCTCATCATAAAGCCACTCTTTAAACATTCCCATAAATGCAAATAAGATTGCAGTAAATACAACCGCCATTATAATTGAAAGATGACAATCTGCTCCAGCAAATACGGCATGTACAATAAATGCTATTGGGATTATTGCAATATGTGCTAACAATAAAAACACTACATATGTACGACCTAGTCGTAACCTAAATCCAAGATTAATACCTTTTAAATGCATACCGTCGTTAAACTGTCTATTAGCAAGCATAAGCTCAGTAAACAATACAGGCTGCTCAGAGATATTAAAAACATAATTAAGAATTTTAGTTTTTATAGTTTCTAGCATAATATCCACCTCTCATTTTTTGTATTATACTAAATAAACCTTTTTATACCACTTACTAAATAACCAAAGAGCATACAGGTGCTGTTTGAATTTATTTTCTAGACCTTGAGAATATATAAACTTTATATATTTTTCATTAAAAAAATTTGTATGATCATTGACTTCCAAAATAAGATTTAAGATATCATCATTATACTCTTCAAATAGCCACTCATTAAATGGACTATTAAATCCTTTTTTTGTTCTATTGATTATCTCATCTGGTATATATTTACTAGCTACTTTTTTCAAAAGATATTTATTTGTATCTCCTACTTTGATATCACTTTTAATACTAAAAGCAGTATCTACAAGCCTAAAATCCAGAAATGGATTTCTAGTTTCTACAGAGTTTGCCATAGTCATCTTATCCACTTTAGATAACAAAGCCTCACCTAACCATATTTTTGTATCAATATAACTCATCCAGTCAACTGGATCTTTTTTTGCTCGTTCACTTTTAAATGTAGGAAGTTTATTAAATAATTTTTTCTTCTGAGATTGTGTATATATCTCACCAAAACTATTATAAATATTTTCACCTTTTACAACGCGTCTTAAATATTCACTCTCTTTTGTTTGAGTTTGTAAAGCACCTATGATATCATCCAAAAATTCATTTTGATCTTGCTGTAGACTATCTTTAAATTGATAATATTTTAAAAATTTTGCATAGTTATCATAGCCTAAAAATAATTCGTCACTTCCCTCACCACTAAATACTGTTTTAATTCCATTTTTATTTATAGTATTACTCAAAATATATAGTGGTATGGCAGCTGGATCTGCATGTGGCTCCTCAAGGTTTTCTAAAACATCATCCAATGCATTAATAAAATCTTTTTGATTTATAGCTATTGGATGATGATCACTATTGATATGCTTAGCTGCGATTTTTGCATATGGTAATTCACTATATCTCTTATGTGTTTCATATCCAACTGAAAATGTCTGAATCTTTTTTCCACTTAATTGTGAATAGATTGATGATATCAAAGAACTATCAATTCCACCACTTAAAAGTGATCCAACCTCAACATCACTTACTAGTCTTTGTTCCACAGAGCTTAAAAGTTTTTCCTCAATCTCTTTTAATGCAGTTTTCTCATCTGTGATTTTTTTATATGTATTTATTTTATAATATTTTTTTGTATTTAGTTGTCCATCTTTTACACTTAATATGCTTGCTGCATCCAGCTTAAAAATATCTTGATAAAATGTATTTGGTGAAAGTGGAACAAAGTATTGCATGTATTGAGAAAGAGCCACTTTATTCAATTTTGGAGTAAATCCAAGAAGTTTAATAATTGGATTTATCATACTAGAAAAGATAAATTGTCCATCTTTAAAATAATAATAAAATGGTTTTTTCCCATATCTATCACGAGCAGCAAAAAATTGATCTATATTTTCATCGTATATACAAAAGCTAAATGCACCATTTAATTTATCTACACACTTTTGTCCATACTTTTGATAAAGCCTAATTATCACTTCTGTATCACTTTGCGTTATACATTCTATATTTTCATCTTGCCTTAATTCTTTGTAGTTATAAATTTCACCATTAAATACTATACTAATACCATCAAATTGCATAGGTTGATTTGCTTCATCATTAAGATCAATTATTTTAAGTCTTGTATGCCCTAAATGAATTTTATTAATAATTTTTACATCACAAAAATCTGGACCACGTTTGTGCATAATATTAACAGCATCAATAAAGTTCGTATTAGGTTTAAAGTTTGTACCTATAATGCCACACATAATTCTAACCTTTTATTGAAATTGGACCTAAGAAATACTCTATAATCATTAAGTCAAAATAAAATACAAATAAAAACAATACAGTAGATACTAGTACAGATGCTGTAACTGCATATGGTTTACAATCATACAATGCGGCTATATTTACATTATTAACTGCAAGTGGTACAAGAAGTGATAGCATCAATACAGATGCAACAAAACTATCCATTCCAGATAATATAATCACTACCATACCAACAACAGGTAATAATATCAATTTTACAAAACTTACACCAAATACTAAAGATTGATTGTTTTCTCTTAGCTTTGTATTGGCTAAATATATACCAAATATAATTAACTGTATTACAATAGTTGCATAAGCTCCCATTTGTAAAATTTGATCCATTTGAATATTTATAGATAATTCTAAATAATTATATGCTAATGCTAAAATGGCAAACCACAAAATAGGTATTTTTATCATTGAATTTATAGACTGTCGTAAACTATATTGATCTTTGGCATAAAAATAAATTCCCACTGTATATATAAAAAATATATTAGCGATATTTACAATACTAGTATATGGTACACTTTGTTCTCCAAACAATGCAATTCCTAGTGGAATTCCTAGGTTCCCTGTATTTCCAATAAGTGATGCTGCTACAAATATCGATCTATCTTTTGAATCTTTAAAAAATAGAGGTGCTATAAATATTAGAAGTACTAAAGTTATCGTTACAATAACAAAATATAAAATAGGTGAAAACATAAGATTATAATCAATTGGTGCTCGCGTAAGACCCCAAAAAGTTAATAATGGCTGTAAAAAATAAAGCGATAATAATATCAATGTCTTTTCATTAATATCCTCTTTAAATATCTTTTTAGCAATATAGCCCATAACAATAAAAATATAGATAGATAAAATAGATAAAAGTGCTTCCATAGCACGATTATATCGAAGCTTCACTAAAGACTTCAGTTAACTTTTAAGGAAACTTAAGTAAAATTCGATTCCACTTTATTAGATTTATATAGTAAAGATGAGATTATATACCTATCAAGGAGGTCATTATGGCTTTAGATTTGGACGTAAAACAAGCAATTATCGCTAAATTCCAAAAAGATGAAAAAGATACAGGTTCTGCACCAGTGCAGATTGCAATATTAAGTGAGCAAGTTAAAGTATTAACTGAGCACTTAAAATCAAACCACAAAGATCACTCTTCAAGACTTGGTCTATTAAAAATGGTTGGTAAGAGAAAAAGACTTCTTAAGTACTTAAGAAAAACTGATTTTGCTAAATTCCAAGAAGTTGTAGCAGAGTTAGGTATTAGAGCTAAATAATTTTAGTATTAACACCTTTAAAAGCCCTGATCATCTGATCTGGGCTTTTTTATTGCTTATAAAATGTCATACTGATGTAATCTTATTATGGTATAATATTTTAATATAACAATATTAGGGTAACTAAATTTATGAAAAATAAACTATCAATAATAATTCTTGCTGCTGGTAAAGGTAGCAGAATGAAATCAACTACACCAAAAGTATTACACAAAATCTCTGGATATGAGATGCTATACTACTCAATCAAAGAGGCACAAAAATTAAGTGATGATATCCATGTAGTACTCTATCACCAAGCTTCAAGAGTTCAAGAAGCTATGGAACAATACTTTGATGGTATAAAATATACTATCCAAGATCATGACAACTATCCAGGGACTGGTGGTGCAGTAATGAATATAGATCTTAAATATGAAAATACTCTTGTCCTAAATGGTGATATGCCACTTATTCAATCAACTGAATTGGAAAAATTTATAACTAATGATAATAGTGCGATTATAATGTCTGTATTACAATTAGATGATGCTAGTGGTTATGGTAGAGTAATTATTAAAGATAATAAAGTTCAAAAAATAGTAGAACAAAAAGATTGTAATGAAAATGAATTAAAAACAACTACAGCAAATGCTGGGATATATAGTTTTAATACAGAATTTTTACAAAATAATTTACCAAAACTATCAAATGACAATGCCCAAAAAGAATACTACATAACAGACTTGGTTGAATTTGCTATAAATGACGATAAAAAAGTTACTCCACTTATTGTAGATGAAGAAAATTTTAAAGGGGTAAACTCAAAGTTTGATTTAGCAAATGCTGAAGTTATTCATCAAAACAGAATCAAAAAAGATCTAATGTCAAATGGTGTGATTATGAGAATGCCAGATACAATCTATATTGAAAATGGTGTAATTATTGAGGGTGAGTCAATTTTAGAAAACGGTGTGACTCTTTTAGGTGATACAAAGATAATAAACTCTCATATTAAAACAAACTCTATTGTTGAGGATAGTCATATTGAAGATTCAAGTGTTGGACCAATAGCTAGAGTAAGACCGAATTCTATACTAAAAGATACTCATATTGGAAACTTTGTAGAGGTTAAAAAGTCAACTTTAACTGGAGTTAAAGCTGGTCACTTATCATACTTAGGAGATAGTCAAATAGATGAAGGTACAAATATAGGAGCTGGAACTATCACTTGTAACTATGATGGGGTAAATAAGTATCAAACTATAATTGGTAAAAATGTATTTATAGGAAGTGATACTCAACTTATAGCTCCCGTAACACTAGAAGATGATTGTATGATAGGTGCAGGAAGTACAATTACAAAAGATGTTAAAAGTGGCGAATTGGTTCTTACAAGATCAAAGCCAAAAACAATCAAAAACTATTTCTATAAATTTTTCGGAAAACAATAATGAAATTACTTGAAAATAAAAATATACTTGTAGCAGTAACTGGTAGTATAGCTGTATATAAAACATTAGAGCTTATAAGACTTTATAAAAAAGCAGGTGCTAATGTAAAAGTAATTATGACAGAAGCTTCAAAAAAATTTGTTTCTCCTCTTACTTTTGAAACATTATCACAAAATAAAGTGCTAGACGATAATAGTGAAGATTGGAGTACGCAAAGTGATCTTAATCATATTGCTATAGGCAAATGGGCTGATATATTTATAATTGCTCCAGCTACAGCTAGCACAATCAATAAACTATCAAATGGTATAGCTGATAATATTCTTCTTCAAACTGCATTAGCATACCCAAGAGTAAAACTTCTTTGCCCAGCAGCAAATACAAATATGCTACATAACCCATTTACACAAGCCAGCCTTAAAATGCTAAAACTTTGTAATTTTAAACTTATAAATACAGTTAATAAAGAACTTGCTTGTCAAGATATTGGTGATGGTGCTATGGCTGAAGTTGAAGATATTTTTAATAATACAGCTAAAGAACTTTTACAAACAAGATATTGGAGAGATAGAAAAGTAGTACTAAGTGGTGGTGGTACAATAGAAAAAATTGATGATGTAAGATATATTAGTAATTTTTCTAGCGGGAAAATGGCCAATTCTCTTGCGCGTGCTTTATACTATAAAGGTGCTGATGTATGTATTGTAACAACTGCTGCTGGTGATACTCTTCCTGCTGATGTACATAAAATTGAAGTACAAGACTCTAAAGAGATGCAACAATATATAGTTGAAAGTATCAAAATTGCTAAAAAAGGGAAAATGTCAAAACCAACATTGATGGATAATTCACAGATGGAACTTATTCAAAAAAAGCCATACTTCTTTGCAGTAGCAGCTGTTAGTGACTATATACCTACATTCCCTCAAAGTGGAAAATTAAAAAAAGATGATATTGGTGACACATGGGATTTAAGCCTAAAAAGAAATATAGATATATTAGAATCTTTAAACAAGGATGATATTTATACAGTAGGATTCAAGGCAGAATTAGATAAAGAAAATGCTAAGACAAATGCTATAAATATGTTAAATAAAAAGACTCTTGATGCAGTATGTCTCAATGTACTAGATGAGAATAATAACTTTGGTAGTGATTCAAATAGCATTGAGTTAATTACTAAGTCAAATACTTCAATCTCAATAGATGGCTCAAAACTTGCAGTTTCATTACAGCTTTTAGATAATTTAGGTATCCAGTTTGCTGAATAATCAAGCGAAACATATTGCAATTATTATGGATGGCAATGGACGATGGGCAAAAGAAAAAGGTCTAAATCGTACTGCTGGTCATGAGCAAGGTGCTAAAGTCGTACGAGAGATTACAACTCACTGTAGCGATATGGGAATTAAATATCTTACACTATATGCATTTAGTACAGAAAATTGGTCAAGACCAAAACTTGAAGTTGAATTTCTTATGAAGCTACTTGAAAGATACTTTAAAAGCGAACTTCCTATTTATTTACAAAATAATGTGAAGTTTAAAGCAATTGGTGATTTAAGTAAGTTTTCAAAAAAACTTCAAAAAATCATTCAAGATACCCAAGAGAAAACATCTCACTGTAGTGGACTTACTCAAATACTTGCTCTAAACTATGGAAGCAGAGATGAGATAACAAGAGCGGTCAAAAAACTAAATAAACAGAACTTAGAAGTTACAGAGGAAAACATAAACAATAATCTTGACACAGCTGGGATACCTGATGTAGATTTACTCATAAGAACAAGTGGTGAAGTTAGAATATCAAACTACCTTCTATGGCAAATAGCATATGCGGAGATGTTTTTTATCAAATCTTATTGGCCAGAATTTACTACAAATGAACTAGATGATATCTTATCTGACTTTAGTAAAAGAGAGCGTAGATTTGGTGGAATTTAGTATATTTACTATTGGTCTTATTTTTGGTTCTTTTTTAAATGTACTAATATATAGGCTACCACTAAGTATATCTTTATTTGATCCAAAAAGATCTATATGTCCAAACTGTAATACTCAAATTAAATGGTATGAAAATATACCTCTGTTGTCATATTCTCTTCTAAAAGGAAAGTGTTCAAATTGTGATATAAAAATTTCATATCTATATCCATTTATTGAACTTTTGACAGCTACTATTACACTTCTTATATATACTAGACTTGGATTTACATTTGACTTTATTATCATTACGATGACTTTTTATTGTTTTATCGTTTTATCATTTATTGATTTTAAATATAAAGCTGTACCTGATTATCTTCTTATCATTACTATACTTATATCAATTTTCTATTCAGGTTTCGATTTTATAGCAGCACTAACAGTAGCTGGTGCTTTTTCTTTACTTGAACTTTTTATTACTTATTATATTCAAAATATAAAATATAAACTAACACAAGATGATAGTTTACGTACACAAAAATCTTTGGGAGAAGGGGATATACCAATCGTAGCTATTATAGGTGGTGTGCTAGGTATTAAATTTGCCATTTTAGCTATAGTATTCGCTGCTTTTTTTGCTATAATAGCATCTATATATTATTCAATATTAAAAAAAGAGATTGAAATACCTTTTATCCCATTTTTATCATTAGGATTTTTTAGTGTATTTTATTTTAGTAATCTATTAGGGGATATAATTTAATTATGCTAAAAAAATATTTATTTACTAATTTTACATCTAGCTTTTATCCTATATTTTTCTCACTATTTAGTATTACATCTATTATCTACCTAGTCAAAATCGCTTCACTTACATCTATAATACAATTAAATTTTTTAGAATTATTACTACTATATGGCTACAATATACCTAAGATTTTATTTTTTACACTACCTATATCCTTTGTCATAGGTCTAACTATTTCCATGTCTAAACTGTCAAGTGAATATGAATTGCTTGTAATATCAAGCTTTGGGAAAAACCCTATTAGTATTTTAAAATACTTTATCCCAATAGCTATTGCATTATCAATTTCATTAATTATAATTTCTCAAGCGATTATACCAAAAGCTACATTTTTAAATAAACAATTTATTGCAGCAAAGAAAACAGATGCACAGTTTAATATTAAAGCATCTAAATTTGGGCAGGAGTTTGGGGACTGGTTAATTTTTATCAAAGAGGATGATAATAAGCTGTATCATGATATTAAACTATTACAAAAAGGTGATACAAGTAGTGATAAATTTATTATTGCCACAGATGCAACTATGGACAATAAAGCAGGCAATCTAAATCTTAATCTATACAATGGAAAGAGTTTCGTTATTAGTGATACTATAGAACAAACAAATTATAAAAATATGATATTAATGGACAATAAGAAAGATAATGATATATATAGTTTCTTTGGCATTATTCATTATTGGAAAGATCTATTTAACAATAAAAATATAGCTGACGATTTTACCTTTAATATTCTGGTATCTATATTTCCATTAATATCTATACTATTTATCCTAATATTTTCATACTATAATCCAAGATATGAAAAAAATAAAAGTATTCTTTATTCATCAGTCTTAATTGTAGTATTTTTTATTATAAGCAAAAAACTTACAATTATTAATCCATTTATTTTAGTCTTTGTAATACCTCTTGTATGGATATTAAGCTCATATATTTTATATACTAAAACTATAAAAAAACAGTATTAAGTTTCAAAATGAATATTAAACTTACATTTGCATACGATGGATCAAAGTTTAATGGTTCACAAATGCAACCAGAAAAAAATACCGTTGCAGATGCTTTTTTAGATATTTTTAATGCAATGGGAATCCATTCTCAACTTATTATAAGTGGACGTACAGATAAAAATGTACATTCAACAAGACAAGTTGCTAATATATTGCTACCATCATACTGGACTGATCTTAATAAGCTTCAAAATAGACTACATAAGTATTTACCTAAATCAATAAAACTATATTCATTAGAAGAGGTTGATAATGATTTTAATTCAAGATTTAGCGCTAAAAAAAGAATATATAGATATTTATTATCTACGAAAGAAACCAATCCTTACACACAAAGTTATATTACACATTATGATAAAAAAATAAATATTAAGCTAATTAACGATGCTATTAATTATTTTATTGGTATTCATGATTTTGAATACTTTAGTAAAAAAGGTAGTGCTCCTACTACAACTATTAGAGAGATATTTGATGTAAAGTTTTACAAATATAAAGATATTTATATATTTAAATTTAAAGGCAATAGCTTTTTAAGAAGTCAAATAAGAATGATGGTACAGATTCTTTTAAAGATATCTGAAGGAATGTTAACTGTAGACGATTTAATCAACCAACTTAATAAAAAAGGGCAAAAGCTAAAAACTCTTGCCCCTCCAAATGGTCTATATCTTAGTAAAATAATTTACTAATTAATATCCACTAATCTGTACATAGTAATTTATCATCTCTAGCAATGGATCTATAAAGATTATAGATGCAATTGTAATCATAGCAGAGATACCAATAACAGTTTTAAGTGTATTGTTTGCATTACCCATAGTAACACTACTATCACTTTCTAATGGATCTTTCAAGAACATATATACAATTAATTTTAAATAGTAATAAACTGCAATTGCAGAGTTTATAGCCATAATTAATGCTAATACAATAAATCCTGCATTTACTGCTGCACCTAGAAGATACATTTTACCCCAGAATAAAGAAAATGGTGGAACACCAGCTAAAGATAGCATAAATAGTGCCATAATAGAAGCTGCAACTGGTGATGATTTAACTAAGCCAGAGAACTTACTAAATGGATGATCACTATCTCCTGTATCTTTAGATCTATGTACCCATAGCATAGCAAATGATCCTAAGTTTGTGAATAGGAATAAAATCCAATATAGAAATAATGCTGATGTTGCTTGTGTAGTACCAATTAAAATAGCACCCATTGCAAACCCTGCATGTGATATTGATGAGTATGCAAGCATTCTCTTAACATCATCTTGTACAAGAGAAATCATATTTGGTATAGTCATTGTAATTACAACAATAACATATAATACAGCTTGAACCCACATATTATCAACAGCTATAAATATCTCAAAGAATCTTAATGCTACGATAAATCCTGCAATCTTTGGAACTATTGACATAAATCCTGCTAATGCCGAACTTGATCCTTCATAAACATCTGGAGCCCAAATATGGAAAGGTACTAATGAAAGTTTAAATCCTAATGCACCTAACATAAATACAACACCAATTAAGATTAATGGATAATTCTCAAAATTTGATGCTACTAGTATTTCACTAATCTTTGCTAATTCTACACTTCCTGTAAGTGCGTAGAATATCATAGATCCAAATGCAAAGAATGCTGCAGCTAATGCACCCATTGTAAAGTATTTAATTGCAGCTTCTGTAGATTTATTTCTATTATGCATAGCAATTAAAGTATAAAGAGCCATTGATGAAGTTTCTAAACCAACAAAGATTAGAATTAAACTATCACTACTTACCATAAACTGGAATCCAGCAATCATAAATAAGAATAGTGCGAAATACTCTGGGTATTTATACTCATGGAATCTTTTTTGAGATAATGCTAATAGAATAAACATAGCTGATGCAACAAGGATAATTATCTGAGATAGTATAGAAATACCATCAACAAGCATCATATCAAAGAAACCTCGCAGACCACCATTGTAACCAATAACTGTCCCTAAATCTACAACTAAAAATAAAATTGTCATCATAACGTATAGTGATTTATCTAATTTCTTAGAGAAAAGATCTATACATAAAATTGTTAATGCACCAGTAATTGCCACTAGCATAGGTGCTAGTGAAGGTATATTTAAACTTGCTAAGTCTATTGAAATTGCTTGTATCATTATTTTGCTCCTCCAATTGTATTTACTTTTGCAATTGTTTCTTTTGCCTCAGGTGTTACAGACTTAATATGCATTGTCTGAATTAATTGTTTTACAGAGTTATCAACTGGACCTAAAATAGGTTTTGGATATACACCTAAATATACAACTAGCATTACTAGAGGTACAAGTGCAGCAACTTCTCTTCCTTTAATATCTTGTAACTTTTCATTAATTGGATTAGTGATTGGTCCAAAGAATGTTTTCTTATAAAGAACTAACATATATACAGCACCTAGGATAATTGTTAATCCTGCTGCTACTGTTAATGTTGGTGATACTGCAAAGAAACCAAGTAAACTTAAGAACTCCCCAACAAATCCAATTGTAAGAGGTAAACCAACTGATGCCATTAGCATTATTCCAAATACTACAGCATACATTGGCATTACAGCAGCTAAACCACCAAATTCACTCATCATCTTAGTATGTCGTCTATCATATATAACACCTACTAACATAAACAGTGCTCCAGATACAATACCATGAGATATCATTAAAAAGATAGAACCACCAATACCTTCAGCATTTAGTGCAAATATACCTAAAATAATTACACCCATATGTGATACTGATGAATAAGCAATAACTTGTTTCATATCTTCTTGTGCATAAGCTACCATTGCCGTATAAATAATTGCAATAAGTGCTAAAATTCCCATTGGAATCATCATAGCTACTGCTGCATCAGGGAATAGAGGTAAAGAGAATCTAATAAATCCATAAGTACCCATTTTTAATAGTACTGCTGCAAGTATTACAGAACCAATTGTTGGTGCCTGACCATGTGCGTAAGGAAGCCATGTATGGAATGGTACCATTGGTACTTTAATAGCAAATCCAGCAAAAAATGCAATAAATAACCACATTTGCATATCGTATGGTAACATAAGCATATTCCAATCCATAATATTGAAGCTCCATGTTCCTGTTGTTTGACTATATACATATGCTAAGTAAAGCATACCTACTAACATTACTAGCGATCCTAAGAATGTATATAAGAAGAATTTAATTGAAGCATAAATTCTTAAATTTCCACCCCATGCACCAACAATATATAACATTGGCACTAGTGATAATTCCCAGAATACATAAAAAAGCATAGCATCAAGTGCAACAAATACACCAATCATTGTCATTTCTAAAAATAGTACTGTAATTATAAGATTTTTTAAATCTCTTTTTTCAGTTAATCCAATTAGCGAAATCATTGTCATAAATGTTGTCATTATAATTAAAAATAATGATATACCATCTATTCCAACGTTATAACTTATACCATACTGTGAAATAATTGGCATAAACTCTGTAAACTGCATACCTGCATTATTTCCGTCGAATAAATACCACAGATATGCTGATAATATAAATTCTATTGCTGTTACAGTAATACCATAAACTCTCATAGAATCCTTATCAACAACAAATGCCATCATTGCAGCTATTGCTGGAAAAAATATTAATATAGATAAAATATGTTCCATCTACCGTCCTTTACTTAAGATTCCCTGCAGCAACTGCTACAGCTAATAATATTACAACACCTAGTGTCATCCATTTTAATGCTTTAGATAAATTACCTGTTTGCATTGCTCTTGACTCTTCACCAGTTGTATATACAATTTTTGCGATACCATCAACTATAGTATCAATCACTTTTAGATCAACTTCTTTCCATGAGAATTTAGACATTGCTAAGTATGGCTTATTTATTACATTTTCAATTAAATGTGGCATATAATATTGGTTTGCTAATAGTTTATATACAAATGTCTCTTTCATCTTATCACTATGATAGCTACCTTTTTTATTGAACTTCAGTACAGCGTATGCAATACCGCCACCTGCCATAAGAGTTGTAACAGCAACAAGTGTCCAGAATACTGCACTACTTGGATGATGTATTCCAGCCTCATGTAATGTAGGTAACATTTTTGTTGTCATTTCAACAAACTCGGCTTTAAACCAACCTGCACTTATTGCTAATATAGCTAGTGGTGTCATAGCAGCAATTACAAATGGATAAGTCTCATGTGGATGTTGATAATTTTCATCTTCTTTATTATGGCTCCAATTTTCTTCACCATGGAATACATACATTACAAGTCTAAATGAATAGAATGCAGTTAAACCTGCAGTTACCCATAAAATAAACCATAGGATATAAGCATGTGATTGGAATGCTGCTTCAAGAATTAAATCTTTTGAGAAGAACCCAGCAAGAGGGAATATCCCCGCAAGTGCAACTGATGCAATTGTCATAATAAGTGCTGTATGTGGCATATACTTTTTAAGTCCACCCATTTTCTTAATATTAATCTGATCATTCATAGCATGCATAACATTACCTGCACCCAAGAATAGTACAGATTTAAAGAATGCGTGCGTTGCAAGGTGGAATAGAGCAACCCAATATGCTCCAAGACCAGCAGCAACAAACATATATCCTAATTGAGATAATGTTGAAAATGCGATAATCTTTTTCATATTTGTAGCTACTAAAGCTTGTGAAGCTGCAAATATTGCTACAAATGCACCAAGACAAGCAATAAAGTATCCAACCTCTGGTACTACTGTAAATATTTCATTTGCTCTAACAAGTAAATAAACACCGGCAGTTACCATCGTCGCAGCATGTATAAGTGCTGATACAGGAGTAGGACCTTCCATTGCATTTGCAAGCCATTGATTAAATGGAAATTGTGCAGATTTACCCATAGCTCCAATAAATAAGAATATTGCGATTGCTACAACTAATCCATGATCTAAACCACCAACTTGAGCAAACACTACATCATATTGTAATGATCCAATATTCCAAAATATTAAGAATAATCCAACTAGCATACCAAGGTCAGCAACTCTATTTATAATAAATGCTTCATTTGCCGCATAACCTGGAGAGATTGATGAATGTGGTGATAATGTTGAGAATGGTGAATTATACATATCACTTGTTTTCTCTTGATCTTCTTTATGATACCAAAAACCAATTAGTAGCCACGAACAAAGACCAACACCTTCCCAACCAATAAATAATCCAGCAAAGTTATCTGACATTACTAGTATCATCATAGAGAATACGAATGCACTTAAGTATGAAAAGAATCTATTGAAACCTTTATCATGATCCATATAACCAATTGAATGTATATGTACCATAGTTGATACAAGTGTAACAACTACCATCATTACAACACTTACTTGATCAGCTACAAAACCAAATGGTATATCTACATTACCAATTACTATCCAATCTAGCATCTTTACATGTACATTAGTTCCCGTTCCAAAAATATGGAACATTAATATTAATGATGCAACCATTGCTAAACCAAGTAATGTTGAGTTTACAACACCAACCCAAATTTTTCTTGGACTATTACCAAACATCGCTGCGAATAACGCCCCTACTAATGGAGCAAATAATGCAGTATATAAAAAACCTTCCATTCTTATCCCTCCATACTTTGTAATGTATCTAAATCGATACTATTTCTTCGTTTAAACCATAAGATTAATAAACCAAGACCTATTGCTACTTCACTTGCTGCAATTGCAATAATGAAAAATGCAAACATTTGCCCAGTAAGGTCTCCATGAAACTTAGAAATAGCAGCCAATGCGATATTTACAGCATTTAACATAATTTCTGTAGCAAAAAATAGCATAATAAGATTTTTTCTTCTTAATACACCTATTAATCCAATTACGAATATAATCGTACTTAAAATCAAATAATCATTTAATATCATTTAATATCCTTTCCAATCTCTTTATCTATATCTTGCTCTTCCATTTCTGTATAACTGATATCCATCTTTTTACCAGCAAGAATAATTCCACCAATCATAGCTACTAATAACATAACAGCCGCAACCTCAAATGGAATTAAATATTTTGTAAATAATACTAATCCAACATCTTGAGCATTACCATACTCTGGATGCACAGGATAGAATGCTTGAGCATTTTCACCAATAATAGGTGCAGCAAACATAACCACAACTAAAAGTGCAATCATACCAGTAAGTACAAATACAACTTTAGGACTTGAAATCTTTTCCGTAACATCATTAATTGAATCAAAGAACATCATACCAAATGCGTATAATGCCATTACGGCACCCGTATATACAATAATCTGTACAACACCTAAAAAATCAGCTTCCAACAAGAAGAAGAAAGCTGAGATAAATATCATACCTGCTGCAAGCGAACTCAATGCGTACAGTGCATTCTTTGTGAATACAGTAATACTAAACATTGCTATTGTTAAAAACGCAAACAGATAAAAAGCTATAACTTCAAACATAAACTATCTCCTTAATATGCCAGTGGCGTTTTTTTAATTTTTTCATCTGCATCTGGTGATATTGCACCAAATCCATCATACTCATGTTGGAATTTAAGTTGATCAAATGGAGTTAATAGATCATCTTTTAATACAAAATGTTCTCTTTGCTCACTAGCATTCTCATATCTTCCACCGTGAACAATTGCTAATTCTGGACAAACTTCTGCACAGTAACCACAGAAAATACATCTACCAAAATTAATAGTATATTCAGTAACTTCTTTTCTAGAATTTTCATCTATTTTTGTGTCCATTTTAATACAATTTGCTATACAAATTTTTTCACAAAGTCCACAACCAATACATCTATTGTGACCACTCTCTAATAATCCCAATAGCTTATGTACAGCTCTATATCTAGGACTAATAGGAAGCTTCTCTATTGGATACATAGTTGTATGCATCTGATCTTTAAATAGTGCTTCTTTCATTATCTTAAATGTAATACCTAAGCCCTTGAAAAGCTCAGCACTAAATGTTCTTTTCATTACTTGCTTAAACTCAGCCCAACCAGTTTCTGGATACTCAGGAATATCTACTTGTATATACTCCTGTGTACCAATATTACGTTCTTTTAATTTATCAAAACTCATCAATATCTCCTACAACATTACTACTATACCAGTTACAACTACATTTAGTAGTGCTAAAGGCATTAATATTTTCCAACATAACCACATAAGTTGATCTGGTCTAACATGTGGCCAAGATGCTCTTGTCCACAAGAATAAGAAAATTAAGAAACCAACTTTAAGAAGGATAGCTAGTCCACCTGGGATAAACCATAAATCATTATATCCCCCTAGGAAGACTAATACAGTTACAAATGAGATTGTAAATAGGTTGGCATACTCACCAATAAAGAACATACCCCATCTCATACCTGAATATTCTGTTGCATAACCAGCAACTACTTCAGCTTCATGCTCAAGTAAATCAAATGGTGTTCTATTTGTTTCTGCATATCCAGCAATTAAGAATAAAAAGAATGCAACAGGTTGTGTCCAAATTATCCAATCTGTAATACCACCTGCTTGGTAGTTATTAATATCTATTAGAGATAAACTTCCAACTAACATTAATGGTGTAAGTAAAGATAACCCAGTTACAACTTCATAAGAAAGTAATTGTATCGCTGTTCTAGCTCCACCTAATAGTCCCCATTTATTTGCTTGTGCCATACCACCTAATAATGGTCCATAAAGTCCTGTTGCCATAGCACCAAGAATAAATAGTAATCCAACATTTATATCAGCTACAATTGGTTTTACTGTGTATCCAAATATTGTAAACTCCGGGAAAAATGGTACAGCCGTCATTGCAATAAATGCTGTTGCAGCCGTAATAACTGGAGCTATCATAAAGATAGGTTTAATTGCGTGCTGAGGAATAAAGTCCTCTTTTGTAAACAGTTTAGCACCATCAGCTAAAATCTGTAACAGTCCAAATGGACCTACATGCATAGGTCCTGGTCGTCTTTGCATAAATGCAAGTACTTTTCTTTCTATATATGTTGTAAACCCTGCTAGTGCTGAGAACACTGATAAGATTACTACAACTTTAATTATTGTTTCTATAAGATAGCTATCCATATTTTACACCTTCTTTATATTTGCTACATTAAATCTATATCCATCAAATAGACTACAAGTAGGTACATTTTTCTCAAATGTACTTACATAAGCTATATTTCCTGATATATGTTTATCTAAGACTACTGGTAATTTAATTGTTTGTCCATTTGCACTAATCTCAACCTCATCACCTTCAGATAACTCTAAAGATTCTAATTGACTTTCCGATGCATAATATGCTGTTTTATGCTCCAGTAATCTTGATTTGGCAGTAAACTCATTAAATTGATCAATAGGGTTTGCCTTGTAGATAAGTGTACCTTCAAGTTTAGATTTAGATTCATTAATTTGTGCTACATCATCAGATACATCTACTGCATTCGATGAAAGTACATATCCTCTATATTCTTTTTGATCATTTCCAAAGTGATTATCTAAATCATCAAATTTAATTGATTGATACCCTTTTGAAGTTGGTAACCCTTCTGTATAATCAATTGTATACTGATTCTCTAATCCAAGTGCATTAGCAATATCATTTAATGTATAACCATTATATTTCATCGCAGCATTTGTAGGAACAACTCTTTTATTAGCATTTGTAAATGTACCCTCTTGCTGATTTAATGCAGGCATATCTAAATCACCATCACCAAGTGCAGAGATTTCGAAATTGGCTTTCTTATTGTATCCAACTACATTTGATCCAACTTCGCTATCAAGCTCACAAATTAAACTTACACCTAATGTATTTGTTCTAGTTGGAATGATTGTTACACTAAATGATGTGTATCTATCAATTAAACCACAAAGTTTCGCAAGATTAACACTATTTGGATTTTCAATTAAATCCTCACCTACTACTAATGCGTATGTGTCTTTTTTAGCAAGCATATCTTCAATTGTTTCTAAAAGAGCCTCATTAGAACCCATCATATCTAGCAGTTTTGTATAAACATACTCTAGCTCTTTAGATACTTTTTTAGGTACCATCTTAGATACTTCTTTTTCTTCTCCAGTCTCTTCATCTTTTACTAATTCTGTAACTTTTTCTTTAATAGTCTCTTGAACTGTTTTTGTTCTAGTTTCTCTTAAAGATTCTAAGTAAGAAGATATATCAGCTGGTAAATCTTTTCCAAATTGATCAAGTATAAAATATAATACAGCTTCTTCAGATAATGGTAATGTTTCAATAGTTTCTATTGTTTTACCTTTTTTACCAAATTGCTCTACTACTGGATCAGCTACTGGGTGAAAGTATAATCCAGCACCCTTATTTAATGTTAATGCATTATTAAATGCATATCTTACATTTGGTGCATCATTTTTAAGCATAGAACCTACACTAATAATAAAGTTAGCATCATGTATATCATTAATACTTCCACTATAAAGTGAACTACCAGATGTTGTAGAATAATGCTTCAGGAAGTTTTGGAATCTTAATGCATCATTATTAACTAATTTAACACCTAACTTCTCTTTCATCTTTTGAAGTATCAATGCTTCTTCATTTGTAATATATGAACCAAATTTAATTGTATCTGCATTTTTTAATGCTTCAACAGCTTTTTGGAATGCTTGCTCATCTTTTGATTCAACCTTATTTTCAAAGTCATATCCAAATCTTGCAGCTCCACTTAAAGATGAATAATGTGATTCATTTGTCACTCTATAAATCTTCTTTTCTTGTGAATTATCAATACAATCATGTTTTAACTCATAATACATATGTGAACAATCAGAACTATGAGGATTTGCAGCTGGAACTTTAGTTAATTCCCATGCATTTGATTTATATTGGAAGTCTGAACTTGCCATAGCTCCAACTGGGCATACTGCAATACACTCACCACAATCTGTACATTTATCTTCATCAAATCCTATTAAAGACTTATTTAGTTTATTCCACATTGCATAAGCATCTTTAGGCATAGTATCTTTAAATGACTTATCTAATGCATCAGCACCTCTTTTCACTGTACTTAATGCATTAGATCCAATCATATCTTTACAAATAGTTACACATTTTTCACAAACTATACATAAACCTGGGTCATATTTCATAACTCCCCAGTTTTGAGCAGGTCTTGATACATCTCTTACTGCATAATCTTGCTTATGTAAGTTCATATATTTAGTATAATCTTGAAGTTCACATTCACCTGATTTATCACATACTCCACATTGAAGAGGATGATTTACATCATAAACCTCCATAATTGCTTCACGTTCTTTTTCAATATTATCAGTTGTAGTCTCAACTACCATTCCATCTTTAACTTTAGCATTACATGAATATACTTGCTTCCCATCTGCTTCAACTAGACATACTCTACAGGCAAGTGTAGGGCTACATCTCGTTGTATAACATAGTGCAGGAACAAAAATATCATTTGCACGAGCTACATTAAGGATAAATTCACCATCTTTTGCTTGACACTGCTTACCATCAATTGTTACATTAATTAATTCTGCCATTATGCATCCACCTTTTCAATTTTAACTTGTTTAAATCTATATTTTAAGGATATCGAATCAGCACTTAATCCATTGTCAAATGTTGGATATAGCGCAATTGTACCTTTTATTGTGGTATCAATTTTAAACATTCTTGTTGTTGTGTTTCCATCACAAGTTATATTTACTAAATCTCCTGCTTGAATCTTTGCTGCTTGCGCAAATGATGCACTACCTCTAAGGTGTGTATCTGCTTTCAGCCAAGGTGATCTTGCTGTAGATTTATTAAACTGATGCAATGGTTCACATCTATATATAACTGTGCCATTATAAGCTTTAATCTCTTCTATTTCATCTACTGTATTATCTAAAGCAACATTCTGATTCTCTAAAAAATATCCTCTTTTATCGATACCATGATTTGTAAAACCATTATCTAAATCATCAAATACTTTTTTATTAAATCCAGCATCAACTGGTAATTTTGATGTATAGTTAATTGTATATTCATTATTTTCATTAAGTACTGCATTAGCAATATCATTTAAACAATAACCATCAAAACCTAAGGCAACATTTGAATTGATTAGTTGTTTATCCACACTAACAAATGTACCCTCTTGCTGATTTAGTGCTGGCATATCCAAATCACCATTACCATCGTTACTCATGATAAAGTCTGCAGCTTCGTTATATCCAACTGTTTTACCATCATATTGTTCATCTAAATCACAAATTAGGTTTACACCAAGCGTATTTGTTTGTGATGGTACAATAACAACTTTGAAGTCAGTATATTTATCTATAAATCCTACTAATTTACCCATATTTTTTGATCGAGAATGACCAAATAAATCTGTACCTATTATTAAAGTTTTATTTTGTTTTTTAATAAGCTTTTTATTTATTGCTTCAAGCTCTTCTTCACCAACGCTTGATTCGCCACTTAAGTATCCAATATCCAAATCTTCAATGAATGATTTTAATTCTTTATTACTAGTGTCTTTAATTAAATATGAACATAGCATAGCTAAAACTGCTTCTTCACTTCCTGCTTCATATTTAATAAATTGAGTATATTTAGTCTTTAATGCATCATCATCCATTGGGTGCATATATATAAATTGAGCTCTTTGCTTCTTAGTCGCTATATTTATATTGTATTTTATACCTGGATTATCTCTACTAATTCTAGATCCAAGCATAATAATTGCATCAGATGCTTTAATATCCTTAGAGTCTGCACTGTAAAGTTTGTTGCCAACTATACTTGAATATCCATTCATAAACTGACCATAATTATATGCATCTTCATTAATTAATTTAACACCAAGCTCATTTTTAAGCTTCTGAAGAATAAATGCTTCTTCATTTGTAATATATGAATTGAATTTAATTGCATTAGTAGATTTAATAGCTTCAACTGCATTATCAAATGCCACTTGATCTTTACCACTATTTTTGTTTTCAAAATTAAATCCAAATCTTCCAGCACCACATAAAGATGAGAATTCAAAATCATTTTTTACTCTCATAATTTGTGTATTTTGTTCAAATGCACCATCTCTAATAGTTTTTACATCATAAGTTAATGAACAACCACTACTACAATGCGCACATGATGAAGGTATTTGTGTTGATTCCCATGCATTAGCACTATATTTATAGTCTGTAGAAGCAAGCGCTCCCACAGGACATACTGATATACAATCACCACATTGTTCGCATCTACTCATCTTAATATCAATTGTAGATTTATAACCACCAGGCTTTATATAAAGTGCAGCTGTTCCTATTATTTCATTACAAGTATGAACACATTTTTCACACATTATACATAAAGAAGGGTCGTAGCTTAGCACACCCCATTTTTTTTGTTTTCTTGGCATATCTTTTGTTGTAAACTCTTGTGAATCAACTTTAAATTCAATATTCTTATCTTGAAGATCACATTCGCCTGATTTATCACACACTCCACATTGCAATGGATGGTTTACATCATATAGTTTCATAATGTTTTGTCTATGTCTAAATAGCTCATCATTATGTGTTGTAATTACTGCACCATCTACGGCTTTTTCTTGACAAGATAAAATTTCCCCATCTACACCTTCAACATCAACTACACACATTCTACAGCTTGCAATTGGTGCTACTTTTGTAAGATAACACATTGTTGGTATATAAATATCATTTTCTCTAGCAATCTCTAGGATTGTCTGACCGTAAATACCACTACATGATTTACCATCAATAGTAACATTTACCACTTTTCCTCTATGTATTATTCGTTCACTCATACTGACACCATCCCAATATAATAACATCTCATACATCTTTCAGCTTCAGCTTGAGCTTCAGCAGCTGTAAATCCAAGATTAACTTCCATATTGTTGTCTTTTCGTACTTCAGTAGCAAGTTTTTCACTATGCTCTCTTGGTAGTCCAGGCATCCAGCCAGTAATTTTCTCTTTTTTATTATAAACTTTTAGTCTATTAAAATGATCTTCCATAATCTCATCATCTGTTAGTGTACAAACTCCACCATTATAGATATATCTAGATATAACTGATGCAGCTCTTTTTGCTTGGCCAGTTGCATTTACAATAGTCATAGGACCATATTCACAATCACCTGCTGCAAAAAGACCAGCTCTCGAAGTCATGTAATCCTTACCATTAGTCATAATAGAGCTCCATGACGTCATCTCAATATTCCACTCTTCTGGTAATATTTGTAAATCAAGTGATTGAGATACTGCTGGAATTAGATAATCACAATCTATTTCCATATCACCACCCTCAATCTTAACAAGTTCTGCTCTACCGCCATTTGGGTCTGGAACTAGTTCAAAAGTATTGACCTTAAGTTTTGTAATATTACTACCATCATCATATATCTCTTCAATAGCAGAATGGAATATAAATTCAACACCTTCTTCTACAGCTTCTGTATATTCTTCTAGTGTTGTATTTCTAATAATAGTTTTTTCATCTCTTCTATAAAGCATAATAACTTTTTTAGCACCTTCTCTAATTGAACATCTTACAACATCCATAGAAGTAAATCCACCACCAACACAAACAACTGTTTTATCTTTTAATTCATTTGAAGCAGGTGATCCAATATCATACTTATGCCATAGATTAACTTTATCAAGCATCTCTATAGCACCCCAATAACCACCCATGCTTGTATTTTCATTCGCAGCTCTTACTTTTTTAGAAAGTCTAGCTCCAAACCCTAATAGTGTAGCATCAAATTCTTCTTCAATCTCTTTTAGTCTATTAGCTGTTACTCTATGATTTGTAATAACTTCAACTGTTTCTAACTCAGTCACTAACTGAATATCTTTATTGTATTTTTCAATAGGCATTCTATATTGAGGAACACCTACTGCAACCTCACCACCAAGCACAGGTAACTCTTCAAATATAGTAACAGAGATTCCCTCAAGTCCTAGATAGTATGCAGCTGTTAATCCTGCAGGACCTGCACCTATAATAGCAACTCTTTTCCCATCATTTCTTGGTTTTTTTGGTTTAACTGGATGGAACCATTCTTGCTCATGATCAGTTTCCCAATCAGCACCAATTCTTTTTAATTCCATAATTGATATTGGTTCATCTAAATTAGCTCTTCTACATGCATCTTCACAAGGATGAGGACAAACTCTACCACATGTATGTGCTAATGGCATAGTTTGTCTTGTTGATACTAGTGATTCCTCAAAGTTTAAATCACGTACGCCCTCAATATACCCAGGGATATCCACATGTGATGGACACATATCTGTACATGGTGCTGTTACATTAGCAATATATTTACTATCATCTATACCATACCATTTAGATTTTTGCTTTTTATTAATGCACTCTAAGAAATCATATTCAAAATATTCAATCATCTGTAATAATGGCACAGGGACAGTCTTACCTATTTCACACTTACTAGTAACTGTCATTGTCGAAGCAATCTCTTTAAGATGATCTAGATCAGATAATTCACCTTCACCACGACCAATTTTATCAAGTACATCATATAGTATTCTACCACCCCATCTACCAGGTGCACATCTACCACATGCTTCACTATATTCTTGATATTGCCTAGCATAATTTACAGCAAGTTGGACTACATCTACATTTTCATTAAAAAGTGCAAATCCATCCCAACCTACGAATGCATTTGTTTCATTACTAGAGTCATATGACACTGGTAATTTATGAGAAGATTCAGCCCATTCATCTTGGTTCACACCTCGATTATCTACAACCTCATCTTGCCATACTGAAAAATAAATTTTTGACATCTATCTTACTCTTCTTCCGCTTCTTCAACTACAACCACTTCTGGTTTAGTTTTTTTAATCACTACAGTCCAATCAACTTCATTAAATTTTAATGAATTCATTAAGGTATATTGATTCTCTTTAGCTAAATCTGCTACTTTTTGAACTGGTGCAAAATCACCTATTTCAAATAAAAATATTGCATTTTCATCTTCTTTAATATCTGATGCAATAAGCTCTAACATTCTGTCATAGAAATTGTCTTTTAATGGTCTTAAGTCATATCTTTTCATTATCTATCAATCTCCCCAAATACAATATTTAAGTTACCAATGATTGTAACTACATCTGCTAATTGATGACCAGGTAAAATATCTTGAAGTATACCTGTATGCCAGAAACTTGGTGCTCTTAGTTTTAATTTATATGGATATGGAGATCCATCAGAATTAATATAGAAACCTAACTCACCTTTTGGTGATTCAGTTGCAACATATACTTCACCTACAGGTGGTCTCATTCCTTGAGTTACAAGTACAAAGTGTTGCATTAAAGAATAATTCTGAGTCATCATCTCTTCTTTTGTACAAGATATATATTGTGGAGAGTGAGCCATAAGCTGAGTATCACTATCATTATACATAGGCACTAACTGCTTAAGAATTTTCATAGATTCTCTCATCTCAGCCATATGACAAAGATATCTACCATATGAATCACACTTATCAGAAGTTGGTATATCAAAGTCTAATTCTGGATAAAGACCATATGGCATCTCTTTTCTAAGATCCCATTTAATTCCACTAGCTCTTAATGATGGTCCAGTTAGACCCCATTGTCTAGCCATTTCAGGTGAAATAATACCAACATTTTCTAGTCTCATCTTCCAGATTCTATTCTGATTCAATAATCCTTCGTATACTTCTAGTTGCTCTGTTAGTGTAACTATGAATTTTTCTAGATTGTAAATCCAATCATCTGGAAGATCTAAAGGAACTCCTCCAATTCTAACTGCACTATGAGTAAGTCTTGCACCACAATAGTCTTCCATAAGATCCATTGCAAATTCTCTTTCTCTAAACGCATATAAGAATACAGACATTGCTCCTACATCTAGAGCATGTGTTGCTAACCAGAATAAGTGAGAGATAATTCTATTAAGCTCAAGTAGCATTGTTCTAATCACTTCTGCTCTTCTTGGTGCTTCAACTCCAATTAGTTTTTCAACAGCTAGTGCATAACCGTAGTTATTAGATGTTGCTGCTATATAGTCCATTCTATCTGTTGTTGGCAAGAACTCATTATAAATCATATTCTCACCCATTTTTTCCATACCTCTATGAAGGTATCCTACATCTGGATGAGCTTTTGTAATCTCTTCACCTTGTAGCTCTAAGATCAGTCTTAACTGTCCGTGAGCAGATGGATGCTGAGGACCAAAGTTAACAACCATAGTATTATCGTCTCTATCAAAAGAGATATTTTCAAAAAACGGTTTTAATCTATTTATTTGTTGCATATTTATTTTCTCTCTTTTAATTGTTTTGTTTCAATCTCATCAAAAGGTGTAACTAGTGTTTTACCAAATAGTTTCACTCCGCCTTCTTCTTGGTATCTAATTGGAGTATCTGGCTCATTACCATTTGTAATATCAGTACCTTTTGGAACCTCATGACCAAGCCTAGCAAATCGTTGGGTATCATATCTATCTACCTGAGCAGCATCTCTTAATTCTGGTCCAATTACATCTCGAGCTTCTTTACCAAATATTTTATCAACTTCGTACCATTGCGCAGCCTCATCTCCAATTAATGGATAAGTCTTTAACAATGGATGTCCTTGCCAATCATCAGGCATAAGAAGTCTTTTCATATATGGATGATTTTTAACAGTTACTCCATACATATCAAACATCTCTCGCTCTGACCAATCTGCCATTCTAAATAAAGGTTCAACTGATGCTATAGCATCATCTTTGGCTACAAAACACTTAACTCTTAATCTTTTATGCTTACTCATTGATAACATCTCATAGAAGATTTCAAACCCACCTTGAGTAGCAATATAATCAATAGCACTTAGCTCCATCATATAATTATAAGCTCTAATCTCTTTTAGATGCTTAATCGCAGATACATTATCTTCTTTATTTATATATATTACTAAATGTCCAGCTTGAATATATGCATCTTTTACTTCTACTACATTTGATAAACTAGAAAGATCTGATGCAAATGTTGAATCATTTGATACAGGCTCTTTAGCTAAAGTAGGTGCAACATAGAATCTATCTGTATGATATGATTTTTTTTGAATATCATTCTTTGGAGTATATTGTCTCATTATACTAACCTTTTTGCTTTTTGTCTCATAGAAGCAGGATTTCTTCTAATCTTTTGTTGAAGTTGCATAAGTGCATATTGAAGTGTTTCAGGTCGTGGGGCACAACCTGGTAAATAGATATCAACAGGGATAATTCTATCAACACCTTGTACTGTTGCATATGTGTTGAACATACCACCAGTATTTGCACATGATCCCATAGATATTACCCATTTTGGATCTGGCATTTGATCATATAATCTTCTCATAAATTCAGCATGCTTTTTAGTTAAAGTACCAGCTACAATAATAACATCTGATTGTCGTGGACTTGCTCTAAATATAGTACCAAATCTATCGAAGTCATATCTTGACGCACCAGATGCCATCATCTCAATAGCACAACATGCCAAACCATAAGTCATTGGCCAAAGTGAGTTACTCCGTCCAAAGTTAACAATTTTATCAACTGTAGTTAGAACAATCGGTGCTCCACCATCTTGTAAATAATTTACTTTATGCTGTGCCATTCTAGGGCTCCTTTTTTCCATGCATAGATAAATCCTATTGCAAGTAATAATATAAATAAAATCATCTCAACGAAACCAAACCAACCTAATACTTTAAAGTCAATTGCCCATGGAAACATAAATACAATTTCTACATCAAACAATATAAATAATAAAGCCATTAAATAAAATTGCGCCGAAATACTATTAGGTTGTTTTGTAACCTCAGGCCCACACTCGTAGATAGTACACTTAAGTTTTTCTGTATCTAACCTTGCTAGCTTTCTACTAACAAATCTTGAAAGTGCAGTTGTCCCAGTAAATGCAACAAAAGTCACTACAAACATCACAAACACACCAAAATATGGATGCGCTACAGCTGTTTCTGTCATTTTTTCCCCTTATTTAAAACTACGATATATCGCAGTTTATAGATGATAATTGACCAATATTATCTTATTATAAGTAAATGTAAACTTATTTGCTATCTAAAGAAACTTAAAAGTAACACTAAGGTAGCATTTTTGTAACAATATATGGCACCTCTAGAATTTTAGTAAAGTACTATGATTGTAATGAATATAATTTTTTTATCTCTTGATCCCAAATTGTATCATCAATAGTTTCAAGCACAAGTGGAATATCATCCATTCTGCTATCATTCATAATATATTCAAATGCATCCCAGCCTATTTCACCCATTCCTAAAGAATGATGCCTGTCAACACGGCTACCAAGTTCTGGTTTAGAATCATTAATATGCATACCCATTAAATATTCACGACCAACAACTTTATCGAACTCATTCCATGTTTTATCATAAGCATCTCTTGTACGTATATCATAACCAGCAGTAAACATATGGCACGTATCAATACATACACCAATACGACTCTTATCTTCAACTTTTTCAATAATATGAGCTAAGTGTTCAAATTTATACCCGAGGTTTGTCCCTTGCCCTGCAGTATTTTCAATAACAGCTTTTACATTTTTTGTTTTATCTAAAGCTATATTAATCGATTCAGCTATTAAATCTAGACATTCTAATTCGGCTGTATAAATTAAATCATCTCTATTTTCAACTTTTTTACCATACTTTACAAGGTGGCTACCTGGATGAAAATTAAGTCTATCTAAGCCTAAGATATCACATCTTCCAAGTTCATCTATAAATGCATTCCTACTCTTTTCTAATTTTTCTTGTTCAGGATGACCTAAATTGATTAAATAACTATCGTGTGGCAATATATGCTTTGGTAAAACACCACTCTCCTCTAGATTTTTAAACCATGCATCTAATGTTTTGGTATCAAATGGCTTTGCTTCCCATCTTTTTTGATTTTTTGTAAATAATGCAAATGCTTTTGCGCCTATACTCATCGCATTTAAAGGTGCATTCTCAACACCACCACTCATACTTACATGTGCCCCAACAAATTTAGTCATATTTTAATCCTTCTTTATCTTTATAAAAATTTTATTTTTTCTATCTTTAAAATTTACATTGTCTTGTGAAAATAATTTATATAAAAAATCATCTTTATATTCGTGTGAACTTGAGATATATTGTTCATTAAAGTCTTTACTATTCATACAACGTAAGCTATCTTTACAAATTTCATCTTTATATATTTTCAAATCAAGTGCCACTATACCCACACTAAATATTTGTAAATGTATATAATTATCATATTTAGTCACAAAGCCTTTATCATAAAACTTCATATTAGCAGTCTTAAAAATAATTGTAGCACCTTGAGAGGCTATTGGCTGCTTATATGTACATCCTGTGATGAATATTGTAAAGATTATAGAAAATATTATTTTTTGTATCATTAATGTATAATAGCAAATTAAGATTAAAAATTTATGGGGGTTTGCTTGTTAGTTCATATTTGTTGTGCTGTAGATAGTCACTTTTTTCTACAACAACTACAAAAAGATTTTCCAGAAGAAAAGATTGAATGCTTTTTCTATGATCCAAATATTCATCCACTTAGTGAATATCAATTAAGATTATTAGATGTTCAATACAGTTGTGAAAAGCTTGGAATAAAACTTTATGAAGGTCCATATGACCTAGATAGATGGTTAACTAAAGTTAAAGGCTTAGAGCAAGAACCTGAAAAAGGTGATAGATGTACAGTATGCTTTGATACCAGACTAGAAACAACTATACAAAAAGCGAAAGAATTAGGACATCAAAGCTTTACAACTACACTGCTAATTAGTCCAAAAAAATCTCAAGACAAACTGCAAACTATAGGAGATAGATTATCTTGTGAACATCAAATAGAATTTGTATTTAAAGACTATAGATCTGGGCAAGGCATGCATCTTCAAGCAGCGCAAGTAAAAGAAAATTCTCTATATAGACAAAACTATTGTGGATGTATATTTGGGTTAAATATGCAAAGAGAGTCACAAAATAAATTATGTGATGAACTAATGAGCCCTATTGGTCAACAGATTTTACCAGAATCGATTGAAAGCAGACTTGATATTTATAAACAAAGAGATGAATTTGAATCAAAAAACATAAGCTATAAAATCATTAAACAAAGATTTTTAAACTATAGATTATTAAGTGCAAAGATAGAGATATCCAAACAAACTATCCCATCATATTTTTTAGCATACTCAACACTTAAAAACTCAAAAACAAATGGAAAAATAGAATATACAAAAGATGGAATCAACTATCTTAATAAAGATGAAATCAAAATAATCACTATTGCTCAATTTAATAAACTAACTAGTAGTAAGTATAAAAATACTATAGAATTAATATTTAAACCATTATGCTTTGATGATGAACTAAAATTAAGATCATTAATCACCAAAGATAGTTATGATTTATCGACTATTATTGTTATAGATAAGCTAATAGATGGAAAAATTGAAATAGTATGTAAGTCAAAAATATTTGAGGATGAAAAGGATGTCATTATATGAAGCTACTTGTATGCGCACTTGAAAGTTCATCAAACTTACATTTAAAAGAACTTTTAAAATATCTCCCAAAAGATACTGAACTTATAGGTATTTTTGATAAATCACTTGGAAATCCAAACTATGATACAAGTGAGTTAGCAGTAATGGGATTTGTAGACGCAATTAAAAGGTTGCCATTTTTTCTAAAACTAAATAATGAAATGCTTACCTTAAGTGAAAAAGCTGACAAAGTTTTACTTATGGATTCATCTGGCTTCAATCTTCCACTTGCACAAAAAATAAAGAAAAAACATCCAAACAAAGAGATAATATATTATATATTGCCTCAAGCTTGGGCTTGGAAGAAAAAAAGAATTCCAAAAATTGAAAAAGCATGCGACAAACTACTTTCAATAATACCATTTGAAAAAGATTTTTATACAAATAAAGAAAAAATTCAATATGTAGGTCATCCTTTAATAGATGAAATAAATATATTTAAAGAGTCTATATCAAATAATAATAAAGTTGCTTTTATGCCAGGTAGCAGAAGTGGTGAAATTAAAAAACTAATGCCTATATTTTCAAAAGTGGCTAGCAATGTAAACAAAGAAGCTATTTTAATAATTCCTCCTCACTTTGATGATGAATATATATCGAATACATATGGTGACATATCACAATTTACAATCTCAAAAAATACTCATAAAACACTTCAAGAAGTTGATTTTGCTTTTATATGCAGTGGTACTGCTACGCTTGAGGCAGCACTTATTGGTACACCATTTGTATTAAGCTATATTGCAAAACCATTTGATTATTTTATAGCAAAAAATTTAGTTAAGATTAAATATATCGGTCTTGCAAATATATTCTTCGACAAGATGGGCTTAGAACCTTTACACAAAGAATTTGTACAAGAAGATGTAACAGTAAATAATCTTTTGGACGAGTATAACAATATTGATCAACAAAAGTTTTTAGAAAATTCAAAACTATTGCGAAATTACCTACAACATGGGAGCTCTAGGAATGCTGCCAAACTTATTATAAATTAAATAAAATCATAATTTAATCAAAAAATAGATAAAATCTACTAAAATAATAAATGAGGATTTTAAAATGTTAGATGTAGTAGAAATTCAAAAAATACTTCCACATAGGTACCCTTTCTTGCTTGTTGATAAAGTGACTAGCATGACAGAAGGTGAAGAAATTATCGCATATAAAAATGTATCAATTAGTGAACCTGTATTTCAAGGACATTTCCCAGGTCATCCAATCTATCCAGGGGTAATGATACTTGAAGGTATGGCACAAGCTGGTGGTATACTTGCATTAAAAAGTGCAGGTCTTTCAGAAGAAGAGATTCAACAAAAAGTAATATATTTCATGAGTATAGATGGTGCAAAATTTAGAACACCAGTTAAACCAGGTGATAAGTTAGAATATAGAATTACAGTGAAAAAACTTCGAAAAAATCTAATTGTATTAGATGGTAAAGCTTATATAGATGATGAGCTTGCTAGTGAAGCAGAGCTTAAAGCAATGGTTGTAGATAAATAAATGGCCACAATTCATCCAACAGCCATAGTTGAAGATGGAGCACAACTAGCTACTGATGTATTTATTGGAGCATTTTGTATTATTGGGCCACAAGTAACTATTGGAAGTGGTACAGTAGTTCAAAGCCATTGTGTTATTACTGGTAAAACAACTATAGGTAAAAACAATAGAATTTTTCCACATTCTGTTTTAGGTACTATACCTCAAGATCTTAAGTTTGATGGGGAAGAAACTGAACTTATTATTGGTGATACAAATACTATTAGAGAACATACTTTAATTAATACAGGTACTGCTGGTGGTGGTTACAAAACTATACTTGGTAATGGTAGTTTAATCATGGGTCATGTACATATTGGTCATGATTGTATTTTGGAAGATAATATTGTTGTAGCAAATTCTTGTGCAATTGCAGGACATGCTGAAATTTCAAGTAACTGTGTAATTGGTGGAATGAGTGCTATTCATCAGTTTAGTAAAATAGGTGAATATGCAATGGTTGGTGGAGGATCTATTGTAGTTCAAGATATCCCTCCATATTGTATTTGTGAAGGGAACCGTGCAGTTTTAAGAAGCCTAAATATTAATGGACTAAGAAGACATTTTGAAAGGTCTGATATAGATGCAATAAAAAAAGCATATAAAGCTATATTTGACTCAGGAAATCCAATAGCTCAATCATCTGAAGAGCTATTAAAAATAAATAAAAATAAATTTGTGAAAAATCTAGCACAATTTGTACTAGATACAAAAAGAGGAATACCATTTGAGCGAAAATAAATTAATCTGTGATTTTTGTGGAGTAGAAGATAATATAGAGAATCCTGTAATATCTGGAGATAATGCTACAATATGTAAATCATGTGCAAAATCTGCATATGATATTATTTCTGGGCACCAAACGCAAGAAAACATAGAGTTAGAAACAACAGAGACTAAGACTCAACAACTATTTTCACCAAAAGAACTAAAAACAATTCTTGATCAATATATTGTAGGACAAGATGAGGCAAAAAAAGTTTTAAGTGTAGCAGTGTATAATCACTACAAAAGAATTTTTAAACATATTGAAGATGATGAAACTGTATTAGCAAAATCAAATGTACTTTTAATAGGACCTACAGGAAGCGGTAAAACACTACTTGCTCAAACTATTGCAAAACATCTTGATGTTCCTTTAGCCATTGCAGATGCTACGAGTTTAACTGAAGCTGGTTATGTTGGTGATGATGTTGAAAATGTAATTACAAGATTATTGCAAGCAGCCGATGGTGATGTAGATAAAGCTCAGCAAGGTATTATCTTTATAGATGAGATTGATAAGGTTGCTCGTATGGGAGAAAATAGATCAATCACTAGAGATGTATCTGGAGAAGGTGTTCAGCAAGCTATGCTTAAAATCATAGAAGGAAGCAGTGTAAACGTTCCACCAAAAGGTGGAAGAAAACATCCAGGACAGGAGGCTATTTCTGTTGATACTACAAATATATTATTTATTTGTGGTGGTGCATTTGATGGAATGGAAGATATTATTGCTAAAAGACAAGGTGGTAATGTACTTGGGTTCAATCAAATAAAAGTGACAAAAAAAGATGAAGAAAATATTCTATCACTAGTAGAACCAGATGATTTAACTAAATATGGACTTATTCCAGAGTTAATTGGTAGATTACATATGATAGCAACTTTAAAAGAGATCACAGAAGATGATATGGTACATATTCTAACTCAACCAAAAAATGCACTAACTAAGCAATATCAAAAACTATTTAAAATGGATGATGTAGAGTTAGAATTTGATACAGATGCACTAAAAGAGATAGCTAGAAAAGCAATCAAGAGAAAAACAGGGGCAAGAGGATTAAGATCTATACTAGAGGAAGTTATGCTTGATATTATGTTTGAGCTACCTGACTTAAATGGTCAAACAATCAAAATTACTAAAGATATAGTAGCAAAAGACACTAGCAAAGACAAAAAGCAAATAGCTTAAAGGAAAAATAATGTTTTTAGATAAATTTATAGGTATGTTTTCAAATGATATGGCAATCGATTTAGGGACAGCTAATACATTAGTATCAACAAGAGGAAAAGGTATCATAATCAATGAACCTTCAGTAGTAGCTATTCAACATAGTAGAAGTGGTAGTGATAAAATACTTGCAGTTGGTAATGAAGCAAAAAATATGATTGGTAAGACACCTATGAATATAGAAGCTGTTAGACCAATGAGAGATGGTGTTATTGCAGACTTTGAGATGACAGAAAGAATGATTAGATACTTCATTGAAAAGGCTCATAATAGAAAAACTTTTTTAAGACCTAGAATTATTATATGTATACCTCATGGTATTACTCAAGTTGAAAGAAAAGCTGTAAAAGAATCTGCTATTAGTGCAGGTGCAAGAGAAGTATTCTTAGTAGAAGAGCCAATGGCAGCTGCTATTGGAGCTGGAATTCCTGTGGATGAACCAGAAGGTTATGTAGTAGTTGATATAGGTGGTGGTACTACAGAAATAGGAGTTACATCATTAGGTGGACTTGTATTAAGTAAATCTGTAAAAGTTGCTGGTGATAGATTTGATAGAGCAATTATAGACTATGTAAGACAAAACTCTAATTTATATATTGGAGAGAGAACAGCTGAAACTATTAAACTTACTATTGGTACTGCTATTTCATCTAAAAACCCAAAAACAATGACTGTAAAAGGTAGAGATGCATCTGGTTTACTTTCTACTATTGAAATCACATCAAATGATATTCAAGAAGCACTAAAAGAACCTCTAAAAGAGATAGCAACTGCAGTTAGAAATGTACTAGAAGAGATGCCACCTGATTTAGCAGGTGATGTTGTAGATAATGGTATTGTCCTAACAGGTGGTGGAGCACTAATAGATGGATTAGCTGCATATCTTCATGATCTAGTAAAATTACCAGTTAAGGTTGCAGATGAACCATTACTTGCCGTTGCATATGGAACGGCAAATGTATTAGATGATGAAAGGCTATTAAAACTTATTTCTAATGCCTAAGAAAACTTTCCTTCTATTTTTTATAATTCTATTTTCAGTATCATATATATTTGATATTCAAAAAGATATAAAAAATAGAATTCTGGATATTAATTACAATATTCAGATTTACTATACGCAAAAATTAATTGCCTTCGAAAAAATATACACACAACATTTTGATCAAGCTAAAAGAATAGAAAAACTCCAAAAGCAGATTTTAGTATCAAAAATGAACTCCGTACCATTGACTAAACTAGAAAATGAATTAAAGAATCTAAATAATTTTAATGATACTATAATCAATAAGAACAATATAAAAACAACAAGGGTACTTTATCTTAAAAATATATCTGATTATACACAAGTTTGGATTGATCTTAATAAATCATCCAATGAAGTAGAAGGCCTAATATCAAATGATACCGTAGCTGGTATTGTAAAACTGGAAAATGGAAAACCACTAGCATTACTAAATCAAAATATAAACTGCAACTATGGGGTATTTATTGGCAACAGTAGAGCACCAGGAATAACACATGGGATAATTAATAGCCCAAATATAGTTGTAAAATATATACCAATATGGCACGATATACATATTGGAGATGAAGTGATTACAAATGGGCTGGATAATATATTTTTTGAGGGATTAAAAGTTGGTCGAGTCATAGAGATAAACCAAAAGAGAAACCATCAAGAAGCGATTGTTATCCCTTATAGTGGTGCATCTATACAAAAATATTACTATATACACACCACCAAATCAATTACCCCTTAATACCATCAGCTCTAGGTGTTAACAAAAAGCCATAGAATACTTTCATATACAATGCAAATGGTATTGCCCATGTTATAGCTGACAATAGATAAAGTTCTTGTGAATAAGTTTCGAAAAATGGTATTAAAGATCTCATTAAAGTTGCAATTACAATTAAAATTATCATAAGATGTGTATATATATTTACCGTTAGATGTCTTCCTGTATGAATCCAACCTACAATCATCATAATAACTATATAAGCCAATCCTAATCCACCACTTGTAATAAAGTGTCTAAAATGATTAAGACCATTTATATCATTATTTAAAATATCCCAACCCATTAGTGCATATCCAAGACTAAGCATCACGGGAATAAGTGCAAGATAAATTACAAATCCTAAATTCAGAATAAATTTATTTTGCAATTTATAATCTGCTGTCACAGCTAGTATTGAAGCTCCTGTAGCTAATCCTAGCCATCCTAATGCTGTATTTGTTGGGTATAAGAATTCTACAGTAGTAAAAACCGATACACAAAATACTGCTAAGTTTGTCAATGGTGGTCGTGAAATATAAATATCATCAATACCCTTATCTTCCATGAGTTCATTAACAGCTTCCATATTTACTCTTCTTAAAGCTAATAACACTAATACGATAATAGCTCCTAGTGCTACTTTTAAAATACTCATGACATCTGTTGAGGCATATCCCAATTGTGAGGCAAAAAACCAAACTTCAATTGCTAAAATTGTTACTAGCGCATACCCTAAACTTGCATGTCTTTGTAATGGATCCAATACAACATCTTTTGCAAACCATATAAGCCAAATCATCATAGATACATTTAAAATAGCAGTTAACCAAACACCTGTAATGTCAATAGTCCAAAATGAAATACGACCTAATATCCATAAAATCATAATAAACTTTAATTTTTTACCTACAAATGGAACCATTCCAGGAAAAAGTTCAGGCAAACCTGTAGTTAAAAATGCCATCACACCAGCTGTTAAAATCCCAAACAACATCTCATAAATATGCCATGTAAGCATATCATTCATAAAAGGAATTGAAACTACCCCACTCCATACCAATCCCCATAAAATCATAGAGATTAGCATATATGGTGCTAGCATTAAAAATATAGGTCTAAATCCATAAGCTAAATATGGTGGTATATTTTTCTCATCTGGATAATAAGCATAATGGTTTGTTGCGTGTAATTTCTGTTCTTGTTCATTTTGTTTATTTGACATTATTTTAACTCCAATGAATTTAATTCGAAAGTATTTATTATTACTTCATCTTGAAGTATTTTTGCAGTTTCTACATAGACAAATTTATCATCTCTTTTTTCTTGAGGTAAATCATAATCAAACTCTTTAACTATATGTCCTGGATCTGCTTCAAGTAAAAGAATCTTATCGCTTAATCTAATCGCTTCCATAATATCATGTGTAATAAATAATATACTCAAATTTTTATCTTTTACCATCTCAATTAGATGCGTTTGTAGCTCTTTTTTCAGTCCAATATCAAGTGCTGAAAATGGTTCATCTAAAAATAATAATGATGGATTAACAACCAATGCTCTGGCAAAACTTACTCTCTGTTTCATTCCACCACTTAAGTCTTTTGGGAATTTATCAAAATCTTCATCTTCTAGTCCAAATTTAAGAGCAATCTCTCTTGATTTCTGATCAGCTAGATTTTTCTTCCAACCTTTTGCAATTAAACCTATTGAGATATTATCTATTACATTTTTCCAAGGAAGTAGTCTTGCATCTTGAAATGCAAAAGATGATGATACAAAGCTATTGATTACACTACCCTCTTGCACATCAAGAAGATCAGCACATAGATGCATAAGTGTAGTCTTTCCACCACCTGATGGTCCAACTATAGAAAGCACTTGACCTTTTTCTAAAGTAAAATTGATATTTTTTAGAATCTGGGTAAAACCAAAATGATGATTTAGATTTTTAGATACTAATTTCTCCATAATTCAACCTCTCTTTTAATAGGTTCTAATATTATATATTCTATGAACATCAAAGAACCAATCATAATAGTCACAAGTGCTAGTGCTGTAGGTGTATCTAATTGACTACGAGCTACAGCTAGCGATGCTCCTATTCCATCTGATGTTGCTAAAAGTTCAGCCATTACAACTATTTTCCAAGCCATACCAAGCCCACTAACCCATGCAGGAAATACATAAGAAAAAATATGAGGAAAATATACATCTACAAATTTCATAGTCCAAGGGAAATTAAAACTATCAGCCATCTGTTTTAAATCACCATCTAAAGTTCTAGCACCTTGTAATGCACCTACAAATATAATAGGAAAAGATGATACAACAACCGTAAATACTACAGTCTCATCACCCATACCAAACCAAATCATAGCTAATACAATCCATGCAATTGGCGGCATACCAACTAAAATTGTAACAATTGGACGACTCATCATGGATGCAGTTGCAAAGAATCCAGCTAGTAGTCCAAGAGCAGAGCCTAAGACTAGCGATATTCCAAATCCTACAGATGCCCTATATATTGTAGTGTTTATCTCTTCCCATACCATATCATCTTGAAGCATTAAAGATAGGGTTTTAAATGTCTCAAGAGGTGATGGTAATACAAGATTTCCATATACTTGATTTCCTATATCCCAACAAGCTATAAAAAGCAGTATAGATGCAATAGCACCCCAACCACTCCATAAGTATCCTGGAAAATCTTTGATAATTTTAATAATAGAATTTAGCATCTGGTAATTTTCCTCCAATTGATTTTGGATTATTTTGTTTTAGGATATTTAAAAAGAATTCTAAATCTTTTTTTGTATCTTTTGCATCAACAACATCAAGTTTTACATAAGATATAGAATCCTCTACACCTTTCGCATCTAGCATTTTTATATATTTTGCTACTATCTCACCTGCTTGTTTTGGGTTATTTGTATACCAAGTCATCGATTTTTGATACTCTTCATTAAATCTTTTCACAAGATGTGGGTTTTTAATATTATCACCAACTACTGCCATACCAGCAACGGGAATTTTAGATTTAACTTTAAAAGTTTCACCCCATTCATTTGCTAATATGCTACTTCTATACAAATCAGGTGCTACAAGTTTTAATGGAAATGAACCAGTTTTTCGTAAAGCAATTGAAGTAGCAGGTTCAGCTAATAATGCATGGTCAACTCGTCTTAAAATTAACATCTGCATTGCATCAATTGGATTATTTAAATATCTAAGCTTGAAGTCTTTTTTTGGATTTAATCCTTGTGCTTTTACAATCTCCTCAAAAACAATATCTGGCATATCAGCACGAAATGGCATTGCAATCTCACAGCCTTTGAAGTCTGCAAGTGTTTTTTTAGTTTTATCTCTTGTAAGCATATTTAAAATAGACCATACAGATACGTTTAATAGCTTTATATCTACACCCTTATTGTATAAATTTACTGCTGTATTAGTAGGAACTGCTACAAAATCAACGCCACCTCTAATAGTATATGCTCTTAATTCATCTGGACTCTTCCATAATCTAAATTCAATTTTATCTGCTATGTCTTTTAGCGCATTTGTTTCTATCATATGAATAAGCGGATGTGACACAGATGCCATTGGTCCACTTAATACAATCTTATCTAATTTTTTAAAGTCGCTTGCATTTAGACTTAAAAATGATACTAAAAATATAGTTATTATTTTAAACATTTATTTCCCTTTTTGTTTATGATAATTATTATTAGAATCATATCAAAAGGAGATACTGTTAGTCTTGATTTATATCAATTTTAAGAACTATTCTCATAAATCCATAATTGAATGATATATTTATTATAATATTTAATGATATTTAAGTTAAAATACAAAAAAATAATTAGGGTAAATAAAATGAAAAAAACAATATTTATGGATAAATATCCAGTATATTCACTTGAATTAAGTAAAAGTAAAATATCTCAAACCAAAGTATCTGAGATTGCAGAATATTTTAAAGAAAAGATAGAATCACATCCTATAGCAAAATTTATTGCTATATTTGATCACTACACGCATACAAAAGAATTAAATGGAGATATTGATCCTAATATTATTGATGCACAAAATATAGTATTTTGTTTTGGTCCAGCAATTCCAAATACAAAAATACTAGCAGTAAGACCAAGAAGCATAGGTATTGCTGAACTAGAAGATAAATTTGTAATTGAATTTATAGAAGCACCAAAAGAGGAGATACACCAACTAATGGAAAGTTGGGCAAAAGGCTTAGAAAATGAATGATAGTAATGGTAATTTATTAGCATGCAACAATGATACATGTATGAAAAAAGAAGAGTGTCTTAGATTTAAGCTATATAAAGATGGGGCAAATGAGCAAAAATCATTTAATGGAAATCCAGGAAAAGGGTGTGGCAAATTTGTCAAATATGAAAATCAATCTTAAACAAATTGCTACAATAAGATCTCCTTTTTGTAGCCTAGAAAATATGCCAGTACAACCTAGAGGAGCAAAAGACACACTTGCTACAATTGAGTTTAAAGAAGAATATAAAGAAGGACTCAAAGATCTAGATGGATTTTCACATGCTTATTTAATATATTATTTTCATAAAGTAAAAGAGCATAAATTAAGTGTAATTCCATTTAATGATCTTACACATACACCAAGAGGTGTTTTCTCTACAAGGACACCTATGCATCCAAATAGTATCGGACTATCAATAGTTGAAATTATATCTGTAGAAGGTAGCAATGTTATCATCAAAGGCATTGATATACTAGATGGCACACCACTACTTGATATAAAGCCATATATTGAAAACTTTGACAAAATAGATGGTGACACAAGATCAGGTTGGATGAAATCAAGTAGTGATGAGATAATGCAAAAAAGATCTGATGATAGATTTATTTAATTAAGGGCGTATCTAAAAATTAATAAGCAAAAAGTGCCCTATCTGCCTTTGCCCAAGTGAATTCATCGTCATCTTTTTTAAACATATTATAAACATATCTAGCAAACATATCCGTCTCTACATTTACTTTTGAACCAGTTTTATAATTTAGAAATAGTGTATTTTTTATAGTATGTGGTATTATTGTTAATCTAAATTGATTTTTATTTTTTTCAACATCATTTACAGTTAAACTAATTCCATCAATAGTTATTGAACCTTTAGGTATAACATACTTGATAAATTCTGATGGTATTTTAATAAAAAAATCTGTTGAGTTTCCATTATTCTTAATTGATGTGACAGTTCCTATACAATCTACATGACCTTGTACAATATGTCCTTCAAATCTATCACCCATCATCATAGCTGGTTCCATATGGACTTTATCTTTATAGTTTTCCATAGCAAGAGTATTTGCTGATTCCGGAGACAATTCAACACTAAATACTCCATTTCCAACAGTTACAGCGGTTAAACATGCACCATTAATTGCTATACTATCCCCAATTTTTGGTTTATAGTTGGCTTTTAGAGTTAATACACTATTTGAATAATTTACAACTGTAGCCATTTCTCTAATTAATCCTGTAAACATCTTTAACCTTTTGTACTATTTTTGATAGTATATCAAAAACTATAATAAACTTCTGCTATAATCAACAAATATAACTTAGAGGATAAAAAATGTTAATTTTAATACCAGTAGATTGTAATGATGAAGAGGAAGCACAGCTAGTTTCAATTGATGAAGCAAAACAATGGGCTTTGTTAGAATTTGATGAGGGTAGAGTTCATAATACATCTTTTTATAATACAAAAGACGAGATAGAGGAATGGATGGATGTTGTAATTATAAAAGATCACAATGAACACGTTTGGCCATTTGAAGAGCTTGGTATGGCAGTATTAGTTGCCCCTATGCAAAGATATATTGACGATATCATGGAGGCATTTATATTTAAAGAATTACATGATTATAGTAATTCGGTAAATAAAGCTTAATCTTCTAGAATTTCCATAATTAAAGTTTTGATATTCTTTTTTTCTTGAATCTCTACAAGCTTTAGTTTTGGAATTTCTAATTGCATAAGTTCTGTAAAGTTTTGAATATTATTTTGTGCAATATATTTTAGAAGTTCACCCCTATAATGCTTAGCCCAATGACTTACAACTTTTCCATTTTTTAAAAACTTATATGTAATGGTACTAGCAACTGGTTTATAAAACTTATCATAATAACCAGCCCTAATATCAATAACCTCATCACCAAGATACTTATCTAGTGTCTCTTTTAAATGTTGTTTATAATATTTTTCAACATCAATAGTAGCTAACTTAGCACCTTGCTTATATTTATAGTCTGGTATTAAATCTGAAGCCATGCAAGCACCAAATAAATTTGAAAAGATAAGTACATTTTCATCAATATATTTTTGAGAGTCAATATTTAAATTATTATAATCAAGTGCTTCAAAAGCCACACCCGTATATCTATTAATTGCTTTCATTGTTGGCTTATCTCTTAAAGTTTTTGAATATTTTTCAAGCTCTTTAATATTTTTTAAACCAAACCACTTTGAAAGTTCTTCAATAGAAGAATTCTTTAATAAGTTTTCATAGTGGTCTAAAATCTCTTCTCTGTTATTAAAAATTTCTGGAAAACTAAAATTATCTTTACAAAATGGTGACTGGTCACCACCTTCTTTTTTAATCTCTGCTGGAGCTAAAAGTATCTTCATTTTACTTTTCTTTTAAAGCCTTAATAGCTTTTTGCATTAATTCTATATGATAGTTTTCTTGGTAATTAATATACTCAAAAAACTTAGATAACTCTTCATCTTTAACAGCTTGAGATAGTTTAATACACTCTTCTTTGGCAGCTTCCTCTTCAGCAATCCCATCAACTAAGAATTTTTCAATATCATCTCTTTGATATATTGATTCTATTACTATTCTTGGTACTGATAATATACCCATCTTTGAAAGCATATTTCCAAAACATTTAAGATGATATAGTGACTCATCAATTAGATCTTGATATACATTGTAAAGTGTAATATCTTCAGTATAGTTTTGCATATAACTGTATACTAAAATAAGTTCATACTCTTTATATGTCTCTTCAAAAAGAAAAATTGTAAAAGCATCTGTAGATGTTTTATCAAGCTTTTTATTTTCATATATTCTTTCTTTATTAAAAGCTGTTATTTCACCATCATTAGAAGCTTTATCTAATAATAGTTCTAATCTTTGAATCATATAAAATTCATCAGATATAATTCTTGCAAAAAGTACCGATTGATCATATTGTCTCATTGATATTTTAATCTCATTGATTATATAAGAGAAATAGTCAAAATTACTATTTTGCTTGCAATCAATTTCAAGCCTATTATAATCATATTTTACATTTTGATCTTTACATCCATTTGATAGCCATTTTAAATGTCTAAATTGAATTTGCGAAAATTCATATATCTCACTTTTGATTTTGTCATCTTTAATAGCAAATGATGCAAATAGCACCTTTAACCATAGTTCATGTTTGACCTTATATATATTAGCTAAATCCATTATTTTACATCCTCGTCTATATCACAAGTTTCTTTTAGATCAATAGTAAAAAACTCTTCATCTTTACCATTATTTTGATTATCTCTATTGATTAGTGCCGCATCAAAAGCTCTTAAAACTAATCTTGAACAAGCTTGCTGTTTTTTAGGTGCATTTTCTAGCTTCTCATCCATAAGTTTAGCTGCTCTTATAGCATTTTTGAGGCTATCTCCTTTTACCATTTCCGTAAATAAAGATCCTGCAACTATTGTATCTTGACATGCATTTGCACCAAACTGTATTGTATTAACAATATCATTGTGAATATTAATATATAACATTACAAATTCCCCTGTTTTTTTATCAACACACATACCTACACCCTGTGCTTCTTCAAGCTTACCATAATTTCTAGGGTACATCATATGATCTAAAATTTCTGCACTTACATCTTTTATTTGATTATCGTCTAGTCCACTTTTATTTTCTTTATTCATTAGTTTACCTCTGCACTATGATATTGCCACATACCATTTACTTTTACAAATTTACTTTTTTCTATAAATGACTGATCTTTATTTGCTATTGTCAAAGCAACTTTAAATGTCACAAAAGACTCTAAATCACCATCTATAAATTCTACAATCTCTAAACCTTCAAAGTTTGAATGATAACAAAATTCTAATATATCTTTTGACCAATTATCTATATCAATTGTAAAATCTGGATTATTAACATGTGTTGTTTTTATTATATAGTCACTATTTGAGATAATATATGCTACATATCTTGATTTCATTAGCTCTAATGAAGTTTTAGGAAGTTTACCTTTATGGAAGAGTTGGCAACATTTTTTATATTTGTTACCACTTCCACAAGGACAAGGGTTATTTACACCAAGTTTTTTATTTGTCGTCTGCATGCTTTTTAGCTTTTGCAGCTCTTCTTCTCATACTAGGATCTAGATCTCTTTTTCTAATTCTAATATTAAGAGGTGTGATCTCTACAAGCTCATCATCTTCAATCCACTCTAAAGCAAGCTCTAAAGACATAGCTCTTGCTGGAATAATTTTAATAGCTTCATCAGCTCCACTTGATCTAACATTTGATTGCTGTTTAGCTTTTACAGGGTTTACATCAAGATCATTTTCTCTTGCATTTTCACCAATAACCATACCACCATAAACTTTATCTTGAGGAGATACAAACATTGTACCTCTATCTTGTAAGTTGAAGATTGAGTATGCAACAGCTTCACCTTGCTCCATAGAAACTAGTGCACCATTTTTTCTAGATGTAACTGAACCAGAATATGGTCTAAACTCTAAGAATGAATGGTTCATAACACCCTCACCTTTTGTATCTGTTAAGAACTCATTTCTATATCCTATAAGTCCTCTTGCAGGAATTTCAAATTCAACTCTAGTTTGTCCATCACCCATAGGTACCATATTTGACATTACAGCTTTTCTCTTACCAAGAGTTTCAATAACACCACCAGAGAATTCATCTGGAATATCACATACAAGATGCTCAAATGGCTCCATCTTTACACCATTTTCTTCTTTAATAATTACTTCTGGTCTAGAGATAGAAAATTCAAAACCTTCTCTTCTCATATTTTCAGCAAGAATAGTAATTTGTAACTCACCTCTACCATTTACCTCAAATGCTGCATCACCTTTTGGTTTATAGTTCATAGCAATATTTGTATTCATCTCTGCATCAAGTCTCTCTCGAATTTTGTTCGATGTTACAAACTTACCTTCAGTTCCAGCTAGTGGAGAGTTATTAACTGCAAATGTTACAGATAAAGTTGGCTCCTCAATATGTAAAGGATCAAGTGGCATTGGATTAGCAGGATCACAAAGTGAATCACCAACATCTATAGTTTCAAAACCAGCAATAGCAACAATATCACCATGACCAGCTTTTTGAATATCCATTCTTTCTAAACCTTTAAATCCAATAAGTTTAGATACTCTACCTTTAACTTTTTCTCCATCAGCTTTCACTAAAGTTACTGTTTCACCCATAGAGATAGTACCATTAAAAATTCTAGCAATACCAATTTTACCAATAAAGTTATCATGAGATAAGTTAAATACTTGAAGCTGTAGACCATTTTCATCAGATCCTGTTGGAGCAGGTACTTTTTCAACAATTAAGTCTAATAATGGAATCATATTTTCACTTGGATCGTCTAAAGACAATTTTGCATAACCATTTTTAGCCGCTGCATATACAACTTCAAACTCTAATTGCTCTTCATTTGCTCCCATTTGATCAAAAAGGTCAAATACTTCATCAACAACTCTATCTGGATCACCAGCAGGTTTGTCAATTTTATTAATAACAACAATTGGTTTTAAACCTAATTCAAGTGCTTTTTTAACAACAAATTTTGTTTGAGGCATTGCACCTTCTTGAGCATCTACAAGTAATAAAACAGAATCAACCATTTTTAAAACTCTTTCAACCTCACCACCAAAGTCTGCATGGCCTGGAGTATCAATAATATTAATTCTAGTATCTTTATAATCAATAGCAGTATTTTTTGCTAAAATTGTAATTCCTCTTTCTTTTTCAATATCATTACTATCCATCATTCTTTCTTCAGTTTCATCTCTTTCATCAAATGTTCCTGATTGTTTTAATAACTCATCTACAAGTGTTGTTTTACCGTGGTCAACGTGTGCAATTACTGCGATATTTCTAATATCTCTCATATTTATTCCTTAATGGCAATTTATTATCACCTAATTATTCGCGGATTATATCTAATATTCGCTTAAGTTTAAATTTTGGAATGGTTTAAAGTACTATCTCAAGTAAACTTTTAACTCATTATAGATTCTATCTGATATTTGTTTTTTTACATCCAACTGCCCTGCTCTATTTTTAAATTGTGAAAATACTTCTACGGTAAATTAAAATTTGTATGAATAAGTCCTGCTACAGAATACAAGTGTAAAGCTTGTCCATCTATTCTGTCAAATCTTTTTATAAGATCTCTTTTAGCACCACTTATTATCTCTTCTATATTACCGTTGTAACCAAAGTTTAATAAGGTTTTCAAAAGATATCTTAATATTTATATAGCTTGTTGTATAATAAAATAAAATAACACTAAAGGATTATATTTATGGATATTACACTTATGCAGCATTCATCACTAGATGTTTGCGCGCACGCTATTAGAACTTGTTGGCAATCATTTGATAAAAGTGATGATGGTGGGGATAAAGATAAAGATTTAATCAATAGAGTTGGTAATAAATTTAAGCACGCTTCAACTTTAGAGCATCTAACTTATACATTTTATATTGCTGGTGTAAGTAGAGCGTTGCTTCAGGAGTTAGCTCGTCATAGAATGGCCTCTCCTAGTGTGAAATCTACAAGATACACACTAAAAGAATTAAAAGATGAAGATACATTTAGTGATGGTATGAGTGCTTTAGAACTTTATGAAAAATACACAAATTCAGATGAAGTATATGCCGATATACATATGCAAAGAGCATCAAAATATCTTGTATTTACAGGTGATCTTTTTACTGATTTCTCTTCAGTTGTTGCGCTTGATAATCTTAGACTAGTATTGCAAAGTGGTGTTGGAAATGACAAGGCTAAATTTTGTTTACCTGAAAGTTATAAGACAGAATTAACTTGGACAATCAATGCAAGAAGTTTACAAAATTTCATTAGTCTAAGAAGTAGCAAAGCTGCTTTATGGGAGATTAGAGATTTAGCTCTTGCACTTTATAAAGCACTTCCTATTGATCACCAATATTTATTTCAAGATTGTATAGCAAACGATTAATGACAAATTTTGATAGTGCAATATCAACACCCATAAGCTCTTCAGCTTCATTCTCTTATTCAAATTCAAAAGAAGCCGAAGATATATTTTCAGGAAATTGTTCAAAGCCTTTATACTCAAGGATGGGTAATCCCACTTCATCTATATTAGAACAAAAAATGGCATCACTAGAAGGTGCTATTGGTGGTATTGCTACAAGTTCAGGCATGGGTGCTATATCAATGGCTATTATGTCTTTATGTGATAGTGGTGATGAAGTATTAGCAATAGGTGGACTATTTGGTGGTAGCTATGCATTATTATCACAAACCCTTCCAAGGTTTAATATTAATTCAAAATTTTTTAAAGCAGATGATCTTGAAAATCTTGAAAAATCTATTGCACCTCAAACAAAAGTTATCTTTTGTGAATCTGTAGGTAATCCAAATTTAAGACTTGTAGATATTGAAGCAATAGGTAAAATTGCTTCCAAGCATCAAATTGCATTTATTGTGGATAATACAATTACACCTATTATTGTTAAACCACTAGAATTAGGTGCTGATATTGTTGTATATTCAACAACAAAGATTATTAGTGGTAATTCATCTGCATTAGGTGGTATTGCACTATTTAGAAAACTTGAAGATAGTGATAAGTTTAAATCAAATAGATATCAGTTTTTATCTCCTTTTATTGAAAAGCTAGGTTCAAAAGCACTTATAGGCTCTGCAAAAAAAAGAGTACTTAGAGATTTAGGAATGAGTGCAAATGCAAATGCTAGTTATTATACTTTACTTGGTCTTGAAACTTTGGAACTTAGAAATAAAAGAGTAAATAATAGCTGTGAAATAATTGCAAGAAAACTTCAAGATACACATATAAATGTTAATCACCCTTCACTATTAACAAACATAGATCATGAGCTTTATTTATCAAAATATTCTAATGGATGTGGTACTATTGTCACTATTGATATGGGTACAAAAGATCGTGCCTTTAAACTTCTAGATAACTGTAAATTACTTACACTTACTGCAAATATTGGTGATAGTAGAACACTAGCACTTCATATGGCAAGTACAATTTATAGGGATTTTTCAGATAATGAAAAAAGTTTATTAGGTATTACAGATGGACTTATTAGGCTATCAATTGGTTTAGAAGATCCTGATTTGATTGCCACTGATATTATTAATTCATTTTTAATCGTTGAGAATGGGTAAGTGCTACAGCTATTGCATCTGTAATATCTAGTGGTTTAATCTCTTTTTTTATACCAAGTAGCCTTTTAACCATAAAAGCTACTTGTTCTTTTGCAGCTTTTCCATTACCCGTAACTGCTTTTTTTACTTGAAGTGGTGTATATTCAGAAAAATTACCAAACTCTTGTAATATCTTTAAACTCAATGCTCCTCTAAATTGTGCTAGTTTTATTACTGATTTTGGATTATGAGCATAAAAAATATCTTCAATTGCAACTTCTTTTATATCATGAGAAGAAAAGATTAAATCTAAACCTTCTACAAGTTCAACTATTTGCTCTTGTAAAATTCTAGATTTAATTTTTATTAATCCTGCTTCAATTAATCTTTTTCCAGTTCTATTCACTTCTAAAATTGCGTAACCACAATTTATTGTACCTGGATCAACACCCAAAATTTTATAGCTTTGCATCATTACCCTAATAAGTTATTCACATTTTCACATCATTCACATCTAAGTTATTCACTTAATAAATTGTATCTTATGATAAACTTATAAAAGATTAGATAAAATAAGTTAAAATTAATTAAAGAGTTATTACAAATTGACAACACAAGAATTTTTAAATACATTACGGCATAAAGTAACTGCGCAAGATTTTCAAAAATATCTAAAGCAATTAAATTATAAAAAAAATTCTTCATCAAGTGAATGTTCTGTCTTCGAAGTACAAAATAAATTCATAGCCAATTGGATAACAACAAAATATATAGACCCTATCAAAGAAACCATATGCGATATAACTAATGAAACACCAAATGTTGAAATTAGAGTAATTGGTGAGCGTAAAAAAACAAAAAAAGAATTAGAAAAAACACAAGAAGATGAAAAAAATAAAGTTAATACAATTTTAAATGCTTCTTATACTTTTGATTCATTTATAGTTGGCCCATCTAATCAAATGGCTTATAATGCTGCACTTGCTGTAGCTAAAAAAGGTTCACTACAATTTAATCCATTTTTTATATATGGTGGTACAGGACTAGGTAAAACACACTTAGTCCAAGCTATTGGTAATTATTTAATTAATGATGGCAAAAAAGTAATTTACGTAACTAGTGAACAATTTATGAATGACTTCACTTTCTCTATAAAAAACAATACTATGCCTCATTTTAGGGATAAATACAGATATTGCGATGCATTGATTATTGATGATGTTCAATTTTTTAGTAATAAAGAACAGACACAAGAAGAGTTTTTTCATACATTTAATGAATTACACTCAAAAAATAAACAAATAATTTTAACATCTGATAGATTACCATCAGCAATCTCTAGCTTGGTTGATAGATTAAAAACTAGATTTGAATGGGGATTAATTGCTGATATTCAAATACCAGCACTAGAGACTAAAATAGCTATTGTAAAGAAAAAAAGTGAGCTAAATGGATTTAATTTAAATAACGATATAGTAAATTTTATAGCTACAAATCTTGATAGTTCTATACGGGAAATTGAAGGTGTATTAATTAGAATCAATGCAAGTAGTTCTCTCTTAGGTCAAAAAATAGATTTAGAATTTGTAAAACATCTTTTAAAAGATCATATCAAAGATATAAAAGAAAATGTTAAATTACCTGATATTATTAACATTGTTTCAGAAGAATTAAATATTAAACCTAGTGACTTAAAATCATCTAAGCGTACAGCTGCTGTGGTAAATGCAAGAAGAGTAGTTATATTTTTAGCTAGAGAATTAACACATAACTCTATGCCAGACATTGCAAAATATTTAGGTATGAAAGATCACTCATCTGTATCCAAAAATATTTCTAAGGCAAATGAATTGATTGAAAAAGATGAAAACTTTAAATTAATCATAGAAAATATAAAAAACAAAATTATCAATAAGGATTAATAAGCAAATTATAAAGTTTAATAAAAAATGTGAATAGTTGTGAATATATTTCAAAATGTTTTCAATAGATATAACTATCTAATAAACTTAATTGAAGATATATTTTCACCTATTCACATACACTACTATAACTACTAAATAATTTAATATTAAAAGGGGAAATAAAATGAAATTTAATATAGAAAAAAATATATTTGATAATGTTATTACATCTATGCAACCATTTTTAGAAAAAAAAGATGCTAGTAATATAACATCGCATATATTATTAGAAATAACTAATGATATATTAATTATAAAATCTACAGACTTAGAGATGGGTTTAAAAGTTGTAATTAAAGATATTACAGATTATACAGATGGTAAAGCAACTATTAATGGATCAAACTTACTAGGTATTTTAAAAAGATTAAAAAATGATACTTTAAATATTGAAGTTATTGATAATAATTTAATAATTAAACAAAATAGATCTAAATTTAAATTACCAATGTATGATGCAAATGAATATCCTAGTTTCCCTGAAAATACTACTAAAAATCAATTAAATATTAATTCTATACATCTTATTGAATCTATTAAAAAAATAACTCCTGCAATTGATAATAATAATCCAAAATTTGAATTAAATGGAGCATTAATAGATATTAAAAATTCTAAAATAAATTTTGTATCTACAGATACAAGAAGACTTGCAATAGCACATTTAGAAAATATCTCAAATGAAGAAGCTAAAATTATTATCCCAAAAAAAGCAATTATTGAAATACAAAAGCTATTTTTTGATGAAATAACAATAAGCTATAATGAAACATATTTAATCATAAATACACCTAACATGCAATTTTTTACAAAATTAATAAATGGAAAATATCCTGATTATGAAAGAATTATCCCAAACTCTTTAAAACATACTATAGAAGTAGCAAAAGATAGTTTAATTGATTCAATTAAACTAGTTACATCACTTTCTCCTAATTTAAAATTAACATTTTCTTCAAATTCTATTATATTTGAATCAATTGATGATGAAACAGAATCTAAAACAAAAATAGATGTAGAATTAAACTTAGATAATACTTTTACAATTGCAGCTAATAATAAATATCTATTGGATTTTTTAAGTATGACAAAAAATGAAAAAATAAAAATTGGATTTAATGAATCAAATTTACCATTCTATCTAGAAGATAATAGATTTTTTACAATAGTAATGCCAATAATTTTAGAAAAATAAAAAAAGGATCCTAAATGAGTACAGAATATGGAGCTAGTAATATTAAAGTCCTAAAAGGACTAGAGGCTGTTAGAAAAAGACCAGGTATGTATATTGGTAGTACTGATGAGAGAGGACTACATCATTGTGTATATGAAGTAGTAGATAATTCTATTGATGAAGCCATGGCAGGATATTGTGATACTATAGATGTTACAATTACTAAAGAAAAAACAGTAATAGTTACTGATAATGGTAGAGGAATACCTACAGATATACATCCTGTTGAGAAAATTAGTGCAGCAACTGTGGTTTTAACTGTACTTCATGCTGGTGGTAAATTTGATAAAGATACATATAAAGTATCTGGTGGATTACATGGTGTTGGTGTATCTGTTGTAAATGCTTTATCATCTGACTTAAAAATGACAATTTATAGAAATGGTGACATTCATTATCAAGAATTTTCTTGTGGTATTCCTAAGTCAGCTTTGGAAGTTATTGGAAAAACAAAAAAAACTGGTACAACAATTGAATTTTTACCAGATACTGATATTTTTGAAACAGATAAATTTTCTTTTGAAACACTTTCTAGAAGATTTAGAGAAGTTGCATATTTAAATCCTAAAATTACTATTAAATTAAATGATCAAAGAGATGGAACTAAAGAAGTTTATCATTTTGAAGGTGGAATAGCACAATTTGTATCTGATAACAATAAAAGTATTGCCATTACTCAACCTATTGCTTTTTTTGTAGCTGAAGATGGTATTGAAGCTGATATTGCATTAATGTATAATGATACTTATATTGAAAAAACGCAAAGCTTTGTTAATAATATTAGAACAATTGATGGTGGTACTCATGAATCTGGATTTAAAGCTGGACTTACAAGAAGTATTGTTAAATACATCAAAGAAAATGCAAAAGCTAGTGAAAAAGATACTAAAATTACTGGTGATGATGTAAGAGAAGGTTTGATTGCAGTAGTTTCTGTAAAAGTACCAGAACCACAATTTGAAGGTCAAACAAAATCTAAATTAGGTTCATCATATGTAAAACCAATTTGTCAAAAAATAACTAGTGAAACTTTAAATAAATATTTTGAAGAAAATCCTCAACAAGCTAAATTTGTAATGGAAAAAGCATTAGCAGCATCAAGAGGTAGAGAAGCTGCCAAAAAAGCAAGAGATTTAACTAGAAATAAAACTGGTGTTTCAGTAGGAACACTTCCTGGTAAATTAGCTGATTGTCAATCTAAAGATCCTGTAATATCTGAATTATATCTGGTGGAGGGAGACTCGGCTGGTGGTTCTGCTAAACAAGGTAGAGATAGAGTATATCAAGCTATTTTACCTCTAAAAGGTAAAATTCTAAATGTTGAAAAATCTAGACTTGACAAAATTTTAAAATCAGATGAAATTAGAAATATAATTACAGCTCTTGGTTGTGGTATTGGTGAAGATTTTAATGGAGAAAAAATTAGATATCACAAAGTTATTATTATGACAGATGCCGATGTTGATGGATCACATATCCAAACTTTATTATTAACATTCTTTTTTAGATTTTTAAGACCGGTTATAGATAATGGATATTTATATATCGCTCAACCACCTTTATATAGATATAAAAAAGGTAAAAATGAAATATATCTAAAAGATAATACAGCTTTAAGTAATTACCTAATAGAAAATGGTTTAGAACAATTTGAATTTGAAGGTATGGGATACAATGATTTACTTGATATGTTTAAAATTGTATCTGCATATAGAGCTATGCTTGAAAATTTAGAAAAACGATACTCTTTAGTCGAGGTATTGAAATATTTAATAGAAAATAATAATCTTGTATCTCTTGAATATGATAAATTATTTGAGGAGATACAAAAATATCTTGATGTTAAAGGTTATAATATTTTAAATAAAATTGTAACTGAAACTAAAATACATATTTTTGTACAAACAAATGAAGGTTTAGAAGAATTATTAATTGATGATGAGTTATTTAATTCACCATATTTTAATGAATCAACATATCTATTTAAAAAATTAAATGAAAGAGATTTAACATTATTTGATGGACAAGACCTAATTGAACTTTTAGAAGAGATTGAGTCAAATGCAAAAAAAGGTGCTTATATTCAAAGATATAAAGGTTTAGGTGAGATGAATCCTGAGCAACTTTGGGAAACAACAATGATTCCTGAAGATAGAAGACTTTTAAAAGTTACAATCTCTGATGCTGAAGTTGCAAGTGATACATTTACTTTATTTATGGGTGATGAAGTTGAGCCTAGAAGAAAGTATATTGAAGATCATGCAAAAGATGTAGAACATCTTGATGTATAAGGAAAATAATTGTTATTAACAAAAAAAAGTGAATATGCTTTATTATCCTTAGTACTTATATCAAATAGTCCTGAGCCAAAAAATGCAGAATTGATTGCTAAAGAATTAAATATTTCTAAATCTTTTTTATCTAAAATACTACAAGTATTTACAAAAAAAGAGATATTAAAATCATATAAAGGTGTAAAGGGTGGATTTGTATTAGCAGTGCCAGCTTGCCAATTAACAATTTTAGAAATTACAACAATTGCTGAAGATAAAATTCCTACAGTTTTTGAATGTTCACCTTCAATGAATTGTTGCCCTGATGGAAATGCTGGTGGCTGTACAATTTGGCCTTTGTTAAATAATCTTCAAACTAAAATAGATAATTTTTTAGAAGAATTAACTCTTAAGGATATTATGTAATGCAACTATTTCATCTTTCACATACAGATTTAGATGGCTATGGATGTCAATTTATTTCTAAGAAAATATATCCAGATGCTAAGTATTACAATGCAAATTATGGCTTAGAGGTAAAATCAAATTTACAACTTATTTTAAATGATATACAAGTTTCTAATTCTAAAGATATATTATTTTTAATTACAGATTTGAATCTTACAATAGATGAATCTAAAAAATTACATAAAGATATAAATAAACTAAATAGTGAAGGTTTTAATATAAAACTACAACTGTTAGATCATCATGGTTCAGGAGAAAAATGTGCTGATAAGTATGATTGGTATTATTTAGATACTTCAAGAAGTGCAACAAAGATTACATATGATTATTTTATAGATAATTATGAAAACTTTACTACACTTTGTGATAATAGATTCGATTTATTAATTAAGTCTATTAATGCAGTTGATATTTGGCTTGAAGATGATGAATTATTTGAATTTGGAAAAGTATGTATGACTATGATAGCAAAAGCTTTTGAAATAAATAATACCTTATTTAATACAAACAATAGACTATATAGATTTAATCTTCTAGAAAATGCACTTATGTTTATAGATCAAGAAAATGCTCATATACTATTAGATGAGCAGATATATCATATTAAAAAAGAGTATTTACAATTAGATGAAAATAATGACACTATGGATAACCTAAGTAGTAAATATCTTGTAAAAATGCTTGATGATCAAAAAGAAGATTTAACGGTTGTATATAAAGACCATAAAGGCTTATTAACATATACTCTTGGTAATATATCAATTCCAGCAAATAGATTTTTAAAAGAAAATTCAGATTATGATTTTTTTATAGATGTAGGAAGACGAGGCCGAGCAAGTATGAGAGCTGATAATAAGCTTGATGTTGCCTTATTAGCATCAAAAATTGGAAAAGGTGGTGGCCATCCTAATGCTGCGGGTACTGCTTTTAATGACTTCAAAGAAACAATAAACTACAACGATATAAAAATTTACATCCAAAATAAACTTAACAACTGTTAATATATCCTTAAAGCTAAAACTAATCTTAGCTTGGGTATAATCCGAATCCTTGCAAAAGGAATCTCACATGTATCAATTCTAAAAAGGGTTGTATAGTAATTAATTGTAATTATTATATGAATGGATGCAGAGGTGAATATTAGTATATTCAATTAAACCCCTAAATAATCTAGCCAAAAGGCTAAAAGAAGGAAATATTATGGTTACTATGAAAGACCTATTAGAATGTGGTGTACACTTTGGACACCAAACAAGAAGATGGAATCCAAAAATGAAAAAATTCATTTTCGGTGTAAGAAAAAATATTTATATTATTGATTTACAAAAAACATTAAGATACTTTAGATACACGTATACTCTAGTTAGAGATGCTGCAGCTGAAGGTCAAACAATGATTTTCGTTGGTACTAAAAAACAAGCTACTGAAGCTATTAAAAAAGCTGCTGAAGATTGTGGTATGCCGTATGTAAATAACAGATGGCTAGGTGGTATGTTAACAAACCACGATACTATGAAAAAAGGTATCAGAAAATTAGACATTATTAGAAAGATGAGAGAAGAAGGTCAAATGGATCTTCTAACTAAAAAAGAAGCTTTAATGCTTACAAGAAAAGAAGCTAAACTAGAAGCTTACCTTGGTGGTATTAAAGATATGAAGAAAATGCCTGATATGATGTTTGTAATTGATGCGGTTAAAGAAAAAATCGCTATTTTAGAAGCTAGAAGATTAGGAATTAAAGTATATGCTCCACTAGACACTAACTGTGATCCAGATTTAGTAGATTTCCCAATTCCAGGAAATGATGATGCAATTAGATCAGTTCAGTTATTCTGTAACGAAATGGCTGCAGCAATAAATGAAGGTAAAGCAGCATTAGCAGAAGAAAAAGGTGAAGAGGTTGTTGAAACTATCTCTTCTGAAGAGCAAGCAGAAGTAGTAGCAGAAGCTGTTGCTGAAGGTGAAGCTGAGGAGGTAAAATAATTATGGCTGGAGCAACTCCAAAATTAATTAAAGAGCTAAGAGCATTATCTGGTGCAGGTTTAAGTGATTGTAAAAAAGCACTTAATGAGTGTGAGGGTGACATAGATAAATCTATGGCATTCTTAAGAGAATCAGGACTTGCAAAAGCGGCTAAAAAAGCTGGTAATGTTGCAGCTGAAGGTCTAGTTTCTATTTTAATTAATGAAGATAATACAAAAGCTACATTAGCAGAGATTAATTCTCAAACTGACTTTGTTGCTAAAAATGATGACTTTATTAACCTTAAAAATGAAATCACATCTCATATTCAAGTAACTGGTTCTTCTACAACAGAAGAATTAAATACAACTACAATTAATGGTACTAACTTTGAAGAGTACTTAAATGGTAGAATCGCAATTATTGGTGAAAATATTGTTGCTAGAAGAATGGCTACAATATCAACTAATAATGGTGTTGTAAATGGTTATGTACATACAAATGGTAAAGTTGGTGTTATTTTAGCAGCAACTTGTGCGCCAGAAGCTAAAGAAAAAGCAACTGCTTTACTTAAATCTATAGGTATGCATGCAGCTGCTATGAAACCATCTGTACTTTCTTATACTGATTTTGATTCTGAATTTGTTGAATCAGAAAATAAAGCAATTATTGCTGATATTGAAAAAGAAAATATTGAGTTACATAGACTTGGTAAACCAGAAAAAAATATTCCAGAGTTCGTTTCTGCATCACAATTAACTGATGAAGCTATTGCAACAGCAGAATCTAAAATGAAAGATGAATTACTTGCGCAAGGTAAGCCAGAAAATATTATTGAAAATATCGTTAAAGGTAAAATTGCTAGATGGATTGAAGATAATACTCAATTAGATAAAACTCATGCATTATTATCTCAAACTTATGTAATGGACGATTCTAAGACTATAGCACAGGCTATTGCAGACTGTGATGCATCTATTGAATTAGTTGATTACATTAAATTCGAGCTTGGTGAAGGTATCGAAGTAATAGAAGAAGATTTCGCTGCAGAAGTTGCAGCACAAATGGGTAGATAATACAATAAGTATTAAAGGATTGGTTAATATGGAAACAATGACACAAAATATTGACCAGTCAACCATTTTACTACAAGCAAAACACATTTCACATAGTTTTGACTATCCCCTTTTTAATAATATAGATCTTACATTAAACAAAAAAGAATCAATAGCAATTATTGGTGCAAGTGGTAGTGGTAAATCTACATTTTTAAATATATTATCATCTTTATTAACTCCAAATGATGGTCTAGTTACTTATAAAAATAAAAATATTTATGAATTAAATGATAATGAAATCTTAAAAATTAGAAGAGATGAATTTGGTATAATATTTCAATCTCATTATCTTTTTAGAGGCTTTAATGCAAGAGAGAATCTAGAAATAGCATCTATATTAAGTGACGAAGATATTAATAATAAATTGTTAAATGATTTAAATATTGACTTTGTGATGGAACAAAATATTGGAGAATTAAGTGGTGGCCAACAGCAAAGATTATCAATTGCAAGGGTTTTAACAAAAAAACCAAAAGTAATTTTTGCTGATGAACCAACAGGTAACCTTGATAAAGAAACTGCTAAAATTGTAATGGACAATTTATTTAAATATATAAAAGATGAAAGTTCAGCCTTAATTATAGTTACACATGAAGATGATATTGCATTTGAATGTGACCATGTATATAAATTTGAGTCTAATACTCTAAAGAAGTTAAAATAATGAAAATATTATTAGCAACAAACAGTAATATAATAAATAAGATATTTACACTTATTTCATCAAAACTAGAATTAAAACTAGTAGTTATCAATGATCTTAATTTAATTAGCAAATCTGATATTATTATTTTAGATGATAGTATTGAGAATATTAATAATATTGATTATTCAAAGTATTCAAATAAAATTGGTATTATTTCTAATAATATTAATAATAATTTTTCTTTTTCAATTCCAAAACCATTTTTACCATCACAACTTAATAGTATTATTCTTAATGAAGTAAATAAAAAAGAAGAAGATATGGTTAGTATAGATGATATCAGTTTTGATAATAGAGATGAGAGTATTATATCATCAAGTGATATACAAACTGGTGGAATATTAAATAATAGTGATATTGTTGAAATAAAATCAATTTTAAATAAGGATAAACCTATAATTGATAAAGTAGATAATGAGTATATTAATGAGCTAAGTGACATAATAGATAATGTTATAGAAGAATTAAATACTCAAGAGAGGTAGGTATAATGAATGAATTACTAAATAAAGGATCTATATTAGTTATATCAGGTCCTAGTGGCTGCGGTAAGAGTTCTTTACTTAAAGAGGTATATAAACATATAAATAACTATTATTTCTCTATATCAACAACTACAAGAGATATTAGAGATGGTGAAGCTAATGGAGTTGATTATAACTTTGTATCTAAAGAACAATTTGAGTTAGATATACAAAAAGGTAACTTTCTTGAATGGGCTAATGTTCATGGTAATTACTATGGTACATCATTAAGAGCAATAAATGATGCTTTAGCTCAAAGTAAGATAGTTATCTTTGATATTGATGTGCAAGGACACGATATAGTAAGATCTAAATTAGATGCTATTACTACATCTGTATTTATTACGACACCTTCACTGAAAGAATTAAATCAAAGACTTACATCAAGAGGTACGGATGCTAATGATGTAATTAATAAAAGAATTGAAAATTCTAAAATTGAGATTCAACAATTTCAAAATTATGATTATTTAATTATTAATGATGACTTAGAAGTAGCTGCAAAACAGTTATTAAATGTTGTAGAATGTTCTAAAATGAAAACAAAATTATTTGATAAAAATTCTATAATAGAACAATGGATGAACGCTTAATACTAATTTAAATAAACCTTAGTTATTATTCCACACTTCCTTTTAGACCTTTGCAACTATGTTGAAGAGCAACGCCCCAGGATGGGAACATAGCAAGGCACTTTTCTATATAGTGTGTTTAGGTATCTGAAAGGGAGCCTTTTTATATTAAATCTATAAAATCACTTTTATAAATTATTACACTTTTAGAATTTTTATCATATACAAATCGTCTATCCCCAATTTTGACCTTATCTAATATTATTGCCTTTATTTGTGTATCTGTTTTGTTATATTGTCTCATAAGCACAAAGAAATCTTTAATATTAAGTATCTCCAATGACTCATTAGTAGAATTGGTATTGTGATCAAGTTTATATATGTTTTTTAATTCATTAAAGGCTGACTGTAGTAGGTTTATTTCTGATTGAAATACAGATACAATTCTATCTTGATTCTCTACTAGTCTATCAATTTCAGTAGTATATTGCTTTCTAGTTTGTTTAACAACTTTTTTGAGCAGTTTAATTTGCTTGTCTTTTTCTTCTATTAGCTGAATACTATGATTATCTATTGAATTATTATTTGTTTGATGCTTAGTAGCTTCAGAATCATCAAGGTAGACAAGGGTTTTCCCATTTTCTTTAATAGCTTTTAGTTGTCCATTTTTAATTCGGTAATGGATACCTTGAATAGAAAGATTTAGTATTTTTGCAGCTTGAGCACTTGTTACTAATCTTTGGCTATTCATTGTTGTACTTTTTAGTTATCTTCGCTATTAATCTCTATAATAGTATGTACATTACCTCTAGGATTAAAGTCAGCAATTAGCTTCATAGACTTTGGTTGTAGTTTATTGTATAGAGTGTCATACACTTCATTTGCAGAATTTTCATGTGAAATATGTCTATTCATAAAGCTATTTACATATAATTTTAATGCTTTTAGCTCTATTACTTTTTGATCTGGTGAATATGATAATTTAAATGTTGCAAAATCAGGATAACCACTTCTAGGACATTTACACATAAATTCTGGTAAATCAATATTTATAGTATAATTCTTTTTATGTTCATTTGGCCAGAAATTTTCATCCGCATCTATATCAAAGTTATTGATCTCATCTTCACCATATTTACAATTTAAATCTTCAGACATTATTTCCCTTAGTTTTTATCAATTGAGTTAAGATCACTATATGCAAGCTCTAATCTTTTAATTAAAGTTTCTTGACCAGATCTAAGCCATTTTCTTGGATCATAGTATCCCTTATTTGGTTTATCTTCACCATCTGGGTTTCCAATTTGACCTTGCATATAATCAAAGTTTTTAGCTGTAAACTCTTTTACTCCATCCCAAAATGCCCACTGAGTATCTGTATCAATATTCATTTTAATCACACCATATGTAATAGCTTCTCTAATCTCTTCAAGAGTACTTCCACTACCACCATGGAATACAAAATCAACAGGTTTAGAATCAGTTGAATACTTTTCTTCAATAAACTTCTGAGAATTATCAAGAATTTTCGGAGTTAGTACTACATTTCCTGGCTTATATACACCATGAACATTTCCAAAACTAGCGGCAATAGTAAAGTTCTCACTAACCTCTTTTAGTTTCTCATATGCGTATGCTACTTCTTCTGGTTGAGTATAAAGTAAGGCATTGTCTATATCAGTGTTATCTACACCATCTTCTTCTCCACCAGTGATACCAAGTTCAATTTCGATCATCATATCTAGTTGAGACATTCTTTTGAAATATTCCACACAAGTACCAATATTTTCTTCAAGTGGTTCTTCGCTTAAGTCTAACATATGTGAAGAGTATAGAGGTCTTCCTGTTGCTTTGAAATTTGCTTCACTTGCATCAAGAAGTTCATCAATCCATGGAAGTAGTTTTCTAGCAGCATGGTCAGTATGTAGAACTACAGGTACACCATAAGCTTTAGCCATTGTATGTATATGTTGAGCACCACTAATTGCACCTAATACTGATGCATTTGATGCAGGACAACCTTTCCCTGCAAAAAACTGTGCACCACCATTACTAAATTGAATAATCACTGGTGAGTTCACTTTTGCCGCAGCTTCAAGTACACCATTAGCAGATTCTGTATTTACCACATTAACAGCTGGTATTGCAAAACCATTTTCCTTTGCATATGTAAATAGTTTTTTAGTTTCACTACCTGTTAATACACCAGCATTTACAACTTCTAATACACCCATAATAACCCTTATTTATTTAAATTAATTTTTGCATCTTTTTTAAGTTTCTCAACCACTTTTTTTACGTTTACTAAAAATTTCTCTTGAGCTACAACTTGTTGTATTTTAAGTTTTGCATTGTCATAATCAGCGATACCTTCAGCTTTTTTATCTTCTAAATAAATTACATGAAATCCAAATTGCGTTTTAACTGGATTTTTAGTAATTGTTCCAGCTTTAAGTTCACCTGCAGCTTGACTAAATTCTGGTACCATTTGTTTTGGTTCAAACCATCCAAGATCTCCACCATTTACACCGCTTGGTCCAGTTGACTTTTCTTTTGCTAACTTAATAAATTCAGCTTGAAGATCTTTTGCTTTATTTAGTGTAGAAATTAATGCTTTGGCTTCTTGTTCTGTTGCAACTAATATATGTCTAGCTTTTAATACAGCTTTTTGAGTAAACTTGTCTTTATTTTTTTCATAGAACTTTTTCATTTCATCTTCAGATACTGTGATATCTTTAGATGTTTTTTGCATCCAAAATTCTAATGCTAGATCATTTTTTAATTTATTTAAAGCATCTTGAAATGATTTTTCTTTTGTAACACCTGTTTTTAAAGCATTCTGAGCTAGTAACTTTGTATCTACAACTTGATTTAAAATTTTTTCTTGAGTTTCTTTTGGTAAAGATTCATAAGACACTCTGGCATCTCTAATTACCATTTTAATATCTGCTGTAGTTATTGTTTCTCCATTTACGCTTCCATATGATTTTTCAATTGCATGTGAACTACTGATAGTTATAGCTGTAGCCATAATAGTATTTATGAAAATTTTTTTCATTTATATCCCTTTTAAGTCTTTAATTTAAGTAGTTGATTTTATCTAAAATATCCTAAGAAATGCTTTTCTTAAAGAAATTTTAAAATTTACCTTAAAAACTCTTTAAATTAGATAGATTTTATGATATAATGCGCAAAAATTAAAAGATGCTTAAATAGATATAAGTATAAAAAATATGGAGATTTAATGAGAATATTAATCGTAGAAGATGAAGTAACTTTAAATAGAACACTAAATGAAGCTCTTGTGGATGAGGGTTATCAGGTAGACTCAGTAGAGAATTTTAAGGATGCAGAATATTTTGTAGATATTAGAAATTATGATTTAGTTATTACAGATTGGATGTTACCAGATGGTGATGGACTAGAATTTACAAAAATGGTAAAAAATAGAAGCAATAGAACAGGTGTAATTGTTGCTAGTGCTAGAGATGATAAAGAGAGTGAAATTACAGCATTAAAAACTGGTGCTGATGATTATATTAAAAAGCCATTTGATTTTGATATTTTACTTGCTAGAATAGAAGCTAGATTAAGATTTGGTGGTACAAATACAATTGATATTGATAAGTTATCTATCAATCCAGATGAAGAGAAAATCATTTATGATGGTGAGGAAGTTGAGCTTAAGGGTAAACCATTTGAAGTACTAACACATTTAGCTAGACATAGAGATCAAATTGTATCAAAAGAACAGCTTTTAGACGCAATTTGGGAAGAGCCAGAATTAGTTACTCCAAATGTTATTGAGGTTGCGATTAATCAGATTAGACAAAAAATGGATAAGCCACTAGGAATTTCAACTATTGAAACAATTAGAAGAAGAGGATATAGATTCTGTTATCCAAATACTAATGAGGATTCTTCAGAAAAATAATTTATTCACCTAGAGAGATATTCTCTCTAGTAAAATCTACTTAAAGAGAAAACATGTATAAAAGTATATATTTACAGTTTCTTAGACAACTTATTATAGCTACATCATTATTTATTGTTGTAATGTCATTTGTTTTTTATGGCTTTACAAAAACAACACTAGAGGAAGAAATTAGAGATTCTTTAATTAATGATGCTCAGCTAATTAATACAATTAGTACTATTGCTAATACGCTTGAGAACATACCATTTGATATGATTACAAAAAGGGATGTTGATGTTGACATATTAATATTAAATATGGAACGGAAAGTGTATTTTACTATTTATAAAGATGGTAAAAATAATTATGCAAAGCTTTTATATCCTTTTAAAGGTGATACTACAAAGTTCATACAAATTAGAAAAAATATCAATAGCTCAAAAGCAATGTTAAATAAAATATTTAACAATATCTTGATTTTAAGTATTGGTGGATTAATTATGGTTATTATATATGCAATGACATTAGCCAAAACAATGTTAAGGCCAATTATTCAGATTGCAAATAGACTTTCAAATATGAATGAAAATGCTTTATCACAGTTACAATTAAAAAATCTACCTTTAGAGTTTCATCCATTAGCTAATTCTATTAACCAACTTACAAAGCGTATAGAGGGATATGTAAAATATCAAAAGGAATTATTTATAGGTGCCGCACATGAACTAAAAACACCACTTGCGGTTATGAAGCTTAAAAATGAAGTTACGATCAGAAAGCCAAGAGAGCAGGAAAAATATGAAGAGACATTGAGGCTAAATATATCAGAGATTGATGGTATGAATATGATGATAACTTCAATACTAGATATAGGTAGACAAGAGGGTGCACAGTTTGAAAAAGCATTACAAATTGATGTTATAGATTATCTAAAACATAAAATAAATGGATATAAGTTATTAGCAAAAAAAGAAGAAGTAAATTTAGTATTTACGAGTAACGAGAGCAAATTTGATATTTTAATACAGCCAACATTATTAAATCAGATTATTCAGAATTTTGTTCAGAATGCTATTAAGTTTACACCAGGAAATAAAAATATCAATATTAATGCATTTGGTAGTAGTAAGTATATTGAAATTAATGTAATAGATGAAGGTATAGGTATAGATGAATCTATAGATCTTTTTGCACCATTCAAACGTGTTGGTAATGAACAGGGTGCAGGACTAGGGTTATTTCTAGCTAAAAGTGCAGCAGATGCCTTAGGAGCAGAAATAAGTATTAGAAATCGTAAGGATGGCAAGCAAGGTTGTGTTGCAAGTTTGAAACTTTATATTAACCCTACTTGTAAATTATAATTAAGGGCACCTCTACTACCCTTAAAATAAATCTTTGTGCTCTAGCTTAGTACAAAGATTCTGTACTACTTTCATACCAGATTCTCTAGCTTTTTTAGCAGCATTATTATTTACAATACCAATTTGAGTCCATATAGTTTTAATATTACCTTTTGCTATTGCTTGATCAACTACTAAACTAACAACATCTGGTTTTCTAAATATATCAACCATATCAATTTGATCTCCAATTTCATCTAGGCTTCTATACACCTTTTCCCCAAGAATCATATCTTCCTTTGGATATACAGGGTATATTTTATATCCAGCATTTTGAAGATACTTTGCAACCATATTACTTGGCTTATCTTCTTTTGGAGACAATCCTATTATTGCTATAGTTTTTGTTTCTTCTAATATAGATTTGATTTCATCTTTATTTGAATTAACTGATGGAAATTCACATTGCATTTTTTATCCTTTTATATTATCTCTATGATATTTTCTAGTGGTCTACCAATAGCTGCTTTGCCATTATTAATTGCAATTGGTCGTTCTATTAGCTTTGGTGTGCTTACCATGGCATCAATAAGTACATCTGCACTTTTATTAGCTAGATCAAGTTCTTTATATTCATCTTCTTTTGTTCTCATCATATCTCTTGGATCTTTGATTTTTAATAGTTTAATAAGATCAATGATTTCATTTTTAGTTGGAGTATCTTTTAGATATTCTCTAATTGTATATTGTACTTTTTTTATATCAAGAGCTTCTATAGTAGCTCTTGATTTTGAACATTTTGGATTATGCCAAACTACCATTTAGTTTTCTACTTTGCCGAAATTAAGTTCTATTGCTTTCTTTATTCTTGATATTGACTCTTCCGCGCCTAAAATCGCAGTTACATCATATACTGATGGTGCTTGTGTTCCACCTGTAAGAGATATTCTAATTGGTTGGAAAAGTTGTGGGAATTTTAGTCCATTATCTTGGATAAATGGTTTTGTAATAGCTTCATAATCTACAGGTAGATGTAGAGTAGAACTATTCTCTTCTAATATATGAATATAGTCATTTAACATTTCAACTGTAGTGTCTTTAATAAATTTTTTAACACCTTTTTGTTCATAAGAGGTAGGTACGGCTAATATGTTTTTTATAGATGATTGTAATTCTACTAATGTATTTGCTCTTTCTTTACAAAGATCTAAGACCATCTCTTTTTTATCATGACCATTAATTTTACAATTAAAAAACTCTAGTTCATTTGCAAGTCTTTCATTTGAAGCATTTTTAATATAGTGTGCATTTAACCATAATAGTTTTTCTTCGTTATAGGCTGATGCAGACTTATTAATGTTGTTAGGGTTAAATAATGATAGCATCTCATCAATGCTAAATATCTCTTGATCGCCATTTGACCACCCTAGCCTAACTAAAAAGTTTAAAAGTGCTTCTGGCAGGTATCCAAGTCTTTTGTATTCCATTACATCCATTGCACCATCTCTTTTTGATAGTTTTTTACCTGAAGGATTGTTAATCATTGGAATATGATAAAATTTTGGTATCTCAAACCCTAAAGCATTATATACTACTAATTGCTTTGGAGTATTTGATAGGTGATCATCTCCCCTTAATACATCTGTCATACCCATTAGTGCATCATCAATTGCTACTACAAAGTTATAGGTTGGATTACCATTACTTCTAGCTATTACAAAATCATCAACTTGATCATAGTTAAAGCTCATGAATCCTTTTACACCATCTTCAAACTCTAGTTTTCCACTTAGCGGTGCTTTGATTCTAATTACTGGATCTATACCTTCTGGTGGTGTTCCATCAAAATCTCTGTATCTTCCATCGTATCTTGGTGTTTCTTTATTTGCTTCTTGTGTAGCTCTTAGTGTATCAAGTTCATCTCGACTCATATAACACTTATATGCTTTTCCTTCAGCTAATAATTGATCAATATATTTTTTATATATATCTTTTCTTTTTGATTGATATTCTACTTCACAATCACTATCCATACCAACCCAGTCAAATGCTTCAATTATTGCCTTAACTGCATCTTCACTATTCCTTGCTTCATCAGTGTCTTCAATTCTTAGTTTAAATTCTCCAGTAGTTTTTTTTGCCCAAAGATAACTATATAGTGCAGTTCTTAATCCACCTATATGTAGATAACCTGTTGGACTTGGTGCAAATCTAGTAATTGCCATTTTTTTCCTTTAGTTGTTTCACATGAAACATTATATTTTTTTTATTAGTCTCTCATAAAGATAAATAGAGAACCCATTCCAACCATTAGTACAATAGCTAAAAATATTACCATTATCAAATCTAAAGTTGCCATTATTTATCCTTGATCTCTTTTTCTTTTAGTTGACCACATGCAGCACTTATATCTAATCCTTTTGATTCTCTAATAGTACAGATTACTTTCTTACTTAATAAATATTCTTGGAATTTTACCATATTATTTCTTGATGGTCTTTGATAATCAACACCATCAAATGGATTGAAATATATTAGATTAACTTTGGCTTCAATACCATCTAAAAGTCTTACTAGTTTATCAGCAGATTTAATATCATCATTTGTATCTTTTATTACAAGGTATTCAAACATAATCTTTTTTCTAGTATCAACAGGAAATTTTCTAACGGCATCAATTATTGATTGAATATTGTATGCTTTATTCATTGGAATTAGTTCAGTTCTTAGATCATCATCAACAGCATGTAATGATATTGCAAGTTGTACGCCTAGATCTTCTTTGGCTAATTGATTAATTTTACTACTTATACCACTTGTTGAAATAGTTTGTCTTCTTGTACTAATTGCCAGTCCATCTAGATCACTAATAATTCTAATTGCTTTAATTAGATTAGTGTAATTATCAAGTGGTTCACCCATCCCCATATAAACAATATTAACACTTTTGTTTTCTGGAATATTATTCTCTCTTTTTAGAATTAGTATTTGAGCTACAATTTCACCAACACTTAGGTCTCTAGTAAATCCACCTTTTGCAGTTAAACAAAAACTACACCCTACTTTACATCCTATTTGTGATGATATACAAAATGTATATTGTTCACTTTTTGTTACATTACCACTTTCATCTGTTTGTTTTTCTTTCATTAAAAGCAATACAGATTCAACTGTTGTTTTATCTTGAAGCTCAAATAGATATTTAATAGATCCATCCTTACTTTTTTCTACTCTAATGATCTTAGCAATATCTATAGGATAATTTTCTTTTAAATTTTCTTTTAAATCTTTAGGTATATTTTTCATATCATCATATGATGTGGCATATTTTTTGTATAGCCAATTATAAACTTGTTTTGCTCTAAATGATGGTTTGAGTTGCTCTTTTAATTCATCTAGTGTATAGTCATATATTGTTTTAATAAATTTTCCTTTTTATGTTGTTTCACATGAAACACTTATTTATGATATAAACTTATTCCTCTTTAAATAGTCTACAAGTCGTTTCATGGCTTCTTGATGATTATTTAAAAAATCTTTATGTGCATCTTTATTTGTTTTATTAGTAACAACAAAAATACCACCTACATCTATATTAAACTGCTTTGCTACTTCAATTATTGCAAAGAATTCCATATTTTCAATACCAATACCATAGTCTTTAAATCTTTTTGATATATCTTGATCTATAGTGATATAGTTTGAAGAGTTTACTATTGTTTGGTTTTTTATCAATGTATTATTTGTTTTATTAAGATTATCAATTGGGGTATAGGATTTATCTTCAAGAAATGATAATTCAATATTAGAAGCACTTCGTGATTCAACAATATCAAATATATTATATTCCCCATATGTACCTGCACTACCTATAAATAAAATAAATTTTGGCTTTTCTTTTAGTATAAGCTTTGTAAGACCAATTGTGCTTTGAACAAGCCCTACTCCAATGCTTGTTGCAAATGGAAAAACTTCACCATTTCCTGCACAGACAAACATTATTTTTTACCTTTTATTATAAAAACATCAAAACTATTTTGTGGTTTTTTGATTGTATTTAGTATCTCAATATTTATATCTTTAAATCCTGTATCTTGAAAAACTTGCTTTATATATTTCATCTCAAAGCCAAAATGTTCTACACCATAGTTATCACTATGAAATGAACCATCTTCACTAACAAGATCGGCAATAAATAAATAGCCATTTGGCTTTAGACTATCATAAAGTTTTTGTACAAACATTTCTATATCCTGTATATGATGCATGGTCATATTTGTGGCAATAATATTGTAGTAAGTATTCTCTAGATACTCATTATTAATATCATGTAGTTTTGAAGATATGTTTTTAAAACCAATTTGTTTAATTTTTTGATCATATATATCAAGCATAGCAGGAGAGTTATCAAGACCTGTTATTGAACTTACTTTGTTTGCAAATCCAAATGAGACCAATCCACTACCGCTACCATAATCTAAAAGATCAAAATTAGATATATCTTCATCAATAGATTCTATAATCTTATCCACAAATAACATAGCACCCTCAACTCTTTCAGGTTTACTATCCCATTGTGAAGCTAGTGCATCAAATCGTTCTTTATTTTCTAGGCTACTCATTTAAATCCTAAAGTCTAACAGGGATATTGTTTTTAGATAGATATCTTTTTAGATCCATAATATCTATCTCTTTAAAATGGAATATTGATGCTGCAAGTGCTGCTTCTGCACCACACTCAAAGGCATCTTTAATATGATCCATAGTACCTGCACCACCTGATGCAATAACAGGTATATCAATAGCTTTACTAATTTGTGAAGTAATATTTGTTTCAAAGCCGGCTT
>JGI11705J14877_10000004_pt1 | contig 120263 bp, 110 predicted proteins | sample Etolaghawater15m_FD_14877 | JGI IMG/M metagenome (IMG submission 14877) | reverse complement strand
CAGCTCTTGGCCATGTCAAGCGTCTTCGTATTAAAGATCCGATTGTAAAAGAAAAACCCAAAGATCTTTTAGAAAACATTTCTTTTTTCAAGCCTAAAGTCACCGGCAAGGATATTGTTATTTTTACCAGACAACTTTCCACTATGATTGACGCAGGACTTCCTTTGGTTCAAGGCCTGGAAATTTTATCTAAGCAGCAGGAAAACCCAACATTTAAAAAAGTTTTAGGTAACATCAAATCCGATGTCGAGACAGGAACAACCTTTGCTGATGCCATGCGGAAACATCCTAAAGTTTTCGACAACCTTTTTTCAAATATGATTGAAGCTGGTGAAACAGGCGGTATACTTGATACGATATTAGGCAGACTGGCTATTTTTATGGAAAAATCCATGGCTCTTAAGAAAAAAATAAAAGGTGCCATGACCTATCCCGCAATCTGTCTTGCAATCTCAGCACTTATACTTGTGGTAATTCTGGTTTTTGTTATTCCTGTTTTTGAGGAAATGTTTGCAAGTTTTGGCTCAGCACTACCGATCCCTACTCAAATCGTTGTCTCAATGTCAAATACCTTTAAAAACAATTTTCTTTGGCTCGGCATGGGCATATTTGCTGTTATTTACACCATAAAAAAGATCTATTCCACAGAGAGAGGGCGGTTCAGAATGGATGCAATGCTGATCAAAGCTCCAGTGGCCGGCCCCTTAATCAGAAAGGTTGCTGTTTCCAAATTCACCAGGACTCTCAGCACCATGCTGCAAAGTGGCGTTCCTATACTTGATGCATTACAGGTGGTTGCAAAAACAGCCGGCAACAAGGTTATTGAAGCGGCGGTTTTTCGTGTAGCCGATAGTATTGCAGAGGGACGCCCCATAGCTGAACCCTTAGAAGAAAGCGGCGTCTTTCCAAATATGGTCGTCCAGATGATCAACGTCGGTGAATCTGTTGGAGCACTCGACACCATGCTTGCCAAAATTGCTGATTTTTATGATGGAGAAGTAGATCAGGCAGTAGAAAATCTCACCGCCATGATCGAGCCCTTCATGATGGTCTTTCTGGGAGGCATGATAGGTGGTCTGGTCATCGCCATGTATCTCCCAATTTTCTCAATGGCCAATGCCGTTGGTGGATAAAAAAAAACACTTACTATTGACTTTATTCCCTTGACGCATATCATTAGAAGCAGAGTGTAACTAACACTGGTGGAAGTATGTCAACCAGTACTCAGTTCAATACCCCCTTGAGGGGAAAAGGTACTTAATATCGATTACCTTAGAGGAGGAATCAATCATGACTCTCACAAAAGCTGATCTTGTTCAGCAAGTATACAAATCTCATGGATCGTTAACAAAGGCTCAGGCAACCGATTCTGTTGAAGCTTTTCTACGTATCTCCAAAACATCACTAATTAGTGGTACCGATCTCCTTTTAAGTGGTTTCGGGAAATTCAATGTTAAAGACAAAAAGTCCAGAAGAGGACGTAACCCTCAGACAGGAGATGAACTGACCCTTGATGCCAGGCGTGTGGTTACCTTTAAACCGTCTGGAATTCTCCGCGACAAAATTAATGAGGCCTGATTACCAATAATCCTGCTAAAGTAATTATTATTCAGGTCTCCCGTTAACCTGTGTTTATTCACATCACATTGAAGAAACACAGGTTTTTTTTATTCTCCAACACCTACTTGCTGTGCTCCTTACTACTTATACGATGCATCCCTCTGCGACCTTTCACTCAATAGAGCTGGATAAAATAGAAATCTCAGACGAATGGAGCCTTCATCCCTTCCTCAGCTCTGAACCACCTGCCACCGCCCTTGTTGAATCCATTAACAGAGTGGGCATACTTCATCCACCAATCCTCCTGCGGCAATCTACAGAGCGCTACAAATTAGTCTGCGGAAAATCCAGGCTGGAAAGTCTCAAAACCAACCCCGGTAAAAAATCCTCTCCATGTCTCATTCTCGCAGAAGATAGCTCACCTAAAACTATTTTGTCCTATGTAGTTGAAGACCAGTCACTCTCTGGCAATTTCAGTGCAATGGAGAAAGCCTATTTTTTCAGCCACTGTCTTAACTATATGGATGGCAAAGAGGCAGCGGCATTATTTCTCACAATTTTTCACCAAAAAATCCAGCCACACACAATCAACAAGTGTTTAGATCTGATAAAGCTTGAGTTGGATATTCAGATCAACATACACAATGGAACCATTGGTGAAAAAACTGCCCACGAGCTCCTCAAGATGAGTCCGGAAGACAGACGGGTGCTTCATGGTGTATTTATTGATTTACAACTTGGAGGAGGAAAGCAAAAAAGACTGCTTTCTCTTTGCAAGGATCTTGCGTACAGAAAAGAAACAACACTAACAGAGCTGTTAATGAAACCTGAATTCGATGAAATTCTTACTCATTCTGAAATGAATCAACCACAGAAAGCAACTGTTCTTTTGGCTTGCATACAAAAGATGCTCTTTCCACAAAGCGCTTATGCTGAAGATTTATTCAGAAAAAAAGTTACCACCATGAATTTACCAACAACCTGCAAAGTAACCCATGCTCTTTCGTTTGAGACAGATGCTGTTTCTCTTATAATGGATTTCGAGACACTCACAGAACTGGAGAAGCGACTACCAGAAATCCTGCACCTTGCTGAAGCCAGGAAAAACTGATTAGAGTATCAAAGAGTAGGAAAAAGATCTCCCTGAATAAGCAAATCCTCCCCACATTTTTTAGAGTGAATATTTTGTAACCTTGGAGCACTCGTATGATCGCTCACGGAGAAGCCACTCAGCAAAGGCGTTCCCGACGCGCCACCAAAGAGAGGCGCGACAAAAAGCATTACTCTGTCCACCAGTGATTTGCTGAGAAAACTGCCATGAATTTCAGCACCACCTTCAACAAGGAGGGAACAGATACCCATTTTCCCCAGGTGGTTAAGAACTCTGTTTATATCTAACCCTTTGCCAGTTTCGTCTAAAGCTACCGCCTGAACATCCACCCCATCCATTTTACTGAGGAATTCTTTTTTTTCTCTGTCAGCAACAGGTGAACAAAAAATCAGGGTTGATGCGGATGAATCCAGGTGAAGAATTTTTGCTTGAGAGGAAATCCTCAAAGAACTATCGAGGACAACACGCAGGGGATCTCTGCCACGCTTGATCAAACGGGTTGTAAGGGATGGATTATCAGCGACAACGGTGCCAACACCAACCAGAATAGCATCCAGACTGTTACGAATACTATGCACGGTACGTTGGCTCTTACCACCAGTCATTTTCCCAGGGACGCCTCTCTGGTAACTGAGTTTCCCGTCAAGGCTCATTCCTGCCTTCATAACTACAAAGGGTTTACCTGTTGTAATGTGTTTCACAAAGGGAAGGTTAACTTCCTTACATTCATTTTCAAGAACACCACTAAGAACCTCTATCCCCTGTTTTCTGAGGTAGCTGATCCCACTACCACTAACCAAAGGGTTTGGATCCACCATGCCAACAACGACTCGTTTGATCCCTGCAGCAGCAACAGCGTGACTACATGGGGGCGTACGACCGGTGTGGTTGCAGGGTTCAAGAGTTACATAAATGGTAGCCCCTTCAGCACGGTTTCCAGCTTTTCGCAGTGCATGCACCTCGGCATGTGGCGTTCCAGCTTTTTTATGGTAACCACGGCTTACGATAGTATCGTCATCCTGTACAACAACAGCCCCGACACATGGATTAGGAGAAGTCCTCCCAATTCCTTTTCGGGCCTGATGCAGGGCAAGACGCATAAACTGCTCATCTCTTTTTGAAAATGTTCTCTCAGCCTTCTTTTTTAGACTCAACATCGCCCCTTGAATCGAGTAACCCCTTCAACTCATCCATAAATTCGTTAACGTCTTTAAATTGACGGTACACAGAGGCAAAACGGACATAGGCAACTTCATCAAGACCTGGAAGGTCTTCCATAACCCATTCACCAATAACCACTGACGGAACTTCCTTGGAGGGGAAATCCTGCAGCTTGCTTTCAATATTGTCAACAAATTCATCTATATCATCACAGCTTACAGGACGCTTTTCACAGGCTTTCTCAAGACCAACAACCATCTTCTGCCTATCCCATACCTCTCTTCTACCATCTTTCTTAACAAGCATGGGAAGCATAACCTCAAGGCGCTCATAGGTAGTAAAACGCTGTTCACAAGAAAGACAGGAGCGCCGTCTTCTGGTAATAGTACTTTCTTTATTAAGCCGTGAGTCGATAACCTTATTGTCAAGATGACCGCAATAGGGACACTTCATTAATTCTCCTGTAAATAAAGATAGGTATCAGAAAATATTAGACAGTGGGTGAGTGTCACACAGCGCTCGCACTTCCTGACGCACTGCAATCATGGCCTCGTCACTTCTCTCTGTAAGGACACGTTCAATCCATTCAGCAATAAGACCCATTTCTTTAATTCCAAGGCCTCTTGTTGTAACAGCAGGGGTACCTATGCGAATCCCGGAAGTAACGAATCGCGGTTGTTTATCAAAAGGAATAGCATTCTTGTTTGTTGTCAATCCCGCTCGCTCCAGCAGTTCCTCCGCTTCCTTGCCAGTAATATCCTTACTTGTCAGATCCAGAAGAATGAGATGATTATCAGTTCCCCCGGAAACTAATCTGAACCCTTTATTAACAAGGTTCTGACCAAGCGCACTGGCATTATCTACAACCTGTTGTTGGTAGCTTTTAAAAGAATCCGTCATAGCCTCTTTAAAGGCTACGGCCTTAGCTGATATCACATGGACAAGGGGGCCTCCCTGGATACCAGGGAAAATTTTGGAGTTCAAACTCTGTCCCCATTTGTTCCTGGCAAGAATCAAGCCACCACGTGGCCCACGCATGGTCTTATGGGTGGTAGTCGTCACAAAATCAGCATACGGGACGGGAGAGGGATGTACCCCCGCAGCAACAAGCCCTGCGATATGTGCCATATCTACCATAAATAAAGCTCCTATCTGGTCGGCGATCTTACGAAAACCTTCAAAATCAATAAATCGGGAGTAGGCAGAAGCTCCGGCAACTATCATCTTGGGCCGGTTTTCAAAAGCAATACGTTCTACTTCTTCCATATTAATCTGTTCAGTTTTCCTCTCTACCCCGTAAGAGAGAAAGTTAAACAACTGACCTGAGAAATTGACCCCGCTACCATGGGTTAAATGACCACCATGGGCAAGATCCATCCCAAGCACCTTATCGCCAGGCTTTAATGTGGCAAAATAAACAGCCATATTTGCCTGAGACCCGGAATGGGGCTGAACGTTAGCATATTCAGCACCAAAAATCTCCTTAGCTCTGTCTATGGCAAGCGTCTCAACTTTATCAGCCTGATCACATCCACCATAATATCGTTTCTGAGGATATCCTTCGGCATATTTATTGGTAAAAATAGACCCCTGAGCCTCAAGGACTGCTGCAGAAACAATATTTTCAGATGCTATCAATTCAAGCTGACTGTTTTGACGTTCATACTCATTGTTGATACAGGCAAAGATATCTGGATCAGTGTTTTCTAAGGCAGACATAAACATTCTCTCTTCTTATTGAAAATAGTATCTGTTTATCACTAAACAGACGAAAAAACCGGCATACCCAAGAAAGTAAGCCGGCTTTAACAGTAGATTTTAATAAAATTACTTTAACTGAACAACTCTATACGACGCTGATGCCGTCCACCTCCAAAAGGTGTATCAAGCCAGGTTCGAACGATTTCCATCGCTACTCCGGGACCAGTAACACGTTCCCCCATGCAAAGGATATTTGCATCATTATGTTCGCGACTCATGCGGGCTGTATATTGTTCACTGCACAATGCAGCCCGGATACCTTCATGTTTGTTTGCAGCCATGGACATACCAATTCCTGTCCCACATATAAGGATCCCTTTATCGGCCTCAGAGGACATGATCTGCTCACAGACAAGATCAGCAAAACCTGGATAATCAACGGATTGCTCGTCATGGCAACCAACATCAATAACTTCGTGGCCCAGTTCCTTTAAGAGAGGTACAATTACTTCTTTTAACGAAAATCCACCATGATCTGAACCGATTGCTACTCTCACACTGTCCCCTTTCATCTAAATCAAGAATCGAAACGCTTCATAACGACAACACCATTGGTTCCACCAAAGCCAAAAGAATTGGAAATAGCAGCTCTAATTTCCATCTTTCTTGCAACATGCGGAACGTAGTCCAGGTCACATTCAATGCTCGGACTATCCAGGTTAATGGTGGGTGGGGCAATCTGATCCTTGATAGTCAAGGCAAGGAATGCAGCTTCGAGACCACCAGCCGCGCCAAGAGCATGTCCGGTCATTGATTTTGTTGAACTAATGGCAAGTTTTGCAGCATGGTCACCGAAAACACTTTTGATAGCAGCAGTTTCACAACGATCATTCAAAGGAGTGGACGTTCCATGGGCATTAATATAATCAATATCGGATGGCAACAAACCAGCATCCTGGAGCGCCATTTCCATACAGCGAGCAGCACCGTTGCCATCTTCAGGAGGAGCGGCGATGTGATACGCATCACTGGATGCTCCTGCACCAACCATTTCCGCATAAATATCTGCACCTCTGGCAAGTGCATGCTCCAATTCCTCAAGAACAATCATGCCAGCACCTTCAGCAATCAAAAAACCATCACGATCTTTATCAAAAGGACGTGAAGCCTTGGCAGGGTCATCGTTTCTGGTCGATAAAGCTTTCATAGCTGAGAACCCACCAACTCCAAGAGGACAAATAACAGACTCAGTCCCCCCGGTTACCACAATATCAGTAGTTCCATAAACAATGGATCTGAAAGCCTCTCCAACTGCATGAGTCCCTGCAGCACAGGCTGTGGACAATGACAGGTTAGGGCCTTTGGCGCCTATCTGCATAGATATATGCCCGGATGGCATATTAGGGATCGCCATTGGGATAAAGAATGGTGATATCCTTTTTGAACCGCGATCAAGATAAACGCTGTGGTTCTTCTCAATCGTCCCAAGCCCCCCCATGCCACAGCCGGTGATCACACCAACCCTGTTGCAATTACCTGGAGTAATATTCACGCCGCTGTCTTCAATGGCAGAACGAGCAGCAACGATGCCATATTGAACAAAAAGATCAAGATGTTTGGAACTTTTTGTATCAAAATGATCCAGGGTCTCAAAATCGGACACCTCAGCAGCTATCTGCGAGGCAAAACCGGAGGCATCGAAACGAGTAATCGGACCTATACCACTTTCCCCGTTAAGAAGCTTTTTCCAGGTCTTATCCCTTCCAGTTCCTAAAGGAGTTACTAAACCAATGCCTGTTACAACTACTCTGCGCTTAGCCATTGTATTCCTCTTGAGTTCCAGGAAGCACCAAGCACCCCGGAAAAAAATTATTTCAAGTTGTTTACAAAATCAATAGCATTCTGGACAGTAGCGATTTTTTCGGCTTCCTCGTCGGGAATTTCGACGTCAAATTCTTCTTCCATTGCCATAATCAGTTCAACAAGATCGAGGGAGTCGGCCCCAAGGTCATCAACAAATGATGCACCGGGAACCACTTTATCTTTATCAACACTCAACTGCTCAACGATAATATCAACCATCTGTTGTTCAATTGCCATTTTTTGCTCCTGTATGTTTTTTACTATTTTTTATGAATCCCGAATTTTTCGGGTATTCGGTCACAGACACCACTATTAACAAACTCAGAGGAAACTGTAAATCACATATACATTCCACCATTCACATGAATTGTATTTCCTGTGACATACGCCCCATCATCACTGACAAGATACGCAACTGCTCCAGCAACATCTTGAGGACTGCCAAGACTTGCCAGGGGAATTTGATTTTTAATTTTTTCCTGTATTGCTTCAGGGAGGTCACGGGTCATATCGGTACTGATATACCCGGGGGCAACCGCATTAACCGTAATATTCCGTCCAGCAAACTCACGTGCCATTGATTTAGTCAGACCTTGCATTCCAGCCTTGGCTGCTGCATAGTTCACCTGCCCGGCATTTCCGGCAAAACCTATGACCGAAGAAATATTGACAATCCGTCCCCATCTTTTTTTCATCATGGAACGTGCCGCTGCCTTTGAACAGATAAAAGAACCTTTTAGATTGGTATCAAGAACGGCATCCCAATCTTCTTCTTTCATTCTGGCCATCAAGCCATCCCGGGTAATCCCTGCATTATTTACAAGTATATCGAGAGACCCCGCTTCTTTTATTAAATTTTGTATTGCATCCTGAGCCTGGGTACTCTCCCCAACATTAAACGCAAGGATATCAGCACTCCCTCCTTCGTCAATGATAATTTTTCGGGTTTCATTAGCAGCGTTGGGATTGGACACATAGTTTATATACACATGGGCTCCCATGGCAGCAAGACGAATACAGATCGCACGACCAATTCCTCTGCTCCCACCGGTAACTAAAGCATTTTTCCCCTTCAGACTCATGATTTTCGATGTTCCTCAATTTTACTGATAAGTTTAGGTAAAACCTCAAACAGATCACCCACTATGCCAAAGTCAGCAACGTTAAATATCGGAGCATTCTCATCACGATTAATGGCAACAATAGTCTCAGATGATTGCATTCCGGCAACATGCTGAATTGCCCCGGAAATACCACAGGCAATATACAACTTGGGAGCAACTGTTTTCCCTGTCTGACCAACCTGGTGAGGATATCCTATCCATCCGGCATCAACAACTGCACGGCTCGCAGAAACGGAACCATCAAGACTTTTGGCGAGCTCACGGATAAGGGTAAAACCTTTCTCAGTATCAAGTCCTCGTCCACCACCGACCAGAATATCAGATTCCTGAATATTGACATCATCAGAATCAGAGACAACGGATTCCAACACCCTGACTTTTGACTTGAGCATGGCTGGAGCAAGATCTATATCGATAATCTCACCACTACGACTGGGATCAAACTCAAGCTGTTTCATCACATTGGGCCGTACAGTGGACATCTGTGGTCTGGACCCTGGGCATTCAATGGTGGCCATGATGTTGCCTCCAAAGGCTGGCCGTGTCTGCAGCAACGCACCGTCACCAGCGCGTATTGCCAGTTGAGTACAGTCCGCAGTAAGCCCGGCCCCAAGGGCATTGGCAACACCTGGAAAAAACGAACGACCAATAGCAGTGGCACCTGCAAGAACTACTTCCGGTTTTTTCTTACGTATTAATTCTGTAAGAATGGCCCCATATGCTTCATCGGTAAAATAGTGGAGCGCAGGATCATCTGCACGATAGACAATATCAGCGCCGTGGCCGATTAACTTTTCAGCGCTGTCACCTGTTTCGGAACCAATCAACACTGCAACCAACTTGACACCTCTGGCATCAGCAAGTGTTCGACCGACACCCAGAAGTTCCAAGGCAACAGTTGCTAAATTACCACCCCTGAATTCACAGTAAACCCAGATGCCGCTCCAGCTTTCCAGATCCATCTGAACACTTTTTTCAGCACCCTCTATCGTTAAGGCTTCAAATTCACAACTCTCAACACAGGCCCCACAAAGAGTACAGGCTTCACCGACAACAGCTATACCATCAACAACTTCAATGGCCCCAAAAGCACAATTAGCTTCACAAACACCACAGCCGGTGCACCGTTCTTTATCAACAATCAGCATAGTTTTCTCTTGCTCCAGTCTCTTTATAGGTAGACAGCCAGTCTTTCAACCAGTTGTTCAACCTGGTCATCAATGGAACCAGTCAAAAGAGCTCTCTCTCCACGCGGAGGTGGCGGGAACACATCAACAACCTGAGTCGGTGATCCTGCTAAACCAATTTTTTTCGGATCAGCACCGACATCTGCGGCAGACAGGACGAGGATTTCCGCCTTTTTCGCTTTCATCTTACCCTTCAATGAAGGCACACGTGGAGTATTAATATCCTTCACAACGGTAAGTAGAACAGGATAGTCAACGGCCAACACATCATACCCATCATCCATCATCCGTTCCATAACAAGCTCTGTATCCGTTGCCTCACGAATTTTCTGGATACAGGTAACAAATGGAATGTTGAGTTGAATGGCAAGGCCTGGTCCAACCTGAGCAGTATCACCGTCTATCGCCTGTTTTCCGCAGAGGATCAGATCAAAGTCACCAATCTTCTGAACCGCCTTAGCAAGGGTGTAGGAAGTAGCCCAGGTATCGGCCCCTGCAAATGCTCGATCGGAAACCAGTACTGCATCATCAGCACCACAGGAAATAGCCTGTCTAAGAACCTCTTCTGCCTGGGGCGGTCCCATGCTCAACACAGTTACAGTACCACCAAGTTTTTCTTTCAGGTGGACTGCTTCCTCAACAGCGTGCTGATCATAGGGATTCATAATGGACTGAACCCCTTCTCTTGCCAGCGTATTGGTCACCGGGTCAAGACGTACGTCCTTGGCATCCGGCACCTGTTTGACACAGACAACAATCTTCATAGTAGTTAACTCTTTTTGCTATTTACGCGAGTATTCCTTATTTAGTTCCTGACCAATCACATTACGCTGTACCTGATTTGTTCCTTCATAAATCTGGAGAATCTTGGCATCACGCATCATTTTCTCAACAGGATATTCACGCATATAGCCATAACCTCCCATAACCTGTACAGCATCGGTACTCACCTTCATAGCCATATCAGTTGCCATGACCTTGCACATGGAGGAAACTTTCGACATATCCTTGGGATGCGCGTCAATATGCTTGGCGGATGCATAGACAAGTGCTCTTGAAGCCTCCAACTGGATGGCCATATCTGCCAGAATATGCTGAATCGCCTGGAATCCAATAATAGGTTTATCGAACTGAACTCTCTGCTTGGCATACGATGTTGCCTCATCGATGCAAGCCTGTCCAATACCAAGTCCAAGTGCTGCAATACCTGGACGGGATGAATCAAGAGTCTTCATCACGGTGATAAACCCGGTTCCCAAACGCCCAATAAGTCTGTCTTTGGGAATTCTGCAATCTTTAAAAATCAATTCCGTGGTGGACGAGGCGCGAATCCCCATTTTTTTTTCTTTAGGTCCACAGGTAAAGCCAGGATCACCTTCTTCCACAACAAACATCGAAGCGCCACGTGCACCTTTTGACCTGTCAGTGATAGCTACAACGGTATATATCTGGGCTTCACCGCCATTAGTAATCCACTGTTTGGTTCCATTAATGATCCACTCATCACCATCCAGTCTTGCAGTGGTCTGGATCCCAGAGGCATCTGACCCGGCATTGGCCTCTGTAAGGCCAAATGCTGCAAATTTCTTACCAGCAGCTACTGAGGGAAGATACTTTTGTTTCATTTCCTCAGACCCGGAAATCATAATTGGATAAATTCCAAGGGCACTTGCAGCAAAAGCAGTTGCGACACCTATACAGCCACGACCGAGCTGTTCCAGAGCTAAGACAATATCGAAACATCCTCCACCAAAACCACCATACTCTTCAGGAATCGGCACCCCGAAAAGATCTGCCTGTCCCATACTTTCGAGAATCTCACGAGGAAACTCATCTTTTTCATCAAGCTCTGCACGCTTTGGGATGATCTGCTCGTCTGTTATCTGCCTGGCAATATCCACAATCATGCTTTGTTCTTCTGTAAGAAAATAATCCATCGTCTCTCCTCTTTACCACCTAATCAAAGATGCTCCCCATGTAAACCCACCACCGAAGGAACAAACTAAAAGCAAATCACCACGTTTCAAACGTCCTTCACGATTTGCCTCGTCAAGAGCAATCGGGATGGAAGCCGCTGATGTATTACCATATTTCTGCACGTTTATGAACACTTTTTCTTTTTTTATACCAAGGCGGGAGACCAGTTTTTTCAGTATTCTGATGTTTGCCTGATGAGGAATCATTACGTCTATGGCGTCAAGATCAATCTGTTCCCGTACAAGCAGATTTTCTATTGCACCCTGCATGGCCTTGACGGCATATTTAAAAACCTCCCTTCCTTCCATCAGGATATGAGCCCCAGGATTGTCAGCTTGCTCAATTTCTGGATTACAAGAGGGAGCAGTGTGCATATAAAGAAGATTCCAGAGCGTACCGTCGGAAAAAAGGCTTGATGCAACAATACCACGATTTTCATCTTGATACTCAAGGACTACGGCACCGGCACCATCGCCAAACAAAATACAGGTATTTCTGTCTTTCCAGTTCGTTCGACTTGACAGCGTCTCTGTTCCAATTATGAGAATTTTTTGCTGCCGCTCAACACGGAGATGTTTGTCACCGTTATCAAGTGCAAAAAGAAAACCGGAACAAGCTGCATTCACATCATAGGCATAAGCCTTTTGGGCACCAAGTTCCTTTTGAACAAAACATGCACAGGAGGGCATAAGCATATGTGAACTCATGGTTGCAACAATTATGAGATCAATATCATCTGCTGTGACCTTTGCCATATCCATGGCCTTTTTTGCTGCCGACGTTGCAAGTTGAAAAGTATTTTCACCCTTGCCGCTGATACGTCGAGTCGAGATACCAGTTCGACTCACAATCCACTCATCACTGGTCTCAACCAATTGTTCAAGATCATGATTCGAAACAACCCGTTCAGGGAGGCAAGAACCGGTCCCAAGAATAACCGCACCCATTATTTCTTCTCCGCCAAAGGTTCAGGATGTTCGGCAAGGCTCGCTACAATTTTTTCGTTTACCTTTATCTCAACAATTTTGGCAGCTTCAAGAATTGCATTTTTAATGGCAACCGCGTTAGATTTTCCATGACAGATAATTCCAGTCCCATTTATCCCAAGCAGTGGAGCTCCACCGTACTCAGCATAATCCATACGCTTTTTAAATTTCAGGAAAACGGGTTTTGCAAGAAAATAACCGAACTTAGCCTTCATGGAGTTCATGATACCTTCACGTAGCGTCTCGGTGGCAGCTTCAATAAGGCCTTCACTGACTTTCAGACAAACATTTCCTACAAAGCCATCGCAAACAATCACGTCGACATTCCCCTGGAAGATATCCCGCCCTTCGACATTGCCAATGAAATTCAGGGAACTGTTAGCAAGTAAAGTATGGGTTTCTTTTACAAGGATATTCCCCTTCCCTGTTTCCGCACCTATACTTAAAATCCCCACTCGAGGAGACTTGATTTCAAAAACACGGGAAAAAGCGGCAGCCATGAGAGCGAACTGAAACAAATGATGCGGCCGACAGTCCACATTGGCACCAACATCCATCATCACTACAGGTTTCTTGAGGGTGGGAAAAGCGCTGGCAATACCAGGGCGGGACACATTCTCTATGCGCCCGAGCTTACGAATGGCTGCAGCCATGGTGGCACCAGAATTTCCAGCACTGACTGCAGCATCAGCTTCACCTTTCTTTACTAGATCAAAGGCAAGCATAACAGAAGAGTTTTTCTTTTTCCTGATGGCATCGACTGGGGACTCTCCCATCTCAACCATTTCGGAAGTGTGTACGACCTGTAATCTGGAAAGGACATCATCGGCCGGAGCCATCCGATCAAGACAGGCCTGAATGGCAATCTCATCCCCGACCAGAGTCAGCTTTAGATCAGATTCTTCTAAAGCCTGTATTGCCCCGGCTATCTGCTCATCAGGTCCATGGTCACCCCCCATGGCATCCAAGGCAATGCGCATGATATACAGCCTACTCTATTTCGGCATCCAGACTATAAACGGAACGACCCTTATACATACCACAACTTGGGCAGATGCGATGGGGCATTTTAGCCTCACCACATTCTGAACACTTGTTGAGTCCTGGTGCGGTCAAAGCATCGTGGGATCTTCTTTTTCTAGTACGGGAACGGGAATGTCTTCTTTTGGGCAGAGCCATGATATTTCCTCCAATAATACAATGCCGCATCAGCGACACGAATTGTCTAATTTTTCTGTAATTTTTTTAATATAGCAAAAGGAGAATCTTCATTAGTCTCCTTACACTTGCATTGCTTTTCATTCAAATTGATACCACAACGATCACATAAGCCCTTACATGTATCACTACATAAACAAGTGGTTGGCAGGGCTAGTAACAGCTGTTCTCTCAGGATATCTCCACTTTCAACAACGGGCTCCCTGAGATATACAACATCACAGTCTTCTTCGCCAAAGCCATACTCAGCTGCCATTTGTGGTTCTTCTTCTACTCGCAGCTGATAAGAAAACTCCTGCTCAAAGTTAAGTTCAACCGTATTGGTACAGCGATAACAACATGTAACAACAGCAGCAATGAAACTGCCATCTAGACTGTATATGTTTCCCTCCCGTTGACTAACCAGAAACTTGGCAACTACTTCAGCATTCAATTCAGGTTCAATATCTGAAAATTGAATCAATTCTTTCACAGTAAGACTGTTTTTCTTTGCAGCACTATCGGCAAGTAGAATTTCCATTTTCCCTCAGCAACTCACAATATCAAACGTGCAAACGAAACTGACGAAAATACCCAATTTTCACAAGAATGGCGAGAAAAAAATTTTATTCTTGTAAATGATTACAAAACCGAAGGAATTACCATGAAAACACGAACTACAAAATGCGAGCTAGACGCTCCGAGGTCTTTTCAAGACGAAGACTGACAATAGAAAGTAGATACTGGAGGATTGCATTCGCAATTTCCGGAAATGCTTCCTGGAATTTTACAAAATTATTTTTTGTGAGGCACAAAAGCTTACTGTCCTGAATTGCCGTCACTCGGGTACTTCGCTTATGCTGCTGCAAAATAGCGCATTCACCCACGATAGCTCCTGGGTCAATCAAGGCGATCACCTGGGTCTTTTCTAAGAAGCCAGTATATTTATGAACAGCAAGATGCCCCTCTATTAAAAAAAACAATTCCTCAGCAGGATCGTTATAATTAAAAAGGATGTCACCACCCACTACTTTTTTCTCAGTGAACAGAGAGACAAGTTCATGGGGAGCATTTTCGTCCGAGAGGCCAATACGGGTCAGGAACCTTTCCACTAGTTGCTTTCCTCTTTTTCAAAAGTCTCATTTTTTTCTTCAAGTATTTTCACCAATCCGGCAAATTTATCCTTCCTTAGGATTGATTTAAACTGTTCACTGTAGTTACGGAGAAAACTGACCCCTTCTATATTAAGGTCATAGACCAGCCAATCACTGCCGTTTTGAAGCATCACGTAACTTACCGAAAAAGGTGCGGTATCACTGCTCTTTACAATGGTTGCAACAGCAGCCCTGTTTCCTTTTATCCTTTCATCCTGATAGACTATCTCCTGCCCGGAGTACCCTTCAAGTTTTCCGATATAGGCATTTTCAAGAAGCTTAGTAAAAAGTTCTTCAAAATACTGGCGCTCTTCCTGACTCAGGTCTCTCCAGGCCGCCCCCAGAGCACGTTTAGACATCTCGGTGAAATCAAAACCCCTGGTTGCAATAGCCATCACCTTTTCACGTCTCACCTTCTTGTGGTCAACACCTGCAAGGTTCGGATCACGAATAACATCAATCACCCCTTCAAGGGTGGGTCTTAAAGAATCCGTGGGACTGGAAGAGGCCACAGCAACATGGGCGCAAAAGATAACAAAACATACCAGGAGAAACACCAATGGCTTTCTAATCATAAACACACTCACTCAAAAATTGATTTTATAACTCATTATCACTTCTGCGTTGCATTGGGTTGTCGTCAATTTTTTTCCTGCGATATTCAAGATAGACCTGTCGCATAGAAACATAAGGATCCAATGAATATTTTTTCAAATCTTCGTACACTTCAGGGTTGAGAGACAGTAGATTAACCCTGCTCCCCGCGTAATACCCGGCACTCACATAGAGTTCATCTATATAATACACCATGGGGTGGGTGTAAGCATCTGCGGTAAACCCCACGAGGTCACGGACGTTCGATGGCCCAATGATCGGCACACAGAGATAAACACCTTCACCAACCCCCCAGTATCCAAGGGTTTGACCAAAATCTTCTTCCCTGGGTGCAAGACCGAATTCAAGCATGGCAGGATCACCAAAGCCAAAAACGCCCAGTGTGGAGTTAATCAAAAAACGGGATATCTCAACCCCTGCATCCATAATTTTCAACTGGAGGAGATTGTTCACCAGACGAATAGGCGCAGCAAGGTTATTTACAAAATTTCCAATAGAAAAACGTATATCCCAGGGTAAGATAGCGGTGTAAGCAGTATTCAATGGACTCAGAAACCAGTAATAGAGTTTATCATTAAACTCGAAAAAGACCCTATTCATAGGCTCAAGCGGATCATAATAAATCTCTTCTGCAACTTTTCCCTCATCGAAAAAATCATCATTCAGAAGCATATCCATTTTATCAACCGGCACTTCGTCATCTTCAATGGCTGTATCCTGAAAAGCTACAGCACTACTTTTCTGGGAACAGCCAAAACTGCAGCACAGGAGTAGTGATAGCATAAAAAAAAGTACAATTTTAGGATACAATAGAGTTTTCATACATTGAAAAGAAGATGAAGTTTATTTCACATCACCAAAGGCGAATTTACTGATCAGAGATTCAATATCTACTGCAGACTCTGTGTCAGTAAGAATATCACCCTCTTTAAAAGATTCTTCATTTCCGCCAAGGCTCAGAGCGATAAACTTATCACCAATAAGCCCCTGGGATTTGACCGAAGCCATGGAGTCGGTGGCAAGCTCGACATCTTTTGAGAGTTTCAAGGCTATATTAGCCACACCGCTATCATCAAGCCAGATTTTGTCGACCTGGCCTACAACCACACCTGCCACCTGCACAGAAGCACCTTTTTTCACACCTGATATGTTGTCAAACTGAGCAACTATAGTATAGTTTTTACTATCACTGAAGAGAGAAACTTCGCCAAGCTGCAGAGCCAGATACCCAAATGCTGCAAAGCCTGCAATCATAAAAAGACCTACCAAAAATTCTACGCTGTTTTTCATTGTTCCACCAAATGACTCTGATAAATTTCACCCATTGTGGTTTTCACAAATTTGCGAATATGGGGTTTACTGGACCATTGTATCGCTTCAGGAGAGGGAAAAGCCTCCACTTCCCCGTTATGGAGAACGATCACCTGATCAGCGAGATTAAAAACCTTGGGAATATCATGGCTTACAATAACAGATGTGTAGCCAATCTGTTCCTGAGTTTTTGCAAACAGCTGGTAAATCTCCTGAGTCATCACCGGATCAAGACCTGTGGTTGGCTCGTCAAAGAGCATAATTTCAGGTTTCAACTGTAGAGCCCTTGCCAGCCCAGCTCTTTTCTTCATACCACCGCTGAGCTGCGCCGGAAACTTATTCTCGTGACCGAGCAACTCGAGCTGCTCAAGACTGGACAACACCTGTTTTTTTATTTCACTGTCGGTTTTCTTTGTTCTCTCCTTGAGTGGCAGAGCAACATTTTCAAAAACGGTCATGGAATCGAAAAGCGCAGACCCCTGGAACAAGACACCAAATCTAGTGCGCAACTCCTTAAGCTTACTTCCCCGAATTCCGGTGATTTCATCTCCTCCGACAAATATATGACCACTGTCTTCCTGCATGAGACCAAGAATAAGTTTCAAGGTGACACTTTTCCCCTGTCCACTGCCCCCTGCGATAACAGTTGTTTTACCAGCTGGAATTGAAAAACTCACATTATCGAGAATAACCTGCCTACTTCCGTTATCACGAACAAAGGCTTTTGCAACCTCTTTAAATTCTATGCTAATATCATTCATATCAGGATGGCCGTGAGCAGATAATCGAAAACAAGAATAGATATTGAAGAAAGGACAACAGCCTGTGTGGTGACTTTTGACACACTACGGGCTCCAAAGCCTGCCCCCTTGATCTGATGAACAAAAAACCCTCGGCCAGAGCAAATCCAGACAATCAGCACTGCAAAAACAAATGACTTCACAGTACCGAGCATAATATCATGGTTCGTCACACTGCGCTGCATCCCATCAAAAAAGCTACCCGGATTGACTCCCATCAGTTGGACCCCAGCCACATAGCCTCCAGCTATCCCGACAACATCGAACAGGACAGTCAACAACGGAACGGAAATAAAGGCAGCAAGAAGTTTGGGGGAAATAAGATAGCGGAAAGGATCAACAGCCATACAGTCAAGTGCATCGATCTGTTCGGAAATACGCATAATGCCAAGCTCTGCGCACATGGCTGATCCTGCACGACCGGTCACCATAAGGGCGGTAAGTACCGGACCAAGCTCCATTATAAGAGTGAGTGACACAGCCGAGCCAAGCATTCCTTCAGCGCCAAATTTGTGTAATGAGTAATAGCCCTGCAGTCCAAGAACCATTCCGGTTGAAGCAGCGGTGAAGAAGATTACGACAAGAGAGCCGACACCAATAAAATTGAGCTGACGCATCAACTCCGAGAAACGAAATGGCACCCTGAAACAACCTTGAATTATCTGGAGCAGATATAAGCCCATACGCCCCATATCTGTGACCACAACAAGTCCAGTACTTCCAAATCGAGATATGGTATTTAGTTGCATAAGCGTTACAGCAATGTGGTTTTCGTTTTCAGGAGACAATGATAAAGAAATGAGCGTCTATCATTATAATCTTTTGCAGCCCTATGATAAAATCTGTAACTAAGAATGTCAATGGCCGAGAATAATTCCGATCTTTTAAAAGAACTTCTTTTATTTAGAAAACAAGCACATCTGCACCCTTGACTCGAAATATACTAAAAAACACAAATCAGTTTTTTCTAGGATCAAAGGTTTCCCGCAGCGCTTCTCCGATAAAAATCAGAAGAACAAGCGTTCCGACCAGGACAAGGAAGGTTGAAAGAGAGAGCCACCAGGCATCAATATTGGCTTTGCCCTGGGCCAAAAGTTCTCCAAGGGATGGTGTCGATGGCGGAACGCCAAGTCCAAGAAAATCCAAGCTGGTAAGAGCAAGAATTGAAGCAGACATCCTGAATGGTAAAAAAGTAATAACCGGAGTCATGCCATTTGGAAGCAGATGACGATACATAATGGTCACGTTCGAAACGCCAAGAGCTCTGGCCGCCTTCACATATTCCATATTCCTGCCTTTTAAAAATTCGGCACGAACATAATCGGAAAGTCCCATCCAGCTGAATAGCGAGAGTAGCACAAGTAATAACAAAACGCTTGGTTTGAAAATTGAAGCAAAAATAATAAGCAGATAGAGTTCAGGCATCGCCCCCCATATTTCTATAAACCTTTGGAAGAACAGATCAACCCTGCCACCGAAAAAACCCTGCACTGCGCCGGTAATAATTCCGACAAGCGTTCCTACTGTAGTGAGGGCAAAACCAAATAAAATGCTCAGACGAAAGCCATAAAGAAGTCGCGCAAAGACATCCCTCCCACGATCATCAGTGCCAAGAATGTTTTCGTCTGTTGGCGGAGAAGGAACAGGACCATCAATGTTGAAATTTATACTCTGATAGCTGTGACTGTTGAACGGGAAATAAACACTATTGCCATCGGTTGTAAGTTTTTCGTAAATATAGGGATCAAGGTAGTCAGTCTCGGTTTCAAAATCACCTCCAAAAGTGGTTTCCGGATACTCAACCAGCAATGGAAAATAGAGATGTCCCTCATATCGTACCAGAAGCGGAACATCATTTGATATAGCTTCTGCAAAGAGGCTTGTTACAAAAAAGAAGGCAAAGACAATAAGGCTGTAGAAGCCCCTTCGGTTACGGCAGAATCTTCGCCACCTCCTGCGGGAGAGACTGATCGACTTCTCCACACCCTGATTTTCAATCGGTTCTGTCAAAACTGATCCTCGGGTCAACCACTACATAACTCAGATCCGAAAGCAATCTGGAAAAAAGACCGATAATAGTAAAAAAATAAAGGGTTCCCAACACCACCGGGTAGTCACGATTCAACACTGATTGATAGGCAAGGAGCCCCATACCATCGAGTGAAAAAATTGTCTCGATAAGCAGACTGCCTGTGAAAAACGCGGCGATAAAGTACCCTGGAAATCCAGTAATAATAGGGATAATTCCATTCCTGAATACATGTTTATACAACACCTGCTGCTCACTTAACCCCTTGGCCCGCGCCGTTAAAACATACTGTTTCCGGATTTCTTCAAGAAAGGAATTCTTAGTGAGCATTGTCATTACAGCAAGACTGCCAACAGCACCTGACGTAATGGGAAGGACCATATGCCAAAGATAATCAAGAATTTTCTGCACCATACCCATGTCAGCCCAACCGTCGGAAACAATCCCTCGCAGGGGGAAAATATTCCAGAATGAGCCACCGCCAAAGAGAACTATTAAAACGATTGCAAGGACAAAGCCAGGTATTGCATATCCTATCAGAATTGCGGTTGATGTCAGCATGTCAAATCGGGAGCCGTCACGGACCGCCTTACTGATACCAAGTGGAATGCAAACTCCGTAAACAATAACAAAGCTCCAGAGTCCAAGTGACATGGATACGGGCATTCTGGAAATCACCAGATCAGCTACAGACTGGTGATAGTAATAGGAGTTTCCAAAATCAAACACGAGGTAATTTTTCATCATGTTCACAAAACGGGTAGCTGGAGGCTGGTCAAAACCATACAACTCTTTGAGTTGCGCTAGCCGTACGTCATCAAGTCCAGAATCACCACGATAAACAGAGGTACTTCCGGCAACCTCTCCCCCATTCCCGAGTCCCTCCATCTGAGCCAGTAACTGTTCCACCGGGCCACCGGGCACAAACTGGGTCACAACAAAAGTGAGAAGCATCACTCCGAAAAGAGTCGGGATCATCAGCCCCATACGTTTTAAAATATAAAAAATCAAAATTACCGTTTAATCCTTGTATTTTCTCGATTTATATGGCTAGTTGCGAATATGAATTTCAGCTTGCAGTATACTCCATTCCTATGTGACAAAATCAAATGATTACAACACCAGAAGCTCTAGAAGCCCTTATAAAACGGGCTCAGGAAACAAACGCAGTAGCCCTTGACACAGAATTCGTATGGGAAAAGACCTATTATCCCAAGCTTGGGCTTATTCAGCTGGCACTTTCCAATGAGGAATGTTTCCTTATCGATCCCTGCGTTTTAGACGATCTTTCCCCATTAGGAGAATTACTCGCTGACAGGTCAGTTGTCAAAATATTTCACGATGCCCCTCAAGATCTTACGATCCTGCGTACTGCAACTGGCAAAGATCCCAAAAACATTTTTGACACCAGATTAGCGGCAGGATTTGCAGGCTTCACCTCCACACTTTCCCTCGGAGCCCTGATCGAATTACTTCTTGATATCAAACTTGAAAAAACCGAGACACGTACCAATTGGATCAAGCGGCCATTGAACTCAAAGCAGACATTATATGCAATGGATGATGTCCGATACCTGCGAGCTGTACGTGTTCTCCTGCTTGCCCGCGTTCTTCCAGAAACGCTCCCCTGGCTGGAAGAAGAACTGCAAAGACTAGACGACCCGGCAACCTACCTTGGTGTCACAGATGAAGAACGTTACACAAAAATAAAGGGAGCAGGAGGTCTTGAGGCACAGTCTCTGGCNATACTNNAGGAGTTAGCCNCCTGGCGAGAAGCGGAGGCGAGACACAGAAATCGTCCGCGCGGTCACATCATAAAAGATACCGTGCTTCTCTCTATAGCCAGAGAACGACTGACAAGCCCCGATACCATAGAACAATGCGAAGGAATATCAGCAAAAAGTGTCAAAACCTACGGAGACACCCTGATTCGACTTGTAAATAAAGGGTTACAACGGTCTACAGAAGAGTGCCCTCCCCTTCTGTCTGTCCCCAAACTGAGTACCAAAGAAAAAAAAGCGCTCACCGGCCTGCAGGACTATATTACTCTGAAAAGCGATGTCAGCGGCATAGACCCTGCCCTCCTTGGTAACAAAAGTGAGCTTTTGCAATGCATACGACACAGCTCAACCTCCACCTCACGCCAGAAAATCGGGTGGAGGCGGAGATTTCTTGCCGAAATGGAATCGGAATAATCTTTTCTTAACACAATGAATTTTTACTTTGCGGGTGCCATCCGCGGTGGTCGTGATGACGCTGAAATATACCGTAATATTATAGAGTTTCTTCAGTCACGGGGGACGGTTCTTACTGAACATGTTGGAGATGAAACACTCCTGCAGGAAGAGCAGTCTCTCTCCGAAAAAGAAATATACGATCGCGATATGCGATGGCTGAAAGAGGCCGACCTGCTCATAGCTGAGGTCTCCACACCATCACTCGGTGTTGGCTACGAGCTTGCTGTTGCTGAAAAACTCAACATTCCCTGCCTCTGCCTGTTTCGTAACAATAAAAACAATTCCCTGTCCGCCATGATTGCCGGCAATTCTTTTTTCAAAGTGATAGTATACACAAGTCTGAAGGAAGTGGAAAAATACATTTCTCATTCCCTCCAGACATTCTCCGACAGCAAAAGTCAGATCAACCCTTTTTCATAGTTTAGTAGAATGGTGCCTGGAATAGTTCTATCTTCAGCATAGGCCATCATTATCTCCTGCCCTCCTGGAGTTGCCAGCCCAGTTCCCCGTAGATCCAAGACAAAATTACAACATCCCATTTCTTGGAGCTCTGAAATCAAACCAATGAGAGAAAAGGCGCTGTCTGCCTGAGTAATGGTCAGCCCCCTATTCACTGTGAGATGTAACTTCTCGCCCTTGTCATTCTTCAGGAAAACTCTATTTTTTTCTTCTACAGGAAGGGCAATACGGGAGGTGAAAAGATCCACCGGGCTATAAACTGTCACCAACTGTTTTCCCAAGGTCTTTCCCTGCAGCAAGGAACTCAGATTCTCCCTGTCATCCTCGATGGACAGGGAAAAACATCGTCCACCAAGCTCCTCCATCGCGTCTATCGCCTGACTATTTAATGCATAAAGCCACGGCCCGGTGACAAAGCAACCATCCCTCACACTTCTAACCAGTTCAAAATGAGACGGGTTGTTGAGTCGAAAGCCTGAAAATCCTTCGACAACCGCCCTATCTACCAGCTGTTGAAGGTTTGACCACTCATCATCGAAAATCACGGACGGGAGATCCCACAACAATCGTTTTTTTTCTTCCCCCAGAGACAAAGGTACCTTTAAAGCCGATTCAAGGAATTCAGTGCTTAACGGAAAAATAAATTTCAGGTCAGGATGCTCTTTAACCACATGGAGATCATCCTGCTGGTCTGTAACAATATATAACTGGCTGTTTGCAGGTTTATTCTGAAGGCGGCCTGGAGCACAAAGACCACTCCGAATAACACACAATCGTTGATTTGTATCTTTCCTGTGTCTTTTTTTTAGGATCCCATCAAGCATTGCATAGAAATCGCGTCGTATTTCCTTTAACCGACTCGGTTTTATAACTACTGATGGTAAATCTTTTGCTTTAAGGTTTTCCAATACCAGTTCAGGATGTCCCGTCTGCGAGAAGACTTTTAAGAGCGTCTCTTTTTTTAAGGGTGATCTCTTGGCAGGAACCATATCCACGGGATATACCTTCACCACTTCATTGCCGTTACAATCTGCCATGACCGTGAAAACAGAATCCGCTTCATTGCATTGAATACACAGATTAATGCTCCGTGCCGGGACATGTGCTGTTTTTATTTTTCTCAAACATGCTTCCTCACTCATGGTAAATGACTGACCACTGACAAGCATAAAGACCAGATCCCCGACGCTCACTCTTCCTTTAGTTATGATCTTAGGAAGGGTTAAGGAAACAAAACTCCCCTTTTCTGCAACGCTGGAGGATTTGTTTTTAAGAAACAAAGTCCTTACAGTAAACCCCTGTCCGGCTCTGTCATTTCCTGGCTGAATACGCAGTCTGTCACCTATTTGAATACGGCCAGATGTTTTAAATGAAACAGTATCCCCCTGAAGTCGCTCGACCCGGCCAATAATTCTGCCAATCCCTCCCTTGCGAGCCGGCATAACGATTTCAGCACTGCCTGGCCCATGGAGAAAACCAGAAGTACTTTTTCTGCCCATTGCCGTTTCTAACTGCTCTTTAGCGCGTTTCACAGCATTCTTTTCATCACCAGGCCCGGCATCAATAACGGTCCTATAGGCCGAAACAACAGCAGCCACATACTCGGGACTCTTCATACGACCTTCAATCTTCAGGCTCATCACTCCGGCACTGGCAAGATCGGGAATCAGGTCAATGGCAGAAAAGTCACTGGTTGAAAAATAGAATCCAGAATCATTGTCATGATGATATCTCCTCCTGCATGGCTGAATACAACGACCTCTATTACCGCTCCTGCCATCAATGTAGGAAGAAAAGAGACAGTGGCCGGAGATTGAATAGCACAAGGCACCATGAATAAAATGTTCTATTTCAAGGGTAGAGTTTTCTGAAATATAGGATATTTCGGCTAGACTCAACTCTCTTGCCAGAACCACCCTTTCAAAGCCCATTTTTTCAAGTATTTTAACACCGGCAAGATTGTGAATGACCATTTGGGTCGATGCATGCAGTGGAATTCTCGGAAAATATTTATGGGCCACCCGATACAGACCAAAATCCTGGATAATCAAACCATCCACACCGATATACTCAAGTTCACTGAGGACAGATATAAGTTCGCTCAGCTCATCCTCTTTCACCAGAGTGTTCAGAGCCACATAAATCTTTTTATTCAGTTTATGAGCATACCCAGCCAGTCCGACCAATTCCTCCATGGTGAAATTTTTGGCTTTGGCTCTTGCGGAAAATGTTTTCAAGCCACAGAAAACCGCATCGGCACCACTCTCGACTGCAGCGAAAAAAGATTGCAGTGAACCAGCAGGTGCCAATAATTCCAGTTTGCCATAATTTTGTGTTTTTAGTTTCATCGGCATATACAAGCCTTGTGTTTCACTTATGTCAAGGGGGAGGAACACCAATATAATGTTTTCCTTCTCGGATCAATTGAGACACATTTGCTTTCGACAACCGTTAACAAAAGATTAACACAGGTACGTTAAGGTTAACCATGGACACATTAACACTTTTTTTATTCTATCAGAAAAACGGCTCCTTACAAAACGGCACTCATTTTGCATTATCACTCGACAGGTTTTGCAGGAGAGCCAATGGTTAAATTTCATTGCATCCCTTTATCGACGCAGTATTTGAGCATCGAGATATGCCTGAATCAAGACCATTCTGCAGCTATATTTTATCACTTTTTACACGTTAAGGAAGGAGAGAAAAATGAGGAAAGTATCGATCATTTCAATGGCTGCCCTGGGAGCACTCATTGGAAGCACTCAGGGGTTTGCCAATGACCATGACCAGATTGAAGGTCCATTTGAAACCCCCATGGAAGTAACAGCAACATGCCTTGAATGTCATGAAGACGCTGCCAAAGAAGTTATGGCAACCACTCACTGGACCTGGGAGAAAATGCAGACCGTCCCTGGAAAAGGTACAGTGTCACGCGGGAAAAAAAATGCGATCAACAATTTTTGTGTCTCGGTAGGATCCAACGAACCACGCTGTACAAGTTGTCATGTTGGCTATGGTTGGAAAGATGGTTCTTTTGATTTCAGTGATGAGTCAAGAGTTGACTGTCTGGTCTGTCACGACACCACGGGAACTTACAAAAAACCGGGTGCAGGAGCAGGAATGCCAGCTGGTTTCACCGGCGTTGAAAGCATGGACAAAAAACCCGTTGATCTCGTAAAAGTTGCCCAAAATGCAGGTATGCCCACCAGGGATAACTGCATTAACTGCCATGCCTACGGTGGTGGTGGAAATAACGTTAAACCTGGAGACATGAGTAATTCCATGCGGAATCCAAGCAAGGATCTGGATGTACACATGGATTCCAAGGGACTTAACTTCACCTGTCAGCAATGCCACAAGACAGACAGTCACGACATTCCAGGGCAATCTCTCATAGTTTCTGCAAGCCCCGGCAGCACTCTTGACTGCACTGACTGCCACGGCAGTTCTCCACATCGTTATTTCCCAACTGCATCAAAATACAATGCCCATGCAGAAAAAATAGCTTGTCAAACCTGCCATATCGCACATTTTGCCAAGGCTGACGGAACCAAAATGAGCTGGGACTGGTCAAAGGCTGAGACAGATAAAGAAAAGGCTAAAGAAAAGAAAGTTGTTAAAGAACATGGACATGCAGTATATATCTATATGAAGGGTCTCTTCACCTACGAAAGCAATGTTGTTCCAACTTATGCCTGGTTCAATGGAACAACCAGTGCGTACATGATTGGTGACAAAATTGACCCCAGCAAGACAACCATACTCAATATTCCTCAGGGAGACAAAAACGATCCCGAGGCTAAGATCATGCCTTTCAAAGTTCACACCGGAAAGCAGATATACGACACCAAGTTTAATTACCTGATTACACCTAAAGTTTGGGGACCAAAAGGTGATCCCGATGCGTTCTGGCAGCAGTTCGACTGGAACAAGGCAGCAGCGGCAGGCATGAAAGTCAGCGGTCTTGAATATAGTGGTGCATTTGATTTCGCACCCACCGCAACCTACTGGCCTATTAACCATCAGGTTGATCCAAAAGAAAAGGCTCTCAAATGCCTTGATTGCCACAAAAGTGGTAACCGTATGGATTGGAAAGCTCTTGGCTACGATGGCGATCCAATGGCAACAAAGTAAGACAAAGCAACACTCCTGAGCAGTACCCCTTTCTCTAAAGCAGAAAAAGCCCTCTTTTATACAAAGAGGGCTTTTTTTGTTTCTTCTGAGCTCGAAATAGCGATTAACGGTTATTCAGTATATTTTCAATTGTCCTGCCATCCTTTAAGGTGTGAGCAAAAACAGCTTCAAGCAGAGGAGCTACCGTTTCCATCTCTTCCTCAAGCAACAGAAAACCAGGCAAAGGCAATGCCTTTACAACATTGGCCAGCCCCTGATCAGACATGGATGCAGGAAGAAAGTCAAAATATTTCCGGTTTTCAGAAATCCCACAAAGGGCCAGCAAAACATCCAACATATTCCCCAAAAACTCACCCTGCCCAAGATGCTCGATGAGCTGCATTACAGCTGTTGAAGCTGAAAGATACTGCTCTCCAATAAGTGCCGGGACCCCTGGGCGGCAGGTTGTGGTGGAGGCAAAACAGCGACAGGAAAACGGCCTCACCTCATAAATGGTGCAACAGTCATTTTCCAAAAATGGACAGGGCTCACTGCTGCCATAGGAATCCGGCTCAACATCCTTCCCCTCAAGACAAGCGGCCGCAAAACCGTTGGTTGTAAGTTCAGGCCTTCTCGTCTGTGCCTTTTTCTGAATTTTTCCAGCAAACCACTTCTGCATGCCCTTTTCACGAATAAAGCGATGGATGAATTCTCCCTCAACGGCTGTAATCACAACATTCTGGGTACAGCAGGTGGCACAACCTTTATTACAGGCAAGATCTTCATCGACCCATCTTTCAAATTTCTCATAGATCCCAAGCAGGACCTCTTCTTTCAGTGGAACCATAACAGTCTTTCCTCCCAAGACCAATTTGATCTTGATTATTAACAACAGGTAAAGTATTTGACATTAGTAAATGCTTTCCACTATAGTCACTTAGAGTCTATTTGACGATATTTTTCTAAGCAGACAATTTCTTGCTCTTTATAGCTCCAGTGACTGTTGAGTACACAAACCAACGAGGTCTTCATGGTAACCAAAAAGCTGATATCCTTTTTTCTTTTCACAATTTTCTCTTTTCAGATCAGTACAGCTTCAGCAGATGATTATACTGATATCCAGGCACTCGTTGATCAATCCACAATCCTTATGAAGAGTTTTGGCGATGACCCGGAAATGACGTGGTTTCAAAACAATATTCAATATGCCAAAGCAGTATTCATCGTCCCTCAGATGCTTAAGGCTGGTTTCTTTATCGGTGGGTCAGGCGGATCAGGGGTTTTACTTTCACGGGATATAAAAACAAATGTTTGGAGCTACCCCGTTTTCTATTCCATGGGCGCCGTCTCCTTCGGTCTTCAGATTGGTGGTGAGGCCTCTGAAATTGTCCTCATGGTCATGACAGACAAGGGTATGGATTCCATGCTCAGTACCTCCTTTAAGCTCGGTGCCGATGTAACCGTTGCTGCCGGGCCCTTAGGACAAGGAGCGAAAGCTGCCACCGCCGACATCCTAGCCTTTGCACGATCCAAGGGGGCCTTTTTGGGGGTTTCCATAGAAGGAGCAATCGTAAACCCTCGTGACAAATGGAATGCCGCCTACTACAAGCAAAAAGTCTCTCCTGCTGACATCATTATACGAAACACAACACATAATCCACAGGCTGATGCCCTGCGAACAGCAGTGGCTGAACAATCCAAATTAAAAACCACCAAAGTCTCCTACTAAACAACTTTCATCCTGTTCAATGACTCAGGGTTCTTTGATCCTCATACAAAACTCAACTTTTGTCATTCAATGTCCATCATATCCGATAAACACCCTCCAGACAGGAATTATGAACGTTCTATACTCTATAGTCTTCTCACCCTCACCTTGAGTCTGTCTGGCTGCATGGTTGGCCCCGATTATCAAGCCCCAAAAGGAACCACTTCTGTTCAGATAAGCAGCATTGTCTATCCCGAAGTCCGTTTCGAACAGACCGATCTCAGCCACTGGTGGGACATCTTTAAAGACCCTCAGCTCAGCTCACTGATACGTCTCGGGGAACAGAACAACTTTGACATTAAAATGGCCCTTGCACGGGTTAAAGAAGCCCGTGCTGCGCTCGGCATTGAAAGCTCAGGTCTCTATCCTGAGATTGATGCAGACGGAGCTGTTACCTGGGCCAAGGAGAGTGAAAACGTTAATCCCCTGGCAACCAGTGAAGAGACAAAATATGCTTTTTCAGCCGATGCCAGTTGGGAAATTGACCTTTTTGGAAGGATAAGGCGTTCCATTGAAGCTGCCACAGCCGAGTATCAGGCCACCTGGGAAGATCATAATAACGTCCTGATCAGCATCAGGGCTGAAATCGCAATAAATTACTTTTCGATGCGTACTCTCCAGGCACAACTGGAAACAACAACAAAAAGCATCACATCACAGCAGGACATGCTGCACCTTACGGAAGTTCGCTACAAAAACGGCATCGCGACCTATCTCGATGTTGCTCAGGCAACACGTGAACTTGCCAGCACTGAAGCCGAACTCCCATTGTTGCGGATAGCTCTACAGAAAAATATCACAGCGCTCAGTGTCCTTACTGGTAAACCATCGGACACCCTCCGCCAGGAATTCAGCACAGTCAGACCAATACCAGTCCCCCCCGCCGAACTGACTGTTGGAATTCCCGCTGAACGTATCCGTCAGAGACCAGATGTCAAGCTCGCCGAACGGAAAATCGCCGCCCAGACTGCGCGCATTGGCGTTGCAACAGCAGATCTCTATCCCAGTTTTTCTCTGGTTGGTTCACTTGGTCTTGCCTCCTTAGACGCCGCGAATTTCTTTAATTCTGCCAGTACAGTCTATGGTGTTGGCCCATCACTTCGCTGGAACATTTTTAACATGGGCCGCATACGACAGAATATTGCCGTTCAGGATGCCAGAACAGAACAGGCTCTCTACTCGTATGAACTGACCGTGTTAAACGCCATCAAAGAGGTTGAAGACAGCTTAAGCGGATTTCATGAACAGCGCCTGCGACTTGAGGCCTTAAACCACTCCGTGCAGGCCTCCAAAGAGACCGTGAGCATGTCGATAAAACTTTACAAAGATGGTCTTACCTCATTCCAGGACGTACTCGATGCCCAGCGCTCTTTACTGAATTCTGAAAGTAATCAGGATGCAGCCAGAGGCGATGCTGCTGTTCAACTGGTCAGTCTCTATAAAGCTCTTGCCGGTGGCTGGACCACTCAGCCTGAGCGCCACAGCGAATTCCCACAATAATTTCTCACCCACTACTATGAAAAATCCAATTTCCTTTTTTCTGATTTTGACCATAAGTCTCAGCGCCCTCCTCACAGGAGGATGCAAGGAACAACAACAGCAGACACCAGCGCCTCCTCCCCCTCCTGAGGTAACTGTTGCGAATCCAACAGTAAGGGATGTCACAAACTACATCTATTTCACAGGATACACAGAAGCACGAAAAGAGATAGAATTCCGTGCCCGAGTTGAAGGATATCTCGAGAGTTTCTCCTTTGAACCAGGCAAACTGGTGAAAAAAGGAGATCTTCTTTTCAGCATTGACGCCAAACCTTTTGAGGCTGATGTTGCAAAAGCAGAGGCAGATCTTAAAACCAGAGAAGCAAGACTTAAACTGGCAGAAGCAACATTAAAACGGAAGGAAAGCGCCTACAAGGAAAAGGCTGTAAGCGAACTCGCCGTTCTCGAAGCGAAGGCCGAACTGAGTATAGCCCAGGCCCAGATACTGGAATCTCAAGCTCAGCTGACTTCAGCAAAATTGCAGCTCTCCTACACAAGAATCTATGCCCCTGAAAGTGGCCTTATCAGCAGGAATCTTGTTGATAATGGAAACCTTGTAGGTGCGGGTGATAAAACCCTTCTTGCAACATTGGTTAACTACGACCCCATCTACGCCTACTTTAATATGGATGAACGCTCGCTGATGCTTTTCAAAAGACACCTCAAAGAACAGGGAATAAATGACATTACAAGAGATCCGGTTTCTGTGGATCTGGGACTGGGTGATGATTCCAACTACCCATATGCTGGGGTAAGTGACTATCTCGACAGCCAGGTAGATCTTTCGACGGGAACAATCCTGGCGCGGGCAAAATTCGACAACAAAGACCTCTATATCATACCAGGACTCTTTGCTAAAATTAGAATCCCTACCCATGTTGAAAAAGATGCCCTGCTGGTACCGGAAATTGCCCTTTCTTCCGATCAGCGTGGGCGTTATCTGTTAAGTGTCACTGCTGATGGAACCGTTGAGTATAAACCGGTTGAAATTGGTGCCCTTGTTGACGGATTTCGCGTAATTCGTAAAGGCATAAGTAAGGATGACATGGTCGTTGTTAATGGCGTTCAGCGTGCGCGACCCGGCGCAAAAGTGACTCCCAAAACAGCTCAAAACTGAAATCCACTCCAGTCCATTACGATCACTATCTGCTCACGGACAGTGAAAAGAGTAACCCATATTGCGATTATCAATCTAGCCTAAGAGATATATCTCATGAGTCGTTTTTTCATCAACCGCCCTATTTTTTCCTCCGTTATTGCTCTCATCATTGTACTGGCAGGAGGAGTGACTCTTACCGGACTCCCCATCGCCCAGTACCCTGAGCTTGCCCCTCCCACTGTTCAGGTTTCAACTGCCTATCCCGGTGCCAATGCTCAGGTTATTGCTGATACCGTCGCCGCACCCATTGAACAGCAGGTGAATGGTGTGGAAGGAATGATCTATATGTCCAGCACCTCCACCAATTCCGGAACATACAATCTTACAGTCTCCTTTGAAACGGGGACGGATGCTGATATGGCAGCAGTTCTGGTACAGAACCGTGTTGCCATTGCCATGGCGGCTCTCCCCCAGGAAGTAAAAAATATCGGGGTCACCACCAAAAAACGATCGAACTCTATTGTATTGATGGTGACACTTACATCACCCAACAAAACCTATGACAAGTATTATCTCAGTAACTATATCTCTCTCCGTTTAAAAGACGAAATTTCAAGAATAGCTGGTGTTGGCGATGTTGCCGCCTATGGAGCTGGGGATTACTCTATGCGTATCTGGCTCGACCCGGATTTACTGCGTTCCAGAGACCTGACTACCAGTGACGTCACTGCCGCCCTGCGTGAACAGAATGTCCAGGTGGCAGCAGGGCAGATTGGTGCACCGCCTGCCCCATCCGGCCAGGCCTTTCAGTACACCATAAATACTCTTGGCCGCCTTAACAGCCCTGAGGAATTTGGCGACATAATTGTAAAACAGGCACCTGGAGGAAAGCTCACCCGTATCAAAGACATTGCACGGGTTGAAATGCAGTCAAAGGAGTACAACTATGACACCAGGCTCAATGGTGATGAAAATGCATTGATGATGATTTATCAGTTGCCAGGGGCCAATGCCATTGCCCTGAAAGAACAGATTGCCGCAAAAATGGAGGAATTAAAAAAATCCTTTCCACCCGATCTTGAATACAAAATCCCTTTTGATACAACCCTCTTTGTTGAAGAAGCCATTGCGGAGGTTGAAGAAACACTCTGGATAGCCATTGTTCTAGTCCTCGTTGTTATCTTTGTTTTTCTTCAAGACTGGCGGGCAACCCTTATCCCTGTGATCACTATTCCAGTATCCCTTATTGGAACCTTTGCCGCAATGGGGTTGATTGGGTTTTCCATCAACATGATAACCCTTTTCGGTATTGTGCTTGCCATCGGTATCGTTGTTGATGACGCCATTGTTGTAGTGGAAAACACCATGCGAAATATGGATGAGCACAAAATGAGCGCCAAAGAAGGTGCTCTTGCCGCCATGGAGGAAGTAACCGGGCCAATCGTTGCTACCACTCTGGTACTCCTTGCAGTTTTTGTCCCTACCGCCTTTCTCGGAGGGATAACCGGCCAGCTTTACAGACAGTTTGCCTTGACCATTGCCGCTTCCACTTTTTTCTCATCCATCAATGCCCTCACTCTCAGCCCTGCCCTTTGCGCCATTATCCTGCGGCCCACCCCCAAAAAGAAGATGATCTTCTTCCGCTGGTTTGATGCCATGTTCGACAAATCACGGAATGCCTACGAATCCATTGTCCATCTTATGGTACGCCGCTCCCTTATCACCATGGTTCTCTTTGCAGGTATAGCGGTTGCTGCCTGGACTGGCTTTACCGGCCTGCCCACGGGATTTATCCCAACAGAGGATCAGGGATATGCCATGTATGCCGTCCAGTTACCCGATGCCTCATCCCTTGAACGTACCCAGGCCGTGGTCAAGGAACTCGAAGACGCACTCAGAACCATGGATGGTGTAAAAGATGTCATTTCAGTTGCAGGTTTCTCCCTTCTTGACGGTGCCGGAATGTCAAATGGTGCTGCTCTATGGGTGGTTTTTAAAGATTTTGCCGAGCGGATACCCAACGGACATGACATGAAGCATATTTTGATGCAGATGGCAGGAGCTGGAAGCCGAATTAAGGAAGCGATGATTATGCAATTTCCTCCTCCACCTATTTCCGGAATTGGAAATGCCGGAGGATTCCAGTTGCAGGTTGAAGATATGGCAGGAATTGGTTTACCCGCTCTGCAGGAAATCACAAATGACCTTTCAGCGGCAGGAGCAAAAGACCCTATTATCTCCTCGGCCTATACAACATTTCGGGCCAATGTCCCCCAGCTCTTTGCAGATATAGACCGCACCAAGGCCAAGACCCTGAATATCCAGCTCTCCGAGATATTTGGATCCATGCAGGCCTTCCTTGGGGCTTCATATGTTAATGATTTCAACAAATTCAATCGCACCTTCCAGGTTAACATCCAGGCACAGGATGATGCCAGATCCAATGTGGAGGATATTGCCAAACTCCAGGTTCGATCCAGCGACGGTAAAATGATACCTCTTGGGACGCTGCTTTCCGTTGAAGAAATATTTGGCCCTGCAATCATTACCCGTTATAACATGTATCCCACTGCGACAATTACCGGTGCAGGTGCATCCGGTTTCAGTTCTGGTCAGGCAATGAATGCCATGGAAGAGACGGCAGCACGTGTTCTGCCAAACTCCATGGGGTCAGAATGGACTGGCATGTCGTATCAGGAAAAAAATGCCGGCAATCCCGGCCCTATTTTTGCCATCTGTATCGTTCTTGTTTACCTGGTACTCTGCGCCCAGTATGAAAGCTGGTCGATCTCCATTGGTGTTATTCTTGCCGTACCACTGGCGCTTCTTGGAACCGTAATCGCCCTCATGGTGCGCCAAATGGATAACAATGTGTACACCCAGATAGGTATTGTTCTCCTCATTGCCCTTGCCTGTAAAAATGCCATTCTCATTGTGGAATTTGCAGTTGAGGCACGTGAGAAAAAAGGGATGTCCATTTTTGATGCCGCCATGGATGCTGCAAGACTCCGTTTTCGCCCCATCCTTATGACATCATTTGCCTTTATTTTAGGAGTTTACCCACTTGTAATCGCCAATGGGGCAGGAGGAGCTTCTCGTCAGGCCCTTGGCACCGCTGTTTTTGGTGGGATGATTGCCGCAACTTTTCTCGCAGTACTCTTTGTTCCGGTCTTTTATAAGGTTATTCAAAGCTGCAGTGAACGACTTTTTCCACCGAAAAAAAATACTACACCTTAACCATATCTTTCATATTCTGAGTGTAACTATAATGATACGATACAGTGTAATTCACTTTTTCTGCCTTCTGGCAATCTCTTTTAGCTTACTTACTCCGACGACACCCATGGCAGCTGTTGATAAAACAGCTGCTGAAAGTGGAAGACTTGAGGGAGTTGCTCCAGAGCAGATAGGCTCTGTTCTCGCCAAGATGAGTGACGAACAAGTCCGCAGTTTGCTGATATCAGAACTCACAAGTAATCCTACGCCCTCTACCAGTGCTCCACAAAAAACTGGAGGCCTTGTTGGAAAGACTGCCAAATGGCTCCATCTACTGGACGAAGATGAAATTAGAAAGAAAAAGTCGAGCAGTTTCCTTTCCCGTCTTACCAGTTTTCCCGGCGATTACCTCATAGTTGCGAGAAAAGTCGGCAGGGGGAGTTTAGGAAATTTTATACTTTCTCTGGCAATGCTTTTTGGAATATTTGGAGCCGCCTGGGGAAGTGAATACTTTACCCGTCGTTTCACTGCTAATTTCAGAAAACAGTTTCAAGAAAAAGCCATTCCAGTACTCGACGGCCCCATGCGCTTTATCGCTGGCCTTATGCTCTCCATCCCCTCTCTGGTCCATATTTTCGTTTTCGCAACGGCTGCTCTCCTTTTCTTTTTTATGCTGCCGGGTACTGACTACTCTCCATTACGCTACGTCTTTCTTGCCCTGCTTTTTTCTATTCTTTTTTATCGTCTTCTTGCCCAGTTCTCCCGTATACTCAGTTCTCCAGGCTCTGCCGCCCTTCGGGTTTTGCCCTTTGATGACATAACGGCTACTACGGTTCATAGAGCAACCCTCTTTCTTTGTTCATATATCTTCACTGCCATTATGTTTCTTGCCTTACAACGGGAACTGGGACTCAGTAAAACAGCTTTGCACTCAACGGTCATGATTATCGCAACGTTTCTTGTTTTCGTCATTGTGCTTATGATTATGCGCAGTCGTCACTATGTTGCAAATCGTATCCTTGATAAAAGCGATCAGAATGGGACACGGAACTGGGTGATTGAACAGTTTGCTCAATTCTGGCACGTCCCCACTATTCTTTATGTCCTTATTATCTGGACAATTATGCTTGGAGACCAGCTCACAGGTGTGCAACGTGGTAATTCTGCATTTCTTATGAGCCTGACAATCCTTCCACTCTTTGTTATTTTTAATGGTCTTGGCCAATGGATTGTCCGGGTTTCCATCAACACCCTGCGAATGTATAATCATGAGGACGAAGACTCTGCCAGCAAAGAAATACAGGCAAGTATTCTTGTTGCAAAGGAAAAGGAACGTAAACTCTACGTCACAACATCCCGCTTTATGAGCCTTTCAATTCTGGTAACACTCCTGGTCTGGACACTGAGCTTATGGGATGTGTATATCCCCTATGCCACCAATATCACCAAAGCAGTATTTCAGTCTCTCATAGCTGTTGCCCTGGGTTTGACCGTGTGGAAATTTTCCTCCAGCTATATAGAGAAAAAGATCCTTGAAACCATGCCAGTTGACGAAGAAAAGGAAGAAAATGATGATGAATGGGGTGGTGCTGCCACCAGGGGGAGAAGTTTTACCCTGCTTCCCATGCTCCGTAAGTTTATCGCATCCACCTTACTGGTGATGGTAACACTGGTAATCCTTTCTTCAATGGGTGTTGATATTGGGCCACTGCTTGCAGGCGCAGGGGTTGTTGGCCTTGCCATTGGTTTTGGTGCTCAAAAGATGGTAAGTGATGTTTTCTCAGGCTTCTTCTATCTCCTCGACGATGCTTTCCGCGTCGGAGAGTATATTCAGGCGGGTTCAGTCTCAGGAGCCGTCGAATCCATAAGCCTTCGTAATGTCATGCTTCGCCACCACCGGGGCATGCTTCAAATCGTCCCTCACAGCGAACTCGGTTCCATCACCAACTTTATGCGCGGTGGTATAATTGTTAAATTTAATCTTGAATTTTCCTACGATGCAGATATCGACCAGATTCGTAAGATCATCAAGAAAGTTGGCCAGGCAATGCTCGCCGATGACGAATTCAAAGATGACTTTATTCAACCTGTCAAATCTGCAGGTGTAAGGGAGATCACAGGCTCTGTCATGATTATAAGGGTTAAGTTCAAGGCACAGCCAGGAACTCAATTTGTCATTCAGAGAGAGGCCTACCGCAGAATTTCCGAGGCACTTGCCGCCAAGGGCATCCATTATGCCCATCGGAAAGTTATTGTTGAACTACCTGAAACAGCAAACATTACGGAAGAAAACAAAAAAGTTCTTGAAGCTGGAGCAGCGGCTGCTCTGTTGCAACAGCAAGAAGAAGAGAATACTAACGAGAAGACAAAATCATAAAAATCCCTGATAGCAAAGCTTCAATACTGCTTATTTCTCCACTGCCTGTGAGTGATGAGAAATAAGCAGCTCACTGTAAGGCCTGACAACACTTCCCTCCCCCATCCAAACTTTTTTTCCTGCTGTTTTTTGCTCTCCAATACAGAACATGATACAAATAGAAATAACTTCATTACATTTCTACGTATAAGGGAGAGGATTTCATGACGACAAGTCAAAGTGTTCAAGTACGAAGCAGTCAACTGCGAAAGAGTCCTTCTTTTCTCGGGAAAATCATATCAACTGTCCATTATGGTGACCGCTTAGCTGTTCTGGAAACCAAAGATTCCTGGCTTAAGGTCGATGCAAGAGGGAATCAGGGGTGGCTGCACAGCTCCGCCATGACCGCTAAAGAGATAGTACTCAAACCCCATGCCGGCGATATCTCTAAAGCTGCTGATTCCGATGAAATAGCCCTCGCCGGTAAAGGTTTTAACCGGCAGGTTGAAAAAAAGTTTCGCCAGCGGAATGCAAACGCCAATTTTAATATGGTGGATAAAATGGAGAAAAGCTCTGTTTCCCAGGAAGAAATTGAAGCCTTCCTCAGGGCCGGTAATCTCCATCCTACAGGAGGTGAAGTGTGAAGAACATGAATAGAAGAAGTTTCCTCCGTATTAGCCTCACAGGTGCGGGTTTAACCGCTTCGTCCATGCTTCTCCAGGGCTTTGGTTTTGGAGACATATCCTCCGCTTTAAATTCGGCAACGAAGTATGTCGATTCAGCAACGAAAAGTTATAATGCAGTTTCCAAGGCCTTGGAAGATATCACTCCAGAACAGGAGTACTATATTGGTCGAACTATTGGAGCCATCGTTCTTGAAAAATTTCAGCCCTATGAACATGCTCCGACCATTTCCTACATCAACATCCTGGGACAGACATTATCCCGTTTCTCAGACCTGCCAGAACTCTACGACGGATATCACTTTATGGTTCTTGACTCTCCTGAAATCAATGCATTTGCCACTCCTTCAGGTCTCATTTTTGTTACTCGCGGAATGTTGAAATGCTGTTCCGATGAAAATTCACTCGCAGCTGTTCTGGCCCATGAAATTGCTCATGTCCAGCATAAGCATGGTCTGCAATCCATCGAAAAAGACAGAATCACCAAGGCAACTTCAATCCTGGCCCTTGAGGGAACCAAAAATTTTGCCAACTCAGATATTGCCAGTTTAACCAACACCTTTGAAGATTCAATAGGAGACATCACCTCAACTATGATAAGCAGTGGTTACTCCCGTTCTTTTGAAACTGAGGCAGATGAGACAGCTGTTATGATACTGCAACGAGTAGGCTATAACGGTCAGGGACTTATTGAAATGCTGAAAGTCATGAAAAAGAACCTTAAACCCGGGGGAATGGATTTTGCAAAAACCCACCCTAGCCCGGAGAGTAGAATTGAAAACATCAGTAATATTCTTGGAACAAAGGACAAACTCGTAACCAACCCATCACAGACTTTACGTTTTCAGACCGCAATGAAGGGGGTATGAAAAATAAAAGAAGGAACAGATTCTTTCAGGCGCTGGGGGCAGGAGGTTTAAACATTCTTCTTGCCATTGCCATCTGGCAATCTGGAATGCTTACGGCCTGGGAAAACAAAGCCTGGGATACTCAAAGTCTGATGCTGGCTTCGCCTTCTCCTCGTAGTGAAGATATTACTATTGTACTGGTTGACCAGCAAAGCCTGGAATGGGTCCAGAAAAACATGGGCATCTCCTGGCCCTGGCCTCGTGAACTCTACGGTGCCATACTGGACAACATTAATCGGCATCAGGCCAGGGGAATTGGTTTTGATGTCCTTTTTACTGAACCATCCAGCTTTGGTGTCTCTGACGATACTGCCCTCGGTACAGCTATCGCGAAAAGTAAGAATTTTGCGGCCGGCTCAGTATTTCCAGGAAACATCCACGGAAAACTCACCACATGGCCAGATGACATTCCACTTCCCTTCCTTGTAAACACAACCACGCCTGACAAAAAAAACGACAATTCACCTTCGTACAACTTCCTCACTATGCCCATTGCCGAGGTCGCCCAAAACGCCTCTGTTCTCTGTAATGTTCATCATGATCCCGATCAGGATGGTATTTACCGTTCTCTTCATCCACTGGTCTTTGCAGTCGGTATACCACTCCCCTCTCTTGGCCTGGGCGTATATCTTGCCGCTCATCCCGATACGGAAGTTTCTCTTCTGGATCAACATCTCACCGTTGGTGATGCTGTGATCCCGATGAACACATCCGGGCAGGCCCTGGTCCGTTTCCGCGGTCCGCCAGGGATCTACACCCGCATAAGTGCCGCAACTCTTATTAAAGATGAAATGCTCTACAGAGATGGCGAACGCACAGATCCTGCAATCAATCGACAACTAAAGGAAAAATATGTACTCTTTGGCTTTTCCGCACCAGGTCTTTTTGATCTTCGCCCAACCCCGGTAGGTGCTATTTTCTCCGGGGTAGAAATCAATGCAACTTTTCTCGACAATCTCCTGAACAATGATTTTATCAGCCCTCTAAGTCAAAATCTCAAAATCCTTGTTTTGAGTTTCAGTACCATTCTCCTTGCTCTCCTTCTCGCTTATTTTTCAAGTCCGATATATATGACGATCATTGCATTGTTCTTTCTTCTCATCCCGCCTGCTCTGTCTTTTTTTCTCTTTTTCATCGGATTTCGTTTTGAAATACTTCCTTTTGAATGCTCCGTGGGAGGAACCATCATTCTCAGCTTTTTGATCAGTTATATGCAGGAAGGGAGAAAACGGCGTTTTATCAAACATTCATTTGCTCATTATCTAAGCCCTCACGTTATCGAACAACTCATCGATAATCCTGACAGACTGCAACTCGGCGGGGATCGCAAGGAGTTGACTATTTTCTTTTCAGACCTTGAAGGATTTACCTCTATCTCTGAAAATCTCGAACCTGACCAATTGATCGACCTTTTAAACAACTACCTCTCGGCCATGACAGATATTATCCTTGAGGAAGAGGGAACGATCGATAAGTACGAAGGTGATGCCATAATAGCGTTTTGGAACGCACCCTTAGAAACTCCTGATCATGCGGTACGGGCAGTATCTGCCGCATTACGTTGTCAAAAGCGACTGAAAGAATTGCGCCCCCTTTTCCTGAAACAATGTGGCCATGAAATGCATATGCGCATCGGCATTAATTCGGGTTCAGCAGTTGTCGGGAATCTTGGCTCAACAAATCGTTTCGACTACTCCATGCTCGGTGACGCTGTTAATCTTGCTGCAAGACTTGAGGGCGCCAACAAGCAATTTGACAGCTATACAATGATTTCCGAATCCACCTATAAACTCTTAAACAACACCTTCTTCTGTCGGGAGCTTGCAAATTTAACCGTTGTTGGAAAGAAGATTCCAATACGGGTCTATGAGCCTTTCCTACCGTATGATTATCATCAAAAAGAAAGAACCCTTGAGATTTTCGCAAAAGCTCTCCAGAGTTTTTATGATGGAAATTTTGAATCCGCTGTGATTCAATTCAATACAATACTGGACGACGACCCATCGGCTATAAAATATCTTAACAAATGCAAAGCTCTTCAGGAGAATCCGCCACCGCAATGGGAGGGAGTCTGGGCACTGACTTCAAAATAACAAAAAGGCAGAGACGTACTATGGAAACACAAACGCGACCAGATACTAATACTGTCAACTCCGTTCTTGAGATTATCCGTTCCCTCAATCAACTCAAGGGTATGGATATGATTCTTGATCGAATCCTTTTCGAGTCCCGTAAACTTGCCAATGCTGATGCCGGTTCCATCTATCTTGTTAAAAATGACACTCTTGTCTTCAACCATGTCCAAAACGACACCCTCTTTGGAAGAAATGGAGCCGGAGCTGCCCAGTATGCAAAAAAAATACTCCCCATCGACAGCCACACCATCGTTGGCTACTGCGCCCAGACCAAACAGACAGTAACAATTGATGATGCCTATCAGATTCCNGACACCGTTCCCTATAGCTTTAATCCCTCCTTCGATGAAGAAAGCAACTACCACACAACTTCATCTCTCACCATCCCTCTTCTCACCTCCANCGATTCACTTGTTGGTGTAATACAACTTATAAATGCTCGGGATGAGCAGGGNCAAACCTCTGTCTTTTCTGAAAAAAGTAAAACAATGGCCTGCCTTTTTGCTAATAGTGCCTCAATGATTATTGAACATGGCATACTNAATCGTGAGACTATCCTTCGCATGGTGAAAATGGCGTCTCTTCATGATCCCAAGGAAACCGGGGCTCATGTCCAGCGGGTTTCAGCATTCAGTGTTGAGATTTATCAACGCTGGGCAAAAAAAAAGGGACTACCAGACTCAGAAATTAATCATTTCCGTGACCTTATCAGTTTGGCGGCCATGACTCATGATGCAGGAAAAGTAGGCATTTCTGATGTCATTTTAAAAAAACCAGCCAGACTCACCAAGGATGAGTTCAATATTATAAAGAAACACACCACTTTTGGTGCCGAACTTTTTAACAGCACTTCAACGGAACTCGATAAGATGACCCACGAAGTGACCCTTCATCACCATCAAAAGTGGAATGGTAGCGGCTATCCAAGCCTGACGAACTTTCCAGAGAAGAATGGACTCAACAAGACCCTGGCGGGGGATGATATACCCCTGGCTGCGAGGATTGTTGCCCTGGCTGACGTGTTTGATGCTCTGAGCTCCAGCCGTTGTTATAAAGAACCGTGGGAAAAAGAAAAGGTGTATAACCTTATCCGGAAAGAAAGTGGTGAGCATTTTGACCCTGAACTCGTCCAGGCATTTTTTGAAATAACCGATGTACTCTGTGCAATTCAGGAGAAATTTCAATAAGAAAATTTTTGTGGTATTTGGCAGTTCAACTCTCAGACCAGGGTATGAGCCAGGCCGAATGAAAGTCCCCCGCAAACAATCAGACCAAAGAAGTATTGCCCTGGGTTCATAAAGAGAATCGGCAGCGTACCGATTGCCAGCATCCCAAAAACACCCCTTCCCATACTGTTTATCCGTTTTTTTCTATCCTTCACAATAACTCCATTCCACAAAACCCCTCTTGCTTAGCAAAGAGTCTCTTTGATAAACAAGAGGGACAAAAGAAAGCACTATCTTTTTTTAGCCAGTATTTCTCTTACTTTTTGAGTGTAGCTGCTGCTTTTGGTGCCTTATTTACATATTTAAAGAATACCGGGAATGCAACGAAAAATGCTACACAGAGTAAATACTCAATTCCTTTAATGTGGGTGTAGTAATCAACCAGGGTGTGGAGAGGCTTAACCATTCCGACTGCAACCATATACTGTCCGGCAAGTGTACTGACGGACCAGCCGACCTGTGAAAGGGCGCTTACAAGAGCAGCTCCAACCCAGAGACACATTGCTAACCCTGCTACTAAAATAATTCTTCCCGCTGTCTTTGAATTGTTCTCGGCCATGACATTCTCCTGTTAAAGTATTTAAATACACCGTATGTTTTTTTATCCAAGCAAAGCTGAGAGATATCCTTTGATCACATTTAAAGGACCAACTGTAGCGAAAGCACTCAGGAGACAAATCACGCCCCATATCCCCACAAGTGCTGCCAGAACCATCCCGGTTCCCAGGGCAAAACTTGAAGTTTCATATCCGACATCACTCTGTTTTCGAGTAGTACTTTTTGTATCGACAGCCATGACGTCCTCCATATTTTTTTTATAATCTTATATTTCTTGTATTAGCTAAAGCATTATCAGTGCCAATTTTCACAAACAAACAGAAAAGCAACAGAAACCACTTACCAACCTGTTTTTACTATAATTTTAACGAAGGCTTCCTTTTCATCCAACGCAACACTTTTGGTGTTCAAAGCGCCTGCGACACCCATATTTGCTGTATTTTCACTACGAAAGTGTTGCAGGTTTTGCAGATAGGACCGTGGCACAGAAAGAGCACGCCATATTGCTGCCGGAACGCGACATCAATCTTTTCAGTACAGTTGGAAATTCTTGACAAACAGAGCTATGCTGCACATGATGGGGTATGAAATTTTCCAGCCACTCCCCATTTTCCTTTTCCAATGTAAGGCGCTTTATTGCCTTTCGTGCACTCTTCAATGTACGCTTCTATTATCCAGTTTTCACAATTCTATTCCTGGATTATGGTCTAAGCATTGAACAGTTTGCCCTACTCAATACGGTGTGGGCTTTCACCATCGTACTTGCTGAAGTACCATCCGGTGCACTTGCCGACCTTATTGGAAGAAAACGCCTCCTGGTCACCACCAGCCTGTTGATGATCGCTGAAATGCTGCTCCTGTCCTTTGTCCCTCTGGGGAACAGTAAACTCGTCTTCGGTGCATTTCTTCTCAACCGTATTCTCAGTGGCCTGGCAGAGGCCCTTGCCAGTGGTGCCGACGAGGCGATGGCTTACGATACTCTTGTGGCAGAAGGAGACCCTGAGGACTGGCCGAAAGTTTTAGATATCCAGATGCGGGTACGTAATTTTTTTTACATCATCACCATGACCATCGGAGCATTGGTCTATTCACCCGACACTGTAAACAGCGGTCTGCAGTGGTTAGGACTGCAGGTTGAACTTGACCAACAGGTCACCATGCGCTTCCCCATATATCTTACACTTGGTCTCGGCATACTAACCCTCTTCACCACCATGGGGATGCATGATCCCGTCACAGAAAAAAACAAACCAGCACTTGCACGCTCTGCATTGAAGAGAATACAGGATGTCAGCAGGATAACACTGAATGCTGGTGCATGGATTCTCCAGACCCCCATGGCCCTTGCAGTTATTCTCTTCGGGATGAGTTTTGACCATGTGCTTCGCATGCTTGTCACCATGACCAGTCAGTACTACCGGATTATTGATCTCCCCGAAGCAAGTTTTGGTGTGATTGGTTCCGGTATTGCGATGCTTGGCCTTGTTGTGCCACGAATTGCCAGAGCCCTGGTTGAACATTTTGGCCCTAGGGTTAACGTCGCCCTGGTCGGAGGGCTCGCCCTCCTCTCACTATGGGGCCTGACTTTTTTTACCCCTATCCTTGGCATACTCCCCATGGCACTGATATTTGTAACCATGATGTTCACCTCATTTTTCACCAGTCATTATCTGAATCAGATCGCTGAACCACACCAGCGTGCAACCGTCCTCAGTTATAAGGGACTCGCATTTAATGCGGCATATGGATTCATAGGGATTTTTTACGCTGGAATTATAGCTAATCTACGCGATTCAGTAAGCAAAGCTTCCCCTGATTTCACTGTCTCTCTTGTTGAAAATGAAGCTTTCAGACTATCCATTTACTACTTTCCATGGTATCTTATCGGGATACTTTTACTAATAACTGTCACCTGTCTGCTGCACTTTCGTCTCCTGCGTTCCTCTCGCTGAAAACAGCTTCGTCCCAGGACAGACAGTGACTCCGATGGATATAGCCCAATGACCCCAGATTGCTCCCTGCAGGCAAAGCATGATTTCAACACACTTTGTCTAACCTTCCTAGGTTCATGGACCATTCAAGTTGAACCCTGTGCGCTCCCTGATATTGCCCAGTTTTTCACTCCCCAGACAAAAGCCCTTTCATTTAATACCAAGCACTTGCTTGAGTGGGACAGCAGATTTCTTGTTGAACTCTCCCGTATTACTGAAATTGCCGAGAAACATTCCATTCCTGTTGATACACAAGGTTTGCCTTCCGGTGTTCGCAAGCTTCTAAAACTCACTCTGAAAAAAAATCTCGCCCCTCCTGACAACACATTAAACGACCCTGGAATATTCGCTGAAATCGGCATGCATGTTATTGAACTGTGGAAGCAATCCATAGAAATGCTGTCGTTTACTGGAGAAATCCTTTTGTCCTATATTCGTTTTTTTACTGGACGAGCCCGTTTTCTGAAGAAAGATCTGAGTTTTTTTCTCTACAATTGTGGGCCTCAAGCTCTTCCAATTGTAGCACTTATTTCATTTTTGGTTGGATTCACCCTGGCCTTTATAGGGGCTGTCCAGCTGAGGATGTTTGGGGCTGACGTTTACGTTGCAAACCTTGTCGGTCTTGCCATGACCAGAGAAATGGGGCCAATGATGGCTGCCATCATCATGGCTGGTCGAACGGGTGCCTCCTATGCTGCCCAACTTGGCACCATGCAGGTAAATGAGGAGATCGACGCACTACAAACCATGGGGATCAATCCTCTTGATTTTTTAGTGCTGCCACGATTGACTGCCCTTATCATTATGATGCCGCTTCTGGCAATCTGTGCCGACTTTATTGGAATACTCGGTGGTTTCTTCATTGGCTGCCTCTCTCTCGATATCAGTCCGGTTTTGTATTACGAACAGACCATCAATGCCATTCATCTCAACCATTTCCTGGTTGGAATGATTAAATCCGTGGTTTTCGGATACCTGGTTGCCTTCTGTGGCTGCCTTAAGGGGATGCACTGTGGACGCAGTGCCGACGCCGTCGGCAAGGCAACAACATCTGCCGTAGTAACAGCCATTGTTCTTATTGTGATCACCGATGCCGGTTTCACCTTCTTCTTCAACGTTATTGGGATTTAGGCGGACATGATATCATCAAAAACTATCATTGAAGTCCAAAATTTAACCATGGCCTATGGTGATTTCATTCTGCAGCAGAATCTCACTTTCAGTATCAAGGAAGGGTCAATTTTTACAATAATGGGAGGATCAGGATGTGGGAAATCCACACTCCTAAGACATCTTACGGGACTTAAACGTCCAGCAGAGGGTGATATTTTCTTTTCAGGAGAAAATTTCTGGAAAAGTTCACACCAATCCAGGGTTCAGCGAATGCAACGGTGTGGCGTTCTCTATCAATCGGGAGCACTCTGGAGTTCCATGACCGTTGGTGAGAACGTTGCACTGCCATTACAGCAGTTCACAGACCTCTCCCCTAAACTCATTGCAGAGATTGTGGAACTGAAGCTTGCACTGGTCGGCCTGAAAGGTTTTGCTAAATATCCACCATCTTCAATAAGTGGAGGAATGAGAAAACGTGCGGGACTTGCCAGAGCCATTGCCCTTGATCCCGAAATTCTCTTTTTTGATGAACCATCAGCAGGTCTTGATCCGATCAGTTCAAAAATGCTGGATGACCTTATCCTGGAAATCCGCGACAGCCTGGGAGCCACCATAATTATCGTCACCCATGAATTGCCATCAATTTTTGCACTCGCCGACGATTCAGTCTTCCTTGACACAGAGACACGCACAATGCTCGCAACCGGCAACCCCGGAATTCTTGCTAAAGAAAGTAACAGTATAAAAGTACGGCAATTTTTGAGCCGAACTCTATCCTTAACTGATACCCCCTGAACAAAACACAGTTATGCCAAACAAAAGCATTCAACCAGTAATGATAGGTGTATTCGTCATCCTCTCTCTTGTTCTTTTTATGACTGCCATTGTTATTTTTGGCGGCAATAAATTTTTTGCCAGAGAAAATTTAATGATTACGTATTTTGAAGGCTCACTTGACGGACTGAGTATTGGAGCTGACGTTACCTATCGTGGGGTCACCATAGGCCAGGTGAAGAATATCAACATCCATATCCGTGCCAATGGAGAAAAAAGCCAGGATATCATCATACCTGTTCTTATTTCACTGAACGCCGACTCTTCCCTGATCATTGAGGATCATGGAGGAAACAACAGAGGTGATATCAACACATTTATGGAGGCAATGTGCAGGCAGGGACTCAGGGCTAAACTCAAGCTTAAAAGTGTTGTCACCGGGAAACGCTATATAGATCTTGGCTTTTATGAAAACAGTGTTGCCGTGTATCAGGATAAGACAGGAGAATATTTTGAAATTCCCACCCTCCCCTCTGAAATGCAGCAATTCTCAAAGGTAATAGGTGACGTCAATTTTGGTGAACTGTACCAGAAATTCAACCGTACTTTGACCTCTCTTGAGAAGCTCAGCTCAGGTCTTGCCGAAACCCTGGACCAGAAAAAAACCCAGCAATTACTCGATGAGCTTCTCGTTGCTACTGGAAGCCTTAATTCACTTCTTTCAAAACTGGATACCGAAGTCACCCCGATTCTCGAGAAAATTGATGGCGGGTTGGAACAATTCATTACTTTCACCGGCCATGCGGATAACGTAGTCTCATCACTGAACACTCATATAGACCCTGTGGCAGGTGATCTAAGGGCCACCTTCACCCATATAGACTCAACCCTTGAGCATGCTGACGCCCTTCTTGCCCAGGCAGAAAATACCATCCGTCCCAACTCACCTCTGTACCATCGATTAACAGAAGCCATGCAGCAGCTGGAAAAGACAGCTAAATCATTAGAAACCCTTAGTGATTTCATCCACCGTAACCCTGATACCCTTATTTTTGGTTTGCAAAACCCTGGCAAAGCTGAACATAATGAGTAATATTCACACATGCGTCCCTAGAAGCCGACTATAATGACCAGAAGTATTTGCCCTGACGCAAACCTACCAGGCAGGATATTACACCCCTATGTTCAAACATAAAAAAAATCTGATTACATTTCTAAGTATTCTACTGATAGTAGGTTTCCTGCTCACCAGCCTGGCCAGCTACTTCATCTCACTAGCCTCTCTCAGAGATCAGATGACTCACGGTGAATTACCACTCACCAGCGATACTGTTTATTCAGAAATCCAACGCGATCTTCTGCGCCCCATCTTTATCTCTTCCCTTATGGCATCAGATACCTTTTTGCGGGACTGGGTAATCAATGAAGAACAGAACCATGATGCTGTCATACGATACCTCACAGAAATCAAGCAAACATACAACACCATTACGTCTTTTTTCGTCTCTGATCAGACTCGAAATTACTATCATCCCGATGGCCTTGTGAAACAGGTGCAGGAAGATGAAGAACGTGATTCCTGGTATTTTCGAGTACAAAAAATGCCAGATGACTTTGAGATCAACGTGGACATTGATCAGGCAAACAACGACACCATGACCGTTTTTATCAATTATCGAGTTCACGATTATAAGGGGTATTTTATTGGCGCAACCGGGGTTGGGTTGGCAGTGGATGCAGTTCAAAAACTCATCGACCAGTACCAGGAAACCTATAACAGAGATATTTTTCTCATTGACCGCCTGGGAAACATCAAACTCAGTAACACCTCAGACAAACAGCGCCAGCAACAAACAGCACAACTGAACATCTTTCTCAAGAGCAAAGAGTTTCTGACTCAAATGACTTCCACCGAGACAGTTGCCTTACAGTCCAAAATAGACGGACATCCGATATCCCTGAACACCCGGTTTATCAAAGAATTTGACTGGTATCTCGTGGTCATTCAGAGTGAACTGGAAGGAACTGCCAAATTACTTCAAACCCTTCTTATCAATCTGTTATTCTGTACAGTTGTTACCACCATCATTTTATTCATCATTAATCGCGTGATTTCATCCTACCAGGAAGATATCGAACATATGGCCACCACCGACAAATTAACCGGTCTCTATAACCGCCAGGCACTGGATCTGTTATTCAATCCTATCCTTCTCGACCAAAGCCGGAAGCCCGAGAATCTGTCGCTACTGTTACTCGACATTGACCATTTCAAAGAGATCAACGACACATACGGACATTTAGCCGGAGATGCTGTACTAAAAAATCTTGCCAGGCTGATTACGTCCCGGTTGCGGAAAACAGATATAATATGCAGATGGGGAGGTGAGGAATTTCTCATGCTCCTGAAGGGATGTACCCTGGATACAGCATCGAATATGGCAGAGGAGCTGCGACTTGCAGTAATAAACAATCCGACTTCCTCTCAGAATCAGACACTTCCTATAACTGTAAGTATCGGCGCGGCACAGTATCAGCTGGAAGACACAAAAGACGAGCTGATAAGCAAAGCCGACAGGGCTCTCTATCAAGCAAAGGCGAATGGAAGGAATCAGGTAGTATCGGTTTGATGACGCTTTCTTTGCAACAACACATTATCGGAGTTTTCACCTGGTATGAACAATAAAATAGTTCCCGGATTTTTTTTCCTGTCAGCTCTGTTCCTGCTTTTTTGGGCTGGCGGATGCATAAAACAACCACTTCCCATCTATTACTACACTCTGGGACCCATTAACCAGAAAACAGTAGCAGTCCCTGACAAACCCCTGACCAATATACTCGTGGGGCCGATTCGCATCGCTTCGTTTCTTGATCAGGGACAATTAGTCACCCAGAACTCAAGCTACTCTCTTACCATTGAGGAACAGCACAGATGGGCTGGCGATCTCAAGGAAATGCTGACGACTGCCCTTATCACAAATCTGAGTCTTGAGTTTGGAGCAGAGAGAATCCATATTTTCCCTGATCCCCAGGAAACGGATAGTCTGCAAGTTGTTACAAACTTCCTCCATTTTGAAAAAGATAGCGATGGCAATGCTTCTGTGGCCGTTCGCTGGAAGATTCTTGCCTCTAACGGGAAAGATATGCTGTATCAGACAATCTCAAATTACAAGATACCTCCTGAAAACGATGGATTTGATGCATTGGCAAAAGCTCTCAGCCAGGGGCTCGCAAAACTTTCCGGTGAAATCACAGAAAGGATTACAATACTCACAGCAAACCAAAAGGCTCCATGACAGGAAAATGAGCATTCTGTTACCTGATCACCACCAATCCTCAGCCTACCCGCATGAGGAGGAGTTGTTTCGGGTCGATTATATGGGCATCTGCGGCCTGGACGGCCGCAGTAGAGCTCCCATGGATGGGTTTATGGCGTCCCATATGATCGACACGGAACAGCTCCGGGTTGCAAAGCTGAGTTTTGATGGTGATCAGGTTCCGTTATTTCCTTTTTTGGACACACCCCAATACCCCCTATGACAGGTGCAACGATCCCATGACTGATAATGACCAACACTTCTCAAACGAAGAGGACACATCCAATTGCCTGTCAAGGCTCTTGAACGGCAATTCAATACAACGGAGTTTTAAACAGGCGCTCACCCCCTTTGAAGATTTTGTTCATAAGGAAGCGTCCTCCGGATTACTGCTTATGGGCTGTACTGTTGTGGCACTGGTTTTAGCCAACTCTGCAATGTATCCGGTTTACGATGCAGTACTCCATCATAAATTCACCATTGGCAGCGATTTTTTTTCTATAAGCCACTCTCTGCAGCACTGGATCAACGATGGCCTGATGGCCCTCTTCTTCTTTATGGTTGGCCTTGAAATCAAAAGGGAAATCCTGGTTGGAGAGCTTGCAGACCGTAAACAGGCCATTTTACCAATTGCTGCAGCCATTGGTGGCATGGTTGTTCCTGCTCTTATTTATGCTGCAATTAATAGTGGCAGTGACGCTCTCGCTGGCTGGGGGGTTCCCATGGCCACGGATATTGCATTCGCCATGGGAGTTCTTGCCCTTCTTGGATCGCGCATTCCACGGCCCCTCGTTGGCTTTCTACTGGCACTCGCCATCGTTGATGACCTTGGCGCAGTTCTGGTCATTGCCGCCTTTTACACAGATAAGATAAACCTCCTTGCACTACTCTTTGCAGGTTTAGCCTTTGTTATGCTCCTCCTTTCAAACATTGCAGGAATCCGTCGCCCTCTGCCATATGTAATCTTTGGTCTGCTTTTGTGGCTCGGAATGCTTGAATCTGGCATCCATGCAACCCTTGCCGGGGTAATAACAGCCCTCGCCGTTCCTGCCAACTCCCATTGTCATGCCATACCGTTTGTCAGACGAATGCGACAGTTAATCACCAGATTCGAGACTATTCAGGAGGACCACAGGCACATTATGCAAAACAGTGAACAGCAAAAACTCCTCCAATCCATGGAAAATTTTGTTCACTGTATTGAAAGCCCGCTACAACGAATGGAGCATAATCTCCATATATGGGTATCCTTTCTCATTATTCCCACTTTTGCCCTTGCTAACGCAGGAATACCCATTGATTTCTCAACACTTGGAACGACATTTTCAGACCCGGTGACAATTGGCATCATTGGCGGACTTATTGGTGGAAAACTTATAGGTATCACCTTCTTTTCCTGGCTGATAATTAAAACCGGCTTAAGTCGACTACCGGATGGTGTTACTCTTCCCATGATCGCAAGTGTCAGCCTGCTGGCAGGAATCGGTTTTACCATGTCTATTTTTATTGGAGGCCTGGCATTTGACAATGCACAGCACCTGCTCAATGCAAAAATTGGTATTCTTGCGGCATCGCTGTTTGCAGGGATCGCTGGCTACATCTCCCTGCGCTTATGCACCAGTGAGCCGGAATAGTTTCCTGAACCTGTTAAGGTTTTCTCTGCCAATCTGTTTGTTTACGAAACAATCACTATGCCTATATTTTCAACACTTTCCGGCCTGATACGGGGATGTCCACGAAATATCAAAAGACGTCTTCTTCGTGATATCCTGCTTATCCTTTTCGTTACATCCGGAGCCATTCTCACCATAGTGATGATCCAGGGTGTTAAAACCCAGCATGAGGTTTCAACCTCTATTATAGACAAGGCTAACCTTCTGGTCGCAGCACATTTCCAATCTTATACAGATCCACTTACAAATATTCTAAGAATACTGGGAAAATGGGGGGAAGCCGGGCTGTTCAACATGCAGGCTCCTGAGATTCTCGCCAGCCAGTTCCAGGCACTTATGGAAATTCAACAAACTATCCATTCCATATCCATCGCCGATACAAACGAAAACTGTTACCAACTCTCTCACCACAATGACGAATGGCTTGTAGATGAATCCCACAAAAGTAACGCCACAACCTCCCGCCTTGTTGACGGAAAGATTGAAGGCCAGGAGACCGTAACCGAAAGACGCTACACCATGTCCACTGCTAACTGGTTCCGGGGTGCCATGCTCACCCCTTCCAGCACCAGATTTTTCATGACAGAACCCTATCTTCAGAAAACGACTGGAGAGACTGTCATCACAGCAAGCCTTCAGTGGAAGATACGTAACAGCAAGGACGGTAACCATGTCTCGGGTGTTTCTTTCACCACACAAAGCCTGATGACCTTTCTGGAAGACCTTCAGATTACCCCTAACGGCCGTATTGTACTCTACGACAAAGACGGAATACCCTTGAATAGTTCAGGGGAAGACCGATTAAACAAAACAGTTAGCGCCTCTGTCGAAGAAGTCAGTCTTTCAGAACAACTTCTCAGTACAGTGGGGGCCATGCTCAGAACAAACAATGCTCAGAACAAACAAAAAACAGACCACCCAACCACTCTCCATCAGGAATGGCGGAAAAAACTGGTGGCTTGGCTTTAGCCAGCTCCACAAATCAAACCCCGATACCTGGGTCGCAGTGATCATCCCTGCAGATGATATTTTTTCCGACCTGCATCGGCAGTGGATTCGCTTTGCTCTGCTTATTGGCTCTATTTTTCTGCTTGCTATTCTAATGACAGTCCTTCTTGTTCGGAAGTACAGCTATCAGTTAAAGGATTTGCCACAGCAGCATATAAACATTCAGAGCTATGAAACTGAAGTCGCAGAACTCATCAGAGCCGGTGAATCCACCACCCTTGAGTTCAAATCCACCATGCGAACCAACCTGAATTCCGGAAAACCAGGAAAAGAAATTGAGGTAGCATGGCTGAAAACCGTGGTCGGGTTTATGAACAGCGATGGAGGTATTCTTCTCATCGGAGTGGATGATTCCGGAACAATTCTCGGCACCGAGGCGGATAATTTTGACAATGAAGACAAGTGTCGACTACACTTCAAAAACCTGCTGAACACCCATATTGGTGCAGAGTTCACCAGATTCATTCATCTTAAAATTGCCATCATCAAAGACAAAACAATTTGTATTGTTGAATGTGAACGGGTTCGTCGTCCTGTCTTCCTTTCCATGGGCAAGCAGGAGGATTTTTATATTCGCTCCGGACCATCGAGCATCAAATTAAGTATGAGCCAAATGATTAAATACCTGAGTGAACGCTAGGATGGAAGTAAAATACAGACATATCACCTCACGCTGTTTCGTAAATGCCCCCTGGTATGAGTTAAAGAATCGCTACCTTGATCTCTTTCTGCGACATGGCATTCAACCTGAAATTGGCCTGGAAGGTCTTTGTCTCTACGAAGAATCAGAGGATGAATTCATAAAAATTGCCCAAACACTGAAGAATAACAGACTTTCCTGCACCCTCCATGCCCCTTTTTTTGATCTTGCTCCCGGAGCCCTGGATCCGAAAATCCTTGAAGCCAGCCGCAACAAACTAAGAAAGGCAGCTCGGCTGATTACTATTTTCCAGCCAAAATCCATGGTTTGCCATTTAAATTTTGAGGAAAACAAACAGGGATACAAATGGAATGAGTGGCTTCTGGCAGCTTCCGAAACCTGGCGGGAACTGCTCGGGATAGCAACGGAGCAGGATTGCATTCTTATGCTTGAAAACACTTACGAAACAAATCCCGATGCCCATGAAACAGTTCTCTCAGAATTAGATTCAGGACACGCACGATTCTGTCTTGATGTGGGACATCTTATGAGTTTTGCCAAAACACCATGGCAGGACTGGCTCCCCAGACTTTCTCCCTGGTTGGGCCAGCTTCACCTGCATGACAATAATGGAGAAAAAGACCAGCACCTGGGGCTGGGGCTGGGAAAATTCGACTTCAAAGGTCTTTTCGATTTTCTGGCGGTAAACAATCTTCATCCACTGGTAACTCTTGAACCACATAGCGAAGACGACCTCTGGCACGCTCTAGAATATCTACACAGAACAAAACTGCTGGATCTGGTGTAATTCCTCAACCCTGATCCTGAAGAAGTTTCCCGGTCTCTTTAGGAGTAAGTCCAAAATAACTGGCGATCTCTCCCCAACTCATTTTCTTTTTGGTGTACATACTCAGGATATCAGCTGCGGTCGCATCGGTTTTCCAATAGCGCTCCATCAAGTAAATGAGTACAATTTCACGGCCTGTTGCACCTTCCTCACGTAACGATGCAATCTCTGAATCCGACACTCTGAAAAATTCTTTTACCAACTGATCGGTGACCGCTTCCACTGCCCCTCCTTCAGTATCAAGAGCAGCAAGAAGAGCGTTCAGCGAATTTTTATTTTTTTCATTTTTCTTGAGACTCCCAGAAGCCAAAATCTGCTTCCAGACTCCACCGTTGTCACGAATGGCCAGCAAACTGTTTACCTCCACATCACAAATCCGTGCGACAAAAAGACTGATAAGAAGATCGTCCGGATCCACTCCTCTTTTCATTTTCATCATAACAATCTGATTTTTAGAAATTTGAAAGTTTGCAGAGATAAAGGAGTTAAAGCTGGTAGTAAGCAGGTACCCGTCGGCAGCAAATTTTCGTTCCGGATCAAAAACTCTGTCCTGATAACAATGACAACTGCTCGTTTGCTGAGGAACCTCCATGGCAGAAACTGGGGCAGCTAAAAAAGACACAGCCAGAAAACAGATCATGATTTTCATTGTTGATCCTGTAAGGTACAGTGTATAAAAAATGGCTATGGTAGGCTTACTGATTCCTTTCACCTGTTTTTTAAATTTTCTTCTGTCAGATAAGAGATGATCAGGAATAGTTCCCATCATTCTTCAATGACAGTAACTCAGGATACCTGAGACTCAAAGTCTAATGACACGGCAATCAAAAAAAAAGCGGGGCATCATTGTTGGCGGTACCGGTCTGATTGGTGGAACCATGGTCCATTATTTCAATAAGTGCTGCGGTAATGACATTGAAACCCTTTCGCCTAATTCGAAAACTATGAGCCTTGGCAGCAAAAAGGACATAGAACGCTACACCAGACGCTGGAAGCCTGATTTTATAATTAACTCCGCCATTGCTGCGATCGACGCCGATCCACAACTCGCATATACAATCAATTATCTGGGCTGTATCAATCTGGCAAAAGTTGCCCTCAGCCTCAATATTCCTTATATTCACATCAGTTCAGCTGCCGTTCTCCCCATGGGAAGGCTCCTTACAGAAGAGCAACAACTCAACCTTAGCCCGACTCTTTCCAATTACGCGAAGTCAAAGCTCATGAGCGAGAGAACACTCCAGCATATGTATGAGAAGGAAGGACTCGATTTCACAGCCATCAGGCTCGGTATCGTTTATGGACAACACGACCACAAAACCCAGGGTTTCCATCGCCTGCTTCACTCGATTGCCGATCAGGCAATGCCACTTTTCTTAACGGCTAAAGGAGTTCAACATTCCTATTCCAATGCTGAAAAAGTCCCATACTTCATCCACCATGCCCTCATCAACCGCGATGAATTCACCGGGGAATTCTATAATTTTGTCGATTCAGAACCCGTTGAGCTTGTACACCTGATCCAGACAATAAAAAGTTTTCTGGGCGTCAAAAAACCAAGAAATATCTTCCTACCACTCCCGGTTGCACAATTTGGCTCAGCTGTTCTGAAAAGGTTACTCAAAGGACTGTTAAGGATTGGAATTTACACTAAAATGCCAGCAGAACTTATGTTCTTAAGCCAGTTCTATAAAACACAGACTCTGGACAACAGCAAACTCACAAGATCTTCATTTATTGACCCGTGGCCAGAACAGACCATTTACTCAAAACTCCCTGAACTTATAGACTACTACATTTCACGATGGGAACAGCGTAACCTTATCTCAGGGTTTAACGATGAATTCTTCGCTCTCAGCGAAGATGTTGAGCAATTTATCAATAGCCCGGAGCAACTCCTGCAACATCTACACAGTAGAGATTTCAATGAATAATAGGGATGTTAATCTTTAGTTGTAACTTGATAACATGGCCAGACCTCAGCGTGGATTGACCAGCTGGAGGATACTCCGAAATTTCGAACCCACCTAAACGATATCTGATAATTGACAAAAAAGCTTTTCGCGCATACGTGAAGTAAAAAGGACCAGATGAAAAATGTACAGATAATATCTTTATAAAAGGGTACTTGATGCCAAAAGAAGTGACCCATTGGCTGATCGCCGATGAAGTGTGCAAACATAGAACGATCAATATCAGCCCTGAATACAGAAACGTTGTCTTGCTAGGTGCCGTTTTTCATGATGTGCTCTATTACTACATCAAAAGGGACAAAGAAATACTGGCTACGTTGCCTGACAAGTTTCATGGTTCCAACAAAGAAGATAGTTTCTATTTTGTCGAGGAACTGATTAATCTGTACAACCAAGCCGACAAACCGGATAAGGCAGTAGTACGAGCCTTTACAATCGGTTTTGCTTCCCATATCTTCGTCGATATCAATTTTCACCCTTTCGTCTATTATATGACCGGGAACTCTTACGACAAAGATCCTGTTAAACGAAAGATTGCTGTGCAAAAACATCGCGAAATCGAATGTGTAATCGACTGCTGCTTGGAGAAAGATGCAAATAGCCACAAGGCATATGATATCAGTGCCATGTACAAAGATGCCAGGCAGTATCTAGAGGTGATTTTCTCCAACGGTATAGAATACAAGAAATATGGTGTACGATTGATTATTGATGACATATTAGTATCTTACAAAAATTTCAATTATGCGCGCAAACTCTTTATCAATGGTTTTTTGGTCAAGATTATGGCTTTTAGCGAACCACTGCTCCCCAAAAGTTTACAAGCTATCAAACAACTTTCGTACCATCAGCACAAGTACTATACTCCATCTGACGTGACGGGTGAATTAACTTACTTTGACACGGTAACCAACGAGCCACACATCACCACACTACAAGCTATGAAAGAGCGTGCGGTGTACGACACTCTGGAGTTTTGCCATTTATTGCCAGCGTTTTTCGATGGTACTGCCGCATTGCCGATTGGTCCCTCGCTTGAGACCGGACAAGTCAGATCGAGTGTGTATGACATGAAATATTTTCATACAGGCAGTTAAACAATGAAATTTGATATTGTTATCGACAAAAAGTGGCCGACCAGCAAGGAAAACGGTACTATCCGCGGATTTACAAATTGAAAAACAATCATCCATACCACAGACAACGCCCTCCTGAACAATAACCTACTCATAAATTCCTTTTGATTTTCAGCTTTTCTACCGATATATATACGAGTAAGGATTTACAGGTATCTAATCAAACCGCACCCAAGACACCATACATGAGCGAGCAGCCAGATATTGCAACAGACCACTCTTTAACTGATATACCCGAAGGAGCGGATACTGTTAGTTCACACACCTATCCGACACACCCTTCAGGTGGCGGAAGCTTTTCAATGAACAGTTTTGTCATCGAAGATTCCTTCTATCGCGCGCGCCTTTCACGCCCGGTGCACTGGTCTGTTGCCTGGTCGGATCTGATGATGACCATGTTTATTCTTTTCCTGACCATGTTTGTCTATCAGGCATCTAACGAAGAATTCCTCCTGACTAACACTCCGGAAATCATAGGCGGCAGCACAACAGAAGCTCTTGATATCCTGGGTGACGGTGATCTTATTGTTCCTATCATGCCATTGAATCGGCCTGCACCTCTAATCAACTCTGGAACAGTAAAAAAGATCGAAAAAATTCAAATCAACGATATTGATGTCGATGGTATCTTCGAAGAAAATACCGTTTACGTCGAACCTTCACCGGACAAAACAGTTGATGAATCCAGAATTTCCAAAACCAATCCCCCTGAAATAGCTTCTCCCGTCCCCTCCCCCCTGCCAAAAGACATCTTAGAGCCTGCACCTATCATCATAGCAGAAGAGCAGGCGTTGCCAGAAGTCAAGAAAACGACGACATTCAGTGAAATGTATGACATGAGTCAACAGGCTCTCAGCGACGGTGCGCTGGATCAGTTTGCCTCCATAGATCTTGTACCCGATAAAACCATGCGCATTATTCTTACCGGGGATCTGCTCTTTTATACCGGTCAGGCTGACCTCTCAAATGCTGCCAGGCAATCTCTTACAAAACTTACCGCCGTCATTAAAAATTCTCCTTATATGATCAACGTCATAGGTCACACAGACAATCAACCCATGCACTCTTCCCGTTTTGCCTCAAACTGGGAACTCTCAGTTGTACGGGCAAGCAGTGTTGCCAGATTCCTCATTAATGAGATGGGAATGAACCCGACACAGTTTATTGTTTCAGGCTACGGATCCCAGCGACCGAGAAGACCAAATACCAATGTCGAGAATCGTGCTGCAAACAGACGTGTCGAAATCATTATTTCCAAACGCCTGGCTCCAGCAATAAAAGCAACTTCGGATAACCTCCTATAAAAAATATACCCCTATGAAAAATAAAAACTTTATCGGACTCCTCCTCTGTATCCTTATTTTCTGTTTAGGCTTTTTTATTAATGGAAACCTTAGTCTCTATTTTAATGTCTCAGGAATCCTAATTGTACTGGGTGGAACTGCCGGGGCCGCACTGCTCAGTTTTAAGATTGAACAGCTAGGCATTGTTTCAAAGGTACTGCGGGCAAATTATGGTAAAAAAATCAAGAAAGAAACTGAGATTGTCCGTATCCTGATCGATCTATCCATCAAATCACGAATGCAGGGAATTCTCTCCCTTCAGGAGGAAGAGAATGAGACCTCCATCCTTTTTTTAAGACGTGCTCTCGGCTGCCTTGTCGATGGCTACAAAGTTGAACAGATACGCGACATTCTCAATACTGAAATCTATTTTTTCAGAATGCGGCGAGAAGATTCAGAGCGTGTCCTTCGGACCATTGCTGACTTTTTCCCTGCTTTCGGGATCACCGGTAGTGTTGTGGGACTCATCTCCATGCTTGGTGGTATTGGAGATACATCAGTTATTTTAAAGGCTGTCCCCATCGCCCTTACTTCAACGCTATACGGCATCGTCTTTGCCAATTTCTTTTTCCTTCCCTTCGCCTCCTTTCTCCGGGAACGTACCAACCAGGAATTATTACTCCAGAAAATTATCATGGAGGGTGTTATTGCCATCGATTCTGAAATGAATCCCATAATCCTCAGAACTAAACTGGAATCCTTCCTAACCCCATCAGAACGTCAGGAAACACTCGTCTCCTACAAAAAACTACAGGAGCGTTTCAACATCAAAGCCTGACGGTTTCCATATATTTTTCTCCGAATATCGTGATTTTTATGGCCCTTTCAAAGTGCATTGTCACGATGAGTATGGTATGTTCTCCCCTGTGTTTGTACCTTTGCTCATTTCCTCTTCTACAGGAGAAAGATTTTGACTCACTTCCTATCGAAACTCTTATGCATCTTCGTCCTTCTAGCTCTTTCAAACTGCGCGCCATCCACTGCCAACAAAGCTGAGGAAAAAGGAGCTGCTGCATTAAATACTCAGGAAATATTTGACCTGACCTCCGGAAACACGCTTCGCCTCATTTCTTCCGACTTTGACTCCTATATCTATTTCAGCCAGGATGGTTCCCTTTCTGCGGCTTCTATCTTTAACAATAGCACTGATTTCGGAACCTGGGATATTGCAAGTGATGGAAAACTCTGTATCAAGTTTAACGTCTGGTATTTTGGTGATATAAATTGCTATTCAACCTATAAGGATCCCGAGAGCGATCAGTACCTCCTGTTTACAAGCAATGGCGCACTTGCCTACACTGCAAAGGCCTCTTCCGGTAACTCCCAGGGAATGGCCATCAAGAACAAAAAAGACAAAAAAACAGCCTATGTCCGTAGCAGCTTAAGCCAGGGACAGGCAACCCGCCGTTCCAACGAACCAACCACCACACAATCCGTCCCTGAAGCCACTCCAGTTCCTGTCCCCGTTTCTACGAACAGTGTTTCGAGTACCTCACAGGAAGAGGTAAAACACAGCGTGAAGACAATGGCTCAGGATTGTCCCAACTGCAACTTTGAAGATGCCGATCTTCGCAAGGCATATCTTGTCGGTGCCAACCTCAAGGGTGCCAACCTCAAAAGAGCTGATCTTAGTCGTGCCAATCTGCGTCGTGCCAATCTTGAAGGTGCCAACCTTTCAGGCGCCACCCTGCTCAGCACAAACCTGCCGGGTGCTAATCTTAAGGATGCTAACCTCTCAGGCGCTGACTTCACCGGATCAAACCTCATTCAGGTTGATTTCACCGGTGCTGACACAGAGGGTTGTATTTTTGAAAATACCCTCCAGGAGGGTGTAAAGGGACTTAAATAAACATGTCAGCCGGATTCGCCCACCTCCACGTCCACACCCAATACAGTCTCCTCGACGGCGCTATTCGCGTTCCAGATCTCCTTGCCAAGTGTAAGAAGTATGGAATGGAATCCGTCGCAATGACCGACCATGGTGCCATGTACGGGGCGCTGGAATTTTACCTGAAGGCAAAGGCCAAAGGAATAAAACCCATCGTCGGGTGTGAATTTTATATTGCACCCGGCCACCGAACAGAGCGTAATGCCTCTGCTCCTACCAAAGCCTATCATATAGTTCTGCTGGCCATGAATTACCAAGGCTACCAGAAGGGCTACCAGAACCTAATGAAACTCTCCGGAATTGCGCAGTTTGAGGGATTCTACTCCAGACCCAGAATTGATATGGAGGTACTTGAATCCCACAGTGATGGTTTAATCTGCCTCAGCGCCTGTCTTCATGGAGAAGTTCCCTGGCTTGTCGTTCACAAAGGTCTTGATGCTGCCAGAGAAAAAGCGAGACAATTCCAGGATATTTTCGGAGACAGATTCTACCTGGAACTTCAGGAGAACTCAATTCCTGAACAAAAGACCGCCAATCATGGTCTTATTACAATATCCAAAGAACTCGGAATCAAACTCGTTGCCACCAACGATTGTCACTACCTGAATCGGGAAGATGCCCACGCCCATGAAGTCCTGCTCTGTATTCAGACCGGCAAAACCATTAATGACCCAAAACATTTCAGCTTTTCCTCAGACACCTTCTACTTTAAAACTCCAGAGGAGATGCAGGACAGCTTCAGGGATCACCCCGAGGCACTTGCAAACACCATTGAAGTAGCCGATCGCTGTAATCTTGAAATTGATCTTGAGGGGTATCATTTCCCAGAATTTCCCGTGCCCGAAGGTGAGACCCTTGAAACAATGTTTATTGATGCATGTCGGGATGGCCTTAAGGATCGCTTTGCTGCAATGCGGGAAGCAGGAACCTTCAGCAAAGAGGTGAAAGAACAATATACGGCGCGTCTTGAGTATGAAATCGGCATCATCAATTCCATGGGTTTTCCCGGATATTTCCTTATTGTTGCTGACTTTATTAACTGGGCCATAGACCATCAAATTCCCGTTGGACCGGGTCGTGGATCCGGAGCCGGCAGTCTGGCAGCCTATGCCATGCGTATCACTAATATTGACCCGATTCCCTACGGTCTTATTTTCGAGAGATTTCTCAATCCTGAACGAATCAGTATGCCTGACTTTGATATTGATTTTTGCCAGGACAGACGCGGTGAAGTGATTGACTATGTCCGCCAGAAGTACGGTGGCGCTCCCAATGTGGCCCAGATTATCACCTTTGGCTCTATGAAGGCAAAGGGAGTTATCCGGGACGTTGGCAGAGCACTGGATATTCCATTCAATGAAGTTGACAAAATAGCAAAACTCGTTCCCGATGCCCTGAAAATGACCATTGACAAGGCCATCGACGAGGAACCACGTCTTGCTGATGCAGCAAACAAGGATCCACGCATTGCGGAACTTATAAAAGTCGCCCAGACCCTTGAAGGACTTGCCCGCCATACATCTACCCATGCAGCCGGTGTGGTCGTCTCCCCAAAACCCATGGTTGAGTATCTGCCTACCTGCAAGGGAAAAGAAGGAGAGACATTAACCCAGTATGATATGAAGCATACTGAAATGACCGGGCTCATCAAATTCGATTTCCTTGGACTCAAAACCCTCACCGTAATTGACTACGCTTTAAAACACATCAAAGCGGACATTGGTACTGACCTTGACATCAACGCTCTGCCCATGGATGATATCAAGACCTTTGAACTACTCTGCTCGGGAGACGCTCTAGGTGTCTTTCAGCTTGAAAGTTCAGGGATGCGTGAACTACTGGTAAAGATGGCACCTGCACAGTTCAGCGATCTCATCGCACTTGTTGCTCTCTATCGTCCCGGACCTCTCGACTCCGGTATGGTTGATGATTTTGTTGAGACCAAACATGGCCGGGCCACTGCCAATTACCCGCTACCACAGCTCAAGCCCGTTCTTGAAGAGACCTACGGTGTTATTGTCTACCAGGAACAGGTCATGAAAATTGCCAACATCCTGGCAAATTACAGCCTGGGTGATGCCGATATTTTACGGCGGGCCATGGGGAAAAAGAAAGTCGAGGTCATGAATGAAGAAAAAATCAAATTCATGGAGGGTGCCAAGAAAAACAATGTTGATGAAAAAAAGGCTGAGTATGTTTTTGACCTGATGGCAAAATTTGCGGGATACGGATTTAACAAATCCCATTCCGCCGCCTACGCCCTGATTTCATACCAGACCGCCTACCTCAAAGCCCATTATCCTGCCCAGTTTATGGCCGCCCTTCTCTCCTGCGACATGAACAATACGGATAAGGTTGTTTCGTATATCAATGAGTGCAGAGAGCATTCCATTGAAGTGCTGCCTCCTGACATCAATGAATCACTGATCGATTTCTCGGTGCATAACGACAGGGTTCGTTTTGGACTTGCCGCTGTAAAGAATGTCGGGAAGTCTGCCCTCCACTCAATCATTGAGGAACGGGAAGCCGGTGGAAAATACACATCCCTTGAAGACTTCTGTAACCGTGTTGATTCAAGAAAAGTAAACTCACGAGTCATCGAAAGTCTTATCAAATCAGGTTCATTTGATTCGGTGGGCTGCAGGCGTTCCCAACTCATGGCCATTGTTGACCAGGCCATGGACAAAGCAAAGGCCGTGCAACGTGACAAACAAAGTGGTCAGATGTCTCTTTTTGGCCTGTCTCCTGCAACGGACACAACGGACAAAAGCGGAATTATCCTTCCTGATATTCCTGAGTGGGAGGAACGGGAGCGCCTCACCATGGAAAAGGAAACTGTTGGTTTCTATATTACCGGCCACCCGCTTGATGAGGATATTGCAGAGATTAAAACCATCACCGATACAGACATTGCTGGTCTTACTGAGTACAGTGAAGATCAGCCGGTAAGGATTGGCGGACTAATCCGCAGCTGTAAGCAGCTGAAAAGTAAGAAAGGCGATCTTATGGCCTTTATTACCATTGAAGATCTTCTAAATGCTGTGGAGGTTATCGTCTTTCCAAATACTTTTGCAGAATGTTACCCCCTGCTCTCGTCCACTGAAACGATAATTGTTCAGGGAACCGTGCAAATCGATGAACGAGGGCCAAAGATTATTGCCGAATCCCTTGAATTGCTGCCCCAGGCCAGAGAAAAGCATACGGAGTCAATAAAAATCAAGCTTAACAGTGAAAAGATCAGCCGGAAACGTCTGGAATCCCTGAAACAGGTGTTATACCGCTACCACGGTAACTGCCCCCTGCTTCTTACCATGCATTTTCCCGGCCAGGGAGAGGTCGATATTGAAATTTTGAAGGATTTGACTGTAAGACCATGCCGCGAATTCACGGATGAAACCGAAAAAATTCTTGGATACAAAGCGCTGTCATACAGAAAAAAAACGCTTATCAGTCACAAACAAAAACGCTGGGGCCAGGCAAAAGCCTCCTAAAACAATGACAGACCAATTCCTCAAAAATACGTCACCAATCGAATGCCAGATCGACATCAGAAACGCACCCAAGGGAAAACTCAAGAATGTCTTTCTTATTCTCTTTCTCTGCATGGTCACATTTGGATTTGCCATGGGGGTAGCATTTCCACCCATCGTGAAAGTCTATTTCAGTGACCCCCGTGCCGTTTCCATCAGTTTCACCCTGATGTGCATAACTGCAGGAATAACCGTTGGCGTTGCGAATTACATGCTTTTTTCCCTTGTCGTTTCCAAGCAACTTCGATTTCTTGTTGAAGGAATGAACCAGGTCAACAAACAAATCCGTTCCGCCATGTTCAGCAGAAAACATAGCCAGACAAGCTTCGAAATCGAAGTAAAAAGCAATGACATGATCGGCCAGGTCACCCAGGCATTTAACACCATGAGCAGTACTGTTGAACAGCGGTTAAACCATGAGGCCAGTTTCAGAGGAATTGTTGCAACGCTCTCGGCCAATATTGATCTGGACACAACCAGTGATATTATCCTCAGATACTTTATAGAGACCACCTGTATTACGTCGGGAGTCCTGTACGGAAAAATAGAAGACGAGATGATTCTCCTTGCCAGCCATGACGTTGACACGGATGACAAACTGCCACGCAAACTTGAACCCTGGCAGGGTACCATCAGCGACACCATTGAATCCGGCACCATCCACACCATTGATACCGAGGCAAACACTTTCAACTGGATTACCATTAGCACCCCTTTAGGCACCTTCAAACCAAAATTTATCCGCATTATCCCTCTGATAGCAGACAAGAGCACCGTTGGCCTTTTGATCGCAGCCTGTGGAGACAGTAAAGTCTCTGAAAGCATTCAGAAAGAGATGCTTGAGACCTACGCAAGTTACATGGCTCCCTATCTACAAAATGCACTGCTCCACAATAAAATCCAGGAGATGGCATCCTATGACTCGCTAACCCATATACTGAACCGGCGCTTCGGCCTGGTTCGTCTTGAAGAAGAGTTTTCCACAGCACTTCGATATAGAAGTGACCTCAGTGCCATAATGATTGATATCGACAAATTCAAAAAAGTGAATGATACATTCGGACATGAAGCTGGGGATATGATACTAAAGAATGTTGCCTCGGCACTTGCCCTCAACCTCCGTAATGAAGAGGTTATCTGTCGCTATGGTGGTGAAGAATTTCTTATTATTCTTCCCATGGCTAATCTTCATAAAGCCGGGCTGGTTGCAGAACGGTTGCGGCTCGTTGTAGAACGGCAGAGGTGCTATCATAAAGACAAACTTATCCTGGTAACCATCAGCCTTGGTGTTTCAAGTCTCTCATCACTGGTCACTCAGAACAAAAATGATCTGATCAACACCGCAGACACCGCCCTCTATCATGCAAAGCATATGGGCCGTAACCGGGTTGCAATCTTTCGCAACAATGAATCTGTGCTGCTTCCAACAAAAGTTTAATAAGCTGTTTTCTTTAAAGACGGTACCCCTAAAAGCACAGACCACAATCGGGGCAGGTGGACTCGCTGGTTGAAAACATGGTTCCACAGGCGGGGCAGGTAGACTTTGCTGCCCCTGTATCAAAGACTGCGTGAACATTACTTAAATCATGGGAATCGAGCGCTGTGGTTCGTTTGAATTCCTGAGCCAGGACCTCCATTGCATCCTCCCCATCTGCCCTTTTTATCTGCAGATACATATCTCCGCCACAACAGCCTTTACCACAATTACTTTTTTCTCCCGCAACCAGTGAAGGGATATTTTCAGAACCGAGCAAGGCCTGCAGCTGTTTCATCTCTCCCAATGGACCTTTTCTGATATTCACAAGCTCGTCATCGGGGGATATATCCATGGATCGTGAGGCAAGTTTTATTTTAGCCGCCTCTTCCGCCGCCTGCCTTTCGGTGCCCGTTATAAGTGGGACACCGCATGACGCACAGCTGATTATTTCTTCTCGGTACTCTTCATCACATTGGGGGCAGTATTTCAGGTCTGGATCAATATAGCGCATACTTTTTTTGCTTCCTAATTGTTCAAATATATTAGAGGATAAATCGGCTGAGATCCCTGTCCTCAACCACACTCTGAAGTTGCTGCTTTACGTAGGCAGCGGTCACCACAAACTGTTCTTCTCCACGCTCACTTGCATCAAAAGAGAGCTCGTCGAGAACTCTTTCCATTACGGTATGCAAACGCCTCGCACCAATTTCTTCTGTGTTTTCATTAACTTCAACGGCAATTGCGGCAAGTTCTTCAATAGCTTCCGGCTCAAAGACAAGTTCCACACCTTCGGTTGCCATCATGGCTATATACTGTTTCACCAGGGCACTTTCAGGTTCAGTCAGGATACGTACAAATTCATCTTTTCCCAGAGGAGTAAGTTCAACACGAATGGGAAAACGACCCTGTAATTCCGGAATAAGATCAGATGGCTTACAGAGATGAAAAGCACCACTTGCTATAAAGAGAATATGATCAGTCTTGACCATTCCATACTTTGTGGTGACAGTGGACCCTTCTACGATGGGAAGGAGATCCCGCTGCACCCCTTCACGTGACACCTCGGGGCCATGCCCCCCTGAGCTTCGTGAAGCGACCTTGTCAATCTCATCAAGAAATATGATACCAGATTCCTCGGTACGTTTCAGGGCTTCACTGGTCACCTTATCCATATCAATGAGACGTTCCATTTCCTCCTGAGTCAAGCCTTTGATGGCGTCAGGAATTTTCACCCGGCGTTTCTTTTTCTTTTTCGGGAAAATCTTACTGAAGGCATCCTGAAGGTTGGACTGCATGTCCTCCATCCCGGATGTGGTCATTATTTCCACCATGGGTGTGGAACGGGATTCCTCAAGGTCAAGTTCCACTTCCCGTTCATCGAGTTTCCCCTGACGCAGCATTTCCCGAAATTTTTCGCGGGTGGAATCACCATTCTTTACCTGCTCTGGAAGTTTTTCCACGTCCAGCGTATTCTTACTTGTTACAAACGAGTTGAGACCATCGGGACCTGCCTGCATATGGCTTGGTGGATTCACTGGGGGAAGCAGAACATCAAGAATGCGTTCCTCAGCATTGGCCTCAGCAAGTCCCTGAAGGCGTTCCCGCTCTTCTTTTTTCACCATACTGATGGCGATTTCAACAAGATCCCGAACCATGGATTCGACATCTCGTCCCACATAGCCAACCTCGGTGAATTTTGAAGCCTCAACTTTAAAAAAAGGCGATTGAGCAAGGGTAGCCAGACGCCTGGCAATTTCTGTTTTCCCGACCCCGGTGGGTCCGATCATTATAATATTTTTAGGGGCAATTTCCTCACGGAGCGGAGATGGCACCTGACGCCTCCGCCAACGGTTTCTCAGTGCTATTGCAACGGATCTTTTCGCATCAGCCTGCCCGACTATATATTTATCCAGCTCAGCAACTATATCTTTAGGGGTAAGAGATTGTGTAGGTATCATCACTTTATTTTTCTATTTTTTCAATTATGATGGAATGATTGGTAAATACGCAGATATCTGCAGCAATGGTCATGGAAGCACGACAGATCTCCTCAGCACTTAATTCTGAATGCCCAATAAGTGCCAAAGCGGCAGCCTGGGCATAGGGACCGCCCGAACCAATTGCGAGGACACCGTTATCAGCCTCAATAACGTCGCCGGTTCCACTGAGAAGCAATGAGTAATCTTCATCCACAGCTACCAGCATTGCTTCAAGCCTGCGCAGCATCTTGTCAGTACGCCATTCTTTAGCAAGCTCTACAGCTGCCCGCATAAGATTCCCCTTATACTGTTCAAGCTTCTGCTCGAGCAGATCAAAAAGGGTAAATGCATCGGCAGTAGCGCCTGCAAAGCCGGTGATGACCTTACCGTGGTACAAACGTCTCACCTTCTTCGCGTGATGCTTCATCACCGTATTCCCGAGAGAAACCTGACCATCCCCGGCCACAGCAACCTGACCATTATGACGAACCGCAAGTATTGTTGTTGAGCGTATTTTCATAATATTTTTCTTACTATCGATTGGTTTGTTGAGTTAATTCCACTTCATTTGGCATGTGGATGCGCTTTATCATATACTTCCGTCAAATGATCAAGGGTTAGATGAGTATAGCGCTGTGTGGTTGACAGGCTGGCATGTCCCAAAAGTTCCTGAACAGAGCGTAGATCAGCCCCCATCTCCAGCAGATGGGTGGCAAATGAATGACGTAGGGCATGGGGAGTCACAATCTGAGGAATGCCTGCCCGCTCTCCGTATGATTTCACCAGTCGTTCCACGCTTCGTGTTGTCAAGCGACTCCCGCGGCCATTGAGAAAGAGGGCCTTTCTTTCCACCGGTCGCCCTCTCTTTGCTCGATCGGAGATAAGCTGATCGCGCAAAAACAACCAGGCCTTCACGGCCTCAAGGGCGGGTCGTCCAACTGGAACAAGGCGTTCCTTATCTCCCTTGCCCCTCACCCTAAGCATTTCAGTTACAAAATCAAGGTTCAAAAGGTCTCGTGAAACCAATTCGGCAACACGCATTCCCGTTGAGTATAGAAGCTCAAGAATTGCACGATCACGGAGCATAAATCTATCTTTTTCAGAAGGTGCTTCTAAAAGGGAAAAAACCTCATCAACGGTGAGAAAAACCGGTAAATATTTTCCAGTCTTTGGGCCTGTTATCCCGGCAACAGGATCACTTTTGATAATATGTTCACGGAGGAGGAATTTAAAAAATGATCGCAGCGCAGAGAGTTTTCGGGCAACCGTTGCCGCACTGTTATTCCCATGGAGACTCACGACAAAGCGGCGAATGTGGAGCGACTCAATATTTTCTGTTTTTTCATCCCTTCCGAGCATTGCTGCAAATTCAGACAGATCATGGCCATACCCGGATACAGTGTGAGGCGAATAGCCCTTTTCCACTTCAAGCCAGGTCAAAAATGCTTCTATTTGGGGATCAATCTTCGTCATATTCAGGGGGACAGCTCAAACCACTTTCTTCTCGACTTCTCCTTCAACTATGAATATATATAATGGTCTTTAGAGGGAAAGAAAAGCAATTCAGCACCTTCACACAGATTAATAAAAATGGCTAAACGAACTTTTGAAAATGCACTAGGAAAACTCGAGCAGATCACAGAAGAGCTTGAAAATGGCGATCTCAGCCTTGAAGTCAGCCTGAAGAAATTCGATGAAGGAATCGGTCTGGTTGAATACTGCAACACAACGCTGACCGAAGCAAAGGCAAAAGTAGAATTGCTCCTCGAAAAACAGGGTGGCCTGACCAAACAACCATTTGACGAGTTGGATCATGGAGATCAAGAGCTATCTTAAGGAACAAAGGCTTCTGGTTGAGGCTGCCTTTGACAGCTATATCCCGGCTGCAACTGGTGACTTTGCAAAGCATATCGAAGCCATGCGCTACTCCTTACTTGCCGGAGGAAAACGGGTTCGCCCCATTCTCTGCATAGCAGCAGCCCGGGCAGTTGGTGGAAATACCATTGATGACCAGAACATTCTTCCCGTTGCCTGTGCTCTTGAATGCATTCATACCTATTCACTTATCCATGACGATCTGCCAGCCATGGACAACGATGCGTTACGCCGTGGAAAAGCTACCAACCATGTCCTTTACGGTGAAGCGGGAGCCATTCTTGCCGGTGATGGACTTCTCACCTGGGCTTTTGATCTCCTCTGCAACCCCAGTCATGGCAATCTTGATTCCGAAAAAAAACTTGCAATCAGTCACTGCATAGCACACGCCGCTGGCTCCTTCGGCATGGTTGGTGGTCAGGCACTGGACATAGCGAGTGAAAACACCCGGTTTCCTTTTGAAACCCTGCAAACAATACACAGAAGTAAGACAGGAGCACTTATCACAGCTTCCGTTGTTTCCGGTGCAATAGCAGCCGGTGCAGACAGAAAGCAATCCGAAGCATTGAAACAGTATGGGCACCAGATCGGCCTGGCCTTTCAAATTGTTGATGATCTGCTCAATGCAACAGCCACCACAGAGCAACTAGGCAAAGCTGCGGGAAGCGACATTGAACTTGGCAAAGCCACCTATCCTGCTTACTTTGGTATTGAAGAGACACGGAAACGTGCCCTCAATGCTGTTGAAGAGGCGAAAACCTGCCTGAAAGATTTTGATGACAAAGCACAGCCACTTCGCCTACTGGCTGACTACATATATACTCGGTCGCATTAGTCAGAGCGGCCCCTCCGGGATATCCACCATGTTAACAACAGAGAATACAGATTCCATCGTTACCAGACTCGTCGATATCAAGTCTCCTGAAGACCTTCGCAAGCTTTCAATACCTGAACTCGAAACCATCGCTGAGGATCTGCGTGAAACCATCATCAATACCGTATCCAAAACAGGAGGTCATCTGGCACCGAGCCTTGGCGTTGTTGAACTCACCCTTGCCCTCCACTATGTTTTCAACACACCGAATGATAAGCTTGTGTGGGATGTTGGGCATCAGACGTACGCCCACAAACTGCTGACTGGCAGGCAGGATAAATTTTCTACCCTTCGCCAATATAAAGGTTTAAGCGGTTTTCCGAAATTCAAGGAAAGCGAGTACGATGCCTTTGAAACGGGTCACTCTTCCACCTCCATTTCTGCAGCTCTGGGAATGGCCTGTGCAAAAGATCTCAAGAAAGATTCGAATAAGGTTGTCGCTATTATCGGAGATGGTTCCATGACTGCCGGTATCGCCTTTGAGGCCCTGAATCAGGCCGGACATCTGGATAAGGATCTTATCGTAATTCTAAATGATAATGAAATGTCCATCTCGGAAAACGTTGGCGCCATGTCAAGTTTTCTCTCCAGACAACTCACCAGCAAGACTGTAAGACGACTTCGTAAACATATATCCACCCGTTTGAAGGATCTTCATGGTGTCGGTGACCGTTTCTTGAATGTCCTGAAAAAGAGCGAAGAAAATATCAAAAGTTTCTTTACCCCGGCAATGCTCTTTGAGGCCCTGAAGTTCTATTATATCGGACCCATTTCCGGCCACCAACTTGAAGACCTGATTCCAACCCTTGAAAACATCAGGGATAATGTTGACGGTCCGGTACTTGTCCATGTCATCACCCAGAAGGGAAGAGGCTATGGGCCCGCAGAAGCAAACCCCGGCAATTACCATGGGGTTGGTCCGTTTGATGTCTTGACCGGTGTTCCGATACCATCATCCAGTCCCATCAGTTACACCGAGGTTTTCGGAAAATCAATCTGCACAATTGCGAAAAACAACCCCGACGTGGTCGCTATTTCAGCTGCCATGCCTGCTGGAACAGGGCTCACAAATTTCAGCAAAGAATTCCCTGATCGTTTTTTTGATGTGGGCATAGCAGAACAACATGGAGTGACTTTTGCTGCTGGTCTTGCTGTTGAAGGGAAGCGACCGGTTGTCGCCATCTACTCCTCTTTTTTCCAAAGGGCTCTTGACCAGATCATCCACGATGTCTGTATCCCCTCTCTCCCGGTTACCCTTGCCATTGACCGAGGCGGTGTAGTGGGCGATGACGGACCTACCCATCATGGTGTTTTCGATATTTCTTTCCTCAGATTTATTCCAAACCTCACCTATATGGCACCAAAGGATGAAAACGAACTGCAGCATATGCTCCACACAGCAATCTCCCTTCCCGGCCCTGCTGCAGTCAGATACCCACGCGGAGCCGGAGAAGATGTCCCCCTCGACCCTGACTTTGTGAATCTCGAAGTTGGCAAAGGAGAACTTTTGCGCCAGGGAGAAGACATTCTGCTGCTACCAGTCGGCAACAGAGTTTACCCCGCAATACAGGCCGCTGAAGGACTCGAAAAGCTTGGTATCAATGCCGCTGTTATTAATCCACGCTTTATTAAACCGCTGGATGACGAACTGATCTGTGAATGGGCCCGAAAAACGGGAAGGGTGGTAACAATAGAGGACAATGCTGAACACGGCGGTTTTGGAAGCCTGGTTCTTGAACTTCTCTCAAAAAACAAACTCTTTGCAGTAAAAACCCATTTACTTGGCTATCCGGACCATTTCATTGAACACGGCCCCCAGAAAACACTGTGGAAAAATTCTAAACTGGATTCCCCCTCTATCATCAATGCCGCAATGGAATTAATGAAGGACTGAAAACGTTCTACAGGGGCCAGACCTCTGCAGAACGTATACAATGTCTTTAAAGCTATTTTTTCTTTACTGCTTGTAGTAGTCCAGATACCAGTCAACAAAACGCTTCACCCCAACATCCAGAGGGGTATCCGGCTTATAATCGAAGTCCCTGATCAGATCATCTACATTGGCATAGGTTGCCTGCACATCTCCCGGCTGCATGGGAAGAAAATTCTTATCTGCTTTTTTGCCAAGATTTTCCTCAAGAAGCTGGATAAAATAGAGGAGACGCTCTTTCCTGTTATTGCCTATATTATAGACGCGATAGGGGCAGTATGACGTGGCAGGGTCAGGCGCCTCACTCTTCCATTCAAAATCCGGTGCTGCAGGTTTCTGGATCACTCGGGCCACCCCTTCAACGATGTCGTCAATAAAGGTAAAATCACGCTCCATATTCCCATTATTAAAGACATTGATTGGCTCTCCGGCCAGGATGGCCCTGGCAAAAAGCATGGGAGCCATATCAGGTCGTCCCCAGGGGCCGTACACTGTAAAGAACCTCAGCCCGGTACAGGGAAGACCAAAAAGATGACTATAGGAGTGAGCCATCAGTTCATTGGACTTTTTTGATGCTGCGTAGAGNGATACGGGATGATTGACATTATCATGTTCCGAGTAGGGCTGATGGGTGTTTGCCCCATAGACCGAACTTGAAGAGGCATAGACAAAATGTTTCACCCCTGAATGGCGACAGCCTTCAAGAAGATTGGCAAAACCGACAATATTGGTATCAATATAGGACGCAGGGTTGATGAGCGAGTAGCGAACCCCCGGCTGGGCGGCCAGGTTCACCACCGCATCAAAGCTATGATCAGTAAACAGTTTCTCCATGGCCCCACGATCCGAGATATCAACCTCCAGATTCTGGAACCCTTTCCCCCCTGCAATCTTCGCCAAACGATCTTTTTTCAAACCCACATCGTAATAATCGGTGATTGTATCAATTCCAATTACTTCACAACCCGATTCACGCAGGGTACGTGCTAAAAAAGAACCGATAAAGCCAGCCGTTCCTGTTACCAGTATCTTTTTCATTGGCATTTCTTTTTTTCCATCAGTCATCAAAATCCCCTTCCGGTCCTTTATCTGAGTCTAACTCTGCTGCTCGTGCTACAATTTTTTCCTTTGTCCAATCCGCCGGATCTTCTATACGTCCAACTTTAGAACCAAGATCATAAGACCCCGCCTCAAGTATTGCCTGTTTGGCAAGATCAGCTGTTCCTTCTGCAGAAAAAACATTCACAAGCATATTATAAACAAAATCTTCAACCCGTTTACACATCCTGTCTCTAATCTCTTTTTCCTGACTGCAAAGACTGTTTTCAAAGGGCAGATTTAATTTCTTATAGTCTCCTCCCTTCCATCCCTTATCATCTGCGTAAGAGACCATCTGCTTCCACATCTCTTCGGATACCCCTTCTCCTGGTATCTTTACAAATCTTCCACTAGCATCGCTAATGGCGTTTCCATCGTCATTTACTTCAATACCCCAGGAAACCATCTGCAGGGCTGTTGCAACATTTGCCTTGGTTGTTGCGGTTTTTTTACATATGGCGCGAAGCCGCTCGGAGCTGTTTCCGGATGTCCCATGCTGGGCACCAGACGTGCCATAGGGAGCCAGAGCCCTGTGGATCTCAGCAGTAAGTTCAACCTGAATCCCCTGCCCCGATGCCTCAAGTCCATGGACACTNCCATTGTTCAATGCGATCCAATCAGGGCAGATGCCATGAGCATTCAGACCTTTAATAAGAAATGAGGCGTCATCAACGGTGGACAGTCCCAGAGTGCCTTTAATTTCTCCAACCTCTGTTTCAAGACCGGCCCATCCAGGAATACAGGCATTGAGTTCGATATTGGCAAGAAGATTTTTATCGTCCTCCATGTGAGATGCATCTACGGCGATGGACGTTATTCCGGCATCAAAAATAGATGCTATTTCCACCCTGGCCAGATCAATATCGCTTTCCTTTTTGATTCCAAAATGATCAGCATGAATGGCAACGGGAATTGTAATACCAAGTTGATTACAGATACTGTCCACCACCGTAGCCATATTCCAGAGACTCACGGGGCAGTATGCGTTGGTTCCACCTTCAGATCTGGCAATCTCAATGATAATAGCGCTGTTGGCCCGCTGTGCTGCCTGTAGAGCGCCACGAACGACAAAAGTAGAGCGAGCATTGGCAGCAATGGTCATGGCACCGCCCTTAGCAATCATAGCCCGATCTATAACCTTTCCACTGACAAGAAGGGCATGGGAATTGGGAAAAAGTTTTTGAATATTAGGTGGGCGACCGATTTCAAGAAGTCTGACGAATTCAGCACTGTTGCTCATAATAATCTCCATGGTTCAAATGATCTTCAGAAATATTTATTACTCCCCCTTATACTGTATCAGGGGTGGAAAATCCAGAAGTGACAGAAATGTTATTCTTTATCTTCCAGTAACTCCGTGTCGGTTAGTTCCCTCTCATCCTCGCGAAAACCCATAAATGTCTGCTTCCCAAAAAAGTATACGGCAACCACACTGATTTCATAGAGTATCAGCAGAGGTATCCCCATCATCATCTGATTCACAACATCAGGGGTGGGGGTGAGGATGGCAGCAATGATAAAGTTAATGAGAATTGCATATTTACGATTTTTGTTGAGAAAGGGCACCGTCACAATTCCCATTTTGGCAAGAAATACCATCAGTATGGGCATCTCAAAAATGACGCCAAAGGCAATAAGCAGGCGTAGGGCCAGTGAAAAATATTCACTTACCGCAGGCAACGAGGTAAGATATTCATTGGAATAGCCAACAAGAAACTTAAAGGCTGGTGGAAAAACAACAAAATAGCCAAAAGCAGCGCCGCCAATAAAACAGACGCTGGACAGAAATGTAAAGGGAACAATTACCCGTTTTTCATGTTTATAAAGACCAGGAGCGACAAACCGCCATATTTGATAGAAAATCACAGGACTGGCGAGGAGCAGACCACAGACAAGCGCGAGCTTTAGATAAAAAAAAACCCTTCCTGATACGAAGTGAAAATCAGCGAACTGTTGTCGGGAAGCACCTCTATCAGAGGCTTGAAGAACCACGTCCCGATAGGTTTTATAAATGCATAGGAGGCGACAAAACCGAGAATAATCACAAGGAGTGATTTGATAAGGCAGGAACGGAGTTCACGCAGATGATCGGTCAAAGCCTGTGACTCAAATGACTGTTCACTTCCAATCGCCTTTGTCTCTTCTGAAACACTCTTTTCACTCATTATACTCTCCTTGAAATCATAGCTTTTCCCTGCTCTTAATACAGCAAATCCCACTTTCTGACAAGAGAAGAGCGAGACAATGCACAGGGAACTGGACAAAATTTCCCCCATTGCTCAGATTCTGATACGGTTGTATATAGAGGATGACAATGTGTGCTTACCATGTATTTTTTTATGGTAATCCTGATTGCCCTAACTGCTATGGCTGGAACATGATGACCGAAGATATGGGTGAAGTAAACGAGATTCCTCTTTTTGAATGGAGTAACAGGTGTCTGAAAATTCTTTTCCCTGGTTTGTATATATTCTTCGATGCAAAGACAACTCACTCTACACCGGAATAACAACCAATCTGGATCAGCGCCTCCTGGAACACAATCATTCCACCAAAGGTGCAAAGTACACTCGTGGCCGTAGACCCGTTTATCTTGTATATATTGAACAACAGGACTCACGATCCTTAGCCTCCTCCCGAGAGTACGCAATCAAACGTCTCAACAAGACAGACAAAGAGGCGCTCATCAGGGATTTTGAGTTTTCAAAAATTTAAGGATTGGATAAGTTCTTATGAATGCAGTAGATTGAATTTATCACAACAGAAAACAAGTAAAGCTTTTTCACCCTCCACAAACGAAACCATGACCTCGATCCTCGTCGTTGATGATGAACGCAGCATGCGTGACTTCCTTAAAATCCTTCTCAAGAAAGAGGGTTATGAGGTTGAGACTGCGCCCGGTGGTCGCCAGGCACTGGAATATTTCCAAGAGAAGACATTCGACCTGGTCATCACTGACATCCGCATGGACGGCATGAGTGGTCTTGAACTCCTGAATGCTGTCAAAGAGAAATACCCAACACTTCCCGTTGTCATGATAACCGCATTTGCCTCACCGGATGATGCTGTCTTTGCCATGAAAAACGGGGCCTTTGATTATATCAGCAAGCCTTTTAATGTTGATGAAATCAAATCCGTTATCTGTTCTGCTACTTCCAAGGGGAAACGGAGCGCCGAGGCAAAATCCATTTCTGCAGCGTTTCCTGAAATAATTGGTGAAAGTCGCGAAATGGTCAAGATTTTTGAAATGATCCAGCGTATTGCCATTACCCCTGCAAATGTTCTTATCTATGGCGAATCGGGCACAGGGAAAGAACTTGTCGCCCAGGCAATTCATCGCCATTCAAAGGTCGCAGAACACTCATTTGTTCCCATTACTTGCAGTGCCATTCCGGAAGAGCTGATGGAAAGTGAGCTCTTTGGTCATGTGAAGGGATCCTTCACCGGCGCCATCGGTGACAAAAAAGGCTTGTTTCAGCTTGCCAACAATGGAACAGCATTTCTTGATGAGATAGGGGAGCTCACGCCGATCATTCAGACAAAGTTACTGCGGGTTTTACAGGAGCGTCAAGTCAAACCGGTTGGCAGTGTTGAGATCCAGAATGTCAATGTCCGGATCATTGCAGCAACCAACAGAATCCTCGAAGAAGAGATTATGGCCGGACGCTTCAGAGAGGACCTTTTCTACAGACTAGCTGTTGTCCCGCTCAGAGTCCCTCCCCTTCGCGAGCGAAAAGGAGATGTTCCGCTTCTCGTTGATTTTTTTCTGAAGAAATACTCAAAGTTGTTTGATAAAGAGGTCCAGGAAATGTCATCCTACGCGATGGAAGTCTTAATGAAATATGACTTCCCTGGCAATGTCCGGGAACTTGAAAATATTATTGAACGTGGTGTGGCACTCGAAACATCAAACATTATCCTTCCGGAAAGCTTGACTCTTTCCACTTTTCGATTTTTAGAAAGTGAGGACAACAACCAGGCACCATCCCCCTTCCAGGTGGTATCTGATGAGGAAGAACTTTTCAGCCGGGGCCTTGAAGAGGTAATGGCTGAAACTGAAAAAAGATTTCTCATGGCTGCCCTCGAAAAAAGCGGTAATTCAAAAATGCGGGCAGCCGAGCTTCTTCGCATCAGTTTCAGGTCACTCCGCTACAAAGTAAAAAAGTATGATATAGAGTAATCGGCAAATGACATCATTACCACTTGAAGGAAAACCTGTTTCACATAGAAAAACGATCCACAGGTTACTCATAAACCAGTTGCTCTGGATGCTTTTTCTTCGAGTTGTCCTCTACACCCTTATCCTTGGGCTAAGTGCATACCTGCAGTCTGGGCAATTTAATGTAATTGTCCTCCCCCCTGCTCATTTATTTTTCTTTATCATTCTTGTTTACGCAACATCCATAGGATCCGGTCTGTTTCTCCTTAAGGCAAATCGTGATCCGAGACGGTTTGGTATCGAACAGATACTCCTTGACACCTTTTTTATTTCATCCCTGGTCTATTACACCGGTGCATCACAATCGATATTCTCACCAATTTTTTTCTTTCCCATTATTGCCGGTGGCCTGATACTACCCCGCCTCGGAGGACTCATCGCGGCAGGGGCGACAACTCTGCAATTCGCCGTTGTACTGATACTGGAATACTATAAAATCTTTCCGAATTTCCTCAGAGTTCCTTTATACGACAATGCACGAGATATACTGGCAACACTAAATCTTTTTGCTGTTTACGGACTGACATTCTTTCTAGCAGCTATCCTGAGCAGTCTTTTCGCCGGACGCCTGCGTAAAACAGAGGATGCCCTTTCTGATTCCGTCCGTGATTTTGGCAGGCTCAGTCTTTTGTACAAACAGATATTTGATGATATCAGCACGGGTATTGTTACAACGGATAACCGGAATAGAATCACCTCGGTCAATAATGCCGCTGCCCAGATTACTGGTTATTCTGTTGATGAGTTACTCGACGAGGATTTCCATAATGTCTTCCCCAATGTCAGTTTTACAGATCAGGGTTCACGGCATTCCGCTGAATTACTGCGAAAAGACGGCGAGCCTACCCGAATCGGCTACTCGTACGCTAAATTGCAGTACAATCAGCCGGCTAAAAATTGCAAAGACACTGATGATTTCTGTGCAAATTGCAGGGTTATCACCATTCAGGATATCAGTGAAGTGGAACGATTGGAAAAACAGATGCAACAGGCTGAAAAACTTGCTGCCATAGGAAGAATGAGTGCCGGAATTGCCCATGATTTCAGGAATCCACTCACTGCCATTTCCGGATCCGCCCAGGTACTTGCCAATGAGTTGAGCCAGATGCAATCCTCGCAACAGGAAACAAATGCAGAGTTAATCACTATTATCCTGAGAGAATCGAATCGTCTTTCAAATACGGTCTCCGATTTTCTTAAATTTGCACGTCCTGAGAATGCCGAAAACGATTGGTTCTCGTTGAAACGCTGCCTCAATGAAGTCCTTGAGGTTGCGAGAATGGCAGCTTCCTGGCCAGAGGAATGTGTGCTCGACATACAGATTGATAGCGTCGTCGATATCTGGGCCGACCAGTATCAGCTTTTCACAATCCTGAATCATCTCCTTCAGAACGCCTTGGCGTTCACACCTCTTGGAGATGAAAAAATACGAATAAAGGCCGTGGAAATTAAGAGAGAAGACGGAGCTGATACTATTCAGATAACAGTGGAAGACAATGGGCCTGGTATCACCCCCGGTAAAGAGGAAAAAATATTCGAACCTTTCTATACCAGACGAGTTGATGGCACTGGCCTGGGACTTGCGATCGTTAAACAGATGATGACAGAACATAATGGAAGCATAGAGGTTGGCAAATCTTCTCTAGGCGGAGCAAAGTTCACAGTCAACTTCCCGCTTCCGTAGTCCTTCAACTGCTGCGATCAATCATTCATCTTCCTTCCAAACCCTGGCCCCAACGGCCGTGAGCTTACCGACAAGATCTTCATAGCCGCGTTCGAGGTGGTAAATTCTCGATATTTCTGTCCGGCCTTCAGCCGCAAGGCCGGCGATGACCAGTGACGAACTGGCTCGGAGATCCGTGGCCATAACCTGCGCTCCAGTCAATGGAACGTCTCCCAGGCCTTTAACCATGGCGACCCTACCATCAATCTGGATGTCGGCTCCCATACGTTTCAACTCGGCAACATGCATAAATCTGTTTTCAAAAATGGTTTCATGGATCACACTCAGACCTTTGCAGCCAGCCATAAGAGCCATGAATTGTGCCTGAAGATCAGTGGGATATCCGGGATATGGCATGGTGGTGATATTGACCGGCCGAATAGTACGTGCTCTGTCGGATGCTACGTGAAGGAAATCATCACCGATCCCCACTTCTACACCTGCGCTTCGCAGCTTTTCTACAAGGGATGGCAAATGACCAGGATTGCAGTTGTTAATGACAGCATCTCCACCAGCTGCAGCTATTGCTATGGCATAGGTTCCAGCCTCGATTCTATCGGGAATGATAGTACTTTCTGCTGCTGTGAGATTTTCTACACCGTGGATTGTCAACCGTTCACTGTCACGCCCTTCAATATCAGCTCCCATGGCATTTAGCATATCAACAAGGTTACCTATCTCAGGTTCCCGTGCGGCATTTTTTATCACCGTGGTCCCCTTTGCAAGCGCTGCAGCCATAAGCAGATTTTCGGTACCGGTAACCGAAGGGATATCAAAGTAAACTGTTCCCCCCTGCATTCTTCCTTCAATATGAGCATCGACATAGCCATGAGCAAGATCACAGGTGACCCCGAGCTGTTCAAAGCCCATAAGATGAAAATTAATAGGGCGTGCCCCTATGGCACAGCCTCCTGGAAGTGACACCTTCGCTCGCCCAAGCCTTGCCAGCAGAGGTCCAAGTACAAGAACGGACGCCCTCATGGTCTTAACAAGTTCATAGGAGGCTTCGGAGTAACGCAAACCGCTACCGTCTATCTTGAGAGTTGAACCTTCACGCTCCCAGCTCAGGCCAAGAGATTCAAGAAGACGAAGAATGGTCCTGGTGTCTCGAAGATCAGGGACATTATGGAGGACATGGATACCGGGTGCCAATAGACTTGCGGCTATCAGCGGCAGGGCTGCATTCTTGGCTCCGCTGATCCTCACTTCACCGTGCAGAAGGTTACCACCTTCAATAACTAATTTTTCCATCTCCAAATCACCTGAACAGTTGTATAGCAGTTTTATAACAGTTGTCTGTTAGCTGGTTTTCACTTTCCCATGAAAGATTCGATCATGATTACTGTAATCCTTCTCTACCCGAACTTCCTCAAAAATTTCCGATCCTGCTGATTCTGGTGAAAATATAGACAACAAGTCAGTTCCCTGATCTGCACCTATTTCCATCAGTAAATTTGCCCCTGGTAGAAGTTGCGGGATAAGTTGCTGTTGAATACGCCTAATAATCTCAAGTCCACGATCGCCTCCATCCAGGGCAAGATGTGGTTCATATTGGTCGACTTCGGCCTGCAGGCCATCCTGCAAATCCTGAATACTCACATACGGTGGATTTGAGAGAACAAGAGAAAAATAAGGTCTGGAAGAAAAAGCGGTGAGAAGATCACTCTGGACAAAGGAAACAAGATGGGAAACTCCGTGGAGTTCGGCATTTTTCCTGGCCACCTGAAGAGCTCTCATGGAAAGATCAACTGCAATCACAGGTCGATCCAGCTCTTTAGCGAGGACAACTGCGATGATGCCACTCCCGGTACAAAGATCAAGAATAGCGCCTCTGGATTGCCCCCCATCCTTCCAGAGAGCAATACCGCGCTCAACTAGCAATTCCGTCTCCGGACGGGGAATCAAGACATCGGGGGTAACATGAAAATCGAGAGACCAGAATTCCTGAACGCAAAGAATATAGGCAAGAGGTTCTCTTTGTTGGCGACGCTGCAGCAGTTTGAGGAATTTTCTTTCTATTTCAGAATCAAGCTCTTCTGAAGCCATCAGATATAACTCTGTACGAGATTTTCCGAGACAATGGCCAAGGAGCAAAGCAGAATCAAGCTCAGGAGTATCAACCCCAGACCTGACAAGTGCTGCAGAGGCACTCTTAAGAATTTCACGAATCTGCACAAATCGCCCTTAAGCCTGATGTTTCACTTTTACGGCCAAAATCCCGGAGATACCGGACAGTGAACGCGGCCTATTGAATCAATTTCAGTTTTTCTTCCTGATCATGTGTGATAAGTGGTCTAAGAACATCGTCCAGCTTACCGGCGATAATGGAATCAAGCTTATAGAGGGTCAGATTGATTCGATGGTCGGTCATTCTTCCCTGTGGGAAATTGTAGGTTCGAATACGTTCACTTCGGTCACCTGTTCCAACCTGGCTCCGCCTTGATTCGGATATTTTATCATGGTGCTCCTGTTCCATCTTATCAAGAAGACGTGCCCGAAGAACGGTAAGCGCTTTGGCCTTGTTCTTATGCTGCGACTTCTCATCCTGACAGGTTACCACTAGTCCCGTGGGCAAATGAGTGATACGAACAGCGGAATCGGTGGTATTAACAGACTGGCCACCGGGACCTGAAGCACGGTAAACATCAAATTTCAATTCGCTTGGATTAATATTGAGTTCCACCTCATCAGCTTCGGGCAGGATTGCAACGGTGACAGCCGAGGTATGAATACGCCCCTGGGTTTCCGTTTCGGGGACACGCTGAACACGATGCACCCCACTCTCATACTTGAGTCTTGAAAAAACAGCATCTCCACTGATAAGCGCAATTATTTCTTTAAAGCCACCTATCCCAAGAGGACTGGAACTCATAATCTCAACCTTCCATCCCATGGATTCAGCATAACGGGAATACATTCGAAAGAGATCACCGACAAAAAGTGCGGCTTCATCCCCACCGGTTCCTGCACGAATCTCTAGAAAGGTGTTACGTTCATCATTTGGATCTTTTGGTAAAAGCAAAATGAGGATTGCCTGCTCAAGGCTTTTTTCCTTTTCGAGAAGCTCTTCCATCTCTTCGCGTGCAAGCTCGAGTAATTCAGGATCTTCATCTCCCTCTTGAATAAGCTCTCGATTGTCAGCTATATCAGCAAGAACCAAGTCGAGCTTGCCATATAAGGATTGGAGTTTGGTCAGATGAGAATGTTCCTGCGCAACTCTCTGGTATGCTTTCTGGTCAGAAATCAGTGACGGATCCGAAAGCCTTCCTTCGAGGTGAGATATTTTTTCGTCAAGGTCAGTAAGTTTATCTATCATGAAAGAATACCTGGGAATAATACATTTGAATAAAAACAGAAAATCCACAACCTGCTATACAGACTGTGGATCAACATAAAACAGAAATGGAATGTGAGTGTTAGAAGTGCTTGTTAAGCGTAAGTATGATTGTGATGCTCCAGCCAGCAGGCTATGCAACACAAACAATCGAAAGCACTAGCTAGCAAACTGTTGAATCTATTTCTTTGTTTCGTAATGCTTGGCGTAGCGTTTCTTGAATTTCTCAATCCGTCCGGCGGTATCAATCAGTTTTTGCTTTCCGGTGAAAAATGGATGGCAGGCAGAACAGATTTCCACAACCATCTCTTCATTTACAGAACCCAGCTCAACCGTATTGCCACAACCACAAACGGCAGTAACTTTGTGGTATTCAGGATGTATGTCGCTTTTCATAATTATTGTTCCTTAAAAAGAGGAGTGACCTTTCGGCACACGTTTGTTTTTTATCCCAAAAGAATAGGAGAATAATAAAACCAGATAAGAATTTCAACCTAAAACAACTATTAGTACAATAAAAAAAGAAACAGCGGTTACAATCAGCTATTCATGGAATCAATAAATTCCGCGTTTGTCTCATGCTGCTTCAATTTATCAATAATAAACTCCATTCCACTGGCAGGATTCATGGAAGCCAGCAGCTTCCTCAATATCCAGACACGATTTAAAAGAACAGGCTCGAGAAGCAGATCTTCCTTTCTGGTTCCGGATTTTTTCACATCAATGGCGGGATACACTCGTCGGTCCGACATCTTTCTATCAAGGACAACTTCCATATTACCAGTTCCCTTGAACTCTTCAAAGATAACCTCATCCATACGACTACCTGTATCAATAAGAGCTGAGGCTATAATGGTTAAACTGCCTCCCTCTTCAATATTTCTGGCAGCACCAAAAAACCGTTTTGGACGATGCAGGGCGTTGGCTTCAACACCACCTGAGAGGATTTTACCACTGGAGGGAGTAACGGTATTATAGGCTCTGGCCAGTCGAGTGATACTATCGAGTAAAATAACAACATCTTTCTTATGTTCTACCAGTCTTTTTGCCTTTTCAATCACCATTTCAGCAACCTGAATATGTCGCTGAGGTGGCTCATCAAAAGTGGAACTGACAACTTCCGCGGTCTGAACAGTTCTCTTCATTTCCGTAACTTCTTCAGGCCGTTCATCAATCAGGAGGACAATAAGATACACCTCTTTATGATTCTTGGCGATGGCGTTGGCAAGTTTTTGAATAAGAACCGTTTTTCCTGTTCGAGGGGGGGCAACAATCAAACCACGCTGCCCCTTACCAATGGGACACATCATATCCATAAGACGCATGGAATAATTATCAGCTTCTGACTCTAGGCTAAACTTTTCTTCAGGATGGAGTGGTGTCAGGTTAGCAAATAATGTCTTTTTCTTTGAGGCCTCAGGAGAATCAAAATTAATGGCCTCAACTTTCAAAAGCGCGAAATACCGTTCACCATCCTTGGGAGCTCTTACAAGTCCTTCTATGGTATCACCGGTACGAAGCCCGAGGCGACGTATNTGAGAAGGAGAGACATAGATATCATCGGGACCGGGAAGATAATTATAATCGGGTGCCCGAAGAAACCCAAAGCCGTCGGGAAGAATTTCCAAAACACCATTCCCCCGCATATTCCCATCTTTTTCCGCCTGAGCCTGAAGGATGGCAAAAATAAGTTCCTGCTTACGCAGCGTATTCACCCCTTCAACCTTGAGCTTACGCCCAAGCTTAACAAGATCAACAATTTTCTTCAGTTTTAAGTCAGCCAGATTCATTAATTCAGTTCTCCAATATTGGGGCTGTTTGGCAAGGCAGTCAGCATGGTACGGTTTCATTGTGTTCCCAGACAGGCCACAATAAAGATAACAATTCGAGTTAAAAGTTTTGATCAATACTTTATTATCGAATTACAAACACAATTATTTGGGTAATCCCAAGACGACAAAGAAGCCATCGCCTAAATATTCCTATTCTATCAGGTGGCAAATAATGTGATATTAGTAGTCAGGATTATAAAGAAATGATTAAGTAGTCGTGATTGTACGGGTGACGAATTGTACAATCTCTTTTGCGTTGTAGATCAGTTATGTGAACTGAAATGTTTTTTTCTATGATTTACTGTATTCTCTTTTGGATCAGAATCTCTGGGAGGATTATCGTTTGATTGACGGTATAGTAAGGTTTCAGGAAATAGCTGTCAAGACTTTTCCATCCTTATTCCGATTTTACCTGAGAAAGACAGGGAGAGTCTGATATTTCACCAACTATCCTCAGCAATGCTGCACGAGTTTCCTCAAAGGAACCTGAGTTGTCAACCACCCAGTCACCGAGTTTACATTTTTCAGACTGTGGCATTTGAGTCGATATACCCTGCAGGGCATCCTCTCTTGACACATGGTCTCTTGCTGCAATTCGTGATACACAGATATCGACATCAGCGCAGACAACAAGGGTACAGTCAAAATCTTTCTGCCACCCTTTTTCAAAAAGCAAAGGAACTTCGACCACCAGGTCAACGTGCTGCCTCGAGGCATCTGCTGCACAGTCAAGGAGTTTCTGACGAACCAGAGGATGCAGAATTTTATCAACGTCTGCACGCAACCCACTGTCTGAAAAAATAGATCTGCGTAAAGCAGCTCTGTCTATCTCGCCATCGGTTGAAAAATAGGTATCTCCAAGACATTCCCGCAACCGCAAATACCCAGGATTACCAAGCTGAAGCAATTCACGACAAAGAATATCTGCACTGACGATATTTGCACCAAGTAACTCCGCAAGAGTGCTGGCAACAAAGCTTTTCCCTGATCCCATGCCACCACTTACAGCGATATTCAAGAGATCATACCAAGAGTCTCATGAGCATGGACGCGAAGTTGCTCAACAATCTCGAGAAAATCAGGCCACAGTGGCGCTGTAAATGAAAGTGGTACTCCGCTTATGGGGTGAACAAGACTTAAGCTATGAGCATGAAGCATTTGCCGGGGATATTGCCGGGTATTTCTGGCACGCCCATACAGACTATCCCCAGCCACCGGATGTCCAAGCGAAGCCATATGAACACGTATCTGATGGGTTCGCCCAGTTTCAATAAGAACCTGAACAAGACTGCAACCTTCGGAATATTCTTCAAGAACCTGCCAACTGCTCGCTGCATAACGACCTCTACCTTCTTCACACACTGCCATCTTCTGNCGCTGCAGAGGATGTCTGGCGATCGGGGCAACTATACGCCCTGAGCGTTGCGACAGAACACCAAAAACCAGGGCAAGATACTTTTTTTCAACAGTTCGCTCTTTAAAAGCCTCACCGAGCAGCCTATGACACTGAGCAGTTTTAGCTACCACCATGATACCGGAAGTGTCTTTGTCGAGACGATGTACTATACCAGGGCGAATTGTATCCCCGACATCAGCAATTTCCTGACAATGATAAAGTAAACCGTTGACAAGTGTACCATCAGGATTGCCAACTGCGGGATGAACGACAATGCCTGGTGGTTTTGAAATAATGAGAAGCGAATCATCTTCATACAGGAGGTCAAAGGGAATATTTTGGGGGGCAAGCGTTAAAGGCTCGGCCTCAAAGAGAGAGCCACTGATCTGTTCTCCGACCTTCAACTTGTAACTGCTTTTTTTGTTCTTTCCGTCAACAAGAAGTAATCCCAGACGAATTGCCTGATTCAGATTGTTCCTTGAAGCCTCAGGGATCAACTGCACCAGAAAATGGTCGAATCTACACCCTGCAAATTCTGCTGAAACCTGTAAATCAATCGCACCAGCAGAACCAGCAGGTCGGGAATTATCTATGGTCTGAAAAGTCATGACGAAATGCCATGGAGAAGAAGATCACTTTATAAGCAAAGAGGACTGAGGCAATGAAGTTAATTGAACATATCATCAATCAACGTTTCAATTTTGGATTCATCAACTTTACGGGCAAGGGAGATTTCAGTGACCAGTAGACTTTTTGCTGTATCCATCATCTTTCGTTCACCATAGGAAAGATCTTTATCAACACTGAGCAGATAGAGATCCCTAAGGACTGCAGCAACTTCGTGGATAGAACCGGTCTTGATCTTTTCCATGTAATCCCTATAACGTCGATTCCATGTTTGAGACCCTATCTCCGCATCACGATCACGCAGAATGTGAAGAACTGCTTCGACCTCTTTTTTACTGATTATAGCGCGAAGCCCGACATTGTCACTACTGGCAGTCGGGATCATGATTTTCATATCATTGTCTAGTATCTTCATGACATAGAAATCCTGGTCGACACCCGCAATAGTCTGACTTTCAATAGCTTCGATAATACCTACACCATGAGCCGGATAAACGGCCATATCACCTTGTATAAACAAAGCAACCTCCTAGGATAACATCGGGGTTTGGCATGCATTTACAGGAACTGAGAATGCCTGATACAAACATTTTCGTTGGATATTCCAATTACCTGCCTGAGACAGTATTGCTTTCTTAAGATCATAAAGCGAATCCGAAAAGAACAATAACAATATCCGAACATACCACATTTTCAAGAAATACGCTTCAAAAAACCGTTAGTTAGGGAAAGCCAAGGCGTCACTTGATCACATTAAGAACATTCATGGCCTGCTGGCTTCCCGTAGTCACAAATTCACGAACACCATCAGTAAGAGAAGTCATTCTTTCCGCCAATAACACTTCCTCATCGTGGTTAAAAGAAGCAAGGACAAACCGTTCAACCGGGATGTCAGGGTGTACACCATCACGCCCTGGCCTCCCTACACCATATTTGAGTCGAAAAAAGTCCCTGGTCCCAAGGCACTGAATGAGTGAACGAATTCCGTTATGACCGCCTGGCCCTCCCCCTGACACAAGCTTGACACGCCCAGGGTGCATATCAATATCATCATGAACGACAAGGATATGGTCAGCACTTATTTTAAAATACTCGACAAAACGGGAAATTGATTTACCGGAAAGGTTCATAAATGTCTGTGGCTCGACAAAAAATATCCGAGCACCCCAAAGCGACATTTGACAAAAATGAGCATCCCACTTATGCAAATCCAGTGAGCCACCCTCACTTCGGGCAATGGCCTCAACAATACGGAATCCAACGTTATGCCTGGTGCTTTCATATTTCGCACCTGGATTTCCTAAACCAACTATCAGATACGTTTCTTCCGCCACTGTTTCTCTTAAATGTCCAAATTTCCCTAAAAAAGATGCAAACCAGTTGTGCATGGTACACCGTTGCTAATCTAATGATTCCCCACAAAAAAAAACCGGAAAGTCCCTCAATAGAGGTCCTTTCCGGATACAGACAAAACAATCTCCAGGCCTCCACCTTCAAGAACAATGAGAGAACCCTTGCCATTCAGGTGCTGCCTTGAATGACTTATTTGCACTATTTATTTTTTTGCAGCCTTTCCTTTTGCAGGTTTCTTAGCAGCTGCAGCAGCGGCCTCTGCAGATTTCGCAGTTGCAACTATTTCCACGCAAACAGTGGAAGCCTTAGTTACCATTTTTAAATTTTCCGGGATTTCAATATCTGAAAATTTAATGGATTCGCCAATACCAAGATTGGTCATACCAACATTGATTGTGTCTGGGATATCCAGTGGGAGCCCAACTACCTGAACAGAAGAACTGTGAACAACAAGATCACCACCGAACTCAAGTCCTTTGGCTTTTCCTACAAATGTGATTGGCACGGTAAAGCGCCTTGGAACAGCAAGATCAATTTCGAGAAAATCCACATGAACAAGGCTATCGTTCACAGGATCGGTCTGGAGATCCCTCACCATGGCATGACGGGTATCGCTACCATTGACAGTGAGGTTTACCACTGCATTCTTACGACTGATCTTAAACAGGCCTTTCAAAAAAGAGGTAGTCTCAAACTGTAACGCTGAAGCTTCCTTATTGTTTCCGTACAGTACAGCAGGGGTGTTGCCGTTTTTACGCAGGCGGCGCATGGCACATTTACCAAAATCGTCTCTCTTTGAAGCAGACATCTCTACTTGAAGCATATGTTCCTCCTTGGCCCTGACTCAATCGTTACAGTACGATGGCCAGGATTTATCTCAAAATATTCAAATTATATAATCGGTCAGACAAATAACGAACTAATGGATCCTTCAGTATGAATACAGTCAATGGCATCTGCGAGAAGCTTGGACACAGACAGTACCTTAATCTTTTCACATTGCAAAGCATCACCACGCAAAGGAATCGAATTGGTTACAACCAGGGAACTGATTACTGAATTTGTTAATCGCTCAACTGCAGGACCTGATAGCACAGGGTGTGAGCAGCAGGCGTGTACTTCTTTTGCACCATGCTTCATTAATGTGGCAGCTCCGTTACAAAGCGTTCCGGCAGTATCCACCATATCATCCAATAAAATGGCTGTTTTTCCTTTCACATCACCAATAACATGCATTGCCTCACATTCATTGGGACGATCTCGTCTCTTATCTATAATAGCAAGCCCGGCATTGAGACGTTTGGCAAAGGCACGGGTTCGTTCCACACCACCAGCGTCGGGAGACACCATAACCACGTCGGAAAATTTATCCTTTATGTATTCCAGAATGACTGGAGCAGCATAGAGATGATCGACAGGAATATTGAAAAACCCCTGAATCTGTCCAGCATGAAGATCCATACTCAGAACCCTGCGGACTCCAACTGCCATAAACATTTCGGCAACAACTTTTGCGGAAATCGGAACCCTTGGAGCTACTTTTCGATCCTGCCTGGCATACCCGTAATAGGGAACAACAGCTGTAATTCTTCTTGCTGATGCCCGCCTTAAGGCATCAACCATAATTACCAGTTCCATAAGATTATCGTTCACCGGAGTACAGGTTGGCTGAACGACAAAAACATCCGCACCACGAACATTTTCTTTTATTTCTACGAAAATTTCACCATCGCTGAACTGTTTCACCTCCGCTTCAGAAAGTGGTATATTCAGAAAATCAGTAATCTCCCGGGCCATTACAGGATTAGCATTTCCAGAAAAGACTTTGATAATATTTGGCATAATTCTTGGTCTCGGTACGATTGTTTGAATTTTTTTCCGTTTTTAACTCTAACACCGGTGATAAACGGTAAGTAAGCCGGTATCGGTACAAAATATAATTGCCTGAGCAAACTGCCCGGATAATCTGGCTGGGGTGGGAGGATTCGAACCTCCGCATGCCAGGATCAAAACCTGGTGCCTTAACCGCTTGGCTACACCCCATTTATAACAGGCCGAGTAACAAAAACACCCTTCCCATATTTTCTTTTAAATTCTGCTGCACATTTATGTAAACGATCATTTTCCGCGTCGATCAAATCTGGGAAAACGCCAAAAACAGTCGGGCCGCTCCCTGACATCAGAGCAGATGAAGCCCCATTATCAAGCATAAAGCGTTTGATAGTCTCAATTTCCGGATATCGCTTAATCGTTACAGCTTCCAGATCATTGTGCAATGGATACAGCAATCCACTCCTGCTACCTTTTTCACGAGGATCAGACAATCTAGAATCTTTATCCACCCTTGTCAATGTATAATTTTCATAAACCCAGGCTGTGGAGACAGAAAAGCCGGGATTTACCAGAAGGAGTGAACAGTCTCTAAGCGATTCATGTTCTTCCATTCTGTCTCCAATTCCCGTGGCCCGCACTGCTGAATGAGGCACAACAAAGAACGGAACATCAGCACCCAATGATTTCGCCAGTCGAAGCAACACCTCCTGGCTAAGCCCTGCCTGCAGCAATCGATTCATAGCAGTGAGCAGACAGCCGGCATCACTGCTCCCTCCGCCAAGACCGGCAGCGATGGGAATATTCTTTTCAAGGACAATCGAGACTCCACACGAATCTTCAAGTCCTGCTTCTTTCAAAAAAAGGAGTGCTGCTTTCCATACCAGGTTGGACTCATCCTCAGGAACATCGGATCCAGGGCAGCAAAGCTGCACTCCAGGCTCATCACAACGAGAAAGAGTCAAAGTGTCAGTAAGATCGATTTTCTGCATCACAGAATCCAGATCATGGTATCCATCCGAGCGTTTCCCAAGGATGTGCAGAATCAGGTTAACTTTTGCAGGGGGCTTAATGACGACTGTTTCAGGAAATCCTTTCATTTTCAAACAGATCGTAAAAGTTATGCTACCGTTTTCTTATCTTTTGCTACCTGAACAAAACGAATTTTCACGTCGTAGAGAATATTTTTCAACATTTCCGTTTCATCAGCATCCAGGTTCCCTCTGGTCTTCTCCTGTAGCAACATCAGAGTATCTATGGCATGACGTGCAAGGGAAAGATCTATCAGCTTTTCTCCGGTTTCAGGATTTGCAATTTCTCCAAGATGAAACAGGGCCGAAGAATTCAAAGACATGACAAGGGCCATGAAAGTAACCTCAGGCATAACACATTTCCCTTCCTGATTTGGTACTTTTCCATCACCGCAGGGACACCCCTGCTCAAATTCAGAAGTCATAAAATCCTCTTGTAAAAAAAGTACATTACACAGGAAAAAACCGGGGCTCACACCCCGGATTTTTCAACTTTCGACAGCTTACTATATGGTGATATCAGTTAGACAAGTTCCAGAGCCAGGGCATCATCAATATTATCCAGCTGCTTCACTTCTTCCAGCAATTCCTTTGAAATAACAGAATCGGTACTGCAGAGAATAATGTTTTGACTCGAAGCATCTTCGCGTCCCACTGTCATCCGCGAAATATTAACACCATTTTTGCCAAGTATTGTGCCGAGCGCACCAATGACACCTGGAACGTCGTTATTATAAACCAAAAGCATTGGCCCTGCAGCCTGGGCTTCAAGGCGGAAGGTATTCAAACGTACCAGGCGAGGCTCGTTTTTTCCAAAAACGGTGCCGACAAGTACATTCTCTCCCTCATTGGTTACAACTTTAATACGAAGCACATTGACAAAGTCACTTGAACTGTCGCTTCTGGACTCAATCACCCGTATACCCCGATCTCTGGCAATCACAGGAGCATTCACATAGTTCACTGCATCTTTGAGGATCGGAGTAAACAGACCTTTCAGAAAAGCAACGGTAACGGGGCTGGTATTGAGTTCCGCAAGCTCTCCTGAATATTCAATCGATACTTCCTCGACTCCACCCTTTGCGATTTGCATATGAAGAGAACCGAGCATTTCACCAAGATTAATATAAGGGCCGACCTGGGCCAGAACGTCGTCACTAACGGATGGAACATTGACCGCATTGACAACCACTCCCTTGGTCAAATACTCTGCAACCTGTGCAGCAATAGCTGTGGCAACATTTTCCTGGGCCTCTGTGGTCGATGCCCCAAGATGTGGCGTGCAGATAAAATTTTTCAGACCAAGCAGGGGGCAGTTTTCCTTGGTAGTGGGTTCCTGAGCAAATACATCAAGGGCAGCACCCGCAATTTCACCATCTACCAGCGCCTTATACAACGCCTCTTCATCACACACTCCGCCACGGGCACAATCAATGAACATGGCGTCTTTTTTCATGTTGGTGAAAAACTCGGTGGAAAGAGCATTGGCGGTTTCCTTTGTAAGTGGTACATGAACAGTGATATAATCAGCACGTTTAGCAAGCTCTTCAACACTGACCAGTTCTACCCCAAGCTTATCCACCATCTCTTTGGGCATATGAGGGTCATATGCAATGACCTTCATCTTGAGTCCCTGGGCACGATTGGCTGCAATGGCACCGATACGGCCAATGCCAAAGATACCCAGTGTTTTTCCAGTGAGCTCACGTCCCATAAAGCTCTTTTTCTCCCACTTCCCTTCCTTCATGGAAGCAGTAGCCTGAGGAATATTACGCGACAGGGACATCATCATACCGATAGCATGTTCGGCCGCGGTGGTAGCATTACCATCGGGTGCATTCATTACCACAATGCCCTTCTGGCTGGCTGCGGGAATGTCCACATTATCGAGTCCTATTCCGGCGCGACCAATAACTTTCAGATTTTCAGCAGCATCGATTATTTCTGCTGTGGCTTTGGTAGCACTTCTTACAACGAGTCCATCATACTCACCAATAATCTCTTTCAGTTCATCCGGTGTAAGTCCGGTTTTCACATCTACTTCAAGCCCTGCATCGGTCAGGATTTGCTCTCCCAACGGAGACATGCTGTCACTAATTAATACTTTCATCTTCACTCCTTCTCTCTACCCTGAAATTCTCTTTGAATATACGATCCACTTATGACAATTTATACTCACTTTTAGGCAGCAACAGACCTGCTGGTTAAAGTTGCTAAAAAAGGCGAACTATAACGAGTTCGAGCCAAGAGAACAACCAAAAACATCTGAGCTTCAGCCACAACCACCGCCGGTAAATCTCCATTTCAGAATCAATAGCTATTGAACAAAGTGTTTGAAAACGATATACATCAGGCATATTACGTTTATCCCGATCAATAAAAACAAATTCACACCAATAAAAAATAAATAATGATAAGGTTTTTCCATGACTGAAACACGCTTACGTTTCCCCCCCAGCCCGACAGGATACCTCCACATAGGAGGTGCAAGAACCGCACTTTACAATTGGCTCTATGCAAAAAAAACTGGCGGAAAACTTATTCTACGTATTGAAGACACCGATGCTGACCGCTCAACCAAGGAATCTATTCAAGGTATTATCGATGGACTGGAGTGGCTTGGAATTGACTGGGATGAAGGCCCCTATTTCCAGACCGATTTTGATGCTGACCATGTGGCTTCTGCCCAAAGAATGCTCGATGAGGGCAAGGCCTACAAATGTTTCTGCACGAAAGAGGAACTGGAAAACAAGCGTCAGACGGCACAGGCAAACAAATCTGCCTACGGTTACGATGGAACCTGCAGGAACCTGAAAAGTGAAGAGGTAGCTGCAAAAGAGGCAGCCGGACTCCCCTTTGTTGTACGGTTCAAGGTCCCCAGACGCGACGGTATACTGAGCTACGAAGACAAGGTTCTCGGAGAAATAAAAGCAAAATATAGTGAAATTGAAGACTTTGTTATCGTGCGTTCAACCGGCAAGCCGCTGTATCTTCTCTGTAACGTGGTGGATGATATCCGGGATAGAATTACTCATATTATCCGTGGCCAGGACCATATGACCAACACTTTGCGCCAGGTGCTGTTATATGAGGCGCTTGATGCCCCAATTCCCGTTTTTGCCCATATGCCGCTAACCCTGGACCTGAAAAAAGCCAAGATTTCCAAACGCAGTCATGGTGAAATTGTCGCTGTACAGTTTTATGAAAAACATGGTTTTATTCCATGGGCATTATCAAACTTTCTGGTCCTGCTGGGCTGGTCATCCGGCAATGACACCGAGATTTTTTCAAGGGAAGAGATGATAGAGGCCTTCACCCTTGAGCGCATCAACAAATCCAACTCCATTTTCAATTATCGTAAGGGAGACAGTAAATTTATCACCGATCCCAAGGCCATCGCCATCAATGAGCACTATCTGCGCACCCTGCCCATTGAAGAAATAGCCGTGATGGTCAAGCCATTCCTTGAAAAAGAAGGCCTGTGGGATGATGCCTACGAATCCGTGAAAAAAATATGGTTCACAGAGACCCTTGATCTGATCAGGGACAGGTTCCACCTCCTGACAGATTTTGCTGACCTTGGCAGGGCCTATTTCTCAGACGAATTTCCCGTTGAAGAAAAACCACTGAAGAAAAATGTTCTTAAATATGAAGAATTGCAGGAATGGTTGCCCATGCTTGCTGCCCGCTATGAAGCACTCGATGACTTCAACCTTGAAACCACCGAAGAAACAGCCAGGGATTTTGCAACGGAACTGGACATCAAACCAGGAATTATCATAAACGGTATGCGCACGGTTGTTACTGGTCAGCTTGCAGGCCCTTCAATGTTTGACATTCTGGTTACCATTGGTCAGGAACGTGTAGTCAAACGCTTGAGAGATGTGGCAAAACTATACGAGTCAAAATAATTAGAGATACATTTATGGATACAGTAAAAGAAAGCAGTGAAAAACCCCTTGATTTTATCAGACAGATAGTCACAGAAGATCTGAAGAGTGGGAAACACAGTGTTCCTATAACCCGCTTCCCACCGGAGCCAAACGGGTTTCTCCATATCGGTCATGCAAAATCTATCTGTTTAAATTTTGGCATTGCTGCAGAGTTCGGTGGTCGTTGTCATCTACGTTTTGATGACACGAATCCCAGTAAAGAAGAGCTGGCATATGTTGAATCCATCATCCATGATGTGCAATGGCTTGGATTTGACTGGGGAGACAATCTTTTTTACGCCTCCGATTACTTCGAACAGCTGTACGACTTCGCTGTTGCGCTGATCAAAAAAGAAAAGGCTTATGTATGTTGCCTCTCCGCCGAAGAGATGCGGGACTATCGTGGCACCCTCACAGAACCAGGCAAAAACAGCCCATATCGTAACCGAACAGTTGCAGAGAACCTTGAACTGTTCCAGGGAATGAGGGATGGAAAATTCGCAGAAGGCAGTCATGTTCTCCGCGCAAAAATTGACATGGCCTCTCCCAATCTCAACATGCGCGATCCCATCATTTACCGAATCATGAATGTCAGTCACCATAGAACCGGTGACACCTGGTGTATTTACCCCATGTATGACTTCACCCATTGTCTTTCTGATGCCCTGGAACATATCACCCATTCCCTTTGTACCCTTGAATTCGCAGACCATCGCCCTCTCTATGACTGGGTATTAGATATTCTTGAAACCCCAAGCCATCCGCAGCAGATAGAATTTGCCCGTTTGAATCTCAGCTATACCGTGATGTCAAAACGTAAGCTGATGCAGCTCGTCAAAGAAGGTCACGTAAGCGGCTGGGATGACCCTCGAATGCTCACCGTCTCAGGTCTCAGACGCCGTGGGTATACCCCGGCCTCGATCCGTGAATTCTGTGCCGAGATAGGGGTTGGCAAGAGGGACAGCTGGATCGATATGGGTGTGCTGGAAAATGCGATCCGCAATGATCTCAATACAATCGCGCCACGGGTACTGGGGGTACTCGATCCATTGAAGGTAATAATAACCAACTACCCTGAAGACAAGGTTGAAGAGGTTGAAGGGCAAAACCACCCACAGAACCCTGAGATGGGAAGTAGGATGTTACCCTTCTCCCGTGAAATCTATATTGAACGCACTGATTTTATGGAAAATGCGCCAAAGAAATTTTTCCGCCTTGATATCGGCCGTGAAGTCCGACTGCGTTACGCCTATTTCATTACCTGTGAATCGGTGGTGAAGGACGAAACGACCGGAGAAATACTGGAACTTCACTGTAGCTACGACCCGGAAACCTATGGTGGCAATGCCCCCGATGGACGCAAGGTCAAAGGTACCATTCACTGGGTCTCTGCCAATGAGGCTGTACAATGTGAAGTTCGCCTCTATGACAGGCTCTTCAGCGTTGACAATCCAGATGCCGACAGGAATGTGGATTTCAAAGAGCATTTAAATCCAGAATCCTTAAGTTCTTTACACAACTGTTTTGTGGAACCGTCACTTGCCAATGCAGCCCCCGGCACATGTTTCCAGTTCGAAAGGCAGGGCTATTTTTGTGTGGATGTGAAAGATTCAACACCCGAAAAACTGGTATTTAACAGAACCGTGAGCCTCCGTGATTCCTGGGCGAAACTCAAATAGCGATACAGTGAATCGGTTAGTGTCCTGCTTTTTCAGCCTGTGACGCTGTTCAGTGATTTCCGGTAATGATTCAGCAAAAGAATAGCAGAGACCAGCGTCGTAGAGACAAGTGCAAGGGCAAAATAAACGCTACTTAAGCCGAAACTTTCCTTAATGATACTCACCATACTGACACTGAGTGCCCCTACCCCAAAGGTAAGAATAAACTTCAGCCCATAGGCCGAACTATGAAACTGTGGTGGACTCAACCTCGCCACCAGGGTGTTTTCTAATGGTTGCATTCCCAACAGGAAAAAGGAATGGACCATGGCAAAGATGATAAGTGGCATATTAGAGGTTACAGCCATGGCAATAACTGTGGGAATGGTAATAAGGTGAAAGATCAGGTATCCTTTGCCAAGATCAACCGACTGTCCGACCCGGCCTCCATAGTACTGTCCTGCCATACCGACCAGATAAATAAAAGATGTCACCAGAGTAGCAAAAACATTTGGTGATCCCAGTTGACCGAAAACTGACAGAAAGCTCTGATACAGGCTTTGATTCTGCATCTCAAAATAGGCTGGCAGGGTTACGGTAGTGGCTCGATAGACCACACCGCCAAGCATCATAGCCACCAAGAGAACCAGAAAAAGTTTAAGATTTCCCTGAGTCTGTGGCTTTTTTTCCCTCCTTTCCTGTTTTGTCGACTGACCATTGCGAACAAAATAGAGAAGGATCAGCCCGCTTGCATTGACAACTCCCAAAACCCCATAGACAGCTTCCACTCCCCAGAAGTAGTTCACGGACCCAGCAAGTATTGGGGCTGTTGCCAGACCGAGATTTCCAAACATGCCGTTATATGCCATACCCTGACTGGTATTTTCAAACTCCCTGGCTATCCAGCCAAGCCCTACGGGATGATAAATACCGGAAAAGAGACCTATACCAGCAAGACAGAGGCTGAACATAAAGGGGTTGGTAGTATTCATAGCCGCCAGTAGACCACAGAGACCAGCCCCGAAATAAAACAGAAGTAGCAGCGGTCGTGAACCCAGGCGATCACCCAGCAGTCCCCATGGTAAAGCTGTTATCCCGAACAGGAGATACATCCAGAAAGAGAGGGCCAGTGTCGGACCCATTTCCATACCAAGCCTGGCGGTAAGTGGCAAAAGCACAGCTGGGAAAACAAGCATATTGAAATGACTTATAAAATGACCATAACAAGTCACTGTCAGGATGGAACGTTCTCGCGGAGTCATTTGTTGTGTTTGTAGGATTTCTTTTGAAAAGATTTTAGCTGTTCGTATCAATTAACAGAGTGACAACTCTGTCAAGAATCAGATTGGCGGTCGCTTCTTTACTGGTTAAAGGGAGATCTGTAAAGCCATTCTTATCTAACAAAGTGACCTGATTAGTATCTGTTTCAAAACCAGTATCCTCGCCACTAATATCGTTAATTGCAATCAGATCGAGATTTTTTTGACTGAGTTTTTTCTCTCCAGCGGCACGATGGTCGCGACTTTCAGCTGCAAACCCCACCAGAAGAAAATGTTCTTGTTCTTTTCTCTGCCCCAGCTGCGCTAAAATATCGGGTGTCTGTTTGAGTGGTAAAACAAATTGAGCCGTATCTTTTTTGACCTTTTCAGATTCAATCCTTTCCGGACAGAAATCACTGACTGCAGCGGATTTGATAATAACTGACTGGCGGCCACAGGCTTCCATCACAACAGCATTCATCTCTGCAGCAGTCTGAATATCAATGCGTTTCACTCCAAAAGGTGTTGCCAATGCGGTTGGACCACTCACCAGAAGGACTTCAGCGCCACGCCTTTTGGCAGCACGCGCCAAGGCATATCCCATTTTCCCTGAGGATCGATTACTGAGGAACCTGGCAGGGTCAAGAGCTTCACGGGTGGGACCCGCTGTAACCAGAATTTTCTTTCCTAACAGATCCTGCTTCGTCAGAGCAGCAAGAAGTTGTTCCCGTGCATCGCACCATTCAGGAAGACGACCGGGGCCTTCTGTTTTACAGGCCATCTTTCCACTATCCGGTTCGATTATTCCATACCCCAGGCCTTTTACTCTTTCAAGATTACGCTGAGTCGCCGGATTGGCCAACATCTGACTATTCATTGCGGGGGCAAATATAACAGGACAGGTTGCGGCGAGAACTGAGGTAGACAGGAGGTCGTCAGCAAGACCATGGGCAATCTTGGCGATGGTGTTGGCAGTGGCAGGTGCAATAAGAAGAATATCTGCTTCCTGACCAAGTTGAACATGAGAAATGGCATGAGCCTCTTCGGCAGCAAACATATCAGTCAAAACCGGATTACCAGAGAGTGCGGCATAGGTAAGAGGTGTGACAAAACGACAGGCTGCAGGGGTCATAACAACCTTTACCTCAGCCCCTTCTTTGGTGAGTGCGCTGACCCACCCGGCAACCTTAAAAGCTGCAATGGAGCCAGTTACTCCGACGACTACCTTTTTTCCAGAAAATGAACAGTCCATATTCATCGGTTTCCTATGCTTAAAAACAGAAAAGCATGTCCTACCCAGGGCAGAACATGCTTTTTTTTCAGTGAGCTACCTCTACTTTCCTAATTCCTGCTACCCCCAAAAAAACGGAGAAGCATAAGGAAGAGATTGATAAAGTCAAGATAGAGAGCAAGGGCACCCATAATAGCACCTTTCTGGATGGCCTCTCCACCCTGTTCCATAATACCCTGCTCACCCATGTTTTTAATCTTCTGAACATCATAAGCAGTGAGACCGACAAAGACAAATACTCCTATAAGGGAGATTGCCCAGTAGAGTGACGAACTCTTAAGAAATATATTCACCACCGAGGCAATGATAATTCCGATGAGTCCCATAAAGAGAAAGGAACCAATGCCAGACAGATCACGTTTCGTCACCAGACCGTATACTGCCATGGCACCAAACATTCCTGCTGTGATAAAAAAGGTCGCAGCAATGGAAGAGTTTGTATAAGCGAGGAAAACCATAGACAGAGTCAGTCCATTGAGTCCGGCGTAGCCAAGAAACAGGCCGGTAGCTGTTCCCGCCTGAATCTTTTCGATGCGGGCTGAGAGATAAAAAACAAGCCCAAGCTCAGCAAAAATGAGAATCATGAAAAGAGGACTGCTTACGAGTTGTGCAGCAAAACCACTCGACGCCATAAACCAGGCGACCACACCTGTTAAACCAAGCCCTATTGCCATCCAGTTAAATACCTTTGCCAGAAAAATCGTAGAGGCTTCCTGCTTTGCCTGACTCAAGGTTATTTGTTGGTTACTCATATATTCCATATTAATCCTCCTGTTTTAGTTTACTCAAAACAACAATTGCACTACATTTGCCATAAAGATATAACCATTTTGGATCAGCTTGCAAGAAAAAGCGGACTGTAGCCGAGGAAAACAACTATGAAAATTGCAATCAGTGGAAAGGGCGGAGTTGGAAAGACCACCATCATGGCACTTCTGGCAGATGAGTTTAAACGGGCCGGTAAGGATGTACTGGTTATTGATGCCGACCCCAGCCCCCATATGGCTGAAACCCTTGGTGTTGATCATCCCGAGAAGATTCGTCCCATTGCAGACATGACACAACTTCTGGTCGAACGCTCCGGTAAAACCGAAGGCTCACCCATGTATAATATGAACCCGGAAGTAAATGATCTACTCGTCGACTTCATGATCCAGCATAACGGCATGAAACTCATGGTACTGGGTGCGATTCAGACGGGCGACAAAGGATGTGCCTGCCCGGAGAACAACGTTTTACGAAGAATGCTGACCAAGCTGCTCCTTTCAAAGGATCAGGTCGTACTCCTCGACATGGAGGCGGGAGTGGAACATCTTGGGAGGGGAACGATTGCAGGTATTGACCACCTGCTGATTGTGGTGATACCGTCCAAATCATCCATCAGGACAGCACTCAAGGTGAAAAAACTGGCAGAGGATGTGAAAATTCCACGAATCAGCTTTGTTGGAAATCTGGTAACCGATGAAGAAGACAAAATCTTCCTCGAAGAAGGACTGGCGACGCGTCCAGTAGCATTCTTTCCAGATTCAGAGGAAATACGGAAAGCAGAGCGTCAAGAAATTCCACTGAGCCTTCTCGACAACGCTACAGGAGATGCCCCTCAAATACTGATGAAAGCAGTCATGGGAGAATAAAAACAAAACTCAAACAGCTCCACGACCATCAAAGACACGTTTGATGGTCTTACAAATGATCTTAATATCGGTCCACAGGGAATAATTCAAGATATACCAGTCATCCATGCCGACACGTTCGTCGTAGCTCGTATTGCTGTCAGAACGACGTTCCACCTGCCACGGCCCCGTAATTCCCGGTTTCATCGAGCAGTAACGGCCAGCGCTCTCTTTGTAAAAATCAGTAAGTTCCTTATCCACAATGGGGCGTGCCCCGACGACGCTCATCTCTCCCTTCAACACATTAAAGAACTGTGGTAATTCATCTAGGCTGGTTTTTCGCAGAAATTTTCCAAGTCGGGTGACCCGTGGGTCATCCTGGAGCTTGAAACTGCTGTCCCATTCCTTCCGTAATTTTGGATCCTCGCTTAGCAGTTGTTCGAGCTTCAAATCTGCGTTCTCAACCATTGAGCGAAACTTGAGACAGTCAAATTCCTTTCCAGCCGAAGTGATCCTGCGGTGCCTGTAAAAAACCGGACCGCCGTCCTGAAATTTAACAAGCCATGCAATAATGAGCAACAATGGTGACACACAAACCAGCACCAGGCTTGAGAAAATCACATCAAAACTTCGTTTCCACTCGGTATTGGGATTAAAATTTAAGATAAGGAGGCTTCCAAGGGACTGTATTTCAGCATGGTGCAGGCCGTAGACATAGAGATCTGGTACCAGATAAATACGAGCCCCCAGAGAACGACATTCCCGCAGAATTTTAAAAATCTTTTTTTCGGCACGCATGGGAAGTGCAATATATACGTAGTCAATATCATTGCTCTCAAGATATTTAGGAAGAGTAGCAATATCACCCAAAATGCTTTTCCCCATCTCCTGTAACTGGGCACTCTCCTCGACTTTATCATCAAAAAAACCGATCACATCAATACCTGCCCAGGGGATAGTCTCTAGCTCCCTGGCAAGAGAGACCCCCAGATCACCAGCGCCAGCTACCACCGCATGTCGCACATTTTTTCCCTGAGATCGAAAATAATGGAGGACTTTCCTCGCTGCCACGTGCATTGTAAAAAGGAGGATGGGAGTAGAGAGTGACCAGATGAGGAAAACCACTCGTGAATAGGCATGGGATATCTTAAAAACGAAAAAATAAAACAGGAGAAGACCGACAACCGTTCCCCAGGCTCTTAGAATAACGATAAATTCCTTAAAAAATTTCCATCCCCGCCAGGATCGGTAAAGCTGGAAGGATTGAAAGGTGATCAGACAGAGAACGGTGGTGATTATCGCAAAACGCGTATAGTAAGGGGTCCAGGGAACTCTGTACCAGATGAGAAGAAGCCACAAAAAGCCAACGACAACAATGCAGTCAAAGACATGCAGCAGCCTGGCCATAATGGAGCTCTGTTCCCTGAGATTTGTGGAAAGCATATTCATAATTATAAATACAACATGCAAACACCTGAAAATTTAACGTTTTACTGATTTCCGCCACCAGTTCGAATTCATACTAAGATGTGGTACAAGCCACAAAGGCAGGGTACCATACCTGTTACCCGATTTATAGCCAATAAATTTTACCAGATTACGACAAAAAAACAGCGGCAGCAGGTGAAATTTCTTCTGTTCCAGAATCATGGTTAATTCAAATTTGATGTATTTCAATCCCTCACCCTCTGCACATCCAAAGGTTTCAGGAAGCCAGTGTTCAACCCTGTGGAGTACGCCAATATCAAATGAACGGCGAAATTCCTGGCTCAGAGTATAATTGTGTGAATGGTAAACAGAAGCTTCAGCCACATACACAATTTTAAACCCTTTCTGGAGTAATCTTCCAGCGGCACAGGTATCTTCCCCGAAGATCAGGTTTTCTGCAAAATAATTTACCTGTCTAAGGGAAGATTTACGATAGGCCGCACAGGAATTGGAAACAAATGCTGTTTTGAGGCCAAGTCGTGCCCTGTCGGAAAATTGACGAACAACCGACTTATCAGGGTAGTTAAACATTCGTAATGTTTTCGCAAAGAGGGATGCATCAGAGTTTGGCAACTGCCGTCCATAACTGATGGCAACGGATGAATCATGGAGTAAGGGGTCAATTAAGTTCTGGAGAAGATCATGACTCACCGGAACAGCATCCTGGGTAAAAAAGAGAAGCAATTCGCCATCTGCCTGTTTTGCAGCCATACTTCTTGTGGCCCCATGATCAAACGCATCGCGTCTGATGGTGATAACTGTAGCGCCAAACTCTTCGGCGATACGACAGGTGTCATCTGTGGAACTGGAATCCACAACCAGCAACTCATAAAGAGTAACGGTCTGACGGGAAAGTTGCTCCAGCAATTCCCGGAACCTCCTGCCACCATTCAGGGTCGGGATAATAACAGATATACGGGGAATTTCGCTTGGCACTTTCATTCAGACCTTTTCTAAAGACGAAAAACTGTTACCAGCACATATTTAAGAAGTGCAAAAAGGATATAGGGAGATGGGTGTTTTTTATATAACAGCAGTTCACTTTGTACAGCAGTGACACGCAGCGTATAGGACATTTGCTGCCTCTCCCCTTTCCAGCCACGGCAGTGGTAGGCATATAATACAGGAGTATATAAAAGTTTCCAGCCAAGTTTTCTCAGACGGAGACTGAGCTCGATATCTTCCTTGTAGAGAAAAAAAACAGGATCAAAAACAGGGCCGGGCAGGGATTGCAAAGCTGCGTTCCTGCAAAGGAGCAGGGCACCACAGAGAGCATTCATTTCTTCAGGCTCATCATACTGGCCATTGTCACATTGCCCCTGGCCCCGGTCGAACCAGCGTCCGTACCATTTTCGTTGAATTCCAGTGGAATCAATCCTGCCACTGGGCCTATCATACTCGATATCATATCCGAGTAGCTTGCCTGAAAGCATTGCAATCAAGGGTTTTTCTTCAAATAGAGGAAGGGCTGTTGAAATAGAGTCGGGTGGCAAAAAAAGATCAGGATTCACAAAAAGGACAAAATCAACATCCGGAGAAAGGGATTCATATCCAAGATTATTTGCTCTGGAAAAACCGATATTGTCAGCGAGCAGCAGTCGCACGGATTTTCTCCGTTTAAAAGCATCGAGATATTCTTTATCGCTGGAGCCACTGTCAACCAGGATTATGCTCTCAAGACAATAATCCTGAGCTTCCAGTGCGGCGATACACCGTTCAAGGGTTGCCTTGGAATTATGAGAGACAACAATGGCAGCCACTTTCGGCAACATAGGGGCAACTGATTTAGAGAAATAAGCGCTGATATATGGAAAAGAGTCGATTCCCTTTTCCACTTTCTTCGCGTCTGCGCATGATAGAGTGAATAGCTTCCCGCTCGGCACTGCACACAAGCCCGGCAAGTTCAGCACTGCTCAGTGTTGCCATACTCAGGTTTCCTTTACGTTTCGCAAGCATTACAGGCAATATCGAGAGAAAATTGACAAGTCCTTTGCAGTAGGCGAAGAGTTGAAATTTTTTCACCACAAAACAGAACCAGAAAAACTGATACACACAGATAGCGGGGGCGAAACGCAGCAGCAGGGACAGTGGATAATTTTTAACCAGTAGACATAGGTTATTTCTGGTGGAGAGACTCACAGTAAATGGGTTGATCTTCGATCCTGTCGTAGCACTGCCAATGTGATACACTCTCGCTTGGGAGACATACCAGCATTTTTTCCCTCGGCTGTTTGCCCGAAAATTGAGATCAACATCTTCAAGGTAGGCAAAGAAATCCTCATCAAAAGCTCCGAGTTCCTCCAAAAAATCCCTTCGATACAATGCCGCCCCTGCACATGCACCAAACACCTGTCTGGAAACATTATAAAAATCACCATCAGACTCCATGGTACCCAGCCTGTAGCCAACCCCACCCCGGAGAAACGCATCACCTGCCCCGTCAAGATAGTCCCGGTCATGGTAGTTTAGCATCTTGGCAGCAAAAAAATCGTACTCTGTCTTTTCCCGGGCAGCAGCAATAAGTTTATCAAGACACTGCTCATCAAGTTCCGTATCGTTATTTAATAAAAAAACAAGAGGACTGGAACCCGCTACAATTCCAGCATTGACAGCAGCACTGAAACCTTTGTTTTCGGCCCAGGAAATGACTTTCACCTCGGGATACTCCAGGGCAAGCAGGTCAATAGAGCCATCGCTTGAGCCATTGTCTACGACTAGAACTCTAAAATCAGAACAGCTCTGCCGTCTTAGCGAATTAAGACAACTCCGCAGAAAAACTTTTCCATTAAAGTTTGGAATGACAATGTCCATTTGCATAGGAAGTAATCAGACCTTTTCGGACTTCCCTGAGACAATACCTATAACCTTACGTACATAATAAATCGGTTTTTCCTGGGACTCGTGATAGGTTCGTACCACTATTTCAGCAAGAAGCCCCATGGTGATAAACTGAACCCCCATAAATATCAGCAACACGGCTAAAAGCAGAAGCGGCCTGTCCGACAACCCAACACCTGCAAAAAAACGTTGTAACGTCATCACAAGAGCTATCGCAAACCCTACTCCTGCAGACAGAACACCCACCGTCCCGAAAACATGAAGTGGCCTTGTGGCATAACTCAAAAGAAATTTAACTGTCATCAAATCAAGAACCACCCGGATGGTACGGGAAATCCCATATTTGGAAGTTCCGAAACGACGAGCCCTGTGATTCACCTTTACTTCGGTGAAGGAAATCCCCATACCACTGGCAATAGCAGGGATAAAACGATGCATTTCCCCATAGAGGCGTATTCCCTTCACAACATCCTTCCTGAAGGCCTTTAGAGTGCAACCGTAATCGTGCAGACTTACCCCGGTGGTTACAGAGATAATTTTATTAGCAATCATGGAAGGGAGTTTTCGACTGATAAAGGCATCCTGCCGGTCAAATCGCCAGCCGGTAACCACATCATACCCATCCTTAATCTTTTCAAGTAACTTAGGTATATCGTGGGGATCATTCTGCAGATCACCATCCATGGTAACAATCACATCTCCTCGTGCATAATCAAAGCCTGCTGACATGGCTGCGGTCTGGCCGAAATTCCTTCTAAAACTGACGACAATGACACTGTCATCCTGTTTCTGGATGGTTTGAAGAATTTCAAGGCTCGTATCCTGGCTTCCATCATCAATGAAGATGATCTCATGGGTGTCCTCGATTGAGCTTAGAACCTCTTTAAGTTCATCGTATAAAAGCTGAACATTTTCTTCTTCGTTATAAAGAGGAACTACAACAGAAAGTAACAAAGTATATCTCTCCCTAAAATTTGCGGCTCAATCCCATCTGGTATTTTAAGAATTAAGACTTCATCCAAAAATCCCTAAAGATCAAACTCACTTTATACTAAATTTCTGTTACCTGACGAGCAACATCTGGTCAGTATCTTTATAACTATCAACGAAATCGTACAAGTCCACTCGATTGGCAGTGGCACTCGCGGCGTGAGTTGTCCAGTCTTCCCCAGTTATACTGTCATACAGAAGCATATGACCGCCACTCGATATCGTTCCTGTTAAATATTGCCCATAATCGAGATTTGAAGTGGTAAGAATCTCTACAACACGTCCACTGTGTCGTATAGATGCCGATATGGTTTGATACCCGACATGAGCCTTGTCATGTATACTCAAGAAACCACCCCAGTCAGTCCCGTTGAGATTCGGACCAACGGGTGCCTCAGTCGGTGCGGGTAAAGATCCTGCCGAATCAGATGAGTCACCACCTCCCCCTCCAGACAGAGCAACAGCACCAATAGCCATAACACCAACAGCACCACCGATATACAGCATGGTCATGCCATCTATAGTATCGTCTTCACCCGCAGGGTCACGATCAACATAGGTTTTGGTAACGGCACCAGGTGCAGGTGGTGTTTCTGCTTTTGTCTTTTGATCCGGTTTTGGAGATAATATCTCTGTTTTGGTACTTTCAGGAACCTCTGTAGTAGCTGCGACAGCAGACATTGAGACATTACATACGCTTACGGTGGTAACCATAACAAACAAGAGCCCTCTTCCGAGAACTATTCTCAAAAACGAGATCATTTCCTTTCTCCCTTTACGTAAAACAATAATAGCATCATACAGTTCTGAGCGCCTGAATAGGATCCATTCTGGCGGCACGAACGGCTGGATAAAAACCAAAAAATATACCAGTACCACAGGCTAAAACAAATGGTACAAACATTGCGTAAATGGTCACCCTTATTGGCCACCCAGCCCACATTTCGATGACATTGACACAGATTAGCCCTCCCACAAGTCCAATCACTCCACCACACATGGTAAGAAGAAAAGACTCCGCAAGAAATTGACAGGCAATATCCTTTTCAGTGGCGCCAACAGCCCGACGCACACCTATCTCACGCCTGCGTTCCGTCACCGTAGCGAGCATAATATTCATAATCCCAATGCCCCCAACTAACAGGGAAACTCCTCCTGTTACAGCCAGCACCAGATTGAAAATCCTTTGTGCTGCAAGAGACTGGGCCAAAAGTTCCAGAGGAACGACAATATTATAATCCAACACCTGACTATGAGTCAGCTCCAGGGTCCTGCGAACAAGCTTTGCCACGGATTCCACATTCTTTCGCCTATCTACCTCCACAACAATATGAGATAGCATTGAAAATTGACGCATGGCTGAACCGAACCTAGTCGGATTTTTAGGGATCTTCAATGGTAAAAAAACAATATCATTAAAGTTCTCAATATTTATTTTTGCAGTCTGCGATGCGTCAAAATCATAGCTGTTCAAAATACCAACAATTTTATAAAGAGAATCATTCATTCTGACAGATCGCCCGACCTGCCCCTCGGTACCGAGTCTTCTCGACAGTGAACTGCCTATGACACATACCTGATTTTCACGATGGGAATCCAGCTCATTGATAAACCTCCCTTCTTTTATTTTTAAACCGAGCAGTGACGCATAGTTACCGGTACATCGCAAGATATTGGGAGTAATACCAATGCCTGTCCCCACTGGAGTAAGAGTGGCCTTTCGAACAGCACCGACCTGGGTAATAGCAGGCGTCAATAGCTGCAGGCGCTCGACATCATAGAGTGACAAACCATATGATTGTTTTTCCGCGACCTGCTTTTTCAGCTCTTCAGAAAGTTCCACTTTCCTGATGTAGATATTTTTCAAACCCATCTTTTCTATCCGTCCCAGAACTTCCTGCTTAGCACCTTCTCCAGTTGATATCATGGCCATAACCGCCATGACACCACACACGATACCAAGTACGCTGAGGAAGGAGCGGAATTTGTGAACAAGCAGTGACCGATAAGCAATTCGAAGAAAAAGTAAAAACTGAAGTATCATTCTAGCTCAGGCACCCATCTGCCATCTCCAGAGTTCTTTCGGAGAAAGCAGCAACTTTTTCATCGTGAGTAACCATAATAACAGTGGCACCGGATTCATTTAAATCCCGAAAGAGATTAAGAATATCAAGGCTATTCCTGCTATCCAGATTACCAGTGGGCTCGTCGGCCAGAATTAGTTTTGGATTAACAGCAAGGGCTCTTGCTATGGCGACTCGTTGCATCTCGCCTCCTGAAAGTTCCTGAGGGCGATGCATTTGACGATGCATGAGACCAACCCTCTCCATTGCGTTCTTAATCTGATGATTTTTCAGATCAGGGGCTGTTTTATTGTAGAGAAAAGGAAGGCTGATATTTTCTACAACATTCAGTTCCGGCAGCAGATCAAAGGTTTGAAAAACAAAGCCAATCCAATGGGCTCGTATCCAGGAGCGTTCAAGATCCGACATGCTGAGCATATCTTTTCCATTGAAAATATAGGTGCCATGATCAGGGGTATCCAGTCCTCCCAGAATATGAAGTAACGTAGATTTCCCCGATCCGGACGTGCCCATTATCGAGATAAATTCACCCTCAGCAACGGAGATATCAACACCGCGGAGAATGGGAATAGTGGTTTGACCAAGCAGATAGCTTCGGCTTAAGCCCTTCGCTTCGAGTAACATCTTTTACAGACTTTGTCTGACTAAGCTGACCTGCTCGCCAACAGTCAGTCCTTCAAGTACTTCAACAAATTCTTCATTCTGACGACCGATTACCACACTTCTCGCCTCAAAACCGCCATCTTTCGTCTTCACATAACAGAACATGTCCTGATCCTGAGTAAAAACAGCCTGAAGAGGTACAGCAATAGCATCTTTTACTGATTCAGCCTGGATGGATATACGACAGGTCATACCTGGTCGAAGCCTGGTATCCTCCTCATTTACTTTAAAAAGAACCTGAAAATATTTCTCATAACTTTCACCGGACTCTTCGGCAGCTGCCAGTGAACCCACAAAAGTCAGTTCACCGCTCAACTTTGCGTCGGGATAGGCATCGACAACAATAGTACCCCGTTGCCCCAGCTTGATTTTATGAAGATCAACCTCACGAGCCTTTGTCTTAATAACCATCCTGGTTATATCAGGCAGATAGAGAATGGGCTGATTCATAAATACAGAATCACCCTCTCTCGGTTTTCGTTTTTCTCCATTGCGAAAGGTCTGATAGTGTATAACAATACCATCGAAGGGGGCAACTATTTCAGTTTTGGAAAGTTTCAACCGAGCCTTCTCCAGAGAAGATTTCTGGGTCTTTAACATCGCCTTTACCTGCAACAAGGTTGCTCGTGTTTTAGCGATCTTATGTTTCCCTCCCTCTTTGGTCTGCTGAACCAGCATTTCAGCATTCTGCACCTTTGCCTTAGCACTTTCTATGAGAACCGGAAGAACGTTGTTTTTGTATGTTTCATAGCGCTTAGTTACCGAGGAAAGTTCCGTATTATAAGCGGCAATTTTTTCTTTTGTTGAACTGATTTCTGAAGGGTTCTTAAAGCCTTTTTTCTCAAAACCTTCCAGATCTGTTAAAAAATCCTGGAATCGTTTCAATTCAATTTGTACTTTTTGCCGTTCTTCCATAAGCCCTGAAAGTTTAAGGGGCCCGTCACCCTCTTCCAATCGTTTCAATTCCAGGGATGCAACACTTTGCCCATAGCGGGCGTTAACCAGTTCCTTTTCCACCTGATTAATTTCAAAGGCCACTACCTGCTCTGCTGCCTCTACAGCAGCTGTATAACTTTCCACCTGTGCCTCAAGCTCGGTCACCTCTTTTTCAAATAAGGCCCGGTCAAAACGAACAACAGTCTCACCCTTAACCACCGATTTTCCATCATTAATAAGATAGATGATCGTTCCGTTTGTACCTTCCAGCTCAGAAGCTATCATATGGGATTTTGCTGCATCCAGTACGCCCACAATGTTTAACTCTATAGTAAAATCATGTTTGCTCACCGGGACAACCGTCTGAGTGTCCGCAGGATGTTCTGAAGAACAGCCTGCGGACATCAAAGCAATCACAGCAAAAAAAACAGCACAAAACGCAATACAAAATCTCTTCATATTAACAATCAACTCGTTACCCTACCTGTCAAGGAGTGTCCCCAAAACTGAACGCAGTTTGTAGGTATCGACAATATACCCAATGGTATCAAACAAAAGATCTGTCTTGACCTGCTGCATTTCTGTCTGTGCTTCTAACAAATCGAAGTTATCGGCCAGACCATGGTTGAATTTAGACAACGCAAGTTCCAGCTTACCCTCTGTTTGTCTGGCCTGCTCACGGCGATCAACGATGAGCTGCTCATTTTTTTTCATCTGATTTATCTGAGCCCGAACTTCTCTAACAACGCTTTCCTGAGTGCTCTCCAGATCAATCTTTGATTGCCGATATCTGATGTTGGCCTGTTCAAATGCTGTTTTCTCCTGGGATCTTGCAAGATCCGAAGAACCATTCAGCCCTATGGTCCAATCTTCCTCATCGAGTTGAAAGGAGTTGTTGGCACCATATCTTCGATAGCCCACATCCAAATCAACTCTGGGCAGGATATTATTTCTGGCCAGAAGCATCTTTCTCCTGGATTCTTCACTCCTTCGTTTCGATTGTTCAATTTCGATACGGTTTTCAAGAGCTATGGCAACAGCTTCATCAAGGTGAGTAATAACAGGCTCATAATCGACAGGAGCAGTGACGGTCAACTCCCCCTGCATTGCGATGGATAAGAGATCCTTTAATTGATCCACATGATTATCAAATCGCTCGTTGACGGTGGTCATTTCATTCTGCACATCTTTAAGCCTCAATTCAGCTCTGTACAGATCCATAGCTGTGGCAAGTCCTGTCTTTTCTTTCATTTTGGTCAACATCAGATGTTTCTCCAGGCCACTAAGCTGATTGTTCAGCAGGCCCATCTGTTGCTGATCCTTAATTATTTCATAAACAGTTGAAACAGTTTTAATTACGGTATTGACCTGTTGCTGATAATAGGACTGCTCTGAACTTTCAAGGTCATAGCGGGCACTATACAAGCCATCAAGGGCATAATCAGTGCCAAAGCCATTCAAAAGTGGCACATTCAACAAAACATTCACCGATGAAGTGTACAGATCTCCCTGTTGTTCAATTCTCGGTGTTATTGAACCTGTAATTCCGACTTCAGTTTCTTTGAGAATTCTCACCTGACCGGATACATACTTATCGTTTGAAGAATTCGAAGTTACCATAGTACCGGGTATGATTTTGATATTAAAATCATCTTCTCTGGCCTTGACACTGAGCTTTGAGGAAGTCAGGGTGAGAAGAGAGCGCTGCAGAGAACGATTATGCTGCAGTGCTATTTCAATGGCTCGATTTAAGGTGATTGAATCTTCTATTACAGGACTACCAGAATCCTGTTCACAGAATCCACTCCCGAAAGTTGAGACTTCCACCACCAAGGCCACCAAAAATATTTTTAAAAACCATTTCATTAAAAAGCACATTTCCTTACAATCAACTCTTTCTTCCTATGACTTGAGGTTCCTTCCGCTCACGCAGTACCTGGGCCGGATCACCGATTGCCACGACCTTATCCGCCAAATCGGTAACGACATTGGAATGAGCACCTATAATGGTTCCCTCACCGATATGATGCCCGGCCTTTATTTTTCCACGAACGCCAATCCAGCCGCCTTCTTTAACGGTTGTTTCCGTATTTAAAGTACTGCTGTCAGAATCTACATGGTCGGGCAATTGCTGTCTGCCATGATCTCTCTTTCCTATTTCACAAAAGGCAGCAACCAGAACATCATTTTCAAAAACAACTGGCAGATCAGACTGTACAAGGCAATCACTGCCGATGTTTGTGCCGGCTCCAATACGAATACTGCCATCCGTTACTTTAACCGTGGTCCCAGTACCAATAAATACATTGTCCTCTATGATCAGAGGGGAATCAAAATCCGATGGATCACCACCATCGAGACATACAAAATCATTAAGTACCACTCCGGAGCCAATGGTGATTTTCTCCCTGGCATTGACAAACTCAACAAACCTGCCAAAAAGAACTTTGCGTCCACAATTCTTCAGATATCTCGGATAGAGTTTCTGCCTCAACAACAGGCCAACTGCACCGGGGCACCATTGGAGGAATTTATACAACAAAACACACCTGCAATTGAGATATTACCAAGCATTCCATGTTTACAGTCCTCTTCCCTGAACCGACTCTTTGGAAATGATCTTTGCAGGGACTCCTGAAACAGTACAATTATCCGGGATATCCTGAAGCACCAGGGAGTCGGAACAGATTGTGACATGTGAACCAACCCTGACCCCATCCAGCAGAGTGACTCTTTCCCCGATTGACACATAATCGCCGATAATGCTCGGGCCATTACAGGTTATCGGCTGGCGAACGATGGCTTTCTCAAGATCACCGGTTGCATGACCTGCTCCAACAATACAACTATCGCTGCCTATTCTGCAATGACAGCCTATCGTGTTACCAAGCAAAGAACCGAGTCGACAATGCGATCCAACCACTGTCCCGTCACCGATGGAAATCACCCCACCAGAGCAATTGAAGATCACACGGTTTCCTATGATAACATTATCACCGAGTACAATTTTATTTTCCCCGGGTTTCACGTCCAGCGTGACTTCCTTTTCAATACAAACATTGTCACCTAACACAATATTACGACCATTGCGTATCGTGCAATTTTCGTAAATACGAACAGCTGTACCGATTTTCCCAAGCAGCAGAGGAAAGAACAATCTCCTAAACAAAACACCCAATATCCCCGGCACGGGTGTACAAAAAAAGTTAATCAGTTCATACAGGAAAAGAGCCAGGTTCCCACCGTCACCAACCATTGCCACTCTATATTTAGCAAACATTCCGGAGTTGCCAGAGACCTTTTCCTGAATAGATTTTTTTTCAACAACTATCATCTTCAGGAGACTCCTTTTTCACGGCACTGCTTAGCTGTTGTTTTTCATCCACCGCCCCTAACCGCTTCGCATCGTCCCCCGTAGCATGTTTATATGCAAGATAAACAAAAAAACCGACAATACCGATAAGCAACATCTTCATTCGTAAAAGTAATCCCATGGCCAGAGAACCGTTGCCTGGAATATCGACCAGCAGAAGATAAAAAACAAAAACTGACTCAAAAAACCCTAGGTTGCCGAGAATGGTAACTGGAAAATGGGCAACAAAGAGGATAGTTGGCACCAGGGCGCAAATATCAGAAAACTGATGGTGAACACCAAACGCCAGTAACGCAAGAGACACATTAACCCAGGTAAATAGATAAAAAAGAGCCGTAACAAATGTCAATTTCAAAAATAATATTTTGTCATTAAAGATTGTCTCAAATGCCTGGACTACCTTGAGATGCAACTTTTCTAGCCGCTGTATAAATGCTTCATAGTGATCTTCAATTGTTCCGATGAATATCTGAGGATCTTTTCTACCAAACAGTACCATTGTTTTTCTAAAAATCTTTAAACCAGAGGCAACAATCACATCGGCAAAAACAAACGGTTTTTTGACCTTTGCCATCCAGAGAGTACTGAGAGTGAGAATAAGGGAGGCGATAACTGGAACAAAGACAAAGGGACTCAAGTAGAGTGACGGCTTTACAAGTGGTGCAAAGAGAACGAGAAGAAAAAGAAAGAAAATACCGGAGAAACGCTCTATGAAAATAGCAATTGCCGAAGAGGACTGATCCTGAATAATCTTACCTGTATAATAGGATCTAACGACATCGCCGCCAACCGTTGACGGCAGCATGTTGGAAAAGAAATACCCTATCAAATAGATGCGAAACAGTGTCAAAAACGGAACATTATTCTGTCCTGCGTTCAGAATCATCATCCATTTACAGCAACTTACTGCAATCATGACCGGAGTTAACAGCAAAGACAAGGACAGGTAAAACCAGTTAATCCGCTGAAACATCAACAGCAGCTGATTGCCCTGTACAAATGAAAACAAAACATAGATAAAAGCCAGGCTGAAAACAGCTTTTAAGGCAATTTTTTTCTTCTTGCTACTCACTGCCACAACGGTACCCTTTTCCCAGTAAAAAAAACTGAATGAGAGACCAGAACGAAGGACTCCATGCAACAGAAAATTTCCCAAACAAACTGTTCAGGAGTCGTTACGAAATAACATGGCCATTTATATCAATTTCGTTACGGCTCCTTATGTTGCTCCGCTTATTTAAGTGGCCATTTTCTTAGCGGCTGAGATGCTTTCTATCTGCATTATTTTGCAGTAAAAATACTTGAATCCTCCATAAGTGTCCAATTGTTTTTAGCCATTCGAAGCAGACTATTGCAATGTGGAGAGGTCACAATGGCTGGAAACAGGGTACCGTTGCACAGTTACAACTCTATTACGCTCCAATCGTATTACAAAGCTCCCCCTGACATGCTGCTCTTTACCACTTCTTTAACCATTTTCTCAGTTGTCGGTAAGAGTATTTCAGCCATCACCTGCTGTCCATATGGCGTCAAATGGGCAATGTCCCACCATAGCGGATACTCTTTTTCAATCTGTTCAGTTACACTTGACGGAACTATCACAGAAACCCCTGTCTCTTCCGCAATTTTTTTCAAGCCGTCATACAGTTCAGGATCTGGAGAAAAGTTATCATAGCTCTCCGCACACATAGCCTCTAAATTTAAGATAATTCGTACACCTTGTCCCTGAAAAAACTCAACAAACGTCCGAAAATCCATTAGCCTGTCATGCACAAACCTTTGTTGATTCTTAACTCCCGGGACCATTTTACGTGCTCCAGAGTCATTGGTCCCAACATCAATAATTATAATATCAGGCTCATAAATTGGTAAAAGCTGTTTATTGGACCGGGTGATAGTCTGAAGGCCCACAGCATTTGTTCCAGCATTTAACACTTGAACGGGTAATCCCTTATCCTGTAATTTTTTTTCAAGCAATTTTGAAAAAGTACTATCACTATTCGCAGCACCGGAGCCCCAGGCCTGACTACCGCCGATAACAAAGATTCGTACTGCATCTTTAGTATTTCCTGAACCCGGCACTGCCTTCTCTCCACCAAAAAGTTGACTCCAAACCCAGATATTCGTGCCGATTAAGGAATTATCAGCATACCAGGGCACATGTTTCTTCTCCTCGGCATGAGCAATATCTCCTGGGGCAATTGTATTTTGAGAAAATCTCAATTTTATGGGATTATCATCTGGCAGTATCACATAGACGTAACCAGCAACTGCCACAATGACAATAAGAGAGAGGAGATTAGCATATAAGGCAGGAAATTTTATCTGCCTCTTAGCGTAGATCAGAATACAAAACAAATTTACCGCAACGGCCGCTGCCATTATAAATAACCACCCCAGTCTTCCATCGCTCAAAAAATGGAGACTTCCAGAAGGAAGAAACATACCGGCAGTTAACAACACAACTATTGGATAATAGGAACAAAGAGCAAGAATTGCAGTGGGAAATAAAGCAACAGGACCAGCCAGACGAAAGAGAAAGAACAGGAGGAATGCAAAGACAAAAGGAACTAAAAACATAAATAAATACAATTTGTTACCCGGACCTGATTTCAGCTCAGTTGGCATGACCGATACAGCTTTCAAATTCACTGAATTTTCATAAGTCAAAAATCCAGTTTCCCCAAAGCCAAGCAACCCAAACTGATCAAAACTGGTAAGAACACCATTCAAATTCAGCTTGATCCCTTTATTTGTGACAGTAATAGATACCTTATTGTTCCTATGAACCAACACCTCACCATTAATTTTCATAAAGGGAGCTGAACGTACTCCAGTTTTTGTACTTAAGCCTGATACGACACCTGACTTGGTTGATAAGCGAAGCAATCGGCGTTGAAGTGGTATAGCTTCACCATCAGAATCTCCACGCGTAACAAAACCCTGCTGTTCAAAAACGATATCAAGTGTAGTCTGTTCAGGAAGGGAAAAAACAAGGTCGATCACCTGCTCCCTGAATACACCAGGAACAAAAAATGGCTGTCCGGCCTTAATCACTATTGGCGCAGTGGCTACATAGGGCACTTTTGTTGGAGGAGCCTGAGGAGTAGTAATATAAATTTCCGGATCAATACGACTCAAATTCTTATTGGAAACTCTCTGTGAAGATTGCAATATCGTGTCGTTCACCAAAAAAGAACATCCCGATACCAGCAAGATGCAAATGACATACAGCACCGATAGCCATTTTTTCGTACCCAACTGCACCTTTTCCTGTTTAAAAAACAAAGCAAACCCCAGAACAACCACCAACTCTGCAACTAAAAACGAGAATGGCGTCGCATAAATGGAGTCCCTAAAAAAGAACAACAAGGTCACAGATGCTGGAACGAAAAGGGACAATTGACTTAACAGCCTGAAACGATGGTGTTTATCTGATGGCAGATAATTCATCAACACCTCATCCCGAACTGCTTTTACGAGCAACACAATACTAACAAAAACAAATATCCAGGGAGTACTGCGCTGCTTTGAAGCAGAAGGCCCAAAATCCTCGGTTTCAACCCATCTTTTCCCTGTGACTGGATCAACAAACTTCATTTCAATATTTCGTAAATACATTTCCCGTCCCGTAGTACAGCCACGAAACCCGAACGTACTTTCTTCAGTACCAATAGCTGCACTCGCCCCAAATTGTCTGTCATTAACCGCCAGGGTCCATATTCCATTTTGACGTGAGAGGACAATACGAGTCGAAGAATTAAGCATGTCCTCGGGAATTTGCAGCAACTGTTTACTAACGAGTTTTCCTGTAGACGAATAGGTGTAAAAGCCGCTCTTATACTCTTCATTTCGTGATATTCTGACACCCAACATCTGTTGATCCTTTTTTTCCAGCTCAACCCAGACATACGCTTGAGGACCAATATACACCTGACAGGATAATTCTTCTAAACGACGAGTATCACTATCGTGTTTTTTATATGTAATCTCCTGGAACCCCATATTAGCAGTAAGAGAAATCCCAGAACCACTCATTGGTGCAGACATAAACTCATAGGTCTGAAAAACAAACTTCCCTGCATCCTTACCAACAGTCCACCGGCCATTCTGAAAAAGAGTATTATCTTTGCTCGTCCACCAACCAAGAATAAGCAAACCAACGATCAGGATATTGGCGAAAAAGATGGCGCCGGAAAAAAGGTTCTTATGCTTGAAAAAACTCTTCACCACAAAAAAAGCTGCTATAACGATAGCAAGAGAAGCTGAAAGCCTGGATAGTATCCAAAAACAGGACAATCGGGCCTGAAAAGGAAGCATGATCTGAGGATCATTACCATTAGATATCGCCGATATGCCATTTTCAGTTACCTTGAAATCTGACAAATGATTAACTGACATGAGACGCTCCAGTTCTCTCTTGGTACTAAAAGACATCGTTTCATAACCCGGCTGAGAGATCTGAACAGAAAAAATCTTGAATTTTCCACTGCCAAACAATGGATCAATTCTGATATTATCAATTTTAGAGAGGTTACCTGTTCGGAACCTGGTTACAGTATTATTTTCGAGATACTCAAGTGGATATTCTGTTGCAGAGTTATTTTCGCTATAGTAGCCCGTTCCATCGGACCAGAAAATCTGAAAACGATCATTAATATCTGTTTCAATCGTCACTTCTCCCTGCAACGACAATAAATAAATGAGCAGGAGAACAATCGCAGAAAACAAAAAGACGCCAGCCCTATACCAATTTTTCCTACTATTAACCAAATTCATGTCTTCCCAATGGTTCAAACGACACACAGTGATGCCGATACTTTTAATGTAACCCAAAAACACCAGACGCCAGTATCCAAAAGAGATTCCAGGATACTAAAGAAATGAAAACAATCCATCATACTTTCTCCTTCTAACTAGCAAAAATGTATCTTACTGTTTTTGTTAGTTTTAAAATTTAACACGGCACACCGGGTAAGGCGCTGATTACCATCAAAACTCAGCTTTGCAATCCAGAGTTGTTCCATGTCGATTATATGGGACGCCATAAACCCATCCCTGGGGGCTCAGATGCGGCCGTCCAGGCCGCAGATGCCCATATAATCGACACGAAACAACTCCTTTTCAGGCGGGTAAGTTGAGGAGGAGTGGTAATCGGGTACTTTTTTGCCCGGAATGCTGAAAAACTTCACCGAACAACCTGCCAGGAAGTTTTACCAAAACCACGGTTATCTGCTTGTTTTAAAAAGTCCTCGATAAAAGGATATATATACACCGACCCCTTATGACTCAGGTGATTGTCATCGTAATAGAGTATCGACCCGTCATCGGCAAATATAGTCTCCAGGTATTTGCCTGATTCAAAAAACCATACACTGTCACTCTTCTCCGCAATTTGCAAAAAGAGCTCATTACCAGCTTTCAACCGCAACTCACTCTTCTCCTTATCCATGTCACAGGAGGATTTATTTGTTGTGGAAAATGCTGCAAGCAATGTGACATTTCGACTCAGGCAAGTCTTCGGGAGTTCCTCCAAAACTGGAACTTGACCGAGAATAACCACATTTTTCCCGCTCTCAACCAATGCCTGGATTGTGTATACGATGGAATCCTTAAACAACCCAAGGGCAGAATCTCCTCCCTTTATATTTTTAAGGGCATCCGGGTGAAAAAGTTTCTCAGGATTTGCCATATAAAACTCGTGCCTGATGGCTATAAAAACATATTGGGTAGTGTCATTGTCTATTATATCCTTCAATATCGTATTGGTAGAGCTGGCACAGGCAGAATATTGGCTGCTAGTTTTTCTTTTCACATTGGACTCATAGTCATAAAAAACAGGAGGACACGCTGGAAGTCCGAACAAACCAAAAGAAAGTCCTGCCTCTCTGCTCCACCTTTCCACTGGCCATGCAAAACTCCCGACATGGGAATCACCTATCAAAATAACGTCCTGATTATCAGGCTTGGCAAATGTTGCCAGCTCTGTCATGGGAGTTTCTGTCAGAAGAAAACTTGCCTGTTCATCATCAAGAAAACGCCATTTTGCATGGCTGGAATATTGTAACCGTGCAGAACTCAACAGGAGTAGAATGATAATCACGCTACCCGTGAGAATGGCAGCAAGCTCTTCATTCCCAGAACCAAAAAGCATTATGGAAAGAACGGTTAAGGAAAAGATACCGAAGAAGATCAAATAAATGAGCACATTTTCTAAAATGGTTTTAGAAATACTTTGGAAAAGTATTATCTGAGGATCTTCCCCCAGAGTTTCAAGCAACAAAGCATCATTTTCATATCGTGCCTGTAGATGAAATTCTCCAGACATATTGGCCGCAACCTCACTCATTTCAAGACTGCGACGCAGATTGAAAATCCCCTCTGTCAAGGTAACACTGATAACACGTACAACTCCCTTGTGATCCAAGGGGTCAAGCCTGACAGTGCCAACCTTACTCAGGTCCGGCAGTTTAAAAACAAAACGATATAAATTGTTTTTAACTACATTTTCAGGACTATAAAAATGTCTCGACCAGGCCTTCTTCCCGAAATGACCGTCACTGTCAGTCCAGTAGAGAGTAATGGCCTCCTTTTTTGATGGCTCATTACTTTTTATCAGTTCGACCTCTATTTCAAGGGAAGTAAGATCATTATTTTCTTCAATTGTATTAAAACCGGACAGTAATGATGTGGCAGCCAGGGGTAACAGAAGCACCGGAATCAGTACATATGCGACTTTTCGAAGTAATGTGGTCTCTGATATATATGCATATATTTTTTGCGGAACCCGAGAATAAACCCCATAACGACAGGGCTTTTCAACCAGAAAGAATGATAACAGGGACATTATCACAGTTAGGAGCAGAATCGCTATGCCTGCTGTCAAACTGATATCCGGGGCAATCAACTCTTTGTAAAAAACAATTATTGGCCAATGCCAGAGGTAGAGTGAGTAAGATATTTTTCCTATAAAGACAAATGGTTTCCACGACAGAACATGATATGCAACCGTCTTGCGGGAAGCCCCACTGAAGATCAAAAGCACCGCCCCAATAACCGGTGGCAGAGCCCATTTCCCAGGAAAGGTGTAGCTGTCGTTAATTACCCAGACAGAGCTCAGAACCAGGAGCACTCCCAGCAATGAGATCAAATTATTAAGCCATCTGGATTTGCTAATTGACGGCATCGACACAGCCAGCAAACCACCAATCCCGAGTTCCCATGCCCGTGATGGCAGCATATAAAAGGCAATTTGCGGAGCCGAGGAAGCCAGATGGTCGCTGTAGATAAATGAAATAATAGAAACTACTGATAGCGACTGTGCTATCCGGTTCTTACAGAACCTGTGCAGAAAGAGGAGAAGTATTGGCCAAATCAGATAAAATTGTTCTTCTACACCAAGAGACCAGGTATGCAGTAATGGAGATGTTTCGTTGGCGGCATCAAAATAGCCAATCTCCCGGGAAAAAACAAAATTTGAAATTTGCAGGGCTGCGTAACGCAACTCCTTAAAGAATTTATCATAGGTTGTTGGTTCAAAGGTCACTACGGCAAGGAGTAATGAAAAGAATAAAACCAGAAATAATGCCGGAAAAATGCGTTTTACCCTTCGTGAATAGAACCTGACCAGGGAAAAACTGTTATTAGAAATGCCGCCCGCAATAATTGTGGTAATCAGGTACCCGGAGATAACAAAAAAGATATCGACCCCGACAAAACCACCTGGCACCAGACTATTATTGATATGAAAGAGTATTACACTGAGTACCGCTACTGACCGTAAGCCATCGATGTCAGGACGATATTGCACTTCACTGGCCTCTGGATATCAGTAATAATAGAATATACAGCTTCTGCAGAAATTGGATTTTTTCCATTGTAGGAAGAGGAAGCAAAAAGTTCCTTTTTAGGAATACAAGAGAGCTACCCTGACGGGGTTTACCGTTGGGCTCACATGGAACACCCGGTATTTACTCTCTGCAACACTGTTTCCCTGACGGGGTATCAGGAAAACAGCGCTGCACATACAACAAACGCTTAAAACAGAGTATAGATAAACGGAGCTGCCGTTTCACCAACAACTATTAAGAGGCCAATACCGAGAAAAACCAGAACCACAGGTACTATCCACCATACCTTATTCTTCCAGGCAAACTGAAATACTTCACCCAATAAGGAAAACAAATGTTTTATAAAATGCATAAATTACTTCTCTCTTTTTTTTTCTTAAAAACATTCGACAACCGAGAGC